>QWCW01000226.1_pt1 | contig 33662 bp, 30 predicted proteins | sample 1972691 | NCBI WGS metagenome assembly QWCW01 (sample SAMN09866698, study PRJNA288562) | Human oral metagenome isolate pre2_saliva, whole genome shotgun sequencing... | reverse complement strand
CAGCCTCACAACCTGCGTGTCCACCGCCGATAACAAGTACATCATACTTGAATTTCATCGTCTTTTTACAAAAGTATAGGGGCGCAATACCCCTAATTTTAAACGTCACAAAAGTAAGAAATTAAATCGAATTATGAGGCTTTTGTTGGTGGAAAAAGGTAATCCAAACATCTACTTGTAGCTTTTGTAGACATTTGAGGTGCAATTACATCTTGTTTCGTTTATATTATTAAAAGGTAGAATAAGTTGCTTAATATAGAAACTTTTTATTATCTTTGTGGCATGGAAAGGAAGATAAGGACGTATGGAGGATATTTCCAAGCATTTATCAAGACGTTGGACGATAAGGTTCTGCGCAAGATAGATTATGTTCTTCAGCTCCTTAAAATACGAGAAAGGCTTTCTACTAAGTTTGTTAAGGCAATTAAAGATGGCTTGTTTGAGTTGCGAATAGAGTATGAGGGCAATATATATCGAGTGTTTTTTATCTTTGATGAAGGACAGGTCGTCGTCCTTTTTAATGGATTCCAAAAGAAGACGCAGAAGACACCTAAGAGTGAAATAGATAAAGCTTTAAAAATAATGGAGGCTTATTATGCAGACAAACAATCACAAAATATCAAATTATGATGATGTATTAGACATCAAATATGGTAAAGAAGGTACAGAACAACGTGCGAAGTTTGAGGAAGAAGCAAAGGCTTATTATGCATCACAAATCCTTTTGCAAGCAAGAAAGGAAGCAAAGATGACACAGAGCGAGCTTGCGAAACAGGTGGGAACAACGAAATCTTATATCTCCAAGATTGAGAATGGTGTCGTTGAGCCAGGTGTCGGTTTGTTCCTCCGTATTATTAGTGCACTTGGTTTCCAGTTTGATATCTATCGCCCTTTAGGTGTTTGATAATTCTTATTTGGAAAGGAAAAGACTTAAAGGAGTTATAATGTAAGAAGTTAAACCTAATATGCTTTATATTATATTGGAAATCTTAGTATTAGCTTAACTGCGTATAACTCCTATACCTCTCTTAATTCCTAATCTTTTTAGAATCAAATCCACTTTTTTCTATTTATCTTTGCTCTTTTTCGATATTTCTTATTACCTTTGCGCCCATTGAGTGAGAATTAACTTATTAATAATGATGTTACAAACAACTAGTAGAGCAGGCGTAATTACACATTTTTTCTTCTCGCATACGCGCGCGCGAAGCGTGCCGTAAACCCTGTAAACAAAGGACTTCTAGGAGTTTCCTTTGTTCTTTTTTTGTGTCCTTACCTAAACCGAAATATAGAGAAATTAAGAACGAAATGACAACTATTTTTAATCAATAAAAGCAATGAGAAAAAAGCAAGAAAAGAAAGATTACGAACGACCCAAGTGTATCGTTCACGAAATGGAGACAGAAACATTCATCTGCACTTCTGTCTATCCTAATGCTCCACAGACAACTGAAAGCGACTGGGAGCAAGGCGAAGATGTAGACGGTGGAGTTATCGATTTCTAAAAAATGAAACACTGAGAGTTATAACTAAAGGAACAATTTAAAAAGACAATAATGAAAATCAATCGTTTTAAATCATTCTTCCTGCTACCTGCTTTATTCATGGGCATAACGCTTGCAGGCTGCAGCAACAGCGAAGACATCGTTGACGGACAGACACAAGAGGGTATGGGAAGTGTCTCTTTCACCATCAAGGAAAAGAATTACGAACCAGTCGAGGAGGTTGCAGGCACGCGTGCTGCAGCACCAGAGAAACCAGAGATACAAGACTTAGGTGACGGATGGATGGCTGAGGTAAGCCTTGTACCTGACACTACGCATGCCGTAGAACCTAAGGCAAAGACACGTGTCATCTACACGCCAACGCATTACACCATTCAGGCTTATCAAGGCAACGTAAAGAAGGGCGAACTGAAGGGAACATTCAATGGGGCTAACTTTACACCTGATGCCGGGCAAGGCAAGTCTATCATCCTGCCTCATGGCACTTACGACTTTGTCTGCTTCAACGACAAGGTTTCAGCTAACGGTACACAGTTCACCGTCAATCGCGCTGACGCAGGCACAGCTCGCTTCACTGTAAAACGTGGGGTTGTTATTAACCAAGACCCTAAGCAGTTTGTTGATTTTGAGATGAAACATGCAGGGGCACAGATTAATCATATAGTAGATTTCGTAAATTGTCCAATAAAAGGCGTGTATACATTTGTTGGAGTTGCTGGTGCCTATTTTTATCCTATAGAATATCAGCCTTCTAATCCTGCAGAGGACTTGAAGTACACTGTTGAGACCGATCTTAATGCGATTCCAGAAACTGAAAATTATGATCTCTCCACTGATAGTTATACTTACCCTGTAATGGGTAGACTCTCGAAAGAAAACAGTATCAGAGAAAAAAGGTGGGGATCAGGGCCCTCTCCTTCTATATCGGTTGGTGACAATGTAGGTATCTATTCTCATGCATATATAGACTATTTCCTTCCAACAACTGATTGTGCAAAACTTAAGCTTACTTTTACTTTCGGGGAGCTTTATGGAAGAAATCTAGTAGGAAAAAGTATTACCGTGCCTACGCATAAGTTAGTAGAAGCTAATAAAGCATATAGGGTTGTTGTAAAACTATTTATGAGTAATATGTATTTGTTCAACGATGGAACAGTAGGACATTTAGATCAGAATCCTGGAAAAACTCCAATAGGAGTGGTTATAGAACCCTATCGCCGTATTGCTGTAGCCCTGAAAGATGCTGATGATGGAGGAACTCCTCCCATTTGGTCCTCATCATCTCCAACGTCACATGAAAGCATTAGCCCTGCTACGAACTATAATAGTTTGTTTCAAAGGGATGGTGAAATGTCTTCGACAGAGGATAAAGATCCAGCTGCCTCACCTGCAAGACAGCTTGCTTTTAATTATTATCAGACTGTAGGATATGGTAACAGTTCTTACATGCCCTTAATGAGACGTCCCCAAAATACATGGTATGTTCCGACTTTATCTGAATTCTTATTCATGGGTACGAGCCTTGGGAAATTAGATAATTGGAATAATGGTAAGTTCAGTGAAACTTCGTTAGGTAGTTATGAATATTTGATCCCAAGTAATGCGCCAGCAACAGGATTTGCAGGGAGCTTAACAAATTTTCCACAGTTGGATATGACTCGTTTCAATAAAGCGTTTACTGATGCAGGTGGAGTTGCTCCAACTGGGAACTATTGGCTTGACACCGAAAGCCAAGAAGGCTCATTTTATTCCCAAGTACAAATGTCAATTGGGGGGACGGGATATAATAGTATAAACTTTGTCTATAAAGGTCTCTCTGGAAAAGTAAGACCATTCATCAGATACTGATATTGAAAGTCAGCAGAAAGAAGCGGGTGTCAGGATACTTCCACTGGTGCTTTTGACACCCTCCTTTCTATCCTCTAACCGTTTATAAGGACAGAGGGCTTGGCACATAAAACTAAAGCATCGGAGGACTTTAAGTTAAAGTATCAAAGGACTTTAAGTTAAAGTGCAAGAGGACTTTAAGTTAAAGTATCAGAGCCAGGAAATGGAGGGAGGAAAAGAGACTAAAGAATCTTGAAAATCAATGGGGTGCAGCCCAGCGGTTGCACCCCATATTTTAAAACCTTAAATATCAAAAGTTATGATTTATTTCAAAGTAAAGGAGAATGTTCTCCGAGTTGGTCCTCGCAAAGGACAGAAAGCGTATAGCGCAGTGCCAAAAGCACCGAGTAAGTTTAGCGCTGCATGGCTGGTTGAGCGCATTGTCCGCGAGACTTCATTGAGTGAGGGCGATGTGCGTAATGTGCTTATCACGTTGAAGAACATCACTAAAGAGGTAGTTTCATTGGGTGGTTCGTTAGACCTTGGCGACATCTTCTCATTCCGCACGGTTATTAACTCGAAGATGGAAACTAACGAGAAGGATGTTTGTGCCGAGTCGTTGAAGAAACCGCATATTGTAGTGGCATGGAAGGAGCCAGTCCGTAAGGCATTGAAGGATATTCAGGTGGATGTGGATAACCCTGCCAGAAGGAAACAGAAAAGCCCCGACCCCGATCCGAAAGAAAAGGAGAATAAAGAAGAGAATGGACCAGTGGCTGGTTAGGAAAGAAAGCCTCCCCAAAAAGCCTCCCCAAGCCCCTCCAAGGGAGGGGATGTCTTTGTTGGATATAGTTTGAAACAACTAGAGATATGTGAGTGGAGATTCAGGGTATCAATCGTTCTGTAATAAGACAACTCGATTATATTAATTGTGAAATTAATGTCTTTCAAAACTAGTGTATTAATTTGGTTCTCTCGCTGCCGTGGTACGACCTCACCCCCAGCCCCTCTCCTACAGAGAGGGGGGCGCCTAACGGGGTGGGGCTTTTGTGTGAGACAGAAGAACATGGGCTTTGAAGACAGAGTAACAGATGAACATAGGGTCATAGTAACATATTAAGGCTATATGTTCGTGTGTTACTTTGTCTTTAGGACTCTGTTGATGCTGTTCTAAGGGTTTGTTTCCTTGCTTAAAGCAATTATGTTATTGTTATTCTGGCTCTAATTCCAATTAATTCCTTATCTTTGTAGCATAAATCAAATATATTACGCAATAACATTCATATATGCTTGTCCGTGTTGATAGAGGGCAGGCAGGAATCTAAACATTAAAAACCTACATGATTAAAAAGAAACTTTTAGTTACGTTTGCAGTAGGGCTATGTGCCTTAACTGCGGCTCATGCGCAGGATAATGAGTTCGATTTAGGTAGTCAGCGTTCGGAGATTCAGTTGGTAAATCCCGTTCCCGGCAATCGAATTGACCATCACGGACTCGTTATTAACCCAACTCCTCGTTCGTTGAAGATGATGAATGGTGAGACAATCGACGTCAGTAATGGTGTTCAACTTATCAATCCTGTTACGAACAAGAAGGTCAAGAGCATTGATTATCAGCCCGACCTCAACTTCATTCCATTGGTTAAGAAGGGGCTACCTCTGCGTATCGAGTTAGTGAAAAATACTGCCCAATTCACAAAGGATATGGCTGGCGTAGCTGCAACTAATGGTGCTTACGTGTTGAAGATAACTAAGAATGGAATCAACATACAGGCTGAGAACGACTTAGGAGTGTTCTATGCCATCCAGACCTTGCGCCAGATGATGGAGAGCCCAGCCGTTGAGATGGGTAAAAAACTCCCTTGTTTGGAGATCACCGACAGTCCCGTATTCCCTTATCGTGGCGTTGTTGAGGGTTTCTATGGTACACCATGGTCACACGCTGTGCGCCTTTCTTTGATTGATTTCTATGGCAAGTACAAGATGAATACTTATATCTATGGTCCAAAGGACGACCCTTATCACAGCTCACCTAACTGGCGTTTGCCTTATCCCGAACGGGAACAAAAGAACATCAAAGAGCTTGTTGACGCTTGTAAACGGAACCGTGTAGACTTCGTTTGGGCTATTCATCCAGGCAAGGATATCAAGTGGAACGAGGAAGATTATCAGAATCTTGTGCATAAGTTCGACCTTATGTATGCGGATGGTGTGCGTTCGTTCGCTATCTTCTTCGATGATATTGAGGGCGAAGGAACCAATCCTAACAAGCAAGTTGAGCTTTTAAACCGCTTGACTAAGGAGTTTGTAAAGGCGAAGGGCGATGTCTCTCCATTGATTATCTGCCCTACAGACTACTCCAAACTATGGGCAAAACCAGGTGAGGATGGTCCGTTGAGCATTTATGGGAAGACCCTTGATCCATCCGTGAGAGTGTTCTGGACAGGCGATGTCGTGTGCAGTGACGTTACAAAGAGCACCCTTGACTGGGTAAATAGCCGTATCAAACGACCCGCATTCTTCTGGTGGAACTATGCAGTTACCGACTATGTGCGCAACTTAATACTGCAAGGTCCGGTCTACGGATTGGACACCTCGCTCACAGCTAATGATATGTGCGGCCTCGTCAGCAACCCAATGGAGCACGGCGAAGCCTCTAAGTTGTCCCTATATAGCGTTGCCGACTACACGTGGAATCCGTCTGCTTATAATGCAATAGATAGTTGGGAACGTGGACTAGAGGTCATGATGCCACGCGCAAAGGCTGCTTATCGCACCTTCGCCATCCATTCTGCCGATACAGAAACAGGCTATCGTCGTGACGAATCATGGGAGACTGAACCCTTCCGATTGGCTGATTACTCCAAAGAAAAGCGTGATAAGCTCTATCAAGAGTTCCAACGTGTGGCAGAGGCACCAGCTACTATCGAAGCAGGATGCACCGATTCGCTATTGCTCAAAGAGTTGAAACCATGGCTTGTAGAGTTTGGTAAGCTCGGAGAAAGGGGTAAGAAGGCGATCGAACTCATGGATCTCTATCGTTCAGGTGACGCTGGAAAGTTCTGGAAAGCGTATGTGAATAGTGGTATGACTGCGGCAGATAAGCAGGCATACGAGGCTCATAAGTCGGGAACAATGAAGTTACAACCCTTCTACGAACACGCTATGTCCGACTTAGGCGATGCTTTTTACGAGCAGCAATCAGGTCAGAAAGCATTTACCTTGCGTGGGATTGGCTCTTACAAAAGCCTTGGTACTACCCAAAGTAAATTGATGTTAGATGGTGACAGCACCACTTTCTACACCTCAGGAGAGAGCCAGAAGGCAGGAGACTGGATGGGGGTCGCCCTCCCAGAACCTATGTCTTTGCGTGAGATACACGTACTTCAAGGTAGAAACTCTAAGGATGATTGCGACTTCTACGACCATGCTGCGTTGGAGTATTCCGTTGATGGCAAGACATGGAAGCCGCTTTTGAGTGATATGCACAACCAGTATGACATCCTGTGGAAGTCTGATAGTCCTATTGAAGCACGTTTTATTCGTTTGCGTCGACTCGATTCTGATCGTAAGAACTGGGCTTCTATTCGTTCGTTCGTAGTCACTCCTGTGGGTGCTGCTGATACAGCAACTGATGCGCTCCAGTTGGCGTTTGACCATCGTCCAGAGACCTCTTTCCATAGCACAGGCAGCCTTTCTTTCGAGGTTCCGAGCGGTATTACGTCTTACACCTTCCTACTTTCATTGCCAACGAACGAGCCAGTTTGCTTGCGACAATACGACAAGCGCGGTCGCTTGAAGGCGGAGATAAAGACCAACGAGCCGTTCTTCACCGCTAAAGTTGATAAGAAGGTAACCCGCATGGAATTAGTTGGTAAGGCTGATGTCTACGAGATTATACCTAAGAAATAAGTTCATTCTTTATACGTTTTATCGCCCTTCTGCGATAGAACTAAAGTCAAAAACAGGGATACACAAGCGTGTATCCCTGTTTTTGTTGATGATATTCTCCCTTGCTTAAAGCCTATCGTTCTCTATGAGTTCAGCACATTCCAGATTATTACAAAAGGCTTGTAATGGTTCTCCAAGTGCTTTGTAATGGTTCTCCAAAGCACTTGTAATAATCTGGAATGATGTTTTCTGTTATTTTAAAAACGTTCTTTGTCCAAAGAAAAGACGGGAGAGTCCGATCTTATCCATCACCCATGTGATGGCAAAAGAGCCTGTTATGGCAAAGAGAACGCTTATGAGAAGGAACAACATGCCCGTTGGTTCTATCTTAATCAATAGGTTTTGATAGTACTTGGCAAGCATGGTGAAGATGGGAGAAAATAGCAATAAGGGGAAGGTATTGCGCCCAACAAAGAGCATGATACGGCGTAATTGTGTTGGAATTTGTAGGCGATAGAGCCACAATAACGTACTGATTACGAGGTAGACGATGCACACACCGCCGTATGAAGCACGGTTGTAATTGTTGACATCAAGGCTAATTATGACCAAGAGAATGATGATCCACCATTGAGTTGGGAAACTTTTGCGAAAGTCTCCAACCCCTTGTCGGATGATGACACCGCCAAGGAAGTAGGCTGCATTAGCCACTGAAAGGAGTTGACAACCATGGGATAGGAGCCAAAGAAACAAGGTTAGGAGGATTGTTCGACCTATCCAAAGCTGTTGAGGCTCGCTAAGAGTGTTGATGAAGTTAGCTATCTTGCCCTTTTTAGAGCCTTCTCTCGGCTTTAAATTCACATTGGCTGTATCTGTGTCACTCGTCTTGAAAACTCGTTCTAACGGCGTTTTAAATGCCAAATAATAGGACAATCCACATAGAATTAACGTGTGTAGGTACCAATAAGGACCTATTGGATGTAGGAAGATATGGTCTAAGAGGATGGCAGGCGTTAGATGATTGATGTGTTCCCGAATGGGGAGGAGCGCCGCCATTAACGTGTAACTCGATTCCATAATGGCGTAAGGAATGAATATCCAAAGAAGCGTTTTGCCCAAAGCCGACCATGATTTGCGCACGTTAAAGAGATAGCCAGAAACTAAGAGAAAGCCTGGCATGTGAAAAGTATATACATATTGTTTGGCAACGGGATAGGTGTTACCGATGTAAACAAGGTGGAATGCAATCATTAAAGTTATGAAAACGCATTTGAGGAAGTCGAGTTCTTCCACCCTGGGCTTGGCTTTGTGTAATTGAATTATCATTTGCGCAAAGTTATGAAAAAGGTTGAGAATGACAAAGAAGAGCGTCGGTTTTCCTGTAAGAGAGATTTTTCTTGTGGCTTTATACGATACGAAGAGAAGGGCAGTTGTTGCTTTGTTTGAGGATAGATAAAAGGAAAGTGGATGTGTCGAAACCCTTGTTTTGACGCATCCACCTAATTTGTTTGTATGTGTTCAATAGACTTTATCGCCTAGAGAAACGCATGAAATTTACTTTACTTGATATGCTCTTCCGAGTGAAGCATGTGCTCTGGAGAGAGAATCGCATCCAACTTCTCCTTAGAAAGAATATTGTGTTTGAGGACGAGATCATAAACAGAACCACCAGTCTCGAGGGCTTCCTTGGCAATCTTTGTGCTGTTCTTGTAACCGATGTAAGGGTTCAGAGCGGTTACAATACCGATAGAATGCTTCACCATCTCTAGGCATCTTTCCTTGTTCACTGTTATGCCATCGATACACTTCTCACGTAGTGTGTCCATCGCATTAGGCAACCATGTGAGGTCTTCAATGAGGCATTCTGTGATGATAGGTTCCATGACGTTCAACTGGAGCTGACCTGCTTCTGCTGCAATCATAATGGTTGTGTCGTTGCCAATCACCTTGAAGCAAGTCTGGTTAGTGACCTCTGGAATGACTGGATTCACCTTTCCTGGCATGATACTTGAGCCTGGAGCCATAGGTGGGAGATTGATTTCGTTCAATCCACAACGTGGACCAGATGCAAGCAAGCGGAGGTCGTTGCAGATCTTAGATAACTTAACAGCTAGACGCTTCAAAGCGCTTGAGTAACTAACATAAGCACCAGTGTCTGGGGTTGCTTCTACCAAGTCTGAGCCTGCAACAAACTGATACCCGGTTAGCTCTGAGAGCTTTTCTGCACAGATCTTAGGGAATCCTGGGGCTGCGTTCAAGCCTGTTCCAATGGCAGTACCACCCATGTTGATCTCATGTAAAAGGGCTGCATTGCGGTTGAGATTAGCGACTTCCTCCTCTAAAGTATTTGCGAAGGCGTTGAACTCCTGACCGCTAGTCATAGGCACAGCGTCCTGTAGTTGGGTGCGACCCATCTTGATGATGTTCTTAAACTCATTGCCTTTTTTGCGGAAGGCATTGATTAAGTGGTTCAGAGACTCAATCAGTTTGCTATTGAGAAGGATGAGAGTTAGACGAATGGTAGTAGGGTAGACGTCATTAGTTGATTGACCACAATTAGCGTGATCATTCGGTGCGCAGTATTGGAACTCGCCCTTCTTATGACCCATAACTTCGCATGCGCGGTTTGCAATCACTTCATTGGCATTCATGTTAACAGACGTTCCTGCACCACCTTGTACCATATCGGTAACGAAGTTCTCATGCATCTTTCCACCAATAATCTCTCGACATGCTTGAGCCATCGCATCAGCTACTTCGTTGCTAATCTCACCTAACTGTCGGTTTGTCTCAAGGGCTGCTAGCTTCACATAAGCTATTGCTGTGACATAGTCAGGATAGTCACACATACGCTTGCGTGATATGTGATAGTTATTGATGGCACGCTGTGTTTGTACGCCATAATACGCCTCTTCTGGTATTTGAAGTTCACCTAGAAGGTCACTCTCAATACGAAATTTCTTTTCTTCCATTGCTTAATTAATATTTTGTTTAGTATTATTTAGTATGCTTTGATACGATACATTAGTATGCTTTAATGCGATACATGAAACCGAGTTCAATGCGGTTTGTATTGTAGTTACTCAATCCGCTAAGAGCTGTGTAATGCACCTTTTTACCTATGTAAGCCAGGAATATGCGTAAGTCTTGGCTCTTTACAGGATAGTATTCAAGGCTCCCGATATAGCCATAACTCTTGCGGTAATCCTTGAGCGAGGTGATATCTTTAGCACTGGCAGTCTCATACATACCCTTTAACATTAGGTTCCATTGTGGTGCGAATTGCCAGTTTAACTTTGTGATAAACGAGTTGTAATGCACTCCAGCAGCCCATACATTATCGTTATAGAGGGTTGGATTAGTTGATTGCATATCTCTAGAGACTATGCCCAAGCGATCAACACTATCAAAGGAACCGATATAATCGAAGTACCATTGTAGGTTATCTAGGTTTAACTTCTGCCCTAGGAAGAGCATACGACTATACTTATGACGTGCCTCACTCTGTATTCCCCATGCCCAGCGAGTCTGTAGCTTGTTGCCAAGGAAGCTCCCGTTCCAATTGACAATATAGGTTAGTGGATTGCGGGCGGGCTTTAGCTGGTTAAGTGTAAGTCCATTACCATCTTCATACATGGCGTTCTGACCATACACTTCAGCAAACTTCTCGTTATGAGCATTAGATATTTCAACAGCAATCTCTTGCGTTGGTACTGGGTTATAAGTCACTGTCACGCCTGCAACGAAGTTGTCCATGTTGTTAAGCATATCAGAGTATTGATAGATGAACATGGGGTTCTCATCAAATTCAAAGCCTCCCCAAATCTGACACATCTTACCTGCTTCAACCTTCCAAGCGTCTGAGAACTTATAACCAACCATCATGATGTCGGTTGCCTTAGCAAAGTTATCCTCGCTTTTAGCGTCATTTGCCTTGTTTAAACGGTGTCTGAAACGATAGTAGAGTTTGTCAGTAAGGTTGCCTTTCACCTCTATTCTTAGTTGCTTGTTAGCAAAGCGTGAACTCCAGTCTTTGCTTGCGTCTTGTTCTACTTGCGCACTTGCAGCATAATTGAAGTACACATTAAACATGTCATTGTGCTTCTTTAGCTTCGCAATCTCTTCTGATAAAGATTTGAATTGACCATCGCTTGCACCATATCCATGGTTGTCCTGCGCTGTAGCTGTTAGTGACAAAGCTAGTAGACAGGCACATAATAGATTCTTTTTCATGCTTTTCAATCTGATTGATAATTGTTTTATATATAAGTATTAGGGCGCTTATAGATAAGTGATAATGGGTAGAAAGCAACGTTTCTGAGCTTTTTCATTTGTGTTTTTGAGCCTTCTTGGTTCTTAAAATGAAGTCATTTTTATCAGAGAAGTTGCTCTCTACCCCTTATAAATACTCCTATCTAGTATTCATTGAAGTACTGCTGAATCTTCTGCCAATCCTTTGTTTTAGTCAAGGCAAGCATTAGTAGTATTCGAGCCTTTTGTGGATTGAGGTTTAAAGAGGCTACAAAATGATATTTAGCATCGTCTACCTCTCCGTTCAAATTGGTTGGTCCGAACGCAACTCGGCTTGAGCGAACAATCTGGATACCGCTGTTTTGTGCCTTTACTGCTGCTTCGAATACATCTTTATAGAAGTTTCCATCACCGACACCAGCAACTACAATACCATTATACTTGGCATTTACGAATGCTTCAAAGGGTAGTGCTGATGCGTTAGCATACCCATATACGATGCCAACTTTGGGTAGTGAGGTTAGAGAAGACACGTCGAACTCTGACGAAAGACCCTGTTTTGCAACTGGTTTATGCAAGAAGTAGGGTTTACCATTGTACACATAACCCATCTCACCATACAATCCTCCCTTGAAAGTAGACACATCTGTGGTGTGAGTCTTTATGAGTGCTTTAGCTTCAAAGAGCTCATTATTCATACAAGCCATCACTCCATGACCCTTAGATGATGGGTCTACGAGAGTGCAGACACCATTATATAGATTGGCAGGACCATCTGCGCTGATAGCAGTTGATGGTCTCATTGACCCAACAAGCACTACTGGTTTATCTGAATGAACGGTCAATGAGAGGAAGTAAGCCGTTTCCTCCATCGTATCTGTTCCATGCGTTACCAATACACCATCATATCCTTCTTTATTCAAGAGGTCATTAATGCGTTTAGCCAACTTTAGCCAAACCTCATCATTCATATCTTGACTACCGATGTTAACAAGTTGCTCACCTGAAATATCAGCTATTTCTTTCACTTGTGGTACTGCATCTATCAAAGTCTGAACGCCTACTTGTCCTGCTCCATACGCAGAGCTAGTAGCCGATGCAGATACACCTGCGATGGTTCCACCTGTTGCAATAATGCGAATCTTTGGCTTCTGTGCCATGACGACAGTGCTTATGATCAATGCAATTACTGTCATGAATGTAATCTTGAAGATTCTCATAAGAATTTTATTTATTAGTTAAACGTTATTGAGTTAACTGATAGTTGGGGGATTCTTCCCTCTCTTTTCTGTTCTAGTAAGCCCTACTCTTTACAAGAACTGAATGACGAGTACACCCAAGAGGATGGACACTATCGTTGTTATAAAGCCTGGTAATTGGAAACTATGATTGATGACATACTTGCCAATATGCGTTGTCCCAGTTCTATCAAAGTCGATTGCTGCAACCTCTGTTGGGTAGTTTGGCAAGAAGAAATAACCATTGCAAGCAGGGAACATTGCTATCAATAAGAGGGGATTTACGCCTAGAACAATGCCCACAGGATAGAGTGTTGTGACTGTTGCTGCTTGTGAGAATAACATGATACTAAGCACGAAGAGTGCAACAGCAAATAGGATAGGAGCAGAAGTGATCATACTTGACAATGCTGCATTCAATACCTTTTCGTTCCCCATGTAGAATGTGTTTCCCATCCAAGCAATACCAAAGATAGCTACAACAGCATTCATTCCAGCCTTAAAGATGTTGCCATTTACAGCATTGGCTACCTTTGCTTTACCAACGAAAAGGATTAAGGCTGCATCTGACATCATTATCATTTCAATGGTTTGACTCATAGAGACTCCTTCTGGACGAAGGCTCGGAACGAAGCCAAACACTACAACCAAAGCAACTCCAAAGAGGAATGCGAAGACGGAACGTTTTGCCTCGGAACCACACTCTAAAGTAGACTCTTGAACGTTCTTAGCGTCTTCTTCTGGGTTGATAAGACCCTTTGCTATACGTCTCTTATACTCTGGATCGTCTACTAACTCTTTACCTACATGGTTCTGAACAAAGGCTGCCACAATGATAGATATTAGAGCCGTTGGAATACAGATCATTAAGACTGTCCCTAATTCAATGCCCTTTGCTCCGAGTAAATCTTGGCTTATTAATGCTGCTGTTGCTGCACTAACTGGACTACAAGTAATACCCAAAGAGGCTGCAATAACGCTCAGACTCAAAGGGCGTTCAGGCCTTATTTTGTTTGCTTGAGCAATCTCTGAGATAATAGGTAAGAGTGAATAAGAAGTGTGAGCAGTTCCTGCTACGACACAGAAGAGCCAACAGGTGATAGGACCAAAGTATGTGATATGTGTCGGATGCTTATGTAGAAATTTAGCAGCAACGCCCACTAAGTACTCCAAACCACCAGATGCCTGCAGTGCAGCAGCAGCCGTAATCACTGATACGATAATCATCATTACATCAATAGGAGCATTTCCTGGAGCCAGTCCGAAGCCGTAAACCAAGATGAAAACACCTATCATACCATAAATACCGAGGCCAATACCTCCCACACGAGCACCTATGAAAATAAGTGCCAAAATAATGAGTAGTTGTATAATTACTATTGTTGTAACCATTTCGTGATGATTATATTCTGTGAAGTGAGTTGTTTTTACAAAAGTAGGAAATTTATTAATACAAGTACTGGAGATGGCTAATAAAGATAAAGTGTTTAACAATCTTTAGTATCAGAAAGTAATCATCAAGATCATAGATAAGTGTTATTTGCGGATTAGAAGTGACATTCTGACAATTATTCTAAAAGTTTTCTCGTGTCAAGAACATATACATTAGGAATACAGGTAAAGGTTCTTCTATAGCTTAACTCATATTCTTTACAATGCTTCTGGTTAAATGACAGAATAGAAACGAAGCGTCTTTAACTGCCAACCAATGGTGTGTTTAGCCTTTAAGAAAATGATAAAAATAATATTAAAAACCTATTCGTCTTCAGAAATAAATGCTACTTTTGCCTATAATATGAGATTAATAAGAAAACTTTTCACGCTTTTGTCGCTGTTTGCCTTTGCTTCGGCTGCAATGGCACAAGACCATATTAACCCTGAAGATCGTGTTGTTGACATGAACTCTCCGACGTTTGTTCCGATGGTACACATCGGTAAAGCGAAGGTAGGAAGCGATAGTATTCAATACGTAAGGACAAGTAATGTGTATGTATTTCCGCCTATGGAGTTCAAAGATAAGGCTCAGGAAACGGCATATTATCGCTTGGTTTATAACATCAAGAAGGTTCTTCCTATTGCTAAAGAGTGTCATCAAATTATCCTCGAGACGGGTGCTTACCTCGAAACTATCCCTACAAAGAAGGAAAGAGATGAGCACATGAAGCGTGTGGAAAAGGAGATTTGGAACACATATAAGCCTCGCATGAAGAAGTTAACATTCACTCAAGGCAAGTTACTCATCAAACTCATTGATCGTGAATGTAACTCTACTTCCTACGAACTAGTGCAAGCTTTCCTTGGTCCTGTTCGTGCTGGTTTCTATCAAGCGTTCGCTTGGGCGTTTGGAAGTAGCCTAAAGAAGCGTTACGATCCACAGGGAGCTGATCGCCTTGTGGAGCGTATTGTACTGCAAGTTGAGGCTGGTCAATTATAGTGGCAAGCCTTAACTATTACCCTGAAAACACTTAGCTATACAGCAGAAGAGACTTATTAAATTTGAAAAATAGACTATTTTATTTTCGCTTTTAGTCTATTAATCTATCGTTTTTAGTCTATTTTTATATCTGCTAAACGTCTTTTTCTGCTTTACATCAGGTTCTTCTCTTTCGTAGAAGGATGTTTCTTGGAGGATAGAAGAGGGTAGGGAGGACTGTGCAAAGCCTCATTCGGGGTAGCAATAGGTGAGCTTTAATCTTTTGGGGAACGCTTTTCACTTGGCTTGAAAACATATAATACGAAAGAAGGCTAGCGTCTTTGAGATTACTCAAAGAGCTAGCCTTATATGGAAAAAACTTCTTTCTCTTATTTAGTATATAGAACTTGAATGATGGTCTGCCCCACTGCCTGCAGTGTATTCTTATCAATGTGTTCCATCGTATCATTGATGGTGTGCCACGTAGGACCAAAGCTGCTCTGTGCGCAATCAGGGTAGTATGGGATAATATCTATTGTTGGTATGCCTGCATTCTGGTTCACTGGGATATGGTCATCAGTAATCATTCCACCTGGAGAATCAGGGAAGTAAGAGCCAAAACCAGCCGACTTTGCTGCTGCCCACACCTTCTCAACAATGTTATTAGCGTATTGCTGCGACATTCCTTCACGATAGAACTGAGCGCCTTCACCGCCTACCATGTCCAAGAGAATGCCGTATTCGGGCTTGATAGTGCCTGGGAAGTGCAGAGAATAGTACTGCGCACCGAGTGCCCAGCTGTCTCCTGTATCCTTATAGTTGGTCTCCCACTGTGGAACTCCCCAATCCTCGGCATCGAAACAAACGAAGTCTACACCCATAGTAAACTTCTTATCTGCCTGTAACTGGCGTGCAATCTCAAGCATAACAGCAACTCCACTTGCGCCATCGTTGGCTGCCATGACTGGTTTACGGTGGTTGGTAGAGTCTGGATCATTGTCTGCCCAAGGTCTACTATCCCAGTGTGCGCAGAGAAGAACACGTTTCTTTGCCTGTGGGTTGAGCCTAGCAATGATGTTAGTAGACTTTAGAACTGTTCCGTCATAGCCCTTTAAGTCTGCCTTTTGTTCCTCAACTTCACATCCAAAACGCTTGAATTGTTCCACAATCCACTTGCCGCATTGCTCATGGGCAGTAGAGTTCATGGTGCGAGGACCGAACTCGCATTGCGCAGCAGTGTATGCGTAAGCAGAGTCGGCATTGAACTTTGGACCAATAGGATGCGCTGTTGTCGCAGTATCAGCATCCGCTGTCGTATTGTTATTACTTGCTTTTCCTTTGCATCCATAGGCTACGCTCGTCAGAGTGAGGGCTAGGATGCACCCTAAAAGAATCCTTATTTTTGTTTTCATCATTGTTTATTGTAATCAAAAACACTATCTTACACTCTGCACACGAGCCATGACACGCAGCCAGTTACCACCCCATATCTTCTCAATATCACGTTCGCTATACTTGCGACGCAATAGTTGTAAGGTGAAGTTAATCATCTCGCTGGCATCAGCTAAGCCCCTTATCGTACCATCACCATCGAAGTCGGTGCCTATTCCTACATGGTCAATTCCCATGATATCAATGGCATGTTCGAGGTGAGCAATAGCATCCATAATGGTTGCCTCACCGTCCTTCTTAAGGAATCCATGATACATAGTTATATGTGCAACACCGCCCTTCTTTGCCAGAGCACGCATCTGATCGTCAGTGAGGTTACGGGGTACATCACATAGAGCTTTACTATTGGAATGACTGCAGACAATCGGCTGTGTACTGATGTCAAGAGCGTCATAAAAGCTCTTCTCACCCCCATGACTCAAGTCGACCATGATACCATTTCGATTCATCTCTCTTATGACTTCCTCACCAAACTTACTAACTCCTCCATGCGTATTACAGCCTCGTGCCGAGTCACAAATATCGTTATCTCCGTTGTGACAAAGCGTGATGTAAATCACACCTCGTTGTGCGAAGTGCTTGATGTTCTCTATCTTATGCTCCAAAGCTAAGCCATTCTCTATGGCAAACATAATACTCTTGCGCCCCTTGCGCTTGTCTTCGTAGAGGTCGGAAGGAGTGCGAGCTATACTGATGTAACGCTGGTTCTGCTTCACAATCTCCTCTATCTTGTCGAAGATGAGGTCGGCATATACCGCTGGAGAAAGATGGTCGAGAGCCTTAGAGAGAGTAGGGTTGTAATGCTTCAATCCAGCAACATCAATCTTAGAAGAGAAGCTCTCTCCGATCTTTGGTTGTGGCAGATAAGCAGCCATCGTTACGGCATCTTGATGTCCTTCCGTCATCTTATGAAGGTCGTAGAGAATACGTGGGTCACGTTGATCGAAACGCACTCCTTGAGGGAAGAACATCGGTGTGTCGCAGTGCGTGTCGAGTGTTAGTACACGCTTATGAAGCTGCTTGGCGATATAGAAGTTGTTAGCTTGTGTGATCAACCAAAGGAATAGTTTGCCTCCATCCTCACCCAAACACTCAGGGTGCCACTGCACTCCCATGATGGGTTTAAACTCTGTGCTCTCCATTGCCTCGATAACTCCATCAGGTGCAACAGCCGTTACTCGAAAGCGTTTACCGGGTGTTTTGACAGCTTGATGATGGAAGGAATTGACGTAGATGCGCTCTTCCTTGTAGAGAGCATAGAGTATTGATGACTTGTTTAGCGTAACGCTATGCGTCCTCTCACTGCGTTCTGCGTCTTGAGAATGCTTGATGGTTGCAGCATGGAAGGTTGTGATTGTTTTATCCTTAGCTAATTTCTTCTCAACAGTAGCATCTGTTCTGATGTAATCCTCATAGATATCCTGTTGTACAGAACCACCCAAGGCAGCAGCAAGTGTTTGTATTCCTCGACAGATACCCAGCATAGGTATCTGGCGATTGAAGGCTAATCTAGTAAGCATGAGTTCGGCTTGATCACGCTCAGCGTTGATACCATGGAGATGAGTAGAGGGCTCTTCGCCTACCCAAAGTGGGTTAATATCAGCACCACCAGTCAATAGTAGTCCATCAAGATGGTCTAGTGTGTTGACAAGAACATCCTTATCAGCGACTGGCGGTATGAGTATTGGAATGCCACCAGCGGTTACTACTTGTTTATAATAGACGTCTCTTAATGTGGCATCACGCTCTGTAAAGTTGGTCGTGATACCTATTATCGGCAGACGCTTTGCCTCGGGGTAAGTCGCATACACCTTGTCAAGATGCGACTGAAGGTCGTATTTCATCTTTCCGCTCTATGTTCTATAATTCGTTATATCGTTGTTATCAAGTCTAAAGCAGGCTTATAGTTCTTCTGTAATTGGTATTTCACGCTTGATACTCTGCTCTAATGAGATGAGAGTCTCCGTTGATACAACCCCTGGAATGCCCTGTAATTGGTTGTTAAGGAGGTCCATTAATTGCTCATTATCACGTGCATATAGCTTTAAAAGGATGGTATATGGACCAGTTGTGAAGTGACATTCCACCACCTCGGGGATAGCACTAAGACGCTCAACTACCTTTTTATACATAGAACCACGTTCTAGGTTGAGGCCGATGTAAGTACAAGTTGTATAGCCCAAGCTCTTTGGATTGACATCAAAACCACTCCCCGTGATAGCTCCATTCTCGATGAGGTGTTGTACACGTTGATGTATTGCAGCACGCGAAACACCGCATTGTGCGGCTACATCTTTGAATGGCATACGTGCATTCTGCGATAGAATGCTTAAGATCTTCTTGTCTAATCGATCTACTTTCTCCATCTCTTTCTATTGATATACTTGATTTGTTATGTTGTTGAAAACGCTTATTTGAAGTAGAGCAAAAGTAGATAATAATTATTGAATAGGCAACAAAATGACAAACAAAATGCACCTCTTGGGTGCATTTTGTCTATATAGAAGCTAATAGTAAGGTTTTTCTTCGTCCATTAGCTTACGTTTCTTAATATCGAGGAAAGAGCCTCTAGACTTTATTTACCAGCCTTTGAAGATGCTTTCTTTGCGCTCTTTGGCTGAGATTGCTTCGCAGTCTTGCTATCCTTCTTAGCCTCGGTTTCCATAGAGGGAGTTGGCTGTGAAGCTTTTACCACATGCACTCCATCAATGTCTTTAAGCTCCAATGTGAAGATAAGAGTTGAATAAGGAGCGATGTCGCGACCTGCTCCACGCTCACCATAAGCCAAGTTGTAAGGGATAAAGATTTCCCACTTAGAACCTACGGGCATAAGTTGTAAAGCCTCAGTCCAGCCCTTGATGAGTCCACCAACGTTGAAGGTGTCGAACTCGCTACCATGTCTTGCAGTTGAATCGAATACCTTTCCGTCGATAGTCTTGCCTTCATAGATCACCTGAACATCGTCAGTAGCCTTTGGAATGGCGCCTGTACCCTTCTTAATAATGCGATATTGCAAGCCACTGGGGAGCGTTACAACCCCTTCTTTAGCCTTGTTTTCAGCCATGAAAGCCTCGTTCTTTGCTTTGTTCTCAGCCGCTTTAGCCTTTGCTTCAGCCTCTTTTTGTTGTTTGATAGCCATTTCTTTTGCTTCAAAGAGCTTTGCTGCAGTTGTTGATGACATCATTGTCGTGTCCTTGGACATAGCTGCTACGATTCCATTGTATAGTATCTCTGTGTTAACTGGGCTCTTTGACTCTTCGAATTGACTAACCATATTCGGGAGCAAACGGCTTTCTATCTGGCGACTAACGGCTATACCTACTCCATAAGCAGCAAAGTTCGTATCCTTGCGTTTGCTGATTCCTTCCTTCAAGCCCCTGATGAAGTCGGGCATTAACTCCTTTGTTATACCGAATTGTTGCTCAAGATAGGTGTCCAAGCCGTTTGACATGGTCATACCTGTTGCGTAACTCAATGAATCGGCAGCACTCTTCAATACGATAGGTGCCGTCTTGCAAGTCTCTGAACACTCTGTTGTAGCTTTGTTCTTCTTATCTTTTTTCTTACTCTGAGCACTTGCTGTGTTTAAAGCTGAACCTGCCGCAATAAGCAGAGCCAGCATGATTACTTTCTTCATAACCTATATTTATTTAATAAAAGATGTTTCCCTTTCCTATAGAAGATACTTGATTGGACTCGTGTGTCCAACTGATTATACACGTCTGTATAACTGATTATACACGTTTGTATAATTGATTATACTCGTGTGTATAATTCCCTATTCTATAAGAGATGATTGTTTACTTAAAAGGAGATGATTGAAAGAAGGTCAGGCTATGCACCTGACCCTCCTTATTTATTATCTTAAGATGTCTTGGAATTACTTTGCTGGCTTACCGCTAACCTGTTCTGGCATACCAGCAGGCATACCTGGCTGACCTTGTGGAGCCTTCTCAATACCCAACAACTCAACAGTGAACACAAGTGTTGAGAATGGTTTGATGTCTGGGCTAGGCTGTTGTGCACCATAAGCAGCACTATAAGGGATTGTAATCTCCCACTTAGAACCAACTGGCATAGTGGTCAATGCAGCTGTAAAACCAGGTATTACACCACCTACAGGCATAGTTGCATCATTGCGTTGATCAAATACCTTGCCCTCGATAGTCTTACCAACATAGTTGATTTTCACTACATCAGAAGCTTTTGGAACAGCGCCATTTCCAGCCTTAAGTTCTTTAATCTGTACACCCTGCGCAATGGTCTTTACGCCTGGTTTCTTTGCATTAGCAGCCATGTAAGCATCGCTCTTCTTCTTGTTAGGACCGTATGTCTTCTCAGCGTTCTTCATCTGAATTGCCTTTGAAGTAGTCTGCTCTATGTTACGAGCCTGCTCAACAGTCATCTTCTGATTCTTGCCCTTTGCACTTGCAGCAAAGCCTGCCAAGAAGTTCTTCAGAGAGATAGTCTTGGTTGAATCATCACCAAAGATCTGGCGGTTAATCTGCTGTTTAATGACCATATTCATCTGCTGTCCAACACCGATACCAGCGTTATAAGCAGCCTTCTTCTTGTCGTCTGCACCCTGAACACCATCGTTCATACCCTTGATGAACTCGTCAATATAAGCGGTATCAATCTGCATCTGCTGTAGATACTGCTTAACACTTTGACCTTGGTCAATACCGAATGCGTAGCTTAAAGAGTCTACATCAGACTTTAAATCCTCCTTAGGAGCAGAATTGCCACAGGCTGTGAAGCCTACAGCTGCCATAGCCATTGCGGCTAAAAGATAAACTTTCTTCATTTATTTTATTGTTTAGTTTTTAGGCATTAATATATGTTCTGTAGGGCTATCATAAGTTATTAAGAGTACTTATAACGCCCTAGCAGATATTAATTTATAATACTTTGAGTAATTCAACATCGAATACAAGTGCTGCAAATGGTGGTATCTGTGCACCTGCGCCACGCTCTCCATAAGCGAGATTGTAAGGTATGAAGAAGCGATACTTAGCCCCTTCCGACATCAACTGTACGCCTTCTGTCCATCCAGCAATGACTTGGTTGAGTCCAAAAGTGGCTGGTTCGTTACGTTGATAGGAGCTATCAAAGATCGTCCCATCGATAAGTGTACCCTCATAGTGGCACTTTACCTGGTCAGTTGCGCTTGGTTTCTTACCGTTACCCTCCTTTAGTACTTGGTACTGAAGACCTGATGGCAATACAACAATGCCTTCTTTCTTTGCGTTCTCAGCCAAGAATGACTCTCCAGCAGCCTTTGCTACCTTTCCAGCCTCAGCCGCCGCAGCACGTTGCTTTTCCTCTTGTTCCTGGAAGAAAGCCTGTACTAAGGATTGTGCCTCAGCGTTATTAACCTTCAAAGGAGTGCCTGATATTACATCTTTAACAGCCTGTGCGAAGTCGTCGATATTTAATCCCTTCGCTCCCATACCAGCGAGTTGGGAACCGATACCGATGCCCAGTGCATAGCTTAATTTATCCATTTTAGTTCTTGAAGTTATTTATTATTAATGTGCAAAGATACTATTTTTTAAGGTATTGAATCACATTAATCGAATTAAAATAACTAAATTTGTGGAATAGAAACAAATGTAAGGTCGTATGAAGAAAGTAGTATTCTTAACGGGTGCAGGTATGTCTGTCGAAAGCGGCTTCAAGACTTTTCGTGGTAACGATGGGCTTTGGGAAGATTATCCCGTTGAGCAAGTAGCCTCACACGAAGGCTGGGAAGCAAATCCAACATTGGTTAACAACTTCTATAATAAGCTCCGAAGGAAACTTTACACAGCATTGCCTAATAAGGGGCATCAGCTGATTAAGGAACTAGAAAAGGCTTACGATGTGGTTGTTATCACGCAGAATGTGGATAATCTACACGAGAAGGCAGGGTCGAAGAAGGTTCTTCATCTGCATGGAGAACTATCTAAGGTGTGCTCAAGTAACGACCCTTACGACTCGAGATACATAAGAGAGTTGCCCCCAGAGGATTGTGAGGTAGCCCCTGGAACACTGGCTGGTGATGGTTCTCTGGAGCGTCCTTTCATTGTCTTTTTTGGTGAGGCTGTGCCCATGATAGAGCCTGCTATGGAGGAAGCTGCACAAGCAGATGTGTTTGTTATTATCGGTACTTCACTGAATGTTTACCCTGCGGCAGGGCTCGTGAGATATGTTCGTCCAGGTGTCCCCATCTATCTCATCGACCCTGATAACGCTCCTGCTGGGAGTGCAGGACACGTCATTCACATTCAAAAGGGGGCTAGTGAAGGAATGGAAGAATTAATAAAGTTATTATAAAAGAACATCCACATTCATTGCAGCTACTCGATGAGTTTCGAAGGAGATGTGGCTTGGATGTGAAATAAAAGAGTATGAAAAGACTATTATCATTAGTTATCATTGCGTTGATGGCATTGCCTATTATGGCGCAGAAAAACGTTTATAAGTTCAGTGTAAAGGATGGCAATGAGAAGACCATCAAGTTGAAAGAGTACAAAGGAAAGGTGTTACTCATTGTAAACACAGCCACAAAGTGCGGCTTCACACCGCAATATGAGGCGTTACAAAAGCTCTATGATACTTACAAGGATCGTGGTTTTGTCATCCTAGACTTCCCTTGTAACCAGTTTGGAGCACAAGCGCCTGGATCGCTCAAGGACATCCACTCTTTCTGTACGAGTACTTATGGCATTACGTTCCCACAGTTTGCTAAGATCGTAGTAAATGGTAAGAGCGAGTCACCCTTGTACACTTACCTTAAGGCGCAACAGCCTTTTAAAGGTTTCGATACGACCACTCAGATTGGTAAATACCTTGATGAAAAGTTTAAGGCAGATAACCCTAACTATGCAAAAGACCCTAGTATCAAGTGGAACTTCACGAAGTTCCTCGTTGATAGAGATGGTCACGTCATTGATCGTTTTGAGCCTACTGCAGATATGAAAGACGTTGAGGCGGGTGTTAAAGCGGCTTTGAAGCTGTAAAAGAAAGCCTCACCCCCGCTCCGAGAAGCCCCACCCAACCTCCCCGAAAGGGGAGGAGTGCCTAACGGAAGTCGGTTGGGTTATATAGAGGGAAGGGGTAGTTAGTGTGTAACAAAGTTGTGCCTCGTAAGCAAGAACGATAAGAATGAAAACAAAGAAACGCCCTTCTCCATCCGAGAAGGGCGTTTCTTTGACATGAAGAGAGGCTTTCTTTACATCAAAGAAAGCCTCTCTTCATATCCTATTATAATCTTCTCAATTTGAGAAGTATGCCATATTCTATCTAAATCGTCGTTGGTGTCTGTTCTTTATGTGCCTTACGTTTCACCTTAAACTTATCGAATCCCTTACCGAAAACACCCATTACTTGACTCTGTGTAACGAATGCGTCAGGGTCAATCTCATCTATCATACGATAAACGTAAGAGGCTTCTCGCTGGCGTGTAACCACGATTACAACCTTTAAGTCATGCCCCGTATAATAGCCCTTAGCGTCAATAATGGTGCTGGTGCGGTGAGGTTGGTCTTGAGATATCATATCACATATTTCCTTATAACGCTCAGAAATAATCAAGAACTGTACTGATCTGCGACTTGAATTGATGACTTGATCAAGTACGAAGGACGTTATGATGAGGTTTACATAGCCATAAATCACTTGCTCCCAACTGTGAAGAACGACGTAACTACCTGTTACTATCGTCATATCAACCAATAGGATGACCCGACCTAACGATATATCGCGATACTTGTTGACGATAGCTGCAACGATATCGGAGCCACCTGAACTTCCATTATACGATAGTCCGAAAGCAAGACCAACGCCACAAAAGACTGCTCCGATGATTGCTGACATGAAAGGTTGCCCATGCAAGAGCATTGGATGAGGGAAGGCTTGGCTCAAGACATTCACTAGGATGGTAAGAACTACTACACCATAAATGGTGCGAATACAGAACTTTAAGCCGAGAACCTTTAGTGCCACAGCTAGTAAAATAGCGTTCAGACAGAAGTAAGTCCAGCTTACGGGGATTCCATTTCCCCAATAGATGATAGATGCAAAACCTGCTACACCACCATTGCCAATGTGGTTTGGCAATAGAAAGATAGTCCAACCGATTGCATAGAAGAGCATTCCTGCGGCTATCATGATGTAGTCGAGGATCTCACGATAAAGTAGTTTCTTATTCATTCTGTTGATCATACGTATAAGGATAAAGCGTTAGTTCATGTTGCAAATTTAGATAAATTTTCCGAAACAAAGCATCTGCACGGAAAAAATACACTACCTTTGCAGAAAATAAATAGCACTTGTAAAGAGCATAGGTCATATATCCAATTTGATAAAGAGTATATAACTGGAATCTTACAAACACTCAATAGATATTGAACGAGCCGTTTTGTCCCTACATAAGGATGTTTGACACGTTCGCAAGTACTCTTTTTTTCTAAAATAGAAAGATAACATGTCGGAAGATTTTGATATACATGAAGAGAGGCTCTCATCGGCTGAGAAAGACTTTGAGAACGCTCTCCGCCCTTTGAAATTCGATGACTTTAGTGGACAGCAGAAGGTTGTTGAGAACCTTCGAGTGTTCGTTGAAGCAGCGAAGTACAGGGGAGAACCACTCGATCATACGCTCTTGCATGGTCCACCAGGACTGGGTAAGACGACGTTGAGTAATATCATTGCAAACGAATTAGGCGTTGGCTTTAAGATAACTTCTGGTCCAGTGCTTGATAAACCAGGTGATTTGGCTGGTATTCTGACGTCATTAGAACCCAACGATGTGCTCTTTATTGATGAAATTCATCGTCTTTCGCCTGTCGTTGAAGAGTATTTATACTCTGCAATGGAGGACTATCGCATCGATATAATGATTGATAAAGGTCCTTCAGCACGTTCCATACAGATTGATCTGAACCCTTTTACACTTGTCGGAGCCACTACTCGCAGTGGACTTCTTACTGCTCCGCTTCGTGCGAGGTTTGGTATTAACCTGCATCTAGAGTATTATGACCCCGAAACAATACAACGTATCATCAAGAGGTCGGCGTATCTTTTGAAGGTTCCAATCGTTGATGAGGCTGCAGTTGAGATTTCTCGACGTTCGCGTGGGACGCCTCGTATTTGTAACTCATTGCTTCGGCGTGTGAGAGACTTCGCTCAGGTGAAGGGCAATGGAACGATAACTCCAGAAATAGCAATGATGTCCTTGCAGTCATTGAACATTGATCAATATGGTTTGGATGAGATAGACAATAAGATACTACTTACCATTATTGATAAGTTCCGAGGTGGTCCTGTTGGCGTATCAACCATTGCTACTGCCATAGGTGAGGATGCCGGAACGGTTGAGGAGGTGTACGAACCATTCTTGATTATGGAAGGTTTCATCAAGAGAACACCACGTGGGCGTGTTGCAACTCAGCTTGCTTATGACCACTTAGGGCGCAACTCTTTCCATGATAACCCGCTCCAGCCTGGACTATTCGACCAATAAGAAAGTTGTTATCTATTTGGTTTTCTAATGGAAATAAACTATATTTGCGGTAGAAACAAGGAGGTTAAGATGAATAGAATAATAAGTATTCCTGCTGCTGATAATGCTCTTTTGGAGATGTTGGCACAGAAGATTAGGTGGGAGATAATAGATGAATAAAGGACTCTTTGTTGGTAGTTTCGATCCATTTACTATTGGGCACGACTCTATAGTACGCCGTGCTTTACCGCTCTTCGACCATATTATCATTGGTGTAGGGGTGAATGAGCGGAAGAAGTGTATGTTGGATGCAGAAGAGCGAGTGAACCGTATTAAGCGTCTTTATGCTGATGAGGCAAAGATAGAAGTAAAGGCATATAGCGATCTAACCATAGATTTTGCTCGTAGAGAGCAAGCGACATATATTATAAAAGGTGTTCGCAGTGTGAAAGACTTCGAATATGAACGGGAACAAGCAGATGTGAATAGATTATTGTCAGGCGTTGAGACCATCTTTCTCTATGCTGAACCGCAGCTGTCAAGCATTAGTTCTAGTTTGTTGATGATGAGAAGATACTCGAAGTAAACAATGACTACTTGGGGCATGATTATTATACGGATGTTATTACCTTCGACTATGATGAGGGTGATGTACTCAATGGCGATCTTGTAATTTCACTCGATACAGTGCGTTCCAATGCTGAACTATTTGGTAAGTTGTATGAAGAAGAGCTGTTTCGTGTTATCATACATGGCATACTTCATCTCTGTGGAATCAATGACAAAGGACCAGGCGAACGTGAGATAATGGAAGAGAATGAGAACAAGGCGCTTGCACTTCTCAAGAGAATGCAGACTGAGAAATAATAGGTATTATCCATAATAATACCTTCCACACAGAAGAAAGTAGGGGCAAACACTCTCGTTTGTCCCTACTTTCAGATTGTTTTTGGGATAAGCAATGGCATCTATCCCTACTTTATGGAGATTGAGAAAAACCTATCCTAACTAACCCCCGTAGGCACATCCCCTCCTAGAGCTACCCTCTCCCTCGGCTAGTTTTGAAAGACATTAATTTCACAATTAATATAATCGATTGTCTTATTACAGAACGATTGATACCCTGAATCAATCTAATAAATGCTCCCGTGGTATAGAAGCCTCCCCAAGCCCAAGCATCACCCCTCTCCCGAGGGCTACTCTTTATACACATCTCTGTTTAACAAAAAATCTTTTAATAAAAGAGTGCGATATAAACAGAATTTAAGAGATTTAATTACTAAAAATCAATGATTTTAGTATTATACAATATAATTCTTATTACAAATTTTAAGTTAATTGAGATGTGTATAAAGAGTAGCTCCCGAGGGAGAGGGTAGCTCTAGGAGAGGATGTCCCTAACCCTACTTACATGCTTTCGCTCGTTTCAAACTATATCCAATAAAGACATCCCCTCCTTTGAGGGACTTGAGGAGGCTTTCTTTCCTAACCTGCTACTGGTCCATTCTCTTCTTTATTCTCCTTTTCTTTCGGCTCAGGGGCAGGGCCTTTTGCCTTCTTCCTCGCAGGATTATCCACATCCACCTGCAACTCCTTTAACGCCTTGCGCACCGGACTCTTCCATGTCAATGTCAACCTCGGAGCTTTAAGACTCTTAGCACACACGTCCTTCTCGTTTTCCTCCATCTTCGAAGGCACATTCACACGTAAAGAGAAGATGTCGCCGAGGTCTAAACCTGTTCCCATGCGTGCACAGTCCGAGATAATATTACGAAGCGTAATAATCACGTTACGCGCATCACCCTCTGTTAATTCAATCATTTTGATTTGGTTTTTAATTAAACATTAGATTAATATATCAACATCATTTTGATGTCTTTTTTCATGTGTTTTATACCCAGCGGTTGGGTCGCCTTGTACCCAGCTGCTGGGTAGCATTGTACCCTGCTCGTTGGGTAGACCCCTACCCATTCGCTGGGTACGATCGTACTTATTCGCTGGGTACGATTGGAGTTGTTCGCTGGGTACAAAAAGTAATCAATAAGTATCCACAAGCCTACCACTCGTGAAAGAACAGATGTTCTCTTCTGTCCATACTGTGTGGATAGCTTAATACCATATAATTTCCTACTTTTATCATCCAACTAGCTTTCATTTAATCAATCCATTTCGATTCCTTATATTAAGACCTTCCTCTTCCTTATATGAAGACCGTTGCCTTGATATAAGGAAGACAACCATCTTCATATAATGAATACAAATGCCTTAATATTTAGAATGGGCGATACTCATCTTCATTAGAGGAATTAAACAAGGTTAATCCGCCACATCTAGGAGTAGCATAAACCTGCACATCACTAGAACTAATCCTTAACATAAATGCCTGCTGACCACTACCACTTGGTGTAGAACTCCACATACAACCTATTGTTCCTGAAGCCACAAACGTGCCACGTTTACCATCACCATTATCATATATACCTAAAGCAGGATAATAAAAATAATCATTGAGGTTACTTGGGATACCCGTACTTATGCTGTAAGATGGTGCTATCACAGGATTATTTGTTCGCGTTTTGTTAACTCCATCTGGTGCTGCTAGCTTCAAAATTGAGAAACTCTTACCATTCTTTAAAGCAATAGCACTCTGTTTCAAGAACCACATTCCTCCAACATATAGATGATCCATTGTTGCCCAAAGTGTAGTATTATCCCAATAAGGTTCTCCTTTTTCTGCATACCATAACAATTCATTTAGGTTTGGACAATCCTTTGCACTGTGAGCAGCTGTAACAGCTGGCGCAACACCTGTTGGGTCGTTGTAACCTGGTATATCATTGTAGTCTCGTGAAGTATGTGCAGAAGCTGTTTCAGTACTTTGTGGTCCATGTACTAGATCCTTTTGTCCATTAACTATAGGCTGGAAACGTAATGCTGTATTTGGATTATTCCATTCATAACCCTTCCAATAAGGATCTACTGCATCCCACATATAATACTCATTACCATGGTAAACCTTAATTTTTAAATCAGATTTTACAGGAGTATTCTTTCCTGCATCAAAGGTTACAGAAGGATAGGTCTTCTTGACTGTTCCTGTAACATTGGTCACAGCATCGTGGAGAGTATACTCTATCGTTACGTTGCTGTAAGTACCTGGATTTAAAACCATTGTTGCGCCATTCGTTGTATAAGAATAGGCACTCGGAAGTGTGAAATCATTTACATTTAGTTCTACACTATTCGAGGTGGTTGTACCATTACTTAGTGTTCCATTATCTGCCAAGTCGAATGTACCTGCGAGCTGGTCAGATGTATTGCTTGTGTAAATGCGTATCTTTTGAATCTTAGCACCTGAGATAACTCCGTTTGCATTGTAAGGCATGAAAGTAACATACGCAGCCCTGTGATTCAAGGTGAAACTGTACTTTCCGCTACCTGTTGCATCAGCTACTCCGAAGTCGCCATCGTCTGCAATGTGGACAGCATCGTTAGGAGTGCTTTGGGTTTGCGAAGCCTTGATAATCACCTTGTCACTTGATCCGTTCTTACCTGTATAACGTACCTTATGTGTAGGACCTGTATAAGTACCGCTTACCCAGAACTTCGCCTTGGCTGTTGTTGTGCTGCCAGGTACTGCTGCAATGCGATTAGCAATATCATCTTCAGAGCTTTGGTTGTAATTACCACCATCGTCCTTTACCCAAATCTTATCGTTTGCTGTCCAATAGAAATCAAGTCCGCTACCTGTGTAAGTGGCTGATGTACGAGTTGAAGGTTCATCCTCTGATGAGAACACAGTACCTGTCTTTGGTGTGTCCTTACCTGCTGTCTTATCGGTAGCTATATCATCGCTGGCGCAACTGCTAAAGGCGAGTGCGGTCAACAAGAGTGTGCCGAAATAAATACTTTTCTTAGTCATTATTATTCTGTTTTAATTTGGTTGTTAATTGGAAAGAAATCTTTGTTTATTATTCCCATCCTGTTTCTTTATTCTCATCCTCTTCCTCAAAGAAAGGATTCGACTTTGCGCTTAAGCCACCGCTATCGCCTGCCGAAGCGTGACCACTGCCACCACCGCTGCCAGGGTTCTCAAACGATGTGCCTCGCATTAATTCGTCTTCTGCTAGTTCAAGCCACGTACATTGAGGTGCACAATAGACTTTTCTTTCATTTGTTTTCTCCATTTACCTGATTTTAAAAATAGTTATTATTAATGATTCTCACTTGCTTTACTTCGTGTCACAGAGTTCAAGAGGGAGACGAAAGCATAAGAAGAGTTGTTAAAACAATGAATTATCTCTTCCTCTTGATGCTCTGTGGCACTACCCTAGAAGTCCTTTGTTTACAGGGGTTACGGCACGCTTCGCGCGCGCGTATGCGAGAAGAAAAAATGTGTTATTAGACGCTAGGTGCGAATGTGTGTGTTAGCAAATTATTTGGATTGACCAAAGATAAAGTGCAAAAAGATGCAAAGAACTTGATAATTCTTTGCAGTACGTCATTGCCTTGATATGTCATTGCTAATTGTTTCACGGCGGCAAAGGTAAGAAGAATAAATTGAATGGGCAAGGAAAAGAAAGAAAAAAAGCCTCACCCCCGCCCCCTCTCCGAATGGAGAGGGGAGTGAAATGTACTGTTTGCTAGGGGGATAAAACATCAATTACAGGCTCCTGTCCGTATCAGGTGCTGTACAAAGTTTAATGGTCTTATTCACAATGTCACTCTGCTCATTCCAAACGCGGTAGTATTCGTTCATATCCCACAAATCGCGTGCTACGAGTGCTTTTAATTGAACCTTGATATAAGGCATGGTAGCCGTTAGTTCTGCCTTATCCTTTGGTTCTACCTTCTCTTTCTTGCCCTCTGCTATAATCGTGTCAAGCAATGATTGTGGTACTACGTAATTCTTATTGAAGGTGTCAAATGACTTATAAAGGTCTTTCAGCGTTGTTCTGTTTGCATCAACATACTTCAGATAAGCATTCATAATGATGTTCTTTGCAGCCAAGAGACGATGATATTTCGTGTATTTAGTTGTATCTAAAGGCACGAAGTAATCGGGCATAATACCGCCGCCACCATATACTACTCGATGGTTACGAAGCGTGTAGAACTTCTGAGAAGAGTCAAAGTGAATACTATCAGGATTGGTTAGTTCACCATGTTTCAGGCGTTTCTCAAGATCCATCTCATAGTCTTTCAAGTCGCCTTTCTTGTATGGCTTCTGAATACAACGACCGCTTGGTGTATAATAATGGGCGATAGTCAAGCGCATCATACTACCATCAGGGAAGTCGAACGGACGCTGAACAAGCCCCTTGCCAAAGGTTCTGCGCCCAACAACTGTGCCTCGGTCGTTATCTTGAATAGCCCCTGTAACAATCTCTGCAGCCGATGCTGTGAACTCATTCACAAGTACATAAACGCGCATCTTTTGTAGTCTTCCATTGCCAATAGCCTTGTAGTTCTGGCGTCGCACATTGCGTCCTTCGGTATAGACAATCATCTCGTTATCCTTTAGGAACTCATTGGCAATCTGTACGGCAGCCTGAAGATAACCACCCCCATTGTCTTGTAAGTCGAGTATCAGGCTCTTCATACCTTGCTTCTCAAGCCCCCTTACGGCATCCATGAACTCCTCGTGAGTCTTCATACCAAAGCTCTCTAAGCAGATGTAACCCACTCCTGGGCGAATCATATAGGCTGCGTTGAGTGTATGGACTGGTATCTTGTCACGTGTGACAACGAATGTTAGGATATTATTCACGCCACGACGCACAATACCCAACTTCACCTTCGTACCCTTCTTACCACGAAGCATCTTCATGATGTCGATACGTGGCATCTTTACGCCAGCTATTGTAGAGTCATTCACACTGACGATACGGTCGCCCGCAAGGATTCCCACCTTCTGAGAAGGGCCATTCACGATGGGTTGAATCACCACTAACGTGTCCTCAATCATGTTAAATTGGACGCCAATACCCTCGAAGTCGCCCTGTAAAGGCTCATTCATTGCCTTCGTTTCCTTAGCATCTGTATAAGTGGAGTGCGGGTCTAAGCCCTTTAACATTCCTCTTATGGCATCTTCCGAGAGCTTCTGTTCATTCACAGAATCCACATAGAAGTTCGTTATTGCCATCTCTGCTATCTGCAACTTACGCAAGGGTGAGTCGCTCTTAAGCTGCGCTGACAATGGTAAAAAGCTAAAGAAGCAAAGGAGTGAAAGATAGATATACCTTTTCATAGACTAATATTGTAATTTAATGAAACTCTATTTCTTTGAAAGAAAACGCAAGGGAATAGTGTTCGAGTCCCTGCTCTTGTCTTTCTATCTTGTTGTTGTTATGAATTGTTGTTGCTTGTTTAATAGCATTTTCATGAGGATTGCAGAGCAAGTAGACGGCTTATTCTGATAGAACTAACGTCCCCTTTAAGAGAACACTCGACTGATTTGGAAAATTAGTCGAGTGTTTTAAAAAATCAGTCGACTGATTTGAAAGCTCCTATCGACTATGCTTTAGAGACGAGAAGATAGTAAATTAGCTTTATGACAAAGCCCTCCTTTACATCTCCCCTTGGTCTTCAGGCAAGTCTTCTTCGATAACGAGGTTGTCAATGATGAAGTTTTGACGCTCCATAGTGTTCTTTCCCATATAGTACTCAAGCAACTTTGCAACTTGATCATTCTTATGGAGTGTGACCTGTTCAAGGCGCATGTCGGGTCCTATAAAGTGTGCGAACTCATCAGGAGAAATCTCTCCAAGACCTTTGAATCGTGTTATCTCTGGTTCTGGGCCAAGCTCGTTGATAGCTGCTACACGCTCCTCTTCAGAGTAGCAGTAGCGTGTGATAAAGTCGTTCTTCTTCTCTCCTTTCGCACGACGGGCGTCGGCATCAGCAATAACCTGCTTGTCCTTGATTTTTGTCCGACGGTTGCGAACACGGAAGAGGGGCGTCTGAAGGACATATACATGCCCCTTCTTTATCAGCTCTGGGAAGAACTGAAGGAAGAAGGTGATTATCAGTAAGCGAATGTGCATACCGTCGACATCGGCATCCGTAGCCACTATCACCTTATTATAACGCAGTGAGTCGAGACCGTCCTCAATATCGAGCGCAGCCTGAAGAAGGTTGAACTCCTCATTCTCATACACCACCTTCTTCGTCAGACCGAAGCAGTTAAGCGGTTTACCACGCAATGAGAAGACAGCTTGTGTGTTGACATCACGACTCTTAGTTATACTTCCGCTGGCCGAATCACCCTCTGTTATAAAGATAGAACTCTCCTCCTTTCGATCGTTCTTCACGTCACAATAGTGTACACGACAGTCACGCAACTTACGGTTATGGAGGTTGGCTTTCTTCGCTCTCTCACGTGCTAACTTCGTTACACCAGCCATTGCCTTACGCTCTCGCTCGGTCTCCTTGATTTTACTCTCAAGTATATCGGTGAAGTCTTCTTTATGAATATGAAGGTAGTTGTCAACGTTTGTTTTGATAAAGTCGCCCACATACTTATTGATAGACTCACCATCAGGTGACATCTGTGTGGAACCTAACTTAATCTTTGTTTGTGATTCGAATACTGGCTCT
>QWCW01000132.1_pt1 | contig 34112 bp, 29 predicted proteins | sample 1972691 | NCBI WGS metagenome assembly QWCW01 (sample SAMN09866698, study PRJNA288562) | Human oral metagenome isolate pre2_saliva, whole genome shotgun sequencing... | reverse complement strand
ATACACCATAAGTAGTTTATAATCTGTTGTTTATGCGAAATGTTAAAAGTGACAGCAACTTAAAAACAAAACAAAGTTATATATAAATGCTATTAATCCAATAAAGTATAATAAAAAAAATCTTGGTTTATATAAAAAAATTTTTTTTATTTATTATTAATATGAGTATTTTATATTATATTTGCAACGCATTACTGTATCTATGGGAAAGTGTAACTAAAAGCTTATCTATGAAAGAGTGCAGGGAAGAACACAAGAAGTTGCTCAATATATCCTATGATTGTGAGGTAGGAATTGTGTGTAACGAGGAACAATACTTTTGTTGCAACAAATATTTTCGTACCAATAAAAATAATATTGCCTATACTATAGTTGGTAACTATTGGCAATGGTTGAAAAGGAAGTTAAAGTAGGAAAATTTTGAACTCATAAGTACCACTTATGGCTTCAAATTTAACACAAATCAGAAAATGTTTAAATAGTTAAGAACAAATAATAATCTGTAATGTGTGATAGATTTTCCAATAGCACACATATTAAGTCTTTATACTACCTGCATTCATCACAAAGATTGATGATAGAGCTGTACGTTTCAAAGATATTCAGTACTTATCTTATTGTGAATAAGGAATAAAATAAATAATTTAATATGAGAAGTTTCAGAATTGAGAGTATTTATATATCAGATAATTGTGATAAAAAGTATTGTAAAATACTAAAAAAGGGGTATGAGTATAAGTTTTATTCTAATAAAGTAACTGAGGATATTAACTTATATGGTGATAATATAAATATATGCGCTCTTGTTGGTAAGAATGGAAGTGGTAAATCTTCACTTCTTGATATGTTATATCGTATAGTAAACAACTTTGGATATTTACTTTTCGAGGGTGCTATTATGCCTGGAGCAGAAGTTCCTATTTTTCTTAAAGGGATCTATGCATCTGTAAAATTTAAATATGGAGATAAAACATTTGAGCTTAAGTGTGAAGATAAACGTATGTCCTTGTATTCAAATGAGATAGAATCTATATGGAATGATGAATACAATAGAAAAAATATAAAATGTGAAGAGGCTGGAAATAATAAAGGAACTTATGATACTGGGATAAATTGTGATAAAGAGGACATAATTAATATTGCCAAAAAATTCTTTTTTACAATAGTAACAAACTATTCTATACAATCTTTAAATTATGAAGATTATGAAGAAGAAGGTCCTTGGATACAAAAACTTTTTCATAAGAATGATGGCTATTCACTCCCTATAGTATTAAACCCATATAGACATGAATATGGTATAGACACTGAAATAGAGGCAGAGCTGACTAATTCTCGTTTATCAGCTATCTTCTTAAATTCAACAGAAGAAAGACCTTTTCTTGACGGCTATAATTTAAATAGATTGGAATATCGTTTTGCACCATTTAAGTATTATAGGATTATTTATGCTGCCTATCGCCATTGGGCTATAAATGAACAAAAAGAAGATATATATTTAGATCTTGAAAATGATTATGATATTATGTCTTTTGTAGAAGAAAGATTTATAGAAGCATATAAAACGAAAGGCTCATATACAAATCTTATTTTAGAAGGATTAGACAAATTAAAATTAAACTTATCACAAGAAAGTCCTGATTCTTATAAGGCAGCATGTGTATATATTGTTTATAAAGTTCTATCGTCAACCAAGTATCCTGATTATGCTCAATATTTTCAAAGTCTTCATAGATTCGAGCACTGTATAAGTTGTGAAGTGGTTGATGAAAATGTGAAAAAATACATTGAAAAGTTATTTGATGATGAATCACATATAGCAAATAAACTGCATCAAACTGTCCAATTCATAAATAATTATGATAAAATTCAAAAAAGATATGGGGTATATTTGAATGATCCTGACTTTTCTTTTGATTTTAGGAATTATTTGGATTCAGGGATCACACAGCCACCCAAACTAACTCAAACGGCTCAAATCGAGTAGCATATTCTATGATAAATATGATATTTGACGAAATGGAGTTATGTTTTCATCCAGAATATCAACGAACCTTTGTTAATAATCTTGTTTCTTATATTAAAAGAGCTGGATTCAACAAAGTATTTTCCTTTAATATCATTCTAACAACCCACTCTCCATTTATTTTATCAGATATTCCAGCATGTAATATTTTAGCTTTGAAGGATGGGGCACCTGATAATTCATTCAAGGATGAGCAAACTTTTGCTGCAAATATATACGATATCCTGGGGAATAAATTCTTTATGGAAAATTTCATTGGGGAGTTTGCATCAAAGGAGATAGATGGAATAATTAGTAGGTTAACAAATGAAAAAGTGATTACAGAAAAAGGAAAAACTATAATTAAATCAAGAATAGGACTTATTGGAGATGATATTATTAGAATAAAGTTATTAGAAAAGCTTGGTGGCGGTAGTGATATTCAAGAGAGAATTAAAATTCTTAATGCTGAACTAAAAGAATATAATAATATATGATACCATTAAAATTTAAAGATGAAAGTAAGCTTGTATTCTATGATGATTTCATAGAAACATTTAAATCAAAAATAAAAAAAATAAAAGAAAATGGTCAGTATGTTCATGAAAAGTCCATTGTATATCTCAAAAAGGAGACAATAGATTTTCTTGAATATCTATTGATTGACGAGAATCTTTCTGATTTAGCCAACTGTCCTGCTGATAAATTAATAGATAAGGTAAATGAAATTAGAAAAAATCATGATGATAGATTAAATAAAAATAGAGATTTTCATAGTCAAGTTAAAAAGATATTTGTTGATGCTTATACACAGTTTTTTCCTAGAGCTAAATTTATTAAAGCCTTGGATATAAAAGTTTGCCCATATTGTAATAGGTCATATATCTACTGTATAGATAAAGAGGACGGAACTACTTGTATCAAAGGGCAACTTGATCATTTTTATTCAAAAGAAGATTATCCATTTCTTGCTATTTCAAAGTTTAATCTTGTTCCCTCATGCAGTGACTGTAATGGGCCAGGAGGTAAATATCGAATAAATGCTGCTGGAGGAAAGTCTAAAAAGAATAATCAGAAAAGGCCTCTAGTAAATCCTTATCTTATTTCAAATACAGACGGTTTAAAGTTCAGGATAGAAATAGAAAAAGGTTTAGCAAACTTTAAAGATATTGAAAACTCAATTAAAATCATAGTTGAGGAAAAAAACGATTCAGGTCTCTTGGAGAATATTAATACTTTCCATTTAAAAGAAATCTATAATAGCCATTGTGATGTTGCAGCTGAAATATATTTAAAAAGTAAAATGATGTCTAAAAAATACCGTTCTTTTATAAAAAGAAAATTGAGGAATCTCAATTTAAGTTTAACTGATAGAGAATTAAATCTCATAATTCTAAATATAGAAACAGATTCACAATATTTTAGAAACAAATCGTTATCTAAATTCAAAGCTGATTTAGCTAAGGATTTATTACTTTTTTAAATAATCAAAAACCTTGTGTACATAACATACTGTTGGGATGATAACCTCTAAGATGTTTTTTAATCAATACTGCTCAATTTGAAGAATGTTTTGAAGATACACTAATATAATTTGTTGATAATCAGTGTTTGGCGTATTTGAGGAAGAAAACTATACTTACACATACGACAACACCCGCAGTAACAGGATAGTTGCTACGGGTTGTCTTTTGAAGATGTTAGTTCAAAAACTCTTATCTCACAGTTTCAACTCAACGATATAATCAATATCAGTAGGGACAGTGTCGAAGTTAACGGTGATGCCATTACTAGTCTTTATGAAGTAGACACGTTCGTTGGTGCCAAAGAAGGTGGCGGACTTCACCTTTTGATTGTCAATAGAGATTTTCCTTTGGTGATTTATAAGTATCGGATACAATAAATAGCAATTCTTGTCCATCTTTAGTAAGTTACAGAAATTGCTATTTGCACATACACTTATGGTTTTTGGGTGGGCGTGGAAGAGAATGAGTGCTTTTGTAGAAATGTTTCGTATTGGTTACGGTATCCGTTGAAAACATTTATATCTACATCGCCGTGAATACCTCTTACTTTTCCATCGGGCGAGAGTTGCCAGTAGGTAAGTTTTAATTCTGGTTTATATTCTCCGTAGCGAGCAATCCAAACAGAGTATTCGCCTTGTATGTCGATAGCCATTGGCAGATAGCGTTTAGTAAACATTTGACTGATGTAAAGAATAGGACGTATCTTAGTTGCGCTATAAACCGTTTTGAGCCAATTGCGAATATGTTGAAACATTACTGCAGGTCCGCCCATTTTTGCAATTTGTTCGTCGGAAGGTTCTACATCGAGCACTGCAGGCAAGTCTCCTTTTGTAAAAAGGCTATGTTGCAAAAAATATTGAGCTTGTTCTGTGCCTGACGATGTTGTAGAAAAGAAATGATAGGTTCCAACACGTATGCCGTGTTTGTGTGCCTGCAGATAGTCGTTTCTGTAGTAAGGGTTTAGTACTGTGCGTCCTTCAGTAGACTTAATGTATACGAAAGCAATAGGATAGTTTACTTGTCCTGTTATTTGTTTTGTACTTATTTTCCCTAAATCCGTAATTCTGAGTTTTGCCCATTCTATGTTATAGTGTTTTGTTCCTTTTTCATGTTGATGTTTAGACAGGTCTATGCCGTAAATACGTTCGCTATTATGGTTCATACGTTCGCCTTTAAACATTCCATCTTTCCATTCTCCCACTTGTAAATATTCGTGCGGAGCAATGTAGAAACCAAATCCATCGGGTTTACCATTAAGCCAATGTCCATCGTAGAAGCTACCATTATTACCGTGGTGTTGCCCATATCCATTAGGAACAGAGTTTTTAGTTTCGCCCACATAATAGCCTTGTTTGTAGGGCATACCTTTTTGCAGTGGTTGGTTGATAGAAGTGTTGGACCAATGCAACAATTTTGTTTTAGCCGTTTCAACCGATAGCACAGCCGATTCGTTATGTGGTGTAGATTTTGTTTGCGTTTGCAGCAATAAACTGGAGTCGGCGGCATAAATAGCAATTCTATTACACATTATACGTTTGCTATTGTGTTTACCATAGAGCGCTATATATCTATTGATTTGTTTTACACGTAGATGAGCTTTGCGTGGAATGTTTTCTAAAGCATTGATTACTGTTTGTAACGAATCGCGTTGTCGCTGAATGTGCCAATGGTAAGCAGCCACTGTATTGTAGCCATAATCTTGAACGTTGTGCACACGCATATAGTAGGAAAGTTCGTTATATTGTGTTTGTAAATCGGCTAATTCATCGTCGGTTCTTTTTAGTTCGTTCGCTATTAACTGGTGTAAAGCGAAACTACTGAAACTTAATATTGTAGAAGGGCGATTACTCCATTTTGTAACCACACGTCCAAAGCAAGTAAAGGGGAGCGATAAACTATTTACCCAATAAGCGTGTGTGCGTGTTTTTCGTGGTCGTACAGAGTCGGCTTGCATTGCCCCACCTATCAATTTCGTGGGAGTGTAGTTGGTGAAAAAGAATGTAGGTTTGCCATTTATTTCCAGTTGGTAATAAGCTTGTTGTTCTACCACTAATGCCGATTGGTTTATAGCTTTTGTTGTAGGAGGCAACACAAGATAGATTATAAAAGCTGAGAGCACAAGCAACAGTGCAAATATAATAATGCGTTTTTTAGTTTGTAGAATATGAAGATATAACATAGTGTGTTTCTGTTTATATAGCTTACAATGAGAAAAGGTGAAAAGAGGTATCAGAATAAAATATGATATAGAATACAAGCTCCGCTATATAGTTTTGCTGTGCAACGAGAAGTAGTAACGAAGGTTTCGATATACATAATAAATAAAAATACTAATGCTACAATGGTTGTTAGAAATATGGTTATGGTGTGCATATTGCGTTGTTGTTAAAATAGGAACAATACAGTTTGTTCATATTGTCTTTAGAAAAATATATATATTGATTGCATCAAAGTTTTATAAGGACAACAGTTTTTTTATTTTGAAATAATAAACCGAAAGCGATAGAACAGAAAAGCGGAAACCCACTAATGGGAATCCGCCTATATCTTTAACTATCTAAGAATATTAGTCAAGGTTAGCCAACTTGTTGTCGGAACCAAGTACATCTTTAATCTTTTCAGTGTAAAGTTCAATCATGTACTCACGAGCCTTACCACAGTACTGACGTGGGTCGAAGTATTCTGGGTGTAAAGCAAATGTTTCGCGAACACCAGCAGTGAATGCAAGACGAGAGTCAGAGTCGATATTAATTTTACATACAGCACTCTTTGTAGCTTTACGGAGTTGTTCTTCAGGAATACCAACAGCGTTAGGCAGAGCACCACCATACTTGTTAATAATATCAACATACTTCTGAGGAACTGAAGAAGAACCGTGAAGTACGATTGGGAAACCAGGAAGTTGCTTCTCTACTGCCTGTAATACATCGAATGCCAATGGAGGAGGAAGTAAACGACCTGTCTTCGGATCGCGTGTACATTGTTCTGGTTTAAACTTATAAGCACCGTGAGAAGTACCAATAGAAATAGCCAACGAGTCGCAACCAGTACGTGTTGCAAAATCAACTACTTCTTCTGGACGTGTGTAATGAGACTCTTCAGCCACAACATCGTCTTCCACACCAGCTAATACGCCAAGTTCACCTTCTACAGTTACATCGAACTGATGTGCATACTCTACAACCTTTTTAGTTAATGCAATGTTCTCTTCGTAAGGAAGTGAAGAACCATCAATCATTACAGAAGAGAAACCTGTATCTACACAGCTCTTACACAATTCAAAGCTATCACCGTGGTCAAGATGAAGTACAATTTCTGGGTGGTGGCAACCTAACTCTTTTGCATACTCAACAGCACCTTCTGCCAAGTAACGAAGCAAAGTTTGGTTAGCATACTTGCGTGCTCCCTTTGATACCTGAATAATAACAGGGGACTTTGTTTCTGAGCAAGCTGTAATAATAGCCTGAAGTTGCTCCAAGTTGTTAAAGTTAAATGCGGGCACAGCCCAACCACCATTAATGGCTCTCTTGAACATCTCGCGTGTGTTCACGAGACCTAAGTCTTTATAATTTACTGCCATAATATTGTTGTGTATTAAAATATGAATACTGAATACTAATAACTGATTGCAAATATAAACCTTTATTTTGTGAAAACCAAACCTTATACAAAGATAATTGGTAAAACTGCTAATTTCTACTTATTTCTTGACTATAAACAACAGTTGTTCTGTGAAAGCAACAATAAATGTGGCTTTGGTTTGATATATATTGCGAGCTTTCTTCTTGTTTTGTTGCTCTAATAGAACAAGTATATTAAGTACAGATAGTTCGTTATAGTGTAACACCATTATATATACAACTTGATATAATCATATATACAACTTGATATAGTTTGCTATACCAATGTTTTGAATTTTATTAATCTGTTAAACAATAAAGTAAAATATACCGAGCCGCTAATAGCTAATTTATACTCAATTGGGTTTATAAACTAAATACGCATTAATATAAGGTGTAATTATCTTGTTAGAATAAAATAAATATTTAACTTTGCAGGTGTAACTATTAACAATTAGAGAGACGAAACTCTCTTAAAATGAAACAATTAATCATTAGCGTATGTAGTGATGAACTTAGTAAGAAAAAAGCTACAACATAGCCTCCATAACAAACAATGTTTTATAGCTACATTGTTTTGTTTCTACGACTACAATGCAGCTACTACTGCTGACGTTCGTATTGTGTACATTACTAATTTACTTAATTCTTACGTTGCTGAAATGTTTGGCTTATACATTATATATTATTAATAAGAAAATAAAAGTAGAAATGGAAATGAAGAGAATTTATGTAAAACCACATGTGGAGCAACACAGTGTTTTAATAGAGAAACTTTTAACTGAGGCCAGCGACCAGGGCGACCACGCAGAATCTAAACCGCATGACAATACATTGTGGGAACAAGATGAAGAATGGACAAATAAATTTGAAATAAGTCTAAGCGAGGAAAGAATATTAAATAGCTAATTACTTTTACCTTACGGTATTGCTACACCGTTTAAACTACATTTATATAATGTTGAAATGGTGTTTCGTAAGTGTAAATTCCGTGTACGTATATATCTACGAACGATGAAAGCGAGTAGTGAGAAAATTATAGTGCACTTGTATTTCTATGTTTTGTTTGGCTCTTTATAGATTACAATTTACGAAGAGCTACGATGCCTACAAAGCATTAGCATTAGGGGCTGATGCTGTATCGGTGGGCAGAGGAATTTTGACACCTTTGTTACAGCAAGGTGCAACAGGAGTTAAGGAGAAAATAACGAAAATGAACGAACAACTATCTGAACTGATGCTATATACTGGTGCGAAAGACACTAAATCTTTCGATGCGTCTGTACTATATTTGTAATTCTAAGTATAGCAAAATATAAACCAGTTGTTAGAGTGTAGCATTATTACATATAGGTTGTATAATTGCTTCTTATTAGCTTTCGTTTTATTGTTGGCAGTTTAATAGCTTTTCTAACTTGTTGTGGCTTGCAATGCCTACATTATAGAGGAAAATAATCTGCTAACAATAAAACAAAAGTTATCAATTCGCTAATAAATCAATTTTGGTATAGGAGTCTCCATAGAAAAGAGTATAATTGTAATGTGTTTCATTACAATATACTTAAATCTGAAATGGCATATTGTTCCTAAGACACTTATACTAATGCCTAAATTGGAATATTATAGTGTGAAACGAATAATATTCCTCATCTGAATAAATATTATTCGACTATTATAACACAGCATCATAAAGGTGCCAATTTGCTATGATATCTAAAACGCAACTGACAGATATCTAAAACGATCGCGACAGATATCTGAAACGATTGCGACAGATATCTAAGACAAAAGCATAAAAAAACTGACAGGTTTCTCTATGCTTTTCGATATTCTATTTTTACAAGTGCGTACCAGTAAATACTGCTAATAATAGCCTTATCTATTTTTTACTGAACCAATATACGCACTTGTAAAACTGCACCATATTTTGTTTGATGTATTCTAACTACAGTGCTTCGTTATTGTTTTATCACTTTCTTACCATTAACAATATATATGCCTTTCGATAGTTTTTCATATTCGTTCGTAAGCTTAATACCATTTATAGTGTATACGTTTTGTGCTGCAACAGTGTGAATAGAAGACGTTGCAATAGCAGTTGGGTCTTTCGTAATAATAACCTTGCTGTTTACCATCTCTCCGTTGAGTGCTACACAATGTAGCGACGAATCGAATGTTGCTCCCACAGGTTGAGTAATGTTACAGCCTATTAATACAAGTTCGGCAAGGTCTCTAATAGAACCTCCTTCGTTACCTTCAGCTGTTACAGACGAGTTTTTTATAATTAATTTTTCAGACGTTCCATCGCCTCCCACAATGCCGTATGCTTTACTTTTGGCGTTTATGGTACAATTGTCTATAGTGAGTTCGGTATTAAAAACAAATATGGCACAATCCTTTTCGCTCTCTGCGTTAAGTGTTCCTCCGCCTGTAATGGTTGTAGGAGTCATAAGTGTAATAGCCGCTTTTTGTGCTTTCAGGTTGTTAGTACCAATTATTTTTATAGTAATACCATCAATTTTAGAGTATATAGCGTTAATGTTTCCACCAGTGTTTATAGTGGCATCTTGCAGCGTAAGCACTTTGTTTGTAGGGTCGTAGCAAACTTTTCCACTTACACCATCGAGCTTTGAAAGGTCGTTGCAGTTAGCAGAAGTAACTTTATTGCCAGCAATAGCAAGACCGTATGCCACAATTTCTGCATATCCTTTTAAAGGTAAAAACATAGCAATAAACGCTGTTAGAACTGCAATAGTGTGTTTTTTCTTCCATAAAATAGTCTTCATTGTGTTTAGACCTCCCCTTTAAACCCATATTGTTGGTAATGCCGTGTCGGAGGTGTGGGCATTTGGTTTTATAAACGTACTATGATTCTTATGTCATAGTAGATGTTGGATATATGCTTTCGCAAAAATAACATCTTTGAATTATAAATACAAATGTACCGTAATGTTTTTCATAATCTTAAGATATATTCTTTAAACATTACAGAGGTATTACAATACATTATGATTGTATTTATCGGTTAATAGTAGAGATTAAAAAAAATCACGTTGCAGAAAAATGAAGCAACGTGATTTTAGCGGAGTATATTTAAAATGTAATTTCAGCCGAACCGAAGCAACGGTTGTGATCTTTATCGTAGATAACGCAGAACTGTCCAGGTGCAACTCCATGTATTTTGTCTTCAGAGTGTACAATAGCTTCTGTTGGTTCGCCCTCGTTGTTAGTAGAAAGCAATTCCAAATATCCCTTGTGGAACTCAGGCGTATGCCTAATTTTGAAACAAATGGATATCTGTTCGGTAGCTTCAACATTATTGTTACCAACTTCTGAGCAAGGTGTTTCTGTGAGCCAATGCAAGCCGTGCACCCTAAAGTCTTTTTTGTATGCCGTTTCGGGGTCGTAGCCATGACTAACAAACAACACATTGGTGGTTACATCTTTCTTCACAACAAACCATGGTCCACCACCAAAGCCCAACCCCTTGCGTTGTCCGATGGTATGAAACCACAAGCCTTTGTGCTGTCCTATTATCTTTCCAGTTTCTAATTCAACAACATCGCCCACCTGTTCACCAAGATAGCGACGCACATATTCGTTATAGTCTATATTTCCTAAGAAACAAATGCCTTGCGAATCTTTCCGTTTAGCGTTAATAAGATGTTCGCGTTCGGCAATCTCGCGCACCTCATTCTTTTCGTAATGTCCTATAGGAAATAAAGCTTTACGTAATTGCCAATCGTATATTTGTGCTAAGAAGTCAGTCTGATCTTTTACTGGGTCAGGACTTGTACAGAGCCATTTCTTTCCGTTAATCCATTTGGTTTGTGCGTAATGTCCAGTGGCAATAAGGTCGTAGTTGTGTCCACACTTCTCATCGAATGCACCAAACTTTATAAGCCGATTGCACATAACATCAGGATTAGGCGTAAAACCAGCACGCACTTTCTCCATAGTATATTTAGTTACTTGTCCCCAATACTCCTTATGACAGTCTATAACATTGAACTTACAACCAAAACGTTGTGCCACAGCTGTAGCCATTTCTACGTCTTCCTCTGAATTGCAATCCCATTCTTCCTTCTCTTCAGGGCCAATGCGAATGTAGAAGCAGTCGGGAGTTAGTCCTAACCGTGCAAATTCGTAAACAACAACCGAACTATCGACACCACCCGAAAGCAGTACTGCAATGTGTTTATTCTTTATTTCATCATAATTCATAATACTGCAAAGTTATTGCTTTTCATTATCATTAACAGCATATCTGGCAATCTTTTTACGACTACCTACTTTCATTTTATCAAATCCAACGCCATAAACACCGTTTACAGCACTCTGCGATACAAATGCTTCAGGATCTATCTCGTCGATAACACTGAATATATCGTGTGTTTCAGAGCGTCGTGCAAGAACGAAAAGCATACCCAACTCTCTACCAGTGTAGAAACCACGAGCATCAATAAGTGTACATCCACGTTCCACTTTACTATTTATGGCATTACCAATCTCTTCCCATTTGTCGGAAACAACAAAAAATTGAACAGAACCACGCATACCATTAACAACATAATCTACAACGGCAGACATAATGAAAAGTGTGATATAGCCATATATAATATTCTCCCAATTGTGCAGTACTAAGTAGCCAGATGTTATTATAATAAGGTCGCAAGCTAATATTATCTTACCCAATGATACATCGTGATGTTTGTTTATCATTGCCGCAACAACATCAGAACCACCAGTACTAGCATTATATTGTAAAGCTATTCCTGTGCCTAAACCCAACAAAGCGCCACCAATTACACTAGCAAGGAATGGATCGTTAGGGAAAAGAACACTGTTACCAGTCATTAAATGTTGGAAAATGCTACTACTAATAGTGAAAATTATGACAGAGAAAATTGTCCGAATACAAAATCGCCAACCAAGTACTTTTAATGCAACCAACAACAACGAAATGTTCAAAATGAAGTAAGTAACCTGTATAGGAATACCAGTACCCCAATAAAGCACAGACGAAAGACCAGCAATTCCACCAATAGGGACTTTATGGGTTAATACAAATGCACACCAGCCAAAACTTCCTATAGATACAGCGATGGCTATTATTAAGAAATTCCTAATCTCTTTAAAAATCTGTTTTTGTGTAATCTCGCTCATTTTTATAATCTTTTTTTTATTAAATTGCGATTTAAAAAACTAATGAATTGTTTCGCTTAACAAACACTATGTGGTTTTATTTTTATCCTGATATAACCCTAACACTATCTGTTGGATTATGCTTCGTATTCTGTAGGGTCGGTTAATCCAGCTTCTTGGAAAGCCTCTTTACGCTCAATGCAAGTGCCACATTTACCACAATGGCATTTGCCTCCTTTGTAGCAGCTCCATGTTTCTGCATAGTTTATACCCAGTTTGTTTCCTATACGAACAATGTCTGCCTTTGTAATATTGGTAAATGCTGCTTCCACACGAGTATTGTTGAATGTTCCAGCTTGAGTTGCAGCTGTCATAGCATTAATAAACTCAGGGCGACAGTCGGGATAGATGGTGTGATCGCCTCCATGATTGGCAATGTAAATACGATTGAGATTGTGGCTTTCGGCTATTCCTGCAGCTATTGCAAGCATAATACCGTTACGAAATGGCACAACAGTAGACTTCATATTCTCTTCCTCGTAATGCCCCTCAGGTATATTCTCTGCTCCGTCCAAGAGCGAACTTTTGAAATATTGCTGCATAAACTGCAACGGAATAACAATGTGTTGTATACCTAAACGCTTACAATGCAAAGCAGCAAATGGCAACTCACGACTTGCGTGATTCTGTCCATAGTCGAATGAAACAGCTAAAGCAATAGTTGCAGCTTTGTCGTAGAGAAGTGTAATGGAATCGAGCCCACCACTAACAATAATAATCGAATCTTTCATTTATATTTGTTTATTGGTGCAAAATTACAAAAAAGATTGCTTATAGTTTTCCTGATAAGATATTTTTTCGTATTTTTGCCATAGGAACGTATTCATTATAATAATATAAATATCAATCAAATGAAGATTAATGATTTCAACTTCGCAGGACATAAAGCTATTGTTCGCGTTGATTTTAATGTGCCATTGGACAAGAATGGCAATGTAACAGACGACACACGTATTCGTGGCGCTTTACCAACGCTGAAGAAGGTGCTTGCTGATGGTGGCGCACTCATTATGATGAGTCACATGGGAAAGCCTAAAGGTAAAGTGAAACCAGAACTTTCGTTAAGCCAAATTGTTAAGAATGTAAGCGATGCTTTGGGTGTTCCTGTGAAGTTTGCTAAAGATGCTGCTAATGCAGAGGCAGACGTTGCAGCACTGAAACCTGGCGAAGCTCTGTTGTTAGAAAACCTTCGCTTCTATGCAGAGGAAGAAGGTAAGCCAGTAGGCGTAGAAAAAGGTACACCAGAATATGATGCTGCTAAGAAAGAAATGAAAACACGTCAGGCTGAGTTCGCAAAGAAGTTGGCTTCATACGCTGATGTTTACGTGAACGATGCTTTCGGTACAGCTCACCGTAAGCACGCTTCAACTGCTGTTATTGCCGACTACTTCGATGCCGACCACAAGATGTTAGGTTTCTTAATGGAGAAGGAAGTAACAGCTATTAATAATGTTTTAAAGAACGCTCAACACCCATTTACAGCAATTATTGGTGGTTCGAAAGTTAGTTCAAAACTTGGCGTCATTAAGAACCTGCTTGATAAGGTAGATAACCTTATTATTGGTGGTGGTATGGGCTTCACCTTCATTAAGGCACAAGGTGGGAAGATTGGCGATTCGCTACACGAAGACGACCTAATGCCTGAAGCTTTAAATGTAATAAAGGCGGCAAAGGAAAAAGGTGTAAAACTTTCGCTCTCTACTGCAACCATCTGTGCACAACAGTTCTCTAACGATGCAGAACGTAAAGAGTTCCCTATTGACCAAATTCCTGACGGCTGGGAAGGCATGGACGCTGCTCCTGAAAGTCTTGAAGAATGGAAAAAGATTATTCTTAGCTCAAAAACAATTTTATGGAACGGACCTGTTGGCGTATTCGAATTCGACAACTTTGCTCACGGTACTGGCGAAATTGCGAAATATGTTGCCGAAGCTACACAGAAGAATGGTGCTTTCTCTCTTGTAGGTGGTGGCGACTCGGTAGCTGCTGTAAACAAGTTTGGCTTGGCAGACAAGGTTTCTTATGTTTCAACAGGTGGCGGGGCAATGCTCGAAGCTATCGAAGGTAAAGTGTTACCTGGCGTTGCTGCTATTGAAAAATAAAATTCAGAATTAAGTAAAGCAGAATATTTGCAGAAGCAAAGTAAATAAGAAACATAATATAGTCTCAATGGTAGAAATACTGTTGAGACTTTTTTATTAATTAAATACTATGAAATACAACAAATAATATTTGGTTGTCTGTTTATATTTATAACCTCAAAATATATTAAACACAATTGGCTATATACCATAATATTACCATATATGATTGTTGATACTGATGCATTCTATCATCTGTTGCATTCTTGACTAATATCTTGCTTGTCTTTTTAACTTGTTGTAGCGCCTGATAATTTTATTATAAAACGCACATTTTATTGACCATTTTTAATGTATAATGTTATTTTGCAATGGACGCTCTGTTAAGAGTAGGGGAGCGATTAATTGTGATATCGTCTCTACAACTCATTGAAATGATATTGCATATATTTACTGTAGGTGGCGTAAATAATAAAGGTTGTAGTTTTTTGTGATATCTAAACCGCAACTGATAGATATCTGAGACGAGCGTTACAGATATCTGAAACAAACGTTACAGATATCTGAAACAAAAGACCAATATTTGACTAACTTTTTCTAAACATTTAAGATATTCCATTCAGTTGGCGAATAACCAGTGAACGGTGTTTACAAGTTCTCCGTCTATATTCTACCGAATCGGAAAAACTACACGCAAATACTATTCGTTAAGGCGGTTAAAAGCCTTTGGCAGATAGTTGATTATATCGCTTGCAACAAGGCTCTCCTTTCCTAAATCGTTTGCAGCAAGGTCGCCAGCTAATCCATGCAGATACATTCCTACAGCACATGCATCTGCATTCTGATAGCCACGAGCCAATAAGGCTGTTATAATTCCAGAAAGCACATCACCACTACCAGCCGTTGCCATTCCACTATTCCCTGTAGAGTTAAAAAGAATATTTCCATTTGGCAGACAAAGCGCACTATAATGCCCTTTTAGTAATATAAAGGCATCAAGATTTTGAGCCAATTGTTGTGCTTGTTCCAATCGTTCATATTCACCAATAGACGGCGTACCATTTAGTCTGTCAAACTCTGCCGCATGTGGTGTCATTATTATTTTCTTTGGCAACTGTTGTAACCATGCTCTATGAGAAGCCAACATATTTAGTGCATCGGCATCTACCACAATAGGGCATTGTGTTCTACGTATTTGTGAAATCATAGCAATGGCAGTAATTTCCACTTGTCCTAATCCAGGACCAATGCCCAAGGCGTCGAAATCTTCTACGCTTACAGGTTCAGAGAAGTAGGCATCTTCGTGGTCTATTTGCATTACAGCCTCTGGAACAGCAGTTTGCATAATATCGTAGTTCCGTTTAGGAGTGTGCACCACCACCTTTCCAACGCCAGAACGTAGACAAGCACGAGTGGCAAGCACTGCCGCCCCAGCCATACCATAGCTTCCTGCTATTATCAGTGCTTTACCCATAGTTCCTTTATGGGCAAAATCGCTACGCGAAAGCAACTTTGCACGTATGTCATCTTCTTCCAGAATGGTGTATTGCGCACCTGTCTTAGAAATAAATTCTCTACTTAATCGTATATCGAGCACTTTCACACGACCCAGAAACTGTTGTGATTCGCTAAACAAGAACGACAATTTCTTTTGATGTAGCGTAAGTGTTAAGTCGGCTTTAATAATATTTGCGTTTACGTTTTGCGAGTTGTCTTCCGCTAAAAGTCCTGATGGAATATCTATACTCACAACTTTTGACGGGCTCTGGTTTATATATTTCACTAGCGATGCAAACCCACCAGCGAGAGGTTTATTCTGTCCAATGCCAAACAAACCATCAATAACCAGCGTGTCGGCATTAAGTTCGGGAGGGTCGAACGATACAGTTACTTCAGTAAAATCCTTGAAATGCTTTAAGTCTAATAGCCTATCTTTATTTAGAGTACAATTCTCTGATAGTTTATTAGATATATTAAACAAAATCACTTTAACCTGATAGCCTTCGTTATAAAGCAAACGAGCAACCGCCAATGCATCGCCACCATTGTTTCCTGGTCCTGCAAAAACAACCATAGGAGTATTATTACTCCATTCTTCCATTATAGAATGAGTTATAGCTTTGGCAGCCCTTTCCATCAAATCAATCGATCTTATGGGCTCGTGTTCTATTGTATATTGGTCAAGCTCACGTATCTGAGCACTCGTAAATATCTTCATAATAGTGGCAAATTTACAAAATAAATGCTAATCATATAAGATAGTTCGGTTTAAATTTAGTAATTTTGCGCTTAAATAACAGATTTATTACAATGAGTCGTGTAACAATTAAAGATAAAACATTTGAGATATCAATTCCAGAAACAACCATTCTCGAGAAAGTAAAAAGCGTAGCCGATAGAATAAATAAAGATATGGCTGGCAAGAATCCCCTATTTCTAGCAGTTCTCAATGGTTCGTTTATGTATGCTGCAGATTTGATGAAGTTTATTGATATTCCTTGTGAAATAAGCTTTGTAAAGGTAGCTTCTTATACAGGTACAGAATCGTCGGGGAAGATTACCGAAGTTATTGGTTTGAACGAAGATATTACAGGGCGCGAAGTAGTAATAGTAGAAGATATAGTAGACACTGGTAAAACTATGGAACGTATGTTGAAAGTGCTTTGGGAGAAATCACCTGCAAACATTCATATCAGTACATTGCTGTTGAAACCAGGCAAGCTACAAGTGGCATTAAATATAAAGTATGCAGCAATGGAGATACCAAACGACTTTATTGTAGGGTATGGTTTAGACTACGACCAACAAGGGCGAAATTTAAGAGACATATATACTTTAGTACAAGAATAATGAAGAATATTGTAATTTTCGGTGCTCCCGGTGCAGGAAAAGGCACACAGAGCGACAAAATGATAGAGAAATACGGCTTTGAACATATTTCTACGGGCGATGTATTGCGCGCTGAAATTAAGAAAGGAACAGAGCTAGGTAAAATCGCAAAAGGGTATATCGACAATGGTCAGCTTATACCAGACGAACTAATGGTAGACATATTAGCTCATGTTTACGATAGTTTTGGCAAAGAACATAAAGGCGTTATTTTCGATGGCTTCCCTCGTACCATTCCACAAGCAGATGCATTGAAGGCTATGTTGGCTAAACGCGGACACAAAATAGCTGCTATGATAGAACTATTTGTACCAGAAGAAGAACTTATGAAGCGTCTTGTTCTGCGTGGGCAGCAAAGTGGACGTTCTGACGACAACGAAGAAACTATTAAGAAACGTCTAAATGTGTATCACACACAAACATCTCCACTGATTGATTGGTATAAGAAAGAAGACATTCACCACCATGTAGAAGGTCTTGGAACTATAGACGATATATTCGGTCGCATTGCTACTGTAATAGAAGAACTATAATATAAAAACGATGATAGGCTGTAAAGAGTATAGTTGTAAACACACTTTTACTCGCCGCCTATCATCGTTTTCATTTTATGAAATGTGTTATTGATTGGCATTCCAATCAACATTTATTTTAAAGACCACCCATCAAGCTACATTTAAATCCATATAAAAGCTATGGCAGAAACAAACTTTGTTGATTACGTTAAGATATATTGCCGCTCTGGAAAAGGCGGTAAAGGCTCTATGCACTTGCGCCACGTAAAATATAATCCCAATGGTGGCCCTGACGGAGGCGATGGTGGAAAGGGCGGAAGCATTATACTTAGAGGAAATCACAATTATTGGACGTTACTTCACTTGCGCTATCAACGCCACATTTTTGCTGAACATGGAGGAAATGGAGGAAGAGACAAGTGTCACGGAAGCGATGGTAAGGATATCTACATCGATGTTCCTTGCGGCACAGTGGTGTATAACGCAGAAACAGGAAAATTTGTTTGCGATATATCTTACGATGGGCAAGAAGTTGTGTTATTAAAAGGTGGACGTGGCGGATTAGGTAATTTCCAATTTCGTACAGCTACTAATCAGGCACCGCGCTATGCTCAACCTGGCGAACCGCTACAAGAAATGACAATCATTCTTGAACTTAAGCTTTTAGCAGACGTGGGGTTGGTTGGCTTTCCTAATGCAGGTAAGTCTACATTATTGTCGGCTTTATCGAGCGCAAAGCCTAAGATAGCTAACTATCCATTCACAACAATGGAACCTTCTCTGGGAATTGTGAGTTATCGCAACCACCAAAGCTTCGTTATGGCAGACATTCCTGGTATTATTGAAGGTGCAAGCGAAGGTAAAGGATTGGGCTTACGTTTCCTCAGACACATAGAGCGTAACTCGCTTTTGCTGTTTATGGTGCCAGGAGATACAGATGATATAAAAAAGGAATATGAGATATTATTGAACGAACTCCGCCAGTTTAATCCCGAGATGCTTAGTAAGCATAGAGTGTTAGCTGTTACAAAGAGCGATCTTTTAGACGACGAGTTAATAGAAATGCTCCGAGATACATTACCAACCGATTTGCCTGTGGTGTTTATTTCTGCTGTTACTGGTAGCGGAATAGAGGAATTAAAAGATTTGTTGTGGAAAGAGCTTAATGCAGAGAGCAACAAACTAAGCAACATTGTAACCGAAGACACGCTTGTACATCGCGATAAAGATATAGTGCGCCTTGAGGAGGAAATGCATGAAGAGGGGGCTGATGTAGTTGATATAGAGTCGTACAGCGAATACGAAATAGACGATATAGATGAACTTAACGACTTTGAATACATTGATGAATAAGCCTGAATTACACTTTTATGAACTTGCCAATAATGTTGTTGCCTTCTCATCTACACGCCACGGTGGTGTGAGCAAAGGCAATTATGCTGCTTTTAACATTAATAGATATTGTGGTGATTCACCAGACGCCATAGAGCAAAACCGCAAAAGCCTAGCCAACTGTTTAGAGATAGATGTAAACAAGCTTATAGTTCCACACCAAATACACAGTGATAGTTCGCGAATAATTGCCAACGAATATTTTAAGCTGCCTGCAAATATTCGTGAACAAATTATAGAAGGTGTTGATGCTGTGATGACAAATGAACTAAATGTTTGTATCGGAGTATCTACTGCTGATTGTATTCCTATTCTTTTATACGATACCAAGCACCACGCTGCAGCTGCAATACATGCTGGTTGGCGTGGAACGGCGAAGCGTATAGTGCAAAAAACTATTAAAGAAATGGGCATTGTTTACCAAACCAAACCACAAGAATTGCAAGCAGTGATAGGTCCAGGCATATCTTTGCAGAACTTCGAAGTAGGCGATGAAGTGTACGAACAGTTTGCTAATGCTTGTTTCGATATGGAACGAATAGCCAAACGCTTTCGTGTTATACAACCTAAAGAGGAGGAACCTCCTTTGAAATGGCACTTAGACTTGAAGCTCTCTAATCGTATAGATATGGAGACAATGGGTGTTCTGCCACAAAATATAATAGATGAAGAAATCTGTACCTACGATAATACAAACGATTATTTCTCTGCTCGTAAACTTGGAGTAGACTCTGGACGTATCTATAACGGAATTATATTGAAGTAAGACGATATCTCTTTTCTCATTTATACTATTGGTCTATCAAGACAGCAAAACTCTTCTTAGTTGTGTAGACCACAACTTAATAGAAAAAGATAGAGAGCGTTATAATTAGAGTCTATTATTTACTCACAAATCAAATAGAAATATCTCAGATATCTGTCGTTCACGTCTCAGATGTCTGTCATACTCGTTTTAGACGTCTGAAACGCACGTGATAGACGTCTGTTAGTTGCAGATTAGATATCATAGCAAATTGGCTCCTTTATGATGCTGTGTTATAATAGGCGAAAAGTATTTATTCAGGTGATGATTGTGCTGTTCTTTATTCTGCAATGTTTCGATTCAGATTCTATTATAAGCACCTGAACAGCAATATATTATTCTTCGTTTAGTTATATTTGAGAGAGATTAATTATACTTGTCCTCTTTTCTATCGAGCTTATACCGTTTCTATTATATGTCAAAAGTTTCGTTAGTATATATATAATATATATAAGGTGTAAGCAATAACTACACTAAGCTACTGAGTTGAGCTTTCAGTTCTTTTAATTGGTCGCGCACCGATATCAAACTCTCAAGCACCTTCTGACTTTTATCAGCTCCGCTACGATTTTCTTGCAACATTTTACGTGCCGCAGCAATCTTAAAGCCACGTACCTTCACTAAATTGTAGATAATCTTTATCTGTTCAATATCCTTATCAGTATATTGACGAACACGATTTCCAGTGGTTTTCGGACGTAGATGTGGAAACTCAGTTTCCCAATAGCGAAGTAAACTTTCTGACACACCAATCATCTGTGCCACTTCTTTTATAGAGTAATATAGTTTACGCAAATTATCTGTCATAGTTCAATCATTCATCAATTCGTTTGCAAAAATAGTGAAAAGTCAGTATCTTTGCAATACTTTTATATGAATTTTAGAAAATAAGTAGATGAAAATGATGACAGCGAATGAGATCCGCGACTCTTACAAGAAGTTCTTTGAGTCAAAAGGACACGTCATTGTACCGTCCGCACCAATGGTTATTAAGGACGATCCAACACTAATGTTTACTAACGCTGGTATGAACCAGTGGAAAGATATAATACTTGGGACGAAAGATCCAGAACCACGCCGCCGTACAGACTCACAAAAATGCTTACGTGTAAGTGGCAAACACAACGATTTAGAAGAAGTTGGACACGACACTTACCATCACACTATGTTTGAAATGCTCGGCAATTGGAGCTTTGGCGATTACTTTAAAGAAAAAGCAATCGACTATGCGTGGGAATATTTGGTAGATGTTTTGAAGTTAAATCCAGCCGATTTGTATGTTACTGTGTTCGAAGGTAGTCCTGAAGACGGTATTCCTCGCGATGAAGAAGCTGCCAAATATTGGGCTAAACACCTACCAACAGACCACATTATTGATGGAAACAAGCACGACAACTTCTGGGAAATGGGAGAGACAGGTCCGTGTGGTCCGTGTTCGGAGATACACGTAGATTCTCGCAGCAACGAAGAGAAAGCACAAATACCTGGACGTGAGCTTGTAAACAAAGATAATCCACAGGTAATTGAGATTTGGAACATTGTTTTTATGCAGTTCCAACGCAAGTCTGATGGTTCGCTCTCACCCCTTTCAATGCACGTTATTGATACAGGAATGGGCTTCGAACGCCTTGTACGTATGTTGCAAGGAAAGAACTCTAACTACGATACCGATATATTCCAACCAACCATTAAGGAGATAGAACGCTTGAGTGGAAAGAAGTATGGCTTTACTACACCATCGGGCGAAAACGGAGAAGCGACGACTGAACAAGAGAAGATAGACATTGCAATGCGTGTTATTGCCGACCACATGCGTGCGGTTGCTTTCTCTATTGCCGACAGTCAGTTGCCTGGCAATGCAAAAGCAGGCTACGTTATCCGTCGTATCTTACGTCGTGCAGTGCGCTATGCCTATACATTCTTAGATCAAAAAGAGGCATTCATATATAAGTTGCTCAACACATTTATTCACGAGATGGGTGGCGCTTATCCAGAACTGACGGCTCAACGCGAACTTATAGCTCGTGTTATGAAGGAAGAAGAAGACTCTTTCTTGCGTACGTTAGAAAAAGGAATAAACCTTCTGACTACCGAAATGGACGAACTGAAAGCACAAGGCAAGACCGAACTAAGTGGAAAGGAGGCTTTCAGACTATTCGATACTTACGGTTTTCCGCTCGATTTAACAGAATTGATTTGTCGGGAACACGGTTTCAGTGTAGACGAGAAACAGTTTGAGGAAGAAATGGCACAACAAAAGGCACGTGCTCGCAATGCTGCAGCTGTAGAAAACAGCGACTGGGTAGTATTGCGCGAGGGCGAACAAGAGTTTGTTGGCTACGACTACACTGAATACGAATGCCACATTTTGCGTTACAGAAAGGTTACTCAGAAGAAAAATACTTTCTTTGAACTGGTGTTAGACTACACGCCTTTCTATGGCGAAATGGGTGGACAGGTTGGCGATCAAGGTGTATTGGTAACCGAAGACGAAACCATTGATATTGTGGACACGAAGCGAGAGAACAATCAAAGCATTCATATAGTAAAGCAATTGCCCAAGAACGTAGAGGCAGACTTTATGGCGTGTGTTGATACCGACAAGCGTGATGCTTCGGCTGCTAACCATACAGCAACCCACTTGTTAGACTATGCGTTGAAACAAGTATTGGGAGAGCATTGCGAACAGAAAGGTTCGTATGTTAGCCCAGACACTTTGCGCTTCGATTTCTCACACTTCCAGAAGGTAACCGATGACGAGTTGCGTCAGGTTGAACGTCTTGTTAATGATATGATACGTCAAGACTTCCCATGTGGTGAGTATCGCGACACACCATTGGAGGAGGCGAAAGAAATGGGAGCAGTGGCACTGTTTGGCGAAAAATATGGCGATAAGGTACGTGTCATTAAATTTGGTCCATCGTGCGAGTTCTGTGGTGGTATTCACGCAACGTCTACAGGTCGTATAGGTTTCTTCAAGATAATTAGCGAAAGCAGCGTGGCTGCAGGCGTCCGCCGTATCGAGGCGCTTACAGGCAAACGATGCGAGGAGACAATATACCTGCTCGAAGATACTGTACGCGATTTGAAGGCGATGTTTAACAATGCGAAAGATTTGCGAGGTGTTGTTGAGAAGTATATTCAGGAGCACGATGTTATGAAGAAACAGATGGAGAACTTCCGTCAGCAAACCGTAGCTCGTCTTGCAAACAGTTTGATAGAGGGTGCTCAAACTGTGAATGGAGTGAAAGTGGTGAAAGCTGTGCTCCCTGTAGAACCAGCTTCGGCAAAAGACATTGTTTTTAAAGTGCGTGCTGCAATCCCTGAAAAGCTCCTCTGTGTATTGGGATCAACTTACGAGAACAAACCCTTACTCTCTATTATGTTGAGCGACGATATGGTGAAAGATTACGAATTGAATGCAGGTAAGATTATTCGCGAAGCTGCAAAACTTATTAAAGGTGGTGGCGGTGGACAACCTCACTATGCACAAGCTGGTGGAAAAGACGTTGAAGGCGTAACAGCAGCTGTAGACAAAGCCATAGAATTAGCTAATCTACATTAATTTTCCATATATAATTATTTCAGAGTCTCGTTGTTTATGAATGAACAGCGAGACTTTTTTGTATCTACGTCTAAACCAGTTTTCATACCACTTTAGCCTACCACAATTCTACAAAATGATGTTCACTGCAAAGTGTTTTAATGGTTTAATGGGAGAGAGATAGCGAAATTATAAGCAACACCTATTGGTTGTTTATCTGTTGAATAGAATACTTTATATATGTAGAAAAGGTAGTAAAATATAGTTCTTTTGTCTCAGACATCTGTAACGTTCGTCTCAGACGTCTATAATGTTTGTCTCAGATATCTGTAACGTTCGTCTCAGATATCTATCAGTTGCAAATTAGATATCATAAAAAACTGCAACCTTTATGAGGTTATATTATAATGCCTAAAAGATGTTTATTCAGATGGCGATTATAATTTTTCTTATTCTGTAATATCCTGATTTATATGTTGCTATGAGCTTCTAAATAATAATATGTTCTTCAGAATTTTGTTATATAAGTATGGAAGTTGTTACAAGCTTTCTCTTTTATAACAACTCCTCACATCTTTTCTATTGAGCCGTTCTAATATAAATTGGACATTAGCGACTCAGCTCTAATGCCCAATTGAAATTTATATAGATCTTATCTACTATTTAATGAATATTCTGGTGTGTACTCCACACATTATAGGTATGTTTGTTTCTCTCTACGACTTGTTTTGTGGAGCAAGATTACTTTATTAATACAATTCGAAAGCCTGCATCGTCTAATCTACTATTGTGTTCGCTTCCTCCACGATAGGCACTGCGACACTGCATTGCGCGACTTGTCCAACTTCCTCCACGCAGTATGCGGTAGGTTCCGTTGTCAGGACCTTTGGGGTCAGTCTGTTCGCCTTGTGGATAGTCATCGTACCAGTCGGCACACCATTCTTGTACATTTCCGTGCATATCGTAGAGACCCCAGTTGTTCGGTTCGCCTACAGTTCCAACAGCAACGGTTTTCTTTCTATACTCTCCTTGATCGTTGTTGTTGTATGGATAGTTGCCATCGTAGTTAGCATCGTTTGTGGTTATATTGTTTCCAGTATAAAATGGTGTGGTTGTTCCAGCCTTACAAGCATATTCCCATTCTGCTTCTGTAGGCAGACGGCAGCCTATCCATTGACAGAAAGCTGTAGCATCGTCCCAACTTACATCGATAACGGGCCTATTTTCGCGTCCCCATGTATAGTCGCTTGGCTTCTGACGTCCTGTTGCTTCGCAAAACTTGTCGTATTGTTCGAAAGTAATGGGGTATTTACTCATATAGAAATCTTTGGTTATTGTAACCTTGTGCTGTATTTCTCCTGATTCGCGTTGAGGTTCATCGTTCGGACTTCCCATTAAGAATGAACCCGCAGGAATCTTTACGAACTCAATGCCTAAATCTTTTGGCGTAACTGATTGTGTGCTTGTTTTAAAGAAGGTTACGTCTTTTACCTTTTCTACAGCAATTGTGTCGAAAGTTCCGTCGCTGTGTGCCACAACCATTTTCCAATATTGAGCACAAACATTTGCGGCAAGCATAAAAGCTGCCATAGTGCAAAATAGAAGTTTCTTTTTCATAGTTCAAATGCTTTTAATTTTTATCTAGCGATAAAATAAGTGCATATCTTACCATCTACGATAAAATGTTGTTAATGTAATATTGTGATATAGCTGAATGGTGGTTACACTAATTCTACCTTTGTTAAAGCAGAAAAGACCATTGTTTTTGTTTGTTTTGCCTTTATAGCAATTGTCTGTTAGTTGTTATTGTAGCTTTTAGTATTTTGTGTTTTGGCATTATTGCAGAAGAACCGTTTTTGGTGATATGTAGAAACAGAAGAATCCGATTCTTTGGAGTCTGTATTGACTTACCAAAGAATCGTTGTTCGTATTTATTTCTTCAACCATTTAAACGATTGTTTCCCCGTATTTACAATGTAAACCCCAGCAGGTTTGTTGCGCATATCTAGCTGAGCAGTTCCATCTTTGCCTATTTCTACAACGGCAACTCGGCGACCTTCGAGGGTAAACACTGTAATGCGACTTCCCACAGGATACTGTGTGAAATTAGCAATACCTTGTGTAAAGTCTGCTTGACCTTGCTTTGTGCTACTGTTCTCTGTCTGTTTAATTCCTGCAGGATTGCGTTCTTCAAAGTGGTAATCCTTAATATCTTTCAACGCAAAGTTTAGTTGTTGATTTTTGTAAATCACAGCTAAGCTATCAGCGAAGTTCATTAGTTTCGGACTTTCTCCTAAGAAGAATATATTCTCGCCTCCATCTTGCAGTTTAACAACAATGCAAGTGGCTTGGTTCGCATCGTTTTGCAATGCCTGTTGTTTTTTTGTTGCGTAAGCAGAAGTAAATATGCTTCCCAACAACACGACAACTAAAGTAAGTAAAAGTTTTGTTTTGAGTTTCATATTGTTATATGTTTATTATGATATAATGAATAGATGATAATAATAATCAAATTCTCTGTTCTTTGCAAAAATAAAGATTATAATCTGAATAGACAAACTAATAGTTCTATTTTATTGTTTTTAACTAATATATTTAGTGTACACATACACTACGCATAATGTATAAAGGGTTCTACCGCTATAGAAAATAAGTGTAGCGATTTTGAGAAAGAGGGCTACTGTTATGATTTTCAATTTTATATAATAGTGTCTTAAGCAACCTATTTCTGTTCAGTAACTTATTATACTTATAAGCGAAACATTGTAGCATAAAAGAATACCTAATCTTCATCTGAAAGAATATCTTTTAAGTATTATAATATGACCTTATAAAGGCTGTAGTTTTCTATTATATCTAAATAGAAAATAATAGATATCTAAGACGCAACTGACAGATATCTGAAACAAGCGTTACAGATATCTGAGACAAACGTTACAGATATCTGAAACAAACGTAATAGATATCTGAAACAAAAGTAGCTAATATTTGGTATGTTTTATAAACATTTTAGCAGTTCTATTTACTTGGTTTGTAAACAATGGTTGCTACTAATAATTTCTATACTTATATCCTACTGAATCAGTTTCTTTATTATACTCATTAGCCACAACTCTTCTCATATCTTCAGACTTTGTAATGCAACATTTTAATCGCAACATAATGTAACATAGCACGTCGTTTTGTACACCAAAAAAGACATAATAGTAGAGAATACAATTACCTATTATCAAATTATATTTCCGTTATGGCATAATCTTATTTTTATACGCAACAAACGCTATTACCAGAAATTAGATAATACGTACAAAATAATGATTTTATACGCATCTAAATATCATTATAACAGCATTCTATACAATGTGATGTTTGCTGCCTATACATAGAAATCAGTGTCTTTACAACTTCTGGAGCATATATACCAACGATATTCCTTAAATGCACCTTTAATATTTTGTATATCATGTGTTTATACCTACAAATGCGCAATAAATAATAGGCAATTCTCTCATCTTATTCTTTTGTAACAATAACTCGCAATGCTTTTAGAAAGTAAGTTAGAAACCTTAATAAGTATTATACGACATTCTCTATCGATTTTACGTAGAGAATGTAATAGTAATAAACAAAAAAATGCTGAAATAGTTTTGGCATTTACGTCTTTTAATGTAACTTTGTGGCAATGAATACACAAAATTCGCAGAATATTAAAATGAGTGAAAACATCATCATTGTTGATGCCGATTATATTGACAAGGTGGCGTTCAACCTTATTGTAAACTTTGAGCGAATGCTCAATAGAAAGATTCCAGCAGCCGACTTTAGCCAATGGATTGTAGATGTTGCTCTTGACGGGCGGTTGAAGCCAGGCAATCACGAAACACAAGTAGTGCTCTTGCACGATAAGAATAAAGCTACGTTAGAAAACTTTGTACCTTCCGACTTTCAAAGAGAACTAGACAAACAGGCTTTCGCTGATGAAAAGCTGGGCGAATTTATAATTAACACTATCGCAACAGGTAGTGCTTTAGCAGAAAAAGACGATGTTTTGCTCGATGTGTTGCGCATTGCACTTAGCCACGATGAAGTACATCGCATTATGCTTGTGCCAAATGCAGAAGAAGGTAACATCTGTAGCGTTATCCGTAATACAGTGAAAGACGTGGACGATGAGCATAAACACATCACTCTATTTGCAATGATGCCTATGGAGGGAGGTAACTTTAAACAACAAATATTAGGCTATTCGTTAATGAATGCAATGGGGATAACATCGCAAGAAATAGATAAAAGTATAAGATAAAATAAATTATAAAATGGGAAGAGTACTTATGATTGGTGCAGGTGGAGTAGCCACCGTAGCCGCATTTAAGATAGTTCAGAACCAAGATGTATTCACCGACTTTATGATAGCAAGCCGACGTAAGGAGAAATGCGATGAATTGGTGAAGTCTATTCACAACAAAGGTTATAAAGCCGATATTAAAACAGCACAGGTTGATGCCGATGATGTGGAACAATTAAAGGCACTTTTCAATTCGTTTAAACCAGAATTGGTGATAAATCTTGCGTTGCCATATCAAGACCTTACTATTATGGAAGCTTGTTTGGCATGTGGTTGCAACTATTTAGACACAGCTAACTACGAGCCAAAAGACGAAGCTCATTTTGAATACAGCTGGCAATGGGCATACAAAGAAAAGTTTGAACAGGCAGGACTTACAGCTATTCTGGGTTGTGGCTTCGACCCCGGAGTATCGCAGGTATTTACAGCCTATGCAGCAAAACACTATTTCGACGAAATTCACTATCTCGACATTGTAGATTGCAATGCAGGCAATCATCATAAAGCCTTTGCAACAAACTTTAATCCAGAGATAAATATTCGCGAAATCACACAAAAAGGTTTATATTATGAGAATGGCGAATGGATAGAAACAGAACCATTAGCCGTGCATCAAGACTTAACCTATCCTAATATAGGTGCACGCGATTCGTATTTAATGCACCACGAAGAATTAGAATCGCTAGTTAAGAATTACCCAACCATTAAACGTGCTCGCTTTTGGATGACCTTTGGTCAGCAATACCTTACTTATTTGGATTGCATACAGAATTTAGGAATGAGCCGTATTGATGAGATAGAATACGAAGCTCCACTTGCTGACGGATCAGGGAAGAATGCAAAAGTGAAGATTGTACCGCTTCAGTTCCTCAAAGCCGTACTACCCAACCCACAAGACTTAGGCGAAAATTACGAAGGAGAGACATCAATAGGTTGCCGTATTCGTGGTATTAAGGACGGAAAGGAACAGACTTATTACGTCTACAACAACTGTAAGCATCAAGCTGCATACGAAGAAACAGGTATGCAAGGCGTTAGTTACACAACAGGAGTGCCTGCAATGATTGGCGCAATGATGTTCTTTAAAGGTATTTGGCGTAAACCAGGTGTGTGGAATTTGGAAGATTTCGACCCAGATCCATTTATGGAACAGCTAAACAAGCAAGGTTTGCCGTGGCACGAAGTGTTCGGTGGCGACCTGGAATTGTAGGATTTGAATATTGAAGAAACGGAACAGTAAAACAATATGTCGTGTTCGTTAGACTTTATTGAGTTTGTTTGCCAACAGATAGAAGCTGTTGGAGCAATCAGATACCGCAAGATGTTCGGCGAGTATATGATATATGCCAACGAAAAACCTGTTATTATAGTTTGCGACAATATTGCTTTCGTGAAGCAACACAAGGCAATTGAGACTTTAATGGCAGAAGCAGAAAAAGGCTATCCATACGAAGGTGCAAAAGAACACTACATTCTCGATGTATCAAGAGCAGACCACGCAGCAAAGGTTGTAGCCATCTTGGCTGAGGTGTTGCCCTATCCTAAGAAGCGAAAGAAGAAAGAATGAACAGCGGAAGTGGTGTATAATAAGCATGAATATCTATAAACTTCTGAATGTCTATCAGCGAATTAATAGCCCGAAAGTGAAGCTTTTGGGCATTTTAGCACTTCATTTGGGTAAACAGAGATATCTCAGTATCAATATAGATCCAGTAATGTCGTGCAACTTTCGCTGCAAGATGTGTTACTTCAGCGATGCCGAAGCAGCAAAGAATATGCACGGAAAGTTTACCACAGACGATTTAGAAGTTATAGCAAAAGCTTTGTTTCCACGTGCACTTCGTTTGCAAATTGGTTGTGGCGCCGAACCCACTATGTCGCAAAACTTGCTACAGTTGGTGAAATTGGGTAAGCAATATGGCGTGAAACACATCACAATCACTACCAATGGAAATCTGCTTACTTATGAGAAATTGCAAAAACTGGTGGAAAATGGTCTGACAGAGATAACTATTTCGGCACATGGGTTTACTAAGAACACTTACGAGAGTTTAATGACAAATGGTAAATTCACTTTGTTTACAACACTTATTGCTAATCTCTCACGAATAAGAGTAGACTTTCCCGACTTTCGTATTCGTTTGAATTATACCGTTAACACTGATAATGCAGCAGAACTGATACATATAAAAGATGTGTTCAAAGACACTAAGCCTAACGTGGTGCAAATTCGTCCGATACAGCGTATAGGAAAATCAACATATAACAACTTCTCATTACAGTCCATAAGAGGAAACTATAATCAATGGATTACACCTGTTGTAGACTACTGTAAACAGGAAGGTATAACATGTTTATATCCTACGCTAGCATCATTAGATACCATAGAAAGCATAAACAATACAGAAGAAAAAACTAACTCGTTAGCAGACTCGCTTCCTTATTTCTACATTGCTCCCTATGAAGGTTGGAAAAGAAAAATAGATCCTTATAGTGAAAGCTTCGAAGACTATGCACACCGCACACATCGAACTCGTACTATTCTGGAAGCATTGGTAGGAATAGGTAACACAAAAGGAGAACGCTCTAAAACAAAGAGTTTAACTTATCAAGTAAAATAATATAAAGAAATATATGGCAAAAGACGAAGTACAGAATGCTGCAGAAGGTAAACTAAAGGCCTTACAAGCAGCAATGTCGAAAATAGAGAAAGACTTTGGTAAAGGTTCTATTATGCGAATGGGCGACGAACTTATAGAAGATGTTGATGTAATTCCTACTGGTAGCATAGGACTTAATATGGCATTGGGCGTAGGAGGATATCCACGCGGCCGCATTATAGAGATTTATGGACCAGAAAGTTCAGGTAAAACCACTCTTGCTATACATGCCATTGCCGAAGCGCAAAAGGCAGGAGGCATTGCGGCTTTTATAGATGCCGAACACGCTTTCGACCGCTTCTATGCGCAGAAGTTAGGTGTAGATGTTGATAATCTATGGATTTCGCAACCCGATAATGGTGAACAAGCCTTAGAAATAGCCGATCAGCTTATACGTTCATCGGCTATAGATATTCTTGTTGTAGATTCAGTGGCTGCACTTACGCCTAAAAAAGAGATAGAAGGAGATATGGGCGATTCGAATGTTGGATTACAGGCACGCCTTATGAGCCAAGCTTTGCGTAAACTAACTTCTACTATAAGCAAAACAAACACTTGCTGCATCTTTATTAATCAGCTACGCGAAAAGATAGGCGTAATGTTTGGACCATCGGAGACTACTACAGGTGGAAATGCGCTGAAGTTTTATAGTTCGGTGCGTTTAGACATTCGTCGTGCCTCGTCTATTAAAGATGGCGATGATATTATAGGTAACCACGTGCGAGTAAAAATTGCAAAGAATAAGGTAGCACCACCATTCCGTAAAGCCGAATTCGATATACTCTTTGGTGAAGGAATATCGAAAGTGGGCGAAATACTCGACTTAGGCGTAGAATTTGATATTATTCAGAAGAGTGGTAGCTGGTTTAGCTACGGAGGCACTAAATTGGCGCAAGGCAGAGATGCTACTAAAACAATGCTAAAAGATAATCCAGAACTTACAGAAGAAATTACAGGCTTAATACATCAGGCTATATTAGCACAGCAGCATTCATAATTTCTAAAGAACATATTGTAGAGCGAAGAAAGCAACAACACAATTAGCTTTCTTCGCTCTTTTTATATCTAAACCACAGTCAGTTCAGTATACTGCAACATCATTACACATTATAAATACCATAACTCTCTGTCAGCTTTCATTTTCTTGTGCTATCTTTATGGTATTTTACTTAATGTAGCCTCTGGAACGGCTGGTTCTATAAGAGTAAAATCGCTCTACAAGTACACCAATGTTACGGCACTTGTACGTGCAAATAAGGGCTTGTTCTTGCCTGTTACGGGTAGACGTACGTCCTCATATCCTATGATAGGATTAAGAGATATGAACTATGGAGCAGGTGCATACGCACAGTATATGACCTCAACCTCCAATACAGCGGGTTTGTCGAGAGACTTCTTCTTCGGTCCAACCGAATGGAACTTGTCGCCAAATGGTAAGGCTCAGGCTAAGGCTATTCGCCCTGTTTGGATATCAGGTGAGGAAGATTCAAACCACAAACCAATACTCGACCGGGATTATCTGAACCTTCAGCACACGTTAAAAATATGGTAAGACTATAAGGTAACACCACTTTGATATAGAAAATGGTATGCAGTTCGGCTGTATACCATTTTCTCTTTATATCCCCAAACCAAAGGCAAACCATTTGCCGAAGTTAATAGAAAATTGCTTATTACATCGTAACGTTCTGTTTAAATGTGCATTCATTCGAAGTTATATACCGTTCTAACGATATTTACACAACAGTGTAATGGCATTTGTAGACTTATTAAACGATAGTTTACGACTTATTGCAATGTATTATTTACGTGTAAGTAAAACTTTACTTACGTGTAAATAAAGTTCTACTTACGTGTAAATAAAGTTTTACTTACACGTAAATAAAACTCCCACACCTATATGTAATTGCTCTTGCAGATATAAGCGATATACAAATATGTTGAGAGAGAAAATTATAGCATTAGTGTGTTTGTATACTATTTTAAGCAAAATGGATAGTTAGAAACCGAATAGTTTCTGTCCTTATAGCCAATTAGTGTGGTGTAGATTAGCGAAAGCCACAGTTTTTTTAGTATTATAACAAAGCCATTTACAAGCAATATGTTTGTCCGCATAGAAAAGTGTCATAGCAACTGCCAACGTATAAAAGCTATCGCCATGCACTTTGCAGCCAGCAACAGTTTTACAAGCGGCATTAGCCATACCACACCAATGCACTTGTTTTTACTGTCTGCATCTGCTATTGCTCGAGTAAGAAAATAAAGAAATTCTATGCTGTTATAAATGTGTGGTATATAAACAAAAAGAGGATAATCGTTGCGATTATCCTCTTTTTGTTTGGTGATCCGCATGGGGCTCGAACCCATGACCCCAACATTAAAAGTGTTGTGCTCTACCAGCTGAGCTAGCGGATCTCCTCTTTACTTCGTTAAAGCGAGTGCAAAGGTAATAAGATTTTCTTATTGTACCAAATAATTTATGGATTTTATTGAATGAATAGATAAATATTGGCTATATATGGGGCATATTGGAAGAATTAATAAGGTTTAAAGCTGCCCATCTGTTGCATCTAAAGTATAAAACTATATTGCGTTTTATTTTTGATATAAAAAAAATAGGTAGAATTGTAACACTATCAAATCAAATTACTATCTTTGCATTACATTTCGATAAGGTCAAATTTACGACCTCTAATAGAGATAACACTACATTATATATAAATGAAGAGAGTTTTTGGTATTACACTGCTCATAGCACTAATGCTATGTAGCTGCCATTCTAAGAAAGAGAATCAGGAAACGGCTGCCGTCTACAGTTCAACTACACCGTTGGTTACCGACATAAATCTTCCTGAAACCTATGTGGCAAACATTCAATCACTAAAGAACATAGAAGTACGTTCTCAACAAGAAGGTATTCTTCAGCAAGTTTACGTCAATGAAGGGCAATACGTTAAAGCAGGGCAACCATTGTTCCGACTTGCCATTGTGGGTGCTGACGAAGAGATAGCCAAGTCGAAATCAGCCCAAGAACAGGCTCAAATAGAGCTACAAAACACAAGTAAGCTCACAGAAAATAATGTTATATCGCCCAATGCACGCCGTATGGCAAAGGCAAAATTACAGTCGGCAGTGGCAGACTATCGACTTGCTGTTCAGCGCAAACGCCTTTCAGTTATCCGTGCCCCCTTCTCAGGCGTCTTAGGTCGCATTCCTGAAAAGCTGGGAAGCTATATTCAGCAAGATGATTTGCTTACAACACTATCGGACAACACACAGATGCAAGTATATTTCAATATCTCTGAGACGGATTATCTTGACTTCCAAGAACACCCCGAACGTTATATGCAGCTACCATTGAAGCTGATTTTGGCGAATGGAAGCACATTTCCAGCACGTGGAAAGATTGCTGATATATCTGGACAGTTCGACAGTGCGTCGGGTACAATATCTGTTCGTTCGCTCTTTACGAATGCACATAATCTGCTGCGCAATGGCCAGACAGGCACTATTCAGTTACTCTTA
>QWCW01000185.1_pt1 | contig 34350 bp, 43 predicted proteins | sample 1972691 | NCBI WGS metagenome assembly QWCW01 (sample SAMN09866698, study PRJNA288562) | Human oral metagenome isolate pre2_saliva, whole genome shotgun sequencing... | reverse complement strand
TGTAAATGTAAATACATTTTTCTTATTTAATTCGATATGGTTCTTATTGAAAGGCACCCATAGGTAAACATTACCACTTAGATTGGAACGGTTGTTGGCCTGCTCATTGAATACAACACTAATTTTACCACCTTCAGTACCATTAGGATGTAATGTTCCTTCGCCAATATTATCCCCTGTAGCAGAATCAATAATAGGGAAAGTTCTATCTAACTTATCTGAACTCATGTCGATAGATTCAGGTACAAGAATATCAAAATAATCTCCTGTATGTACTGTTTCTGTTGAGTTCCATGTTAGATTTAAAAAGAAACTCGAACCATCATATAGGTTATTCTGATGTACTTGGTTACCACTATCTCTCAAAGATACCTGAACAAGTTGTACGTCAAGCCTGCGTGGCGATGTTTCTTCTGCATATGATGGTATGGCTAAGCATACTGTCATAAATAACATTGTAATAAATGTTAATAGTTTTTTCACTCTTTATCCTCCCTTACTTTACAAGTGCTCCATATTTCTCTTCTAACTTCTTATTTGCTTTTTCAGCACATTCTATTTCCATTTTACTTCTACGGATAATAGATAAGTTTCTTTGATACTCTTCTCTTGAGTCTTGAAGTTTTTCTAGTGCGTTTAAACTTAGTGAGATATTGCGATAGTCGATTAATTGATTATCTGTAGCATTAAAGATAACTAAAGGAATATCACAACTGAAAACGCCATCATCATCTAAGCCATAAGCCTCAAAAGAACATCTAACGTCTAAATGGACCATGTCATCTTTAATAGACACACTTTCAACTCCGATGATTTCTTCTGCAATGTAAATATGGCCTAGGTAACCTTGAATGTGTTTTAATCTATCTGTGGCCTCTTTCATTCTAGTTTTATATTCTTGCTCTGCTTGGATTGCTTGCTCAATTAGTGTCATCTAGGCATTCTCCTTTATTTGTTTTAATTTTGTTTCACTCATTGTTAATAGTTCTTTATCAAGTGATACTATTCCCAAGTCCATATTCTCATTCAGAAAGAATATGTCGAGAATACCGTCCTCTACATCTAATATATCATAGATACATGTAATTTCTTTAAATTTAACAAAGTTGTCAAACTCTTTATAAGAAAAACACGGTCCTAAAATGTTTTTAATTAAGTTTAATTGCTCGATAAGTTCTTCGTCAAATTTTTCTTTTTCTGCATAACACTTCTTAATGCTCTCTAAGTCTACCATCTTCTATTCTCCATTTTTCAATATCTGTTCTAACGTTCTAGGTGTGTAATTCATATAATCTAACATACAACCAACATTAAAATATTTTGCCTCTGTTTTATATCTGTTCTTTGTCTGTTCTGCAACCTCTTTACAAAACTCCCACTCATCTGAATTGTGTACATGTCCATATAAGTGAACACTATTAGGATACCTATGACTCCTAAATAAGTGCATAAAGTAGTGGCTCATATATACACGATATTCTTTACCAAATGCCATATCCTTTACTTCTTTGTAGTCGACCATTTGCAAGACTTTATTTTTGTTTGCTTGTGTATGTAGGATTCTGTCGTGGTTTCCCCTTATTAAAATTATTTTACCGTTTAATTGGTTAAATACTTCATTTGTGCGTTCCGTATTACCAAAGCAAAAAATCTCCTAAAACATACACAATATCACTCTTTTTAACAACACTGTTCCAATTGTTAATAAGAGTATTATTCATCTCTTCAACATCTTTAAATGGTCTATTATCAAACTTAATGACGTTTGTGTGGTCAAAATGTAAGTCACTTATATAGTACTTCATATTATTAATTCTACTACTCCTACTTATATATTATACAACTTATGCATCAAAAACTATACCTTATTTAATGCAAATTCATTATTTCTCTATCTCTGTGAATGTATCTCGATATGACTTTAATTCTTTACGAACCTTCTTAATCCACTTTGTCAATGTTTTCTTACTCTTCTCCAACTCTGAATAGTATTCTTCCTCTGTCTCACCAAAAACATCGAAAGACGCCCAACTAACAAAATTCTCACATATAGCATTTAACACTTGTTCAATGAAGTCAGGTGATTTAATATTGTATATTTTACCTTTGTTTTCATCGTAAGGGCAACCACATACGTAACACTCTTTTTCAGATACTACTACCACTTGTGTTCCATGGCTTTCTCCATCAAATTCAAATAGAATACATGGTTCAATATTATTTAAATACTTATAGAATTTCCTTAACATGTTTAGTGCAACATTTCCATCTACATAAGAGAGAACAATGTTACTAGAACCATTATCATCTTCAAGTGATAAAAAAGACCAACCACCACAGGGTTTCTCAAGTTCTACAATTACTTTTGTCATATATGCTACCCCTTTCTTTACTTTTCTATTTTGCATGGAGCATTGTATGTTAATAGGTCGCTGATTGAATAAATATACCCGTCAATCATTTGTTTGTCTATTTCAACAGTAATTGGAATACTATATTTCAATTTAATTATCTCACTAAGACCACCGTTATTACTATAAAACAGAGTATACTCTATTGAACTATTCTTGTCCTTTTTAATTCCAACCAAATCCTTTTCTTGTGCAAACCATTTTGCGATTTTTAAACGTTCCTCTAATGTGGTGTCAATAATATTGGAGTCAATTTGGTCTAGTCTAGTTAGAACTTTCTTTCTAAGTTTAAAAAATGCATTGTACATACCTTCATTAAAATCATATTCTGACACGACTACCAATCCAAATTTAAACACTAACCACTTTTGTTTCCATCTTGGTAATAGTTCTTTATTAAATGGTCTTTCATTGTCAATGGTCTTTTCGCCATCTCGTGTGATTTTTAACATATACACTATCTCCAATTCTTTTTCTTAAACTTTTCAAAGGACTCTGTAACACTATACCACTGATTAGTGTATTTATCTAATTTATGGAACACATAAGAGTCACTGATTAACTTATACATACCCTTTTCGTTACCATAGTTGGCACTAAAACTAAACTCTTCTGGGAAATTCAATAATTTTAACAAATTAGTGTAGTCATACTCTTCTGTCTTAACCTTAAACTCTAGGGTATTATTTAAGGAATTAAACCCATAGAATGGGTCGAAATAGATACTTTCATATCGTAATTTTTCTCTTGCAATATGTTTAATAACAGGTAATTTCTCTAATTCCATAATCAAATCACTAAAGTATTGTACAGGCATTTCATGTGAGAAATTGATTGAACCTAAGTTTGGATGATAGGTAGTGCCATAACCCTTTTTTACAAGTGTTGTGTACTTGGTGCTATCCCCACCATAGGAGTTATCTTGAATTTGAAGGTTATGTGTTAGTAATTGTTTATAGTCTCTCTTTAATTCTTTCTTAAGGCTTTCAATATATAGACTAAACCATAGCAATATTGTTAATGGACTTCTAACATCAATGTATTCTCTTGCAAGGGCAAATGAACTGTGTCCATTTTGGAAATCTTCTTTATGCTGTGCGAGTTGCCCTAATCTAGTTGAGATATTTAATACTTCTGCGTTATACTTCTCTTCTAGTGCTTTCAACTTGACATTAAGTTGTGTTTCTTCGTTTACAATATCAATATATTCCATATCTAATCTCCTTCTTTAATTACTAAAAATATTCAACGCAATGTACCAGTAATTTTTCTAGTTCTTCTTCGCTTTCTACAGTACTAGAAAAACTAATGCAATACTTATACATTTCCCAACGGTCAGTAACAGAATTTAACCAGTCTACATCTTTTTGATTAAATGTTGAGTAAACATCTAAGCAAATACCTACACCTACTACAGGTTTAGCACTATTGTAGTCTATTGTGAATGCGTGTTTATTACAATAGAATGAAACAATATTATCTGTATAGGTTTTAAGCACAACATCATATCCACGGTTTTCTAAGTCTTTAATAATATCTTCAATCTGTTCTTTATTCATATCATACCACCTATTTAACAACCTTCACATTGTAACCAATATAGCCTTCATTAAACATGCTACTAATACCTCTTTTAATTGTTTCTTTTAAAATAGGTTTATTAGATTTAATTTCTAATTCAATAGTACCAATAGGTGAATCAAAATCGCTATCATAATATTTTGTTACTGTTGCGTTAAATACTTTACCCTTTTCTGCCATATTTGTACCATCTCTTCCTTTTATATAGACATACTATATCACAGTTTTTAGGATTTGTAAATAGAAAAAGAGAAGTTTGTTAGACTTCTCTCTTCTTAATTACATTTGTTAATACTAACCCAATAGAACTAATTAGAATCATGAGTAGACTGACTAAACCATTGCTATGTACACCTGTTGGTATATCGTCTTTCTTCTGTTCTTTCTTTTGTTCTACCTTTTGTTCTGCTTTCTTGAACACATGAACTAAATCACCATTCTCTTTAGTTTCTGTTCTTACATAAGTGTAAGAGTTAATATCTCCATGCTCATGTGTACCATCTTGTTTCTTTAACTGTTTATTGGTTGTTTCTTCAACCCACTCTGTAGTTAGTTTATGATAAGTATATACTTTAGTTCTACCCTCTTCTTTAGTATTGATAAGTTTATATCCTTCAAACTGTTCTTCCTTCTTAAACTCATCAGTCTTAGTAGATTCTGTTAAGTTCTTGTTGTTCTCATCAACCCAAGATGTTGTAAATTGTACAAAGATGTGTTTCACATTACCCTTTTCATCTGTCCTGGATTCTAGGAATCTATAATTAGGTATTGTACCACTGTCTTTCACTTCTTTACCAGTAAACTTATCTTTTAATGATGCATTATCTTCTGTCACCCATTCTGTAGTGTATTGTCTGTAATGATGAATTAAATTACTATCGACCGTCTCTGTACTTACAAAAGCATAATCGTCAATATCTTCTTTATCTTTTGTCTTGTCTCCTACAAATTCAGGTCTAATGTCTTTATTATTTTCATCTACCCATTTAGTACTAAACTGTCTAAAGATATGTGTTGTAATGTTACCTTCAACCTTTGTTTCTACAAATGTGTAATCATCAATAGTACCTTTATCTTGAATACTATCTTCCTTGACAGGTTCTTTTAATGTTTTACCATTTCTATCTTCCCAACGAGTTTCCAACTGCTTATATACATGTCTAACATTACCTTCATTATCTGTATCATCGTGGTCAAATACATAATGAGAAATAGTTCCTGCTGGTTTAATATCTGTATCTGTTACAGGTGTTTTTAACTCTTTACCGTCTTTATCTACCCACTCTGTTGTTAATTGTCTAATCAATACACGAGTATATGTAATAGTATTAGGTGTACCATTATTGCCAGAATAGTCTGGGTCATGATGTGGTTCTAAAGCATCTGGATATGTTGCTAGTAATGGTGGTAGAACATCTTTTGTAGTTACTACACCATTTACAATCAACCATTGCCCACTAGCATTTGATTCAGCAGATAAACTAATTGTGTTACCACTTGTTACAACCCCTGTACCACTACCAAACCACATGTTAGGATTACCAATTCTATCCCATCTTGTACTATCCCAACCTTTATAGTTTGTAGGATTGTCTGTATCTTCATCTACTGCATAGATTTCATGGTTGGCACTCTCTTTAATTAAAGAACCATTGATAGGTACAAATCTAAAATTCTGATTGTAAACCTTTTCAACATATCTATATCCAGATGCCGTTGTGCCAGAGTTCAAACTTCCCATGTTTACTAATGCTGGATGTGCTTCATCAAACTCAATTAAGTTACCATCTTCATTGTAGAATTTCATAGTCAAGTTTGTCTGAACAGCGTTATTACCTTCTTTAGTATTATATGTCCATAAACCTAAAGCTGGGTTCTTCAATACAAATACTGAATGTGGTTGTGTCTGATTAGATGTAATAATATACTCTATTTTACTAATCTTCTTACCTGCATAACTACTGTTTTGCAAGTTTGTATATGTTGCTGTTATACTATCACCTTGTGATAAAACAACTGGGTAACCTAAGAAGTTATCATTACTTGCTTTCCAAGTCGCATAACCACCAGTCCATGTCTGTTCTAATGTATCTCCGCTTTCAGGCTTATAATCCACATTGCCATAATCATTACCATATCTATTATCAGAACGCTTCCAATAGCCTTGGAAGTTACCACTAACTGATACTTCTGCATTAGGCTCATCCTTGAAAATAAGATTCTGTGCCAATGTTTCAGTTAATTGACCTTCTTCTGTTTTCTTACTTTCTAACTCTGCTTTCTTAGCATCCCATTCTTGTTTTGCTTGGTTATAGGCTGCTACATCTTGATTATACTTATTAACCTTAGCATCATATTCATCCTTTGACTGTTTCTTTGCATCTTCATACTGTTTGATAGATTGTTCTAACTGTTGCTTTTGTTGTTGTTCTGTCTGTTGTGCTTCTTGTAGGGAATTATACACAGTTGTATTTTCTTCAAATTTGAAATTAGGATATTTCTGTTTTAAGTCATTAATGTAATCTAAGAATTGTTGGCTTGTTACATCCTTGTTTTTCTCTTCTGCGTAAGTTTGTACAATGCTATTTTGAACTAGTGCTACTGTACCAATACACTGGGTAAATGTTAGTGTACTTAATAATAACGCTTTATGTAATCTATTTTTTTTGTCCATTTTGTGTCTCCTTTTAACATATATATCAAAAAGAGAGAACTTAATCTCTCCTACTAATTATATCTATTTACTTCTCAATTTTAACTAATTCTTCTATGACAGACTCAATTAAATTATATTTTTCTTTTAGTGATTTTTCACCAACTTTAGCCTCTGCTTCTGGTTTATAATCAATTCTTAACATGTGTGTTTCGTCTAAATACAGCATAGAAATAATGGTATTATCTTCACCGAATTTAGAACCGTAAACTCTTAATTTATAACCGTTATAAGTTCCCTCTTCTGTTTCTACGTTCTGGAGGTATTTATTCCATGCTTCGTACTGTGCTTGGAGTGTGCCCTTTTTTAAATCTTTTTTATCCATAGTTATGGTTGATACTTCAAAAATATCGTCACGCACAAATAATGGTTTTGACATGTCTGCCATACCGGTCGTGATTTTGGAAATATGAAAGTTGCCTAACTCTTCTAGTGTATGCTTATCAAGAGTAATTTTTCTTTCATTTTCTAATTCAGGATTAGTTATTATGTAATTCACAAATTTCTTATTTTCCACAGTCGTTGCTGTTGTATAGTAAGAGTGTGGAAATTTTACTTCAACATCATAGTCAAAACTGTCGATACCATTGACTCCATGGACACCATCTTCGGTTGCATTTAACTTCATAGTGTCATATTTGTCTTGTTTTAATAATCGAACATCTGGCACTTGTTTCTTTTCTGTTTCTTGTGTTTGTCCGTGTGGAACAGTTATTCCTTGCTCTTTGAAAGCACACCCAGCCAACATTAGTATCGACAATGTAGATAATAGTAATTTCTTCATTTTATTCTCCTACTTCTTCTTAATTGTTACGTAGTCATCAAGGAATTTAATTACTTCCTTGTTTGCATCTTCCTTTGTCATGTCTTTTGTGTTCTTGTGCTTATTGAAGTAAGTGAAAGATACTTTGTTCATATTGTCTAAATATAAGAAACATTCAATATATCCACCGTCTGTTGTATCAACCTTGTTAGTATATAAGGTATATCCCTTATAATCACTCTTCATTAAACTTTCTTTCTTATCAAACTCTAAGTAATAGGAATCTACTTTCTCTAAAGTATCTCCACGTTCCTTAAACTCAAAGTTCTTAGGTAAGAAAGTACACATGAAAATTAACTTATCATAGGAATAGGTGTCGTGGTCTTTCTCAAAACCTGTTGCGATAATCTTTCCCACATAATCATTATTAAGCTCATCTGTAGACTTCTTATACTCTTCATCCCAGTAATGGTCACGTTCTTCTACTTCTTTATTCAAACGATATTTGTCTGAAATATGTCCATTCTTATCTACTACGATTGCGTTTACTGTATAATTAGTTGGTAACTTGACAGATACATCATAGTCAAAATGTTGTACATTCGGTCCAACTGGATTACCGTCATCACCCATAATACGATTACCATTCTCATCAACCAATTTTCCTTGGTATTCTGCACCTGAAGCGTTAAACTTAAATTCTTCATAATTCTTTTGAGCAAAGATGTCAAATTTTGAAGTATCTTTTTCTTTTTGTTTTGGTGCTTCTGTTGTCTGTTCTGTTGTAGTCTGTTCATTTTCTTGTTTAGGTTCTTTAGGTCCACAGCCAACTAAACCAGATAGCATTACTACAGCACATAATCCTGTCAATAATCTCTTGTTCATTTATTTCTCCTTAATCATTAACTACCTTTAATTCAAGGTGATTGGCAACTTCTTCTGCTTTTGACCCCTTAGGTGTATGAATTTCTACATTCTTATTTGAATTTTCTGGGAAGTAGAATACGTCTGTTATTTCAGTTACACTTGCCGGGATTTTAATATATTTGATAACTACATTATGAGAAAATGTTAATTTTCCGATTGATTTAAGACCTTCTGGAAATTCAACAAATTCTAATTTACTACATCCATTAAATGCTAAATCGCCAATCTTTTCTAATGAAGTTCCCAAATAAACAAACTTCATTGCCTTATCCACTGTAAACGCAGATTTCGAAATAACTCTCACCGTGTCAGGTAAAACAACCGCTTCACAGTTTTGCATGTTAGCTAATCCTCTTTCGCCGATGGCTAATACTGGTTTACCATTAATCTCTTTAGGTACTACAACTACTTTTTCTTCAGAAGAACATCCTTCGATTACGATGCCTTCATTCCAATCATTATAACTAAAGTATTTCTTATCTGTCTCCGGGAAGTCTTTAAAATTCTTCTCAGTTACTTCAGAGCCATTTGCTACTTCCTGATTTTTGTTAGTATCTTTTGTTTCTGTTGTTTCTTTGTTTTCAGATACTACTTTTTCTTGTTGCTTTGCACATCCTACAATCGGTAGTGCTAACAACGACACTAAACCTAATTTAATTAATTTATTCATTAAAATCTCCCTATCTTGATTATTAAATTTCCGTTGTCGTCTAACTCTGTTGTTTGGAGTTTATTATCAAATCCACACTCAAACTCATCATAAGGTACATAATACACGACTTCTTTACTATTTTTACGAACAGTTGTTAAGTTATCAATTACACATCCATCATCTTCGTAAGGCCTAGAGAATGAGATTTCTTTATCATCTTCATAAACAATTGTTAAAGCCACGATGTCTCTACGTTTCATCAAGCGTTCAAAGACTGTTGTTTCATCAAAAACACCAAATTCTCTATGAGGCAAATTCGCATCTTTAGACAATATCAATGTGACTCTATCAGTAGTACACATTTCTCTTGTTGTTTGACAAATTATGTTTATATCTGGAGAAACCCTGCCTACGTGTTCCATATCTAAAAACTTTACATCTTTACTATCAACCGTAATTACATCACAATTTTCTAAAAGGATTCTAATTTCTTTCATTATTTTAATCTCCTCGCATGTTATATATCAAGAAAAGGCAAACCGTGCTGGAAATGCCTTTATTTGTTTATCTGAACTTAACTATTCGCAAAGGTACATTGTATTTTTCAGATAATTCAATATCATTCTTTGTACCTTTAGACTTGCCGTCCCAAAAGACTACGCATCCTCTATCCTGAAATTGTGATGCATATTCAAACATTTCTCTATTTCTCAAAATACCTGCTTTCTTACCATACTTATCCCAATCTAGAAGGAATACCTTTGTTTTAATATTTCTGTCTTTTGCATACATGGCTGCATAAGTATCTGCACCCTTAGCACCACCATGAACAATAAGAACCTTATCTTGATTTTGAAGGTAATAGTCTAGTTTATTGTACATTAATGACCTATCACTAAAACTTCTTGAACCTGCTACAATTACCACGAACATACATCTTTACCTATCTTGATGACTAGATTTCCATAACTATCTAACTCCACTAATTGAAGTTTGTTATAACATTTTAACTCATCCTCTTCATATGTTACATAGAACTCCTCTTCTTTGTCATCATCATGGACAAGTGTTAAAGATACAATATCTCTACAATCATATAAACGTTTAAATGTTGTAGTGAACTTGCCTACTCCAAACTCTTGATGTGGTAAATCTGCATCCTTAGAAAGTGTTAACAGCACATCGTCTGCAACCAACATCTCTAAGTTCATATTTTTAGAGAAGTGATACGTCTTGTGAACCTTGTATATTGAAAGATTAATAACACTCTCCCAAGGTACCTTAATCATATCGCAATTTTCTAAACAAATTTGAAGTTCTTTCATTACTCTACCTCTTACATTCTGTATCAAGAAAAACCACTTAACCTGTGGCTCTACTCATTTATAATTATTGCTCTATCCATAGCCTCCATCATGGCACAAACTAAGTTATTGCTATATGTAGTTGCAAACAAAATCTCAATGATTAAACCTCTGTCTGTATCGCAGTAGAAGGAACTCTCTATTCCAGTTGGCTTTCCATCTCTTGTGTTATGCACATTTAGCCATAGCCCATCATAAGTCATGTAGATTAAGTCGCTCGTGTCAATCTCATTTGCCGTAAAGGAATAAACACCATCTTTAAGGGTGTATTCCTTAATACCAAGCATGGCTAAGATTTCCTCTACTGGCTTACCACTATTCTCTTCTGCAAATTCATAGATGTTGTCACGCATCTTTTTCTCTAATGCTAATAATTGTTCTCTCATATTAATTACTCCGATTCTCTTCCTGATTACACATTAAACTTTTCAATACACGTTTTTAATGTCATCACTAACTCTTGTGCATTTCTCACATTAAATACAACTTTTAGATACCTCTTATATATTTCCCAATCAGTTGCAAACGAGTTTAGAAAATATGAACAACCTTGTGTGAAAGTAAATTTATAATCAAGCATTACATGCAATTCAGCATTTACCTTATCATCTGCACAACAAACATCAACCCAAAAGGAATCATAATTGAGCGTTGCATATCCACCATTGCTTTCAACATCTTCAGGAGTTAGTCCATTCTTTGTTAGATATTCAATAATACTATTAATCTCTGTTGTACTCATTTTATTTTCCCCACTGTTTCAAAGCATTGCGAAAACTTGTAAGTTCATATACTTCAAATGTTAAGTTCTTTGGTTTGACATGTTTAACTGCTGTCACTTTTGAATTATTTAAAATGTCTAGTGTTTCTTTAATATTTACTTTCATATTACTTCTCCCCCTGATTTAGCATTACCAAGCCCTATATGTGGAACATCTGCATTTTTAGATAATATCAAAATTTCCAGTAACTCACATGGTTTAATATTCATTTCATCTAACTTTAAACATACTCTATCAATTGCTGATTGAGCCTCTCCATAAGCCCTTGACAACTCATATATTGCTTGTGGCGTTCCCATTCTCTAATTTCCTCTCTTTTCTAATAAATTCTCAATGATACCTTTCAAACATAACAGGATTGAAAAGCCTGCTACTAGTTTATCCAACGGAGAACTTCCCCAACTGAACAATTCCCATACTGATAGTCCTAACACAAAGGTATAAAACATAACTGCTAAAATCTTTTTACTTACCATAATACATTCTCCTTTATTTGTATATAGTAGAAGTCGCAATCAATTCAATCGGTAATTGAACTACACTAACTTCACCATCTTTTGTTTCTTGAATTGCTTTAATCAATTCTAATTTGTACTGTTCTTCCATGTCTTTATTATACATTATTCTTCTCATGTTATAAACTACCAACTTCCCGTACTACCTCCTCCACCAAAGCCACCACCGGACCAACCTGATGAAGAAGAACTTGAACTACTACTTGAACTGTCACTAGAGTAAGAACTACGACTATACGAACTACCTGAATAATAATGGTGATAATGTGAACCAGAACTTCCACCACCATAGTAGCCGTCATCATCATCGTCGTCTCCACCACTAAATATCTGTACTAGTTTAGTCAGTAATACTCCTATCATACACGCTACAAGCGTGAAAATCATGAAAGATAAAATTATTCTCATAAACTTTTCTTCTTGTGACATTGGTTCTTTACCACTTACAACTCTATCCATCATTTTAGTATACTCATTTAAGTACTCGTTTACACCACTATCATAATCACCATTTCTAAAATCATATTTAACAGAGTCATTTAAGATAGATGTTTGATAATCGGTAATATAAGTAGACATACTATTAGAGGTTTCTGTTCTGATTTTATGGTTTTTAATGTCAATCATTACTAACATACCATTATTAGTGTCAGAAAAACCAATTTTCCAGTTTCTCGCTGTTTCATTTGCAACCTGTTCTATACTACCATCAATCTCATTAACAATTACAAAACCAATCTGTGGCCTTAAATCACTTTCTGCATACTTGTCGTTAATTTCTTTAATTCGATTGATAGTTTCCTTGGTTAAGTACCCATTAGGGTCATAGACACCATTTGTAGGTGCCTGTGTGGGAATATTCTCTGCTCTAACTGTTAATGGTGAAAATAATAGTAGGAATAATAATATAAGTTTCTTCATGGCTCACCTACTTTAAATCAACATTAGGCACGGTGTTAGATTCGGTACTTGCTTGGAATGTGCTTATTTCTTTAAAACCAAACAATTTTGCAAATACGCTTGTAGGGAACTTTCTAATAGTTGCGTTATATTCACTTACTGCTTTAATGTAATCTTGACGAGCAACCAAGATTCTATTTTCTGTTCCTTCTAATTCAATAATCAAAGCATTTACGTTTTCATTCGCTTTTAATTCTGGATTACTTTCTGCTAATGCGATTAACTTAGAAATTGAACTGTCTAGGTTTGAACCGTTTTCAATTTCTGCTTTACCAATCTCCTTACGAGCGTTAGTAATTTCAGTTAATAGTTTCTCTTCATGAGCCATATATCCTTTAACTGAATTGACTACATTTGGAATTAAATCATTTCTTCTCTGTAATGTAGTTTCAATGACTGAATAGTACTGTTCCACCTTAGAGTTCTTATCTACTAACGAGTTATATTGTGCTACTGAACCACCAATAATAACAAATAGAATAATCGCAATCCATGCAATATTAAATGTTAAGTTGAATCTCTTTTCTCTTTGCTCAAACTCTCTATCAAAATCTGAATTAAACATGTTTTAGTTCTCCTTTTCGTTTAATAATAATTCTAACACTGTATCAAACACACTATTGTCTAATTGAATTAAATCACTGTGAAACTTAATGACTTTATTTACAACACTGTTATAAATATCCATAATGTTAGAGTTTTTAACTCCTGTAAAGTTTAAAATTTCTTTCTGATAGTCATCATTTAAATAGTTATTTACTTCTAGCGTAATATAATCTTTTTCTAGTTGCAACTTAACCATGATAGAGTCTTTTTCTAAAGTAAACTCTGTGTTAAATGCTAATACATGTCTATCAGTCTGTGTAGGCTTAAACTCTCTAAAATCGCTTAATAGATTATCTATTAAGTCATCTGTAATTGATACTTTATTTCTTGTAACATCTTCTAATTTACCAATGAACTCATCTGTTATGTTTTCTTTTTCTTGTTTAAATTCAACATCAGTAATTCTTAAATGTTTCAATGTTTTATCTTCTGTAATTACAAAACTAAGTGGTAATCTATCATGATAATAATGTATACTGTTACTATTTTCTGAGGAGTATCTCATCTCATACTTCATTTTATCCATATTTTTGAACCTCTCTATTATATTATACAACTTGTTAATTAGCCCAGATATAGCACTTCACTCCATCTTTTAGTTCTGGATTATAGTAATTACGAATACCGTGCTTTACAAAAAGATTACATTTATCTAAACTGTCTATGAGGTTGTATATTTCAAAAACAGGCATATTTATAATTGCAAGCTTTAAAGTAGATGTGAAGTTTGTTATTGGCTCAATAATATTCTCCTCTAACGGCTCATCAGATGTTTCAGCATCTATTGATGTGAAATATGGTGTCATATTCAAAAGTTCGTTACAATATCTATTATTATAGTAGTTTTTACTTACAAGTTTTGTATCTTCTGACTTTACCCAGTTTTCTAGTGTTTGTTCCAATATCGTGAACAACTTATTAAAATCAATCTCCTGTTCTTTATCACATAGATTCAATTTCTTTTCAAACTCTGTTGTATAGAAACAATCTGACCTCAAGAAGTGAACACATTGAATATCGTTATTTTCTACAAATTTAATCTTAATACTATAGCTCATTCGTTAATCCTTTCTTTACTAAATTACCACATACCGGACATTTAACGACTTCTTTACCAATAAATTTTAACTCTTGATTACAAAATGGGCATAGCAAAACTGTTCGATAACCTGAACCACCAAATGTTTGAACGATTTTTTGCTTTGCTAATGGGATAAATGTAAAATCTACATATTTGCTCATACGATACTCCCTTAAAGACGCTTTTTAACAAGTGCCTTTTCTACTAATTTATTTAATTGTTTTAATTCTGATGTTGTTAATTTATCAAATTTCATCTTAGATTGAATATTTTTCTTAATATTTTTAATAAGATTGTTTCTTTCTGCCAATTCTAAAACCCTCGCTTCTTCATCAATTAAAGATACTTCTCTGTCAATTTCAGAAACAATTGGTTCTAATGCTGAAATAAGTTTTTCAAGTTGATTGTTAGTTAATTGTGAAACAAAGTTTAAAGTTTTTTCATTTACGTAGAATGGAACCATGATATTAAGTGTTACTTTACCATTTTCATAAACTTTTAATGTTACTGAGGATTGAACAGTTTTAAAATCATAAGTCATTGGTTTAATTGTTACCTTAGCATCACCGAAATCTAGTTCGTTAATATCTTGACACATAATCCATGTTAAATTGTTCGCTCTAATGACATTACCATTAATGTATACTACCTTATTAGAAATAATCTTACCTAAGAGATTTTTTAACAATGCTTTCTTTTCTGCCACATTCATATTTCAACACCTCTACTTTATTTATAGTTATATCTTAACACAGTTTTGCGGAAAAGTAAATAAAAAAGACCAAGAAATTAATCTTAGTCGTTAATTTTGGCTTTGTCATACACCAAATCTGTAATGGAGTACCACTTGTCAACCATCATTTGTTTAGACATTTCTTTATTACAGTAATAACAGTCTCTATGACACTCACTTACCTTACCATTGTCATGTCTTAGGACAGCGAATGTGTTATCTTTATTCTTTTTAATACCGAAAACACCATTTGCAAATTTCGTCAATAATTCCTCTTTCTCGTGCATGGTTAAATCGACAATGTCTTCCTCAATCTGCAATTTTACTTTAGGCAAAAATATTTTTTCGTTCCCAATAATACCATCATCAAAAATAATCACTTCTGTTGTAATATACCAACCTAATAAAACTGAAAATAGTAGATGCATAGGTATTCTAAACCATGATGGAAGATATTTAAGTCCTGTTGAACCTATTACCATACATAACACTAACCCGAAAAATATCGATAACAGCATAGAAAGTATCACAGTCTCTATTTTTGTTGTATCATCAAGCAAACTGTACCTAAAATGACGTTTAATTGTTCTATACTGCTTATTCCATGATGGGACCTTTAATTTAATTGCTTTCTTATCAATAAGACCACTATCAATCAAATCTGCGCCTTCTCTTGTTATTTTTAACATACATATCAACCTTTCTTAACCATAGATTTATAATTTCTCTTTATGTTCAATTAATAACTCTTCAATCATATCATACGGATATTTGCCTCTAATCATTGAACATTGTTTTTGTCTAAAATCTCTCCCCAACTTAGACAATTCTACCACAAACTCTCTAAATTCTTTCATGAACTTATTAAATCCTGTCTCATTACTTTCCTGTTGTAATGAAATATGTAACGCCTCAATTAACCAAAGCAATAATTCTGGTGCACAAAGTCTATTGTACATTGTCCTTGCGTTTGTATTTGGTTTATGTCTATAGCCTTTGACACCATTTGTGTTTTGTGAAATAGCCCAAAATGCAAAATGTTCTCTCTGACATGACCACCATCTCTCGTCTGTCTGACCAAATTCCATATCAAATTCATGGGCAATTGGTGTGTCAGGTTCTAACCCAAATAATGATTGAGCAAATTGGATTGTTGTTAAATTAGTATTTTCCATATGTTTCTAATCACTTTCTAAACTTTTCAAGGAGTTGTTCATGAGTTAGTCCTTCACATGCCAAATACTTCATTTCTTTTAATGCTTTGCCTAACTCTTGTCCAGAATAACCTAACTCCATCAATTCTTTAGATGTTAGATATTGTTCTTTAACACCCTTAATAAATTGAGTAAATTCTAACTTTTCTTGTTCAATATCAATTCCTGTATCTAATGAGAAAATGTCGAATACTGTACTAATCATAGAGGCATCGAATTTTTGACTTACCCATGCTTTTGCTAATTCATGAATAAGGAAATCTCCGCATACATACTCATGAATATCACTCATAAAATGCAATAATTCAAGATATTTCTTAGACTTGTGTGTAGTTAGTTCAAAATCACTATCATATTTCGCTAAGTAAGCCATGCACATTTCTACATCATACTTCTTAGCTACTTTATCAATATTTCTATACTCTTTTACTGACTCGATTCCAATACTCTTTAAAATATCGAAATAAATAGAAGGAGTACCTTTTGTAAATGCTTTATATGTTTCTTCTTGAATACGCTCCTGTGGTAAATGTGTTACATCAATCTGCTTGCATAACTCTAATGTCTCTGGTGCAACAGTAAAGCCAAATCTTGAGGCAAACTGTGCGGCACGGAATACACGTAATGCATCTTCTGAAAATTTATCTGATGTATGGCGAATTACCTTATCATCTAAATCTTTCACACCTTTATGAAAATCTAAGATTGTTCCTGTTTGAGTGTCCATCATTAATGCATTAATTGTGAAATCTCTACGCATACTTGCCTTTTCTTCACCAATAAATGGGTCCACAGCGATTTCAAAATCAGTATGTTTTGTGCCAATTAGTTTTTCAGTACGTGGAAATGAGAAGTCGATGTCTTGTCCATCAAGTACCGCTTTGTATACGCCAAAGGCCTGACCACATAATTTAATATCTAAATTAAAACTCTTACATGTATCAAGGAACTCTTTTTCTGTAATGTAATGAATTTCAATATCAATATCTTTATTTTCTTTTCCTAAAATCATATCACGAACATAACCACCTACGTAATATGTTTTAGCACCTTTTTCAGATAATGCTTTTAGAAATTCTTTAAGTCTTGTCATGGCGTTACCTCTTTACATTTGTAATTATAACATGGTTTAGTACAGTTGTAAATAAAAACTAGGATATTTCACCTAGTTTTGTTAAATAATTCTTGATTTCTTGTCAATCTCTCTAAACTCTAACATTAGAGGAACAATCTTTTCTAATTTGTTTCTCTTGATTTGCTTTTCAGTTAAATCATTAATAACCGAAATATGTTGATAAATCACTTCCATGTTGTCCAACTTCTCTTGATTTGTTACATCAATTTTTGCGAGGTTGTACATTGCAGAAACAGAGTCGTGATTTCTATATACTGCGTGATGTTCAGAGATAAACTCCTTACAGATGAACTTACCCAAATCATGGTACTTAGAAATTTCTTTTAATTGCTTTGTCTTAGAATTTTGAACACACATTAAGATATGCTCATTAATGCTTTCTTTGTGGTTTGGGTTATCATGAGGCAGATTACCCATAAACTCATGTCTGAACTCATTGAAGTTATTTCCATAGGCTTTTTCAATTCTATCACAATCTACACTGATACGTGGAACTTGAAGTGTTTTATATGATTCAATAACACCTGAAATAGTCTGACCCTTGTTCTTGTCAAAATTATGAATTAACATAGACAGTGGTTGTAAGAAACACAATGCGATTACTTCTGCTTTACCTTGAACACAAGTATAAATACCACGTCTTGTTCTTCTTTTAAGATTTTGGTTGTCAACATAAAGAGTTGACTTGGTATCGTCCTCTAGAAACTTCTTAACTTCTTGAATATCTAACTCATTGATAACCAATGTTCCATCATTTAAATGTTTTTCTACGTAGGTAGTCTTACCTGAACCATTAACACCGATGCAAATGTAAATTTTCTTCATACTTGACCACCTCTCTTTACTTTATAATTATAAACTAAAAAAGGCCATCTGTAAATAGCCTCTTACTAATTATTCTTCATTACTTTTGGCATTATATGTTAACAAATCACTGATTGAGTATGTATACCCCTTAATCATTTGGTTGGATATTTCTGTGGTAATAGGTATTTTATGTATGCACAGATATACTCTCTCTTCGTCAATATTGCCAGAGTTTCTATAAAATAACGTATATGAATCATTACTATCTTTTCTGATACCAACCAATCTCTCTTCTTCTATAAACCACTCTGCAATTCTTGTACGTTCTTCTAGTGTTGTATCAATGATAGATGAGTCAAGTTGTTCTAGTCTAGTTAAAACTCGCTTTGATAGTTTAAAAAATATATTCTTATACAAAATACAACCATCTTTAATAAACATATATGTAAGCATTAAATGCATTACGAACATAACAAAACATAGAATAGTTTTACCTTCAACTCCACTATTTGAGGTTAAAATAGAATAATATGCGAAACTTGTTGGTATGAGAAGCACTAAAAATACAACGAGGAAGTCAGGCCACAATGAATTGAATCGAAATAGATATTTAAAAATTAATTTCTCTTGTTTTCTTCTTGATAGTAAATCTTCTTTAAATTTCATCTTTTTGTCAATAATTTTTGTACCGTCTCTCGTAATTCTTAACATAGTATTAAACCTCTCTTTAACTTATATTTTTATTTTAACACAATAAAAAGAAAAAGTACACATTTTTATGTAATAAATTTTATATAATCAAATGTGCACCAGAATCGTTTAAACCATGATTTTCTGTAAAACTGATAGATTATACAGCCTCTTCATTTTTGACTGTTTTGAGACTGTAAAAGTGGTACAGTAGGCCGCTGTTTTACGTCCTGACCATTTTTCAAAATCTTAAATTTTTGCTCCAAAATGATATTCTTTAACTATATATGGTTTTTGATTAAAATTATATAAAGTTTCAGTGTTAATATCTATGCGTTTCTTGACAATGAGAACATATCCAAGTTTGAAAAATTCTTCTATCTCATTGGTTGTTAAAACATTAACACGATAAATTAAGTCAAATTTATCATTTCTGATTTTTCCTAAACAAACATCAATAATATCATTTTTCAATGATACTTTGTTTCCAAAAATGTTTTTAAAATCTTTCAATGTTAGCATATATTAGTCACCTCTATTTTATTTTAACACAATTACATTAAAAATGGAAATAAAAAATAGAGATAATTTAACCTCTACCTTTTAAGTCATTCTCTGAATACGCATCAATCTTATTGTTTTTATCTTTACAGAAGTATGTATTGCTCAATCTGTCTTTAAGTCTATTAACAATCACTAATTCTTCATCTGTCTTTACATACTTCACTACTTCATTAATTTCAAACTTAAACATTAACACCGCCTTGTCTCAATCTTAATTTTAATGCCTCAATATACGCTTCTTCTGTCTTGGTTACATACTTAGTCGTACTCTTCCATCGTTCAATACATTTTTCTAGACCTTGACTTTTAAATAGTCCTTCTAATTTCTGTTCTAACTCTTTAATCATAAATTTACCTCTTTAAAAATTATAGAATAAATCTAAAAATCTTGTAGGAAGATTGAAAATATCCTCATAAGCCTTGTTTAAATCTTCCACAGTCTTGATTTCTCTTTCTGCACAATAGTCAGGAACATTTTCGATTGAGATATATGGCATTTCTGAAACTTGTCTTACAATTTCAAAACCAATTGGTAATTTATTAAACCAAACATGCACCTTTAGACTTCCATCATGGATGTCGCCACTTAAGTCATTATCTAGCCAAATGCCCTTGTCTAAAGAAATATCTCTGATAATCTGCTCTGTTAACTTTACCATGTGTTTTACCTCTATGTTTTTTACTTAATTATCTTATCACGGTTTATGGTAAATGTAAATAGAGAAAAGAGAAGTTTTTACGCTTCTCTCTTTTTCTTATTTAAAATTGTAATTCCTAAAGCGCTTAAAATTAATGTGATTCCTGTTAATAAAATGTTACTCTTAACTCCTGTAGGAACATCGTTTTTCTTTTGCTCTACTTTCTTGTAGATATGAACTAAATCACCATTCTCTTTAGTCTCTGTTCTTACATATACATAGGAAGTAATATCTCCAGGCTCTTTGACTAACTTGTTTTCTTTCTTAAGTTCTTTGTTGGTCTTTTCTTCTACCCAAAATGTGTTATATCTACGGTAGATGTGAGTTCTTGTGTTACCAACTTCTCTAGTTTCTACAAATTGATAATTCTCAAACGTCTTAGCGTCTTTAAACTCGCTTGTCTTAACAACATCGTCTAAATCTTCTAATTCTGTATTTACCCATCTAGTCATGAATTGCTTAAAGATATGCTTAACATTGCCCTTTTCATCTGTCTTAGACTCAACAAACTTATAGTCCTTAATATCATCACCTTTAGGCATTGGAGAAGCACCTTTTACAATATCTTTTAATTCTTTACCATCTTCATCAACCCATTCAGTTGTATACTGTCTAAATATATGGGTGACATTTCCCTTTTCGTCAGTATTTGTTGTTACATAAGCATATTCAGGAATATCACCATGCTCTTTTACAGAATCAGTTGTAACAGGTGTCTTTAGTTCCTTATTATCTTCATCAACCCACTTAGTTGTGTACTGACGGAAGATATGTTTAACATTACCGTTGTTATCAGTTTCACTATTTACATAAGCATAATCTTGAATAGTGCCATGTTCCTTAGTATCTTTATCTGTTACCATGTCTTTTAGTTCTTTACCAGAATCATCTACCCATTTCGTAGTATATTGTCTGAATACATGAGTAACGTTTCCATCATCATCTGTTCTACTCTCTACAAACGCATACTTATCAATATCTCCTGCAGGCTTTGTAGAAGTATCTGTTACAGGCTCTTTAAGTTCTTTACCAGAGATGTCTATCCATCTAGTATTTACTTGTCGAACCGCAACTCTGTTGTAAGTAATCGTATTTGTAATATCACCAACTTGTGGTGGTGTAACAACAGGTGGAAGTTTTGGTTCATCAACTAATGGTGTAGGTGTAGGATGTGTAGGCTCTTCTGGTAAAGTCAAATCAGCCCTACCTAACTTTGGAATATTGATTACTGAATATCCACCCCAACGACTATCGTTTGTTTCAAAAGATACTGTTAATCTTCTTCCTGCAAATAACGTCAATCCTTCACCATAAGGTGTTGTCTTTGTGTCATCAACACCAAAGTCTGTCTTACCCTTATATGTTACACTTGAACCGGTGTTACTTTCGATTGTTGGATATTTTGTATCTGTTTCATTTGCTGTACCAACATCAGATGGTAATGTAGGAATTACGCCCTTAGCACTTTCTGACGATACTGTAGATTTTTCTGTTTCACCGTCTAAGTCGATTGAAAGAAGCATATTCGCTAACTTAATTGGTCTACCTGTGTCATCATCGTAGAATTGAATCTCATAATGGCCACCTTGTTTATCTGCACTGTTGTCAGACTTAGGCATCCAATACATGTGTAATAGTCCATCTTTTACTACATTGATACTTCCTTCTGCATTTGTTACTGGTGCGTCATTTGTTGCATAATCAAGAACGAACTTAACATGTGCAGATATTGTCTTTCCACTATCTGTCTCACCAATGTTTCTTAGGTTCATGTTTAACAGTTCTCCTGCTGGAGTTCCTGCTTTAATTCTCCAAGATTTAACCATCTTAACTGGATATTGGTCTAATGTACGTGCGCCAATATACCCATTTGTGTTGTCAATCAAAGAACTTGACGCATTAACAACCTCTACAGTAGAGTTATGTGACATCTTAATCGGTTTACTAGTTGTGTCATATCCACCAGAACTTAGTATTTCTGGGCTTGCATCAATCGCAATGTCATCGAAGTAATGAATAGAGTTTTTCTTTGACTCGTCATAGCGACCACGTAACTTAATTCCATTGTCCAATTCTGTAATAACAGGATTGGCTTGTGCCCACTGTGCTATTTCTTCTTTCTTTGCGTTATAAGCATTAAGTTGGTTTTGATATTCTTGCTCTGCTTGTTCATTATCATGCTTAATCTGCTCATTTTGAGCCTTAACATTTGCTTTTGCTTCTTCATAAGTACGCTCTCTATCTGCTACTGCCTGCTTATAATTCGCAATCGCTGTGTTGATTGCTTGCTTTTGCTCTGTAAGATTTGCTAGTGCCTGCTCTTCTGACTCAAATACCTTTGTTTCACCTTGGCTAAACTTAAAATCAGGGTTCTGTTCCTTTAACTGATTAATGTAATCTAAAAATTCTTGACTCGTTACTTCCTTGTTCTTCTGTTCAGCGTAAGCCTGTACAATGCTATTCTGAACTAGCATTACTGTTCCTACGCTTTGTGTTAGTGCTAATGCACTTAATAAAATCGGTTTATTTATTTTTCTTTTCATTGTTTCTCCTTTGAAATTATATATATATCAATTTGTTACATGCTGTGTTAAAACGTTCCAGGACAATGTTAATATGTGATTCTTAACATAGTATTTGTTTAAATGAATACAATATCATTGGATATTAAATCGCTCTGGAAACATACATATCTATTGCTGTGTTATAAAATAAAAAGAGAAGACTTTAATCTTCTCTCTTCTTTTTATTCATGATAATTATTGATACACCTACTGCAAGTAGAGCAACACCACCTAATGGTAATGCGATACCTGTAGGAATGTCGATACCTAAGTTATTTGTGAAATTAACTTGCTTATCAGCATTTTCAACATCTAATGTTACTGTTTTGCTCTTGGTTGGTTGTTCACCTACGACCTGAACAGTTGTATCATACTCGTTATCAACCTCTGTGATTTCGGCACTCTTTATCTTTTCTTCAAAATTAGATAACTGCATTACATCACCATGCTTCATCCGATAAATGTAAACATTTTCAGAATTAGGTATCAATTCTTCCTTAGTTCCGTTCTTTCTGGCGAGTACAACTTTACCTGTATATTCACTACCATCTTCCTTAAAGAACTTAGCATTAAAATCAAAATTCTTGTACTTATCGCCTTGGTTACCTGTTACAGTTTTACTTGTTACGATAGTTTGTTCTTTTCTGTTATAGAATGTGTAAGATACATAACTATTATTCGCATTACCAGAAATATATGGTGTAGCCATTTCCTTACCAACTGTAGTATTTTCAGTCATAACACCATTCATATCTTGATAGTTAGATACGAATCCCTTAGTATTGGCATGCTCGATAACAGATACCTGTGCATACATAGGAATATTGAACATATCTAAACCACCACCATTAGAGATTTTTACATCAAACTCACTGTACTCTCCTTGGTATTTAACTTTTCTTTCCTCTGATTCACCATATATTTGATAGTAAACGAAATCGCCTTCTTTTAATCCTTTAATAGAAACAGTAAAGTCAAATGGTTCTTCTGTTTCACTACCTTCTACAACCTTAGATAAATTAAACTGATAAAGGTCATAAATATCATTCGTTACAACTGCACGATTAATCTTACCTGTCTTGGCTGTGTAAGTTTTAGACACAAAGTCTATACCCTTTTTACCACCTACATTATCTATTAAAGAAGTATCTTCATAGACCTGCATAGATGGAATAAAAGTATAAGTATCACCTGCTAAAGGTGCATTCTCTTTAATAGAGTATTTAAAACTACTTAGACCATTACCAATAATCTTAACCGGTGATGTCTTTGAAACAGATAATTTCAATATAGCAAGACCGTTTTCGTCAGATTGGAAATCTCTTGTTTGACCATATTGTTCATACTGGTATGTAGAGTTAGGAGATAAGTTAGATAATGTGATTTCAAATTGGAAACCGTTGTTTCCGTTATATCCCTTATAACTCTCTGGAACATTCTTTTCAATATTCAATTCTGTTACACTATCTGATACATTTGGGAATGTATCACGTGTATTAGTGAATACTGCCTCTGTATTTAAGTCTAATGTTCCTGAAGTGTTTTCTTGGCTTGTTAGAGTCCAGTTCTTAACTGCTCGCTCTGTAATAGTATATTCAGTGCCTTTAGGTAGTTCTAATGTAATAGACTTGTTACCCATTAGAGTAATAGTACCTACACCATCTTTAAACAGAATATCATTGATTTTCTTAATGCCAGAAAGAGTTGAATGTTTTAATGTAACATCGAAGATAAATTGTGTTGAGTCTTCAACGTCAACGTTCTTTCTAATTGTAAGATTTCTAACTTCTGTATTAGTACTGTTTATGTACTTATTAACAACTGTTGCAGTAGTTTCATCTTTTCCAACCACTGCTGTGGATGCTTGTTTACCATTGACTGTTTTGGTATTGTCAGTTCTAATAAAGTTAGGGTTTTCATCTTCTACGATGTAGTGAGTATCTTTTCTATCAAAGACTTTCATGTTATAAGTCATTGAGCCATCAGCATTAGTTACCCATTTATCATCTTCTGTCTCATAAATTCTACCACCAGACAGTGTAGGACTGTTATCTCCTGCTACTGGTTCTCTTACCCAATAACCATCAATACCATTAAAATCTGCATAAGTAGAAGCATACTTTCTATCAGCCTCCGGAACTACTGAACCATCTGAATAATACTTTAATAACCATCTACCTGTGTAGACTTGCTTAAAACCTATAAATTTATCGAAAATACTATAACTACCAATACCAAGACCATATAGAATATGTTACTTCCACTACCATTTGAGTCATAACCAACTGGCTTATAAATTAGTTTTGGTAATTTACTTGTATCAATTTGCATACTTAATCGAGAGAAAGCATAACTAAAGTCGGCACCTTCTCCAGTATTACTACAAGCATTTCTAAAATCAAACTTAAAGGATGGCGCCTGTAAAGCACTGAACATACCTTGATAATCACTTCCTGAACCACCACCATTAGCCAAATCAATACCCGTTACATCAAGTGGTTCATCTGTTACGTATAAACTAAACATATATCTACCTGACTTTAGATTGTTGATATGTTGGCGTGAAAACAGGTCTTTGAAATTTACTCTTGCTGTATCAAACATACGACTTCCATAGCGTAGGTTTGTTAAGTCCAGTTTTGAGAAGTCAATCTTTTTAATTGTTGCATTACTAAATGCACTCTCTGTACTTGTTGGCTTAATATCCATGTATTCAAGTCCAACAACCTCATTAATTACACTATGATAAAATAAATTATCAATGTTGCCTATCTTTATTTTAGACCAGTTCTGACCGAAAATAAGTTTCTCAATCCCAATTTGTGAAAACGTATTTGTTAGATTCATTCGTGTTGAATCTGTATTTTCTGTTTGCCCTGCATCTGTAATAGGAGTAGTCTTCGACAAGTCAATTTCTTTTAGTTTGCTTAACGATATGGTACTACCATTTGGTCCATAAGTTTCCTTAGCCCAAAAGTGTCTAAAACGCCACCAGAATCCTCCTTCAACCTTGTTGAGAGATGAAACTAGTAATCTAGTATCACTATCATAGACAAGTGATGTCATATCAACTGTAGGATTGCCATCATAATAGTTTTTAATTGCATTAATTACCCATACGTTATCTATTTTTTGTGCTTGTGGAACTGAACTATTAGACTTGACTACTGTATAACCATCTTCATAGATTTCTAATGTTGCATCTGTACTTGTACCATTTGAGTAGTCTGATAAATTCATCTTTTTGATTACATTACCATGACTAGCAACAGGCAGAATAGGAGAAGAACCACCTTCTGCATGTACACTATGAGGCAGTAATGCGATAACACATACTACCATAAGTATAAATTTTACTAATTTATTTTTCATACTCTTCTCCTTAATTCTGCGGTATATCCGTTGGGTTAGTATAAATCCTAATCTTAGGAATATATCCATTAGGATTACCACCTACCCATTGCTTTGTAATTGTAATAACGTCAGTTGCAATTTGTGTATTCTTAACTACATAGTCATCGCCAACCTTTTCCATATCTAGTGTGAAAGTGCCATCTTTCTTAACTTCAAGAATGTACTCCCTACTATCACGTAGATATGACTTACCATTACTGTCTGTTGGATTTGGATTTTCTTGAATTGTGTAAATACCTACAGGAATATCTGCACTTACTACACCTTTCCAATCGACTGACAGTTCTTGATTGATAATTCTACCTTCTGAATCTTGTCCTGAAAGTTTGAATGAAATCTTACCAGCAGGAATAGGTTCGTTCGTTTCAGCATTTATTTTCTTAAAAGAAACAGGTACTAATCTGCGATAGTTATATACTGTATCTGTATTCTTACTTTCCGTAACGTTTGTAATTGTTACAGTACCAGTTGAACTGATTGTTACCTTAAATTCGTCAGTAGATTTCGCATATACAGTAGGTGCTTTTGTTTCAAACAACTTATAAGTACCCATTTCAATATTCTTAAATTCTACTGTACCATCATCCTTAGATTTGGATGTCTCTAGGACATCATTACCATAATCAGAAGTGCCTTGTAATGTAAACTCTGCATCTGCCACTGGTACACTAATACCCACACTATTAGGATATGACTTCTTGTTGAACTTAATATTTGCACTTACTCTAGGTTTATTTTCAAGGGTAATTGCACTTCTTGTTTGACCATCAATTAATACTTCACCTTGTTCTGTTACTTCTACAATATGTTTTGTATCATCTAAGAAGTAATTAGGTGTGCTATCTGTTTCAACTAGTAAATACTTACCAACAGGTATCTTCTTAAATTCTACAAGACCTTTAGAGTCGGATGTTCTTACCATAGATACTTGTTCTCCATAAGCAGATGTTCCACTTAGTGTGAACTGAACACCTTGGGCTCCTTGTTTTGTGTCTGAATTTAATTTATTTACGAACATGTTACCTGTTACTTTATATGAGTTGACTGTATAACCATTGTTAATAAATGCAGTTGTTTCAGCGCCACTATCTGTTGCTGTTACATGAGCATATACATTGTTGTAGTTCTTATATACAACTCCTGTTGGAAGGCTTGCTGGTGCTTTCATATTCACAATAGATACAAGTGATTTACCTCTACCTAATTCAGCCTCAGAACCATCTTGCATTTTACGGCAGTCGATGGCAATAGTCTTAATTGTAGAATAATCTGTAAATTCTGAAATAGGTTTAAATTTACTTAACATTTCATCTGTTGTTAAACCACCGAATGTTGATAAGTCTAATGCTACATCACTTGCATATACCACAGGCTTAATACCTGCTTTTTCAATCTGTGTTGTATCTATTGATTGTAAGATACCTTTCCAGTTCGATGTTTCACCAGATGGTGTTGTGTAGTTTTCTAACGAGTCAAATAATACAATGTCTTTTGAAACTGAAATAGCAGAGTTTGCCATTGTCAATTTATATGAGTACTCTTCATTCTGTGACACTTGTGTTACTCTTTGATATTCAGAATCTGTACTATTCTTAATTGATTTTGATAGTCCTGACGAGAAGTAAACTAATGTTGTTAAATTATACACCTTTTCAGCGTAAATAAAACGCTTACCTTCATCATTTGTTAAGTTGCTCATTTCTTTACTATATCTCGTTACTCTTGCTTTGTCTGCTGTACCATTAGAGATTTCCTTATTACCTGTTTCATAAGCAACTGGGTTATAAATTACATCACCATAATCTCGTACACTATTATATGATAAATAAGTTGTAAAGAATAACTGAGGATTGCTCAAAGTATCTGTACTTGTGAACTTGTAAAGAGTTCTACCTGTATTTCTATAGTTAGGTGTACTTGAAACAGATACGCTATGTTCTTGTCCTGTTAGTCTGTCATAAAGTGTTACTGTATCTTCATTTACAACTAAACCAGCAGGCATCAAATCATACCAAGTACCACCTGACTGTTCAATAGGAGACTCTTCTGTGTTAGAAAGTTTTGCAACCTCGTTTACTTTAATTTCCCATATCAATTCATAACGTTTACTTGTTCTGTTATTACGGACATTTACAACATCTTTTGTGATTTCACTTACTGTTTCAGTCTTACGTGCATAGTCATACTCTGTAGGTGCTGTGTATTCATAAATCTGCTTACCTGTATTATCTAACATTTCAGCATTTACACTTGATGCAATTCTAATTTCTTCTTTGCCTCTTGTGTAGTTATCTACCTTATCTGAATGCTTTAACATGTATTCAGCACCAGATAAAATCTTTGTGTAATAGTAAGGATTTGATGTTGTTAATTTATAAGCAACTACATTATCATCTAAGATAAGTTTATTACCTACTACATCAATACCATCTTTTACGTTTGAATATGTCTTGTTTAAAGGTGAGTAATCTGCGATATGTACATATTCACTATGACTGTTGTTATACTTCGCATATACGCCTACCACATCGCTGGCCACAGGCTTTCTAGTTGTTTCATCATACTTATTATTAATGTTCAACTTGCCATCTAAATATTGAGTGTAAATTGAAATATTTTTAATCTGATAATCGTCTGAATTTAAATCTGAAATTGTTGTATCGTCATCATTTACTAAACTTATACCATTAATAAATTGATTATATGTAACACTTTCTTTAAAGTAATTACTTGGTATATTATCTTGACCTTTCGGTACACTATGTCCCATAGGCATACCAAACACAAAATAACCGAAGTCTAAGTTATCATACTTATTTAAAGTGCCATTCTGGAAATTCTGTAAATCGTATCTTGAATACTTGTCAATCTTAGTATTTACTAAAGACCACTTTTCTAATTCTTTATGATTTACTCTATAATAGTTATCACCGTTTTGAAGAGTAATAAATTTGCCTTCAGGTGGCATCCATGGTTCTTTCACATAAGTAATATTTGTAGTTGATGTCTTTACTTCATTAGGTCCATCAATTAAATCAATACCTTCTGTTGATACTTCATTCGTAATAGTGAACTTTGATTTTTCTCTGTTTTTATAAGTAGCAATAGGGAATCTGTATAGAATATAATCTTTTCTACCATTAGAGCCTTCAAAGATTTTACTGTTCTCTTCTGAACTCTTATCACCCCAACCATTTAGTCCTATATTGTACATGTAAGGTGTGAACTCTTCACCTGTTTCATCATCAACCGCCTTAGAGTTGATAGAAATATTATAAGGCTGACTACCTGTAATATATGATGTAACTCTTACTAATGAGTAGTAATAATTATGTGCATCTTCTGGCTCTGGTCCCCAACTATCGTTCCACACATCTGTAAATGCTGTTACGTTATCTGTGTCAGAACGTGAACCTTGAATCGTTGCATTTGTATTGATTGTAACATTTTCTGCGGTTGCTTCTGATTTTAACTCTCCACCCTTAGTGTCAAGTGTAACTGTTGCTTTTAATTCTTTAGATACTTCACCATCTTTGAAATTTGTAATGTTACCATCTAATTGATAACCAATTTCAATATTATATGTACTACCAACCTTAATTGGCTTTGTACTTGAAATCAGTATCTTGTCATCTTTTTCTTCATACATCCAAGGACTATCTACTTCAATACCTTGTGCTGTAAGATGTGTATACTCATCTTTTGTTGGAATAGAGATTTGGAAACTATCACCACTATTGCCTGTTCTGTCGTTAAATAAAGACTTCGGCACTTCAAATGTAACCGAATTAACGCTACCTTCATCTCCACTCGCTGTTAATGTTAGTGAATATTTTACAATATGGTCACTTTCATTTGTAGAGGGAGAATATTCAGTTTCAGCATTTGCAATAGAGAAGTCAGAAATTGATGTTGTTGTATTCGATGTTGTTGGTTCTTCTCCTGATACTTCTGTAATCTTATTCGGAACAAATGTAACAAGGCATGCAATCGTAAGTATCATTTTTAAAAATTTATTTTTCACTCTTTACTCCTTTCTCAAGCCACTGTTCTTTAAAAACTTTTCAAATTCTGTCAAACTTGGGTACTGACTTGTGATACCAAATTTGGTTAAATCTTTAATTGTTCTGAAATCTAACACTGTAACAGATTTTATTTTATTGTCATGAATCGTGATTTTGACATCTTTTACTGCTCTTTCACCATAGGTTTCGTTCAACACTTTCATATAATCATTTCTGATTGTGTCCGCATCCTTGACTTCACCTAAAGGATATTCAGCAGTAATTGAAATAGTTGTGATACTATCTTGTTCATGATTGATTGTGATTGTTTCTGTATTACTCTTATATGTGATACTAGTACTACATGCAGTTAGAAACAAGAGAGAGAACACTATTAAGAACTTTCTCATTATTCTCTCTCACCTTTACTTAAATATAATGCAATGGCACATAGTGTAATAATAGCACCCCACATTAATGAGTTGTCCAATACACCTGTTGCAATTTCTTCTCCAGATTCTTTCTTCTTATGCTCTTCCTGTTTTGGTTCTTCTGGAGTAATTTTCTTTCTAAATTCTATCTTGTCAAGTTTTACATCTTTGTTACTGTTATTATACAATACTGTCTCTGTATATAATTGGTTATTATCATTTCTACCAACCAATACTTTTACTGTATAAACATTCTCTAAATCTTCATTTGTGTAAATCTTATACTCGTACTCTCCAACACCTGAAAAAGTTAATATAAGATTTTTAGTATTAACATTTTCTTTACCATTTTCTGATTCGACAACTACGTTATCATAATCTGAATCAATGTTTATTTCCACTGTTGTTGTCTCTTCTGCATAAGCAATAACAGGTGATAATCCAATTGCCATACAAAACATTGCGATAAATAATTTATAAATTTTCTTCATATGTGTTCCCTCTATTATATTATACAACTTGCTTATGTTTCTTAGAAATGAATATAATTCCAATTCCGACAATAATAAATAATGCTCCACCAACTGGTAAACTGATTCCTGTCGGCACAATCAATGATTTACTATTTGTATATCGAATACTTGCGTTTGTATTCTCAATATCTACTGTTACTGATTTTCCATCTGCTGGTTGTTCACTATCATGTGCTACCTTTGTTTGGTAGTCATTATCTTCCTCTGTAATTGTAACATTCTTAATAACCTTATCGAAACCAAATAATTTTACAGTATCTCCATGTTGTAACTTAAATTTATAGATATGATTCTCGTCTGGTGTTACTTGTTCTACTGTACCATCATGTTTAGCGATAGATACTGGTCCTGTATACTCTATATCATTATTGTCAGTTAATTTTGCATTAAAGTCAAATTGTTTATGACGATTACCTTGATTACCTTCAACCGATTTACTTACCATAACTGTTTGAATTTTTTTATTTAGGAACTCTACTTGATTCGAGTCTCTATTACCACCACTTAATTGTGGTGTTGATAGTGCAATACCAGGAACAGTGTTGCTACTTTCTACTGCATCGTTACCTACCGCTATAGCACAGTTTGGTATGTAACCAGAACTATTAGCATGTTGTGTGATAGTTATTTTTGCATAGTCTGGGATAGCATATATAGTCATACCTACAGTTGACGCACCATCTGCTTCAAAATCATACACAATCTCATTATTTACAGCATGAACTTCTATATACTTCAATTCTGTACCACCAACAGGACTAAAAAGTACAGTGTCTTCCGGGTCTAAGCCTGTAATATGTGCTGTATACTGAAATTTTTGGCCTGGGTCCTCAGGCCCATCAATACTAGCATACATGATTGTACGGAAAGCACTATAGAGCCTATCTCCCAAAATAATCTTCTCCTTCGAACCGGAATTCACTGTATAAGTATCTGTTTTAACGCCTTGATTGCGTCTACTTACTACTGTGCCAACCAAATCGTTGTTATGATAAACCTCAATACTTGACTGATGTCTGTACTCGGTTTCGATATATTTCGGATATTCAATAGAGTATATTAGTTTGTCTACCCCTTTAATAGTAACTGTTGTAGGATATTTTCCTGTAATGGTGTATAGTGGTATAGTTGCACTACCATTCCCATCCGTCGTGATTGACATATCTAATGGTTGACCTTCTTCCGAATCATCGTGTCTGTTCCATTGATATGATTTGTTCGGCTCTAAACCTGAAACAATGAGATTTGCTAAAAAGATGTCATGATTTGGTAAATCAACATCATTTTCTGTTCTTTTAGTGCTAAACTCAAATTCCACATTACCAGCCTCTTCCGCATAAACTGGAGATACAATTAACACAGATAATATGACTGTAAATAATATTTTAATCAATTTTTGCATATCTTACTCCTTTTCTAAAGATTGCTGGTACCCTTTAATACTTATCTCTGTTAGTTCCCCAAGTAATACTGTTCTATTTATATCTGTTGTTACCTTGCACGTCGTTAATGCAATGTAACGTTTGTCATTTTCAAGGTTCCTGTCTTGATTAGACAAGTCAATAGAGAATGTCTTAGGGTCAGTTGCTTGTGTCTCAAAAATTTTAATGAACTTGATTTTGTAAACTTTGTCTTTTGTCAATAAGTAACCATTTACATGATTTTTGAAAAAGTTTTCATTGTACCAATTATCAAGCGAACCAAACATGAGACCTTTATCCATGTGGTGCCCGTATAACAAATTGTACTTGTCTGTAAAGTTTGGTTTGTTTTGAAAATCTGCAAAGATACTACCTGATAGAGAATACTTACCAAAGCAATCTTTGTTAATATATTCAAGGTTGTCTTTACCTTGCATAATAGGATAATTAATTTGCGTATCTGGAATCGTTAACCAGGCTTTCGCCAAAGGTACGTCAGAAAATGTGATACTATCCTCTGATACCTCTGGCCTAAATCCTAGTTTTTGAGTTGCTACTGCTTGATTATAGACATTATAGTTATCAAGTAAACAGTATACACCAAGAAGCATACATGTAATACCTACTATTGTAATTAAATTGTCTATAAAGTTATTTACACGCTTTAAAGGATGTTTTTTGTCTATATCCTTTAGCCTCTTGGTGATACCCATTTTATTCCTCTTCCTTATGCTTACGAGATACTAAGAACGCTGTTCCACCACCTGCTAACATTACTGCTACGTATGGTGCTGTTTCAAGTAAGATACCTGTTGGAATTAAACCGTTCTTACTGTTAGTGAAACCTGTCTTAATGGCTGTTGTACCGAATGTTCCTGTTGTTCCACCGTCATAAGCCTCTGTACCACTGACTTCCGCCGTAATACCTGCTGTTGATGTATAATCCTGTGCATCCTCAGTTAATTCGTACTTGACGCCTTCTGCAATACCCTTAACTGAAATGTACTCACCATCTTTTAACTTGAATGTACGAGTTGCTGAACCGTGTTCATCTGTTTCAATAACTGTCTTAGTACCTGTCGCTGGAGTATCTTGTGCATCTTCTCTTGCCTTACTGTAATCTACAGAATACTTTGTGTTAGGGGCTGCCCCTGTAAGTTTTAATGTAAATGTAAAGTCTTTATTCTTATTACCTTGGTTACCTGTTACTTCCTTACCAAAGATTAAGTCTGCTGATGTGTAAGTGTTTACGAAACCATCTGACTTATCTGCTAACTCATAAGCGGCGTCAGTATCCTTTAACTCAATACCATCTGCTGTTTTATGCATTACATAACTTGACACTTCTAGTGAACCATTGTTATCAATTACAAATACGTCCATAACACGTGTTGTTGTAGTGTCATTTGTTACACCTGTATTTGTACCTGTTTCTGTAACGACATAACGATATACGCCTGGTTCTGTAAAGTGGCATGAACTAAAGTCAATCGTTGCTGTTTTCTTAGCATACTGCTTATTTACTGGTAAGTTGTCTCCATGCTCGCCAATCTTACCTGTCTTAACAACTGAGGCTGTGTCTGTTGCAGAGAATGTCACATCTGCGATAGTTGGAGTACCTACGCCTGCTAAGATTTTTGAATGTGTAGCATCTCCTGCTACTGCTGTACCTGCTGTTACTGTAAACTTGAATGTAGCATTAGGTACCTGAATGTCTTTGTCCATTACAAAGTACTTTTCAAATGTTGCTGTTGTACCTGCAACTGGGTCATAACCGTCGGCTGCAA
>QWCW01000356.1_pt1 | contig 34457 bp, 36 predicted proteins | sample 1972691 | NCBI WGS metagenome assembly QWCW01 (sample SAMN09866698, study PRJNA288562) | Human oral metagenome isolate pre2_saliva, whole genome shotgun sequencing... | reverse complement strand
ATCCTTGGAACATACCAGCCTGTAGTTGAGAAGCCTTAAACCGAACCAGCTCATCAAAAGACTCAATCTTTGGATTGTCATAAAACTTAGTCCCGATGGAACTAACTGAAGCTGCTTCCTCCATAGAGAGCTCGCCATCACCGTCTTTATCCCAATTCTCTATGCAGATACGCTTCACCTCTGGGTCCTCGAAGCGAATCCACCATTTGGCGATGTTCAACCTTAGCTTTGGATAGTGCGTCATCAGGGCATCGTAGGTGTCGCGATATGCACCTGTGGTGAGGTTGATTGTACCATCTAAGACGGGGTAAGGGTCGTTGCCGTACTGTCCTTCAGCGTCTATGCCTTGGTAGGTGCCATCTACCAGCTGGGAGAGTTTATCGAAGGTGCGACCATCGGTGAAGGTCTCATTGAAGCCCACACAGCGCACGTAGCGGAGAGCGTGAGGTGTTTGCCCCACCTGCGCGTCCATAATATCGATGAGCTTCTTGACAGGCTGAAGGTTGTCGCAACCGCTAACGAAGTAGCTCATAACGTTAGGTGCGCACGCTTCTGTGTTGCACTTCTCGTTGGTGAGATTATCGAGGTTCTTCAGCTCTACATACGATGTAGTAGCGGGATAGTCCACCTCTTCGAGCGCACCACCATCAGCGAAGTGGGCTTCTGTGAGCGATGATCCTCCAGCGAGGAACTTACGCAAGCGGAAGTTACCACGCATATCGAGCGCACCTCCGAGGGTAGATACATTCTGAATATCTATCTGCTCTAACGACGTAGTATTGCCGAGTGTGAGCGAAGAGATGAGTATCTTCACGTTCTGCTCGTTCTCATCTCCAAGTTTCAGACACTTCAATCGCTTGCCAATGATTGACAGCGCACCATTGATGACGTATGAAGACCAATCGCCTATATCGAGCAGGTAGTCGGCAGACTTGACAGATAGCTGCTGGTCGGACGTGCCGTTGATATCGACAACTATCTCGCAAGGCTTACCAGCATCTGTGCGAGCACCACGTATAATCGTGGTACCATACGCAATAGTAGGGTACAGTATCATTGCTGGTGTCAGGCGCAGAACGATTGAGTTTGTCGTTGCGTCCGCCTGTGCGGAGGTACGGACGGTAATTGCACCTTCAGCGGTCTTTGCGTCGTAATCACCGAAGCTGTATTTGCTCTGCAGATATTGAATACGCTTCTTCACCCACGCTACTTCAGACGACTGTCCATCGCCGAGCGACTGCCCCAGTGGGTCGGTATCGTTGGTGTATTTGCCCTGCAGCATGGCAAGTTTCATCTGCTCGTAGAGTTTTCCGTCCTCGTTATAGAGCATAGAAGAGAAGTTGTCTATCACGCGGAAGAAGTACTTCTGAAAGAATGCAAACAACTTCTGCTGATGCGTTCCCTTCTGCAGTCCGCCCAGCTCCTCCATCTTTGCGAGCATTCTGCGCATCATCTGTGCGCGCTCTTCGGGATATGCCTGCTCCATGAGATTCCATAGGACCGACTTCTCGCCGTTCCACACTGGCGTACCGTCAGCGTAGGTGTCGTGATATTCTACCCAATAGGGTTTCTTCATTAATCCTTGGTTAATGACCGTGAAGATAGTATCGAGGTCATCTTGTCTGAACTTCCATTTACTATTTGTCATATCTATTCTGCATTGAAATTATACGGGTATATGTTCTTTGCGCAGTTATCGGTCGCTGCCACCGCTTCAACATATAGTTGATGATAAAGTAGGTCGCTGATGTCCCAAAAATGTGACTGCTCGGCACGAAACTTCTGAATACGTGCTGCCTTGAATAACTCATTGAGTTGGGCTGCATCACTAACCGAGTTGAATATCGTCTCGGTTAAGCCATACTTATCGCCAACTAACTGCTGACGAAGATTAACTACTGAAGCTCCACTGTCAAGTGTAGAAGGACAGAACCGCTTATACAAACTATCGTAATAGTATAGGTTGTACTGATTAGGGTCACCAGCCTTTGCAATCCAATACTCAATGTGTGTTGAGTGTGGATCAACGTTCAACTCGTCAAGTGTACCATTGAATGGCTCAATGAATGTGTTACACGAATAGATGATATTGTAAGCAGTGATATACGACTCTACGAGCTGCTCTGCACGCTGACGGGTCTCATTGTCTGCTGTTGTCTTATCATCCGCTGGGAGGTCAGCATAATCTAAGTCCCAACAGTTCTCCCAAGAGAGTTCAGAGACTTGGTACTGATAGGCTTCCTCCTCCGTGTTGTAGCGGATGCGTCGTTTGTCCCAAGGCACTTGAAACAAAGTAAGGCGTGGCGAGTTATCAGAACCTTCTATTGATAGGAGGTCGGGGAAAAGGTCTTTATCATACCCGAAGGTTGCAGCATCCCCCTTATCTGGACCTACTGTAAACAGACCGCAGAACTTGTATGTAACCGTCCCATCGTCTGCTGTCTGCTTCTCGAAGCCTACGAATGTCTCCTGATAGATAGATACTCGTGCTTCGCTGTTCTGCTCGATACCCTCGTTAGTTAAGCCAACAGCTTTCCATAGGTCGGTAAATGAGTTCACAGAGCCCATCTTATGGTATTGCATTGAAGAAGCGATATTCTTCTTTCCTGTCAGCTTGGAAATCTTCGGCAAGTTCTTGAACAGTTCAAACTTCTTCTGTGCTGTTTGTCCATCTTCATACACAATGGTCGTATCCTTTGCCACCTTCGCCTTCCAGTTCCATAGGTAGTAGAGCATAGAAGATGTACCTTGACCTTGTAATTGAAGATTGGTAATCGTCAAGCGGTTAAGGTTAGTGTTACCGTCTTTAGGATATATCTCAAGTGTTCCCTTTGGACGATATGATTTACCATACTCATACGCTGGGAGTGGCTTATCGAAAGTAAAGACATTAACCTTGCCACGCACCTTATCGAAGTCAACCGTAGTACCTAGCGTATCGTATATGTCGTTGTCCAGCTTTTCAGCACTCTTTTCTCCCACAGTTGCAAGCGCATTTATATAGTCTTGATGCACGTTTGCAGCGTCCATTGCACTGTCGTACACACGAATAGAGTACAAATCAACATCAGCCTTATCAGACCCTATGACGATACCACCGCCTGAACCTATCTGCATAGAGTCGGTAAGAAGGTAGGCGAACTTACGAGCTTCGACACCGTCAATGTAGAGATAGACAAGGTTCAAGTAGTACGTGTTGCCATTCAAGACGTAAGTGTATTTCTTAGGACTAATTACGAGTGCCAGGCGAATACGCACACCATCGTCAGTACTCATCGCCTGCACATCAGCGTTACGCTCGCTACGAGTTGCGAACATGATAGAAGAAGGCTTTACCTTCAATCCGATATATCCCTTCTGATAAGGCATTGCGATAGAGATACACTCTGCATCATAATCAGACGTGTTGTTAATCTGATAGTCTATCTCAATCGTCTTACCCGATTGTGCTGCCTCCTTAGCGAATGGCTTGTAATCGATAGTAAGGCGAGAACCAGCGAGCAAGCGCAATGTGCGTGCGCCTTCATCATCAGTTACCCAACCATCACGGGAGAATGCCACGCTCTGCCACTCAGCACCGATATGCTCGGAATTGATGAGATTGCGAAGAATGTTGCGGTCGGTGTCGGTGTTATTGCGGTTCTTAGCGTTAAAATAGAACACCGCTCCAGCTGTAGCTGAATAGCCTTGCGAGTTATCTACGGGGAAGGGAATTGCATCGCGCAAGCGGACCTCGTCTGTTGGGTGAGTGCGGAATCCGATTAACGCTGTGAAATCGGAGTTATCGATAGTCTCCACCTCGAGCGACAGGGTATATTGCATCTTGGTTTGCGTCAGCGTGTTCTCTGACACATTCTCCTGAAGCACCTCGTTGTCCTTCTTCATCAGGATTGACAGTGGCGTTGTAACTGCCTTGCCGTCGTATACTGCATATTCCAGCACCTTGTTCTCGTACCAGTTCAGCAGCTTCTCTGCCTTGTTGTTTACCACCACCATCTTCACTGCATCGTTGTTTGCAACCGCCATGAAGTCGTATCCTACAGGCGTAGTCTGTACGGTGCCGTCCTCGTTGGAAAGCCACGCAGAGAGGTGGAATATACCAGTCTTGTTCGTAAAGGGCACAGTGTAAGCGACTGGCGATGATGTGTAAGTAGCCGTACCAAACTGGCGTTCGTAATTCTGTTCGTAGCCTTCACCCGTAATCTTCACGTGCAGCGTCTTGCTAATATTGCCGCTAATGTAACATGGAAGCACTATATCGCCTTGGTAAGCCTTCCACCAATTGAACTCGGATATGGAGAGGAAGAGGGCAGAAAGCGTAACAGAATAGACGAGCGCAGGGGAGGTTTGCCCCGTTACCTCGCCCGTAATCTTCACCATGATGTTATTCTGTCCGCTCTCCAGGAAGCGGAATACGTCAACTATGGTTACGGTGTTAGACTGGCAACGCCCACGTGCCTTTGAAATGAAAGTACCGTCTCCAGCCTTTGCGAATATCTCGTATGTGCCCCATTCACCCGTGTCCTGATACTCCGTCTGACCCACGTCTTTCGTCCGCGAGATGAACATGAACTTGATGGGGCACTCGCCTGCCGACTTCGAAGCGGATAGTGTAGTGGACGCCGACTGGTTATTAGCACGGAGGTAATACAGAATAGACTGCTGCTGCCCACCGCCTTGCCCGATGCCGAGTTCGGAGAGTTTCATCGATACCCAAGCATCGCCATTCCATACCAGCACACAGGTTTCTGATGTAAGCGAATCTACTTCATCACTCACGTTCTGCAGCTGTCCGAGCGTAGGGCGGTTCTTAGCAACCACCTGCTTGATGCGCTCTTCCTCCGTGTTCTGCGCCTTAACAAGTTCGTTTACCTTCTCTGGAATTTTGTTGAACTCTTCGGCTGTGAGCTGATTGCCACGTGCCTTATGGTCTATGTATATCGGTTCTATATTCTTTGTCATGTCTATGATAAATTAAGTGGAAACACGTAAGTAAAGCCGTTGTTGCCCTCAATATCCACACCGCGAGCAAGCGAGAGCGCATGGCAGACGATGTCTTGCAGTAGCTTTGGGTGGGCAGATGCAAAATTCTGCCCCGTAGCATCTTCAATGCCCCGAACGCTTACTTGCGAGAAGCGTTCGCCCGCCATGCTGCTCTCTGCTATATGTAGCTTAATATGCTTCATTCACACGCTATGGGTGCTGTGGCTGTTCACCCTCGTTCTTTTTCTTCGCGTCTGCCACAACTTTAACACGCTCGTAGCTCATACCCTGCAGCGTGAAATAGCGAACGCTCGGACGAAGCTTAACCACTGGTTTCGTTATGTGGCTCTGTGGGTTGAAGTCGGCAGCGTGCTCCACAGCTTTCGACTTGAACGATGGCGCAAGCGTACCAATATCGCCAAAATCAACACTCTCTCCGCTCTCCACGTGCTTCTTCGCGATATCGGCTGCGAGGCGAAGTACGGCTTCCACTTCCGGACCTGTGAATGTTGTAGCATGGGCTACTTCCTCACAGAATGCGCGATGAGACACTCGTTTGCGCTGCGTTGGGCGAGCCACAAACACCTTCTTTCCCTTCATACGTCCAAGGGTCATTTTCTGTTCTTTGAGAACATAACATAAGTTTTTTTCCATAATAATATGATGTTAAAATTATGCCCCTCTATTCGCCACTCTTGGGGCTTCCGTTTGTGAGTGGCGCGTTATTGTTTTCTGACTCATGTGTGTCAGCGTCCTGACTCGTATGTGTCAGCGTTCTGACTCATGTGTGTCAGAATCGTGAATTATATGTGTCGCAAAACCGCTTTATAGTTGGGATAGTACACCCTCGCCAATATCATCGGCTGCTACGCCAGTGTTCAACCATTTCGATGGCACATATACATAGTGCGTGAGTGAGCTTGCCACTACCTTTCGCCACCCACTTTGTTCTATTATAAAAATGGACTGCGAGGCACTTCCGTTTATCACCGTCCACTGCTTGCCCACGCCTTTACCGCTGAATGCATAGTAATAGCCAGAAGTTGAATTGATAACTACAACATCTATCGATGCGCCGTTGGGCAACTCTTTTTCTTGTGCTGCATTTCTTTTGCTCGGTTCAAGTGCGGCAAGCTGTGCATTATCGTAATCGAGCACAGTGCCGTTGTTGCCAAATCCGCCTACATAACCGGGCGAGAACAATGGTATAATGTATACCGTCTGACCATTCGATAGCGTTTTAGTGGGGAGCTTTATTTTTACGCCTGCAGTATCTTCGTGCCCGCCATGGTGCACATACATTATGTCGTTCTTTACCTCGGCACATACCTTCGCATAATGACCGAACTGACCACGGCACCACATATCCGAAGCATAAAAACGTGAACTTCGTACACGTCCATTCACATTCTTTCCACCCTGCGAATAGATATCGCCTTCAAACGCCATCTGTCCTTCAGAACTGAAACGTATGCCACCTACAACCTCACCATTATTGTCAATGCAGTTCAATGCGGTGAATGTGCCATTTGCACCAATAAGTTCGCCGTTGAAAACACTGTTGCCATCAACTGTGAGATTCATTATGCGTGCATTCTTGGCATCAATATCGCCAGCCTGCAAACCATTTGTAACAATCTGTTTAGCATCTAACAGATCGGTGTTCAGTTTGCCTTCGCTGGTAAAGAAAGCCACGCTACCTGTGGTGGTCATCACACGGAAGCGGTCGGCAACAACATCGAAGGTACTGTTTTCGCCATCAAGGTGAAATCCTACACGCTCCAGCCCACTCGTAAGCTCCTTTATGACGCCATCTATTCGTTTGCCACCAATATTCAGCGAGGCTTCAAACTGCTTTGTTGTGTATTGCTGTGCTGGAACCCAATCGGCAATATCAAAGAATTCGGCATTTTTGCCACGTGACTGAATGCATACCAATAAATCGTTTTTGTATTGCTTGCCATACGTTGCATTCGCCCACTGGTCGCCTTTGTCGTAAGGCGGAATAGGTACTTTGCCTACGAAAACTCTGCGCTTCCCATCTGCCGTATCCTGTGCCCGCTGTGCAGCCTCGAGCGACTTCAGCACGTCAGCATCCGTAATTTCTTTCCAATAGTATATATCGAATACACCAATTTCGAACGAGTAAGCCCTTCCGCCTCCCGTCTGAGCGTAGCTCCTGTTATAATAGATATCATGCAAGTGCATCTTTCGCGTCGCATCGTCCGTCCAATCACTTGCAGGCTCGTTAGTGAGCGTTGGCACCTTATCGCCAAACCAAATAACCAGCTGCTTATCCGCCTGATCCTGCACAGCCTGTATTCTGCTCTGCATAGACTGCAGATAGTCTTGCAAGCTAACGTATTCGCCCTTACGTTGTGGATTTTCTACACGTATTTCGAAACGCTCACTATCGAAGAGGAATATTGGTTGTGGCAATGTAAACGAATCTATGCCACGAATAATCTTAAAGTAAGGCGAGCCTGTGCCAGCTGCCGACTGTATTATGGCACTCTGCCTATCCTTATCTGTGGTGTTGCCAAGTTGTACAACCTCGTCGCCAACCTGTGGTGCATCGCTGCCACTGGCGTAATTGTCAGCATACGTGTTGTCTGCTATATCAACGTAGTTTGTGCCTGTAGCAACAACCCTGCGATGCCAGTAACGGTTAGCCGTCTTGCCATTACTATCAATGAGATTAAACGTTTCGCAAAGCGCAAGGTCGTTTACACGCATCGAGTTGTACACTCTGCGCCCTTCGGCATCTTGCTGACGAAAGTAACAACGCCAGGCATATCCTATTCTTTCTATATCCGAGATAATGAAGCCACCCGCCGAGTTCACCACCTTACCCTTTATGTGTGAGGTTTGCATAATCTCCACCTCTTCTGCCGTTAGCTTCTTGCGCACGTGGACGTAATCGCCCTCCACGTGGTAGTTACCTTCGTCATCGGCATAGATGGCAGCACCCGATGAGTCTTTCACAAACTCGCCAATAAGCAGCTTAGAAAGCCTTGCCACACCGTCTTTATCTATGCCGTGTTCGTTGTTAAGTCCTATTCCTATACCTTTGAGGAAGGTAATGAGCTGTTGCGCCACGTCTTCATCCTTCTTGCTTAGGAACTCCTTGTGTGAGCGGCGTGCACTATAGATATTTGTGTCGGCAGGCTTCGTGGTATCGCCACTCTGTATAATGTCTGGAACGTTAAGCGCACCCACCAGCGCACCTGTGTAGTTTTTTACATCCTTAATGTTATCTTCCACCTTCTGCATGGTTCCCGTTGATAGGGTATCGCTTATCTCAAGGTCCATCTTGCTCGGCAGATTCACCTGTCGGCTGATGGCTGTAATACGACTCTTGCGATAGCCCGTATCGGGGAAGTATTCGTTGCTTTCCAGCCTTACACGTCTACCTATGAAGAGCTCTGTACTTGTATCTTCTATCCACACATGGTCTGTTGGTGCTTTATAGCGCGACACGTCCAATGCGTGCTCCTTATTGTACTTCTCAACAGCTGCCAGGAACTCTTGTTCTGCTATGCCGTAATATTCGTCAGGCATGCGCAGGTTCCAAAGAATATACTTATCGCCAACCTTTGGTACGAGCGTACCACCTGGCAGTTGCGTACCATCGTTGTAGGGCCATATCGTTATTATCTCGAACTCTTTCGTATCGGTATGGTAGTTCACTTCAAAGTAATGCTCCGTGTCAGTACCGAGTCCAGCTAGCTCGCTGCCTTCCTGAAACGACACACGCTTTACAAGTCCGCCTATCTCATAGTCGTTCGGATTGAACGGCAGGTCCTTATCTTTAAAGTAGTAGATGGTGAAGGGCTTGCCGTCCTTATCCTTTACTTCTTCGTGTCGTACCTCGCTGATAGTTCCCGTGCGACGTGGGTAGATATTAGAGAAGGCAGTCTGCTCGTAATGGTGAATAATGCCGTACTTCTCTACATTCGCATCAACATACTTTGCGCCACCTGGTAGCATCAGTCGGGAGTGGTGATACTTTTCAGGGTCTATATTGCGTGAGCTACCTATCGGGAACAACCGAGTGTAGAACTTCACATTATCGGCTAAATCTCTGTCGAGCGATGTAAGGCCATTGTCGTAACCCAGCGTAACCTCTTCGCCATGCTCACATCGACAGAGGTTCAGTGTCTGACCATCAAACCACCATTCTGTATGTACAGCGTCGGCAAGTTCCTTCAGTGCCTCCTGGCAGTACTTGCCTGTATAGTCTATTACCACGTTATCAGCACCTTCAACAATACCCACCTTAAAGTTCTGCAGTCCGTCCATACCTGCATTGATATTCTTCACAATAAGGCGCATGTGGTCTATTGGGCGTGCCGTTAGAGCAAACACCGCCTCGTTCTCACTATCGGTATTGTTCAGCACTAAGAAGCGAGATATCAGACTCTCTATGCCACGTAGCTGAAAAGAGTATTCCCATTCTATAGTGCTCTTCTGCGCTGGTGTGTACTTCTCCGTAGCCCAGTAGCGTTCACCATCATAGTCGAGATAGTCGTTCACGTCGATGGTGATACACTCATATAAGGTAAAGGAGAGCTTCAGCAGATTGTCGCCTTGTATTTCCTTATCCTGTGTGCTGCTGTCGTTCGGCGAGAACGTAGCTTTTATTTGTCCGTTGCTATCAAATAGTGTTAGAAGCATTTTTATATCGTTTAAATGGTGTTTAAATACTATATAATTGGTTCTGGTTCGCGGAACTTCACCTTGTAGCTGCTTGCCTGTACGCCTTCGGTCCATAGATACGTCAGCGAGCGATAGGTGCTGCTGTCAAGATAGAACACTTTTATCGAAAGGTTCAGTGCCGTGAATGTGATTGTCAGCCAGCCATCGTTACCCGTCTTCAGGAAACGGATAAAAGCCATATACTTCTCAAGCCACTGCTGACGTGTAGGTGCATACTGTGCGAAGTGTAGCGTTACATCGCGTTCTGCATTAGCAGGCGTAAGACGCTTAGAATACTTCTTTCCATTGCGCTCACGAATATCTACACCTACGTGGTCCTTTGCCTTGCTTGGTGTCAGGATAGCATTGAGATTATCTCGTCCACCTTTCTTTTCCTCCGTGAGAAACACGCCATACTCCTTATATATATCCGTGCCATTGATAAGCACCTGTCCTTCTAATATCTTCGTCATACTATCTAACTTTTACTCCGTCTCTTATCATCTTCTTTACATCAGCACCTATCTCCTTCAGTGAGGCAGCACTGTTGCCTGTGTTCTCTTCAATCTTACGGAGATGCTCCTGAGCTGCACTCATACGCTTAGCAACATCTTCCACACGATCGTCAATGCTTGCCCAATGCATCTGCCCACTGACAAACAGTCCTTCGAGCTTTGTTGCCTGGTCCTGGCTCATTGCTGTGAATGCGCCACTCTTGCCTTGTTGAGTTGTACCTTTGTCTGTCTCCTTGATGATGCCTTCATTACGTAACTGTTCTATGTCATTCTTCGCACTATTGACATAACTTTCGTATTGTTCTTTCAGTGCATCGAGGCGCTTGCGGAATTCAGCATCAGTTATCTTTCCATCAACACGCTCCTCATTAAGTTTTGCAAGACTTTCGTACCATTTCTCCAGGTTCTTTTGAAACTTAGCACCCACGAGGTTGTTCACAGCCATCTTGTTTACCATCGTCTGCCAGTTCTCTTCTATCTCTTTGAAAACATCTTTCGATCCACTAGCGAGGGCATAAAGTGAACTGAGAAAGTCGTCAAAGACATTCTGCCTTGTTGTTGTAGTCAGGTTCTCATAGAGAGCATCTGTTATTTCTTTCAACTTGCCGGCTTGTGCGATGTAGTCATTAAGCTTATCAGCTACGCGACCACCGTATCCGCCTTTGCCAGTATCCTGCAACTGTTTCCACATATCAACATTAGAACGTAACATCTTCATTTCTTCGGGAGTGAGATTCCACAAGTTGCCGTCCCATTTTCTGCCTATTTGAGAGCTGAAACGATTTATTTGCTCCTGACTAAACCCTTTCCAGTAGGCGTTGAAACTATGGTGTGCCGAGTGATAGCCTGCCTGTTCCTGTGCAATACGTTTGTAATTATCGTTAGTCTCTTTCTGTAACTTCTCTGCATCTCGTGATATGCGAATAGCCGAAGCACCGCGGGAGGTCTTCATCTCGTCCGTTAGGTCCTCAATTGCCTGCTCCAGGAGTTCGTTACGTTTTGTCAGGCGATCAATTGATTTTGCCACTTCCTCCTCGTTACTGTTAGTAAACCACTGACTAGGCCCCTTATGACTAAGCAGCCCGAAGGAAAGTACGTTACCGATACGTCCAACAACAGTATCCAACAGTCCACCAATACCTTTTACTATTATTGATTCTAATACATGGAAGAGGTTTTCTGGTAAGTCAAATATAGCATTGATAAGATTACCTATAGCTTCCAATATGCTATTTACAAGATCGTCTATCCAACGAAGAGATACCAACTCTGTCAGTGAGTTCAGAACACCAGTAACAAAGCTTTTGATACTATTGGCAAGGTCAAGTATCATTCTGGGTATTTGTGCAATAATGCCAACCATACTTCCTAAACCACTTGACATAATACTCGACATCGTGCCACCAAGAGAGGACAACGCATTGCCCATTGCACCAGACACAGCACTACCAACACTCTTTGCTATACCATCGCCCATAGTTGGGAGAATAGAGTCGAGCGTACCTTTGAGTGCATCAATCTGTCCTACTGACTGCTGTACGCCTCCGTATCCATCTACACCCTGCCATGCCTTAGCGTTATTGAGAGCCGTTGTTAATCCAGACGTAAAGTTAGCAACTTCTTCAGATGTCCTATTTAACGCTTTGCCGAAGGAGTCCATATTCTCGCGTGCTTGCACCGTTGCCCTCCCCAGCTCTTCGGCACGTGCTTCTAAAGCGTCATACTGTTCTTTATTGATTCTCCCTTCACGGAGTCCTACCTTTCCTGCTTCTACGGCAGCAACGGCAGCTGCTTCATCTTTCTTAGCTCTGTCGTATACAGCCACGCTATCGGCAAATTGCTTGATAGCTTCGTCAAGCTTCTGCCATGTCGCACTCTGGTCAGTACCGATATACTGGCGCATCTGCTGAATTAGTTCGGTTACCTTCTGCTGTGTGTCGGCTGATGCGTTCTTGTAATCATCTGTCTCTATATAAGCACGCAGCTGCTCCATCATCGGTTGCATCATCTCTTTGGTCAGATTGCCAACGCCACTGAAGAGTGCGTTCCAATCAATACCACGACTGATTTCCTCGAACGACATACTTGCCTGACGTTCTTGATATTCCTTCTGAAGTTTTGCCTTCTGCCACTTCTTTGTAGTCTCGCTCACTTCTGAAGCATTAATCGCAGCTATCTGCTGAGCATATTCTTCAGCAATAGCAAGCTTCTGTTGCTGAAAAGATCCATAAGTCTTGAGATACTCACTCATAGCCTGCACCTCATTTCTCTTCTGTTCCAAACGCTTCTTTTCTTCCTCCTTGTTTACTTCATCTTCATCATGTTGTTTCTTCTTAGCAGCGAGGTTACGTGACTCTGCAAGTGCTCCTTCCTGTTCCTTTGTAAGGTGCCCTTTCTGCACCTTGCGCCATTTTTCTTCCTGCGCTTTCAGATCTGCAAGCTCATTCTCTTCTTTTTTTGCTTTTGAAGGCGCAGCATGTCCGCCAATATGATATTCTTTACCAATATTTGCAGCCTGCTTCTCAAGAGTAGCGGCTTCCTTCAAGAGTTTATCTCTCTCAGAGGATAGCTCTTTAGTCATCTTATCGTAAGCAGCCTTATTACTACTTTTTATAATTTCACGAGAATTTATAGCACCATTAGATATTGCAGAACCAAAATGCAATAAGCCCTTTTTAAGCCACCCCATAGATGTATCTGCATTATCTGGGTTAGTGGCTTTGTGTTTAGCTAATTTTTCGTCAGCTTCTACAGCCTTATTTACTAGTGCCTGTGCCTTAGCTTGAAGAAAGAGCATCTGTATATATTGTTCAGCTTTTTGTGTCAGAACATCGTACCATTTGGCGACGGAGTTGTAATACCCGAAGGCTTCTCCATATTTACGGTTCATTTCCTCGCACTTCTGCTTCTCCTCTGCCTTTGTTCCACTAAAGTTCTTGAGACTCTCACGTGTAGTATCAATTTCAAAGCGAGTCTTTATCATTTCTGCTCTGCCTTGAGATTCAATTTCTACACGTTCCTGGGCTTTCTTTGCTGCTGCCTCCTGCGCATCTGAAAGTTTATTCCAGGCTACGATTACACCTGTAATAACTACAGATAATCCAAGTGTAAGAGTAGCCATAAGTGCAGTTGCTGCAGCATTAGATATACCAAGTGATGTAGCAAGCCGATAATTAGCAGCGGTAAGAAACTCCTTTGCTTTTGTAAGCGTTACAAGGCGGAAGGCACTATCCTTATTAAGAGCATTAAAAACCTGCTGTAAGCCCATTGTAATAGCCATTACACTCTGCACACGAGCTTGTATCCTTGCAAGGTTCTCATTCTCCGATGCGAACAGCGACATTACACCTGTAGCTGTGGTAAAGGCTCCAGAGAGTCCATTAACTCCTGAGATAAAGCCCTGCAAATTCGCATCGTCATTAGCGAGGATACTAGTCTGTGCACGAAGGTCACCTAATGTATCTGAAAGTTGTGCAGCTTTTTGCGCCATCTGACGATACTCCTCTGTATTTTGCTCACCATTGAGGCGCATTTTTGCCATGTCGTTTTGCAATTCACGTAGCTGGCGGGACAATCGTTGATTGCTTTCCTTGTTACGTTCTTGAGCTTCGGTAAGACTATTAAGAATACCTTTCTCTTCTTCTAAGGCTTGTTTGGCTGCATTCAAATCGGCTGCTACTTCATTTTGTGCTTTGCCAGGTGCCGCGGACTCATAAGCTTTCTGTAGAGCCTTCACGTCAGCCTCCACCTGCTTGATGACACCCTTCTGCTCAGCTATCTTTTCGGTGAGCGATTTGCTGGCAGCTGCTGCTTGCTCTTCTGATACAGATATTTTCTTGTATTCCTGTTCCAACTGACTGACACCTTGCCGTGCTTGTTGGTATTCTTTCTCCAAGCCCTCAAGCACCCCCATCTCCTCAGCAAGTACCTTCTTGCAAGCACTAATTTCCGTAAGCAGTTCTTGTTGTCCTGTACCTGGTTTCATAGTCTGCAACTTACGCTGCATACGGTCAAGGTCAGTATTGACACCGTCAATCACCTTACGCTGGTCGTTAATCTTCGCATTAATAACGAGTGATGCGCGCCGAGCTGCTCCTAAGAGCTGCTCAACACTCATCTTGCTTTTGTCAAGTCCTGCCGTGAGGTTATCACGCATAAGGAATTCTATCTCTACAGGCTTCATTCGTCTTATTGTTTTAAATTACTTTGGAAAAAACCTACAATATCCTCAGCTTCCTCCTCTTCGGTCTTTTCTGTTTTATTTTCTTTGCTATCAATGTAGCGTGGAGCATCGCTAAGCATCATTATTAGCGTTTGGTAGTTCACACCTTTTAATATGTATTCTACGCTCCACCCTGTAGTGCTGGCAATCTGCCAGATAAATCCGAAGGGGCTATGGGAGCCTTCCCAGTGACTCTTTAACTCCCCTTCTTTCGTTGGCTCAGACGCAGCTTCATCGGATTCGTCAGTTCTACTGATCTGATAATAGGTATAAAAGACTGTGTACCCATAAGGGTAACAAATCGTTCAAAGGCATTTTTCTGATACTCCCACTTCATGAATCGGCGGACAAACCATGAAAGCACGCTTATTGGCAACCACCAATGTCCCATAGTTAAGGCAATAATCCGACTGAGTTTTTTGCCATGTTTAGTCAGAAATACCATCTGTCCATTATAGTCTAAAGAAGTAAACTCTTTCAGTGTGGTTTCCATTGAAAGAAAAGTCTGTGCTATCTGTATCTGTCGTTCCATTGTTGGTCGCTTCATAGTCAGCCTTAAGCGTAGAGGCGTCTTCAAGAAAGGGAGGCGTATATCCTTAAGAGGGAGGGAAACACCCGCATCAAGCAAGGCTTCCGCTCCCTCTCTTTGTATCTGGTAGATTAACTTCTCGTCCATTAACCTGCACTCAAAGTGTCGTTGATTTCGTAAGGAGCACTGCCATCTTCAGGTTTGTTCACCTTCAGCTGGCATTCCACTTTCGAAACTTCGGTCAGCGTCAGCTTACCACCGAGGTTAGCCAATACGGTTCCATTAGGAATCTTCATGGTCTGACCGCTAACAAAAGCAATCTCCCAAGGTCCACGCATCTCAACAAGCGTTGTAGGTGCTTTCCATCCTGTAATCTTCTCGGAACCAGAAGCGCCTGTCTTAACAAGATCACCTCCAAGAACAGCCTGTAGATTCTCATAATCCAACTGAATAAGGTTGAAAGTCGGACTGACCTGACCATTCTTCTGTAGCAAGGTCAGCACAGGTGCGTCGGGCACTTGTTCGGCTTCGATATCGGTACTTTCAGGCTTTGAACCACCCCAATCCCAACTACCTTTCTCTATATAGCCTACAGTTTTCTCCTTGAACTTCACGGCTGCAATGCCATAGATAAATTTGTTTTTGCTCATATTCTTCGTTTTATAAATGAAATGATTGTTTTTATTTTCAATAATACAAGACCAATTAGAATGCCTATTAAAAACCATTTGAACACCACTTGAACGCTGCTGAATGATGTCGTCTCTTTCTGCTCTTTCAGCTGCGATTGGCTACGGTGCTGTTCACGGGCAAGACGCTTTTTGAGAACACTGACCGTCTTTGACAGCTGCATGGCAACGAGTTCGAGCGAGTCGCAATTGGCTTCAATGATGATTTCGCCTGGTTTAACAGCTTCGTTTATCCCACCTGCTTTTGATGTTTTGGCTTGTGGCTTACGACTTACTTTCAGGCTTGCCTGTCCCTGTCGTGCTGTGTAGCTCGCTCCGAGAGGCAGCAGACGAAGTGTGTCCAGATTGAGTGTCAGGCTCACTGCTGACATCGGCACCTTCACGGGCTGCATCTGCAGTGTGCTGATGTTCACCACCTCGCTGTCGAGTAGTTCTGTGCTTCGTTCGCTGTGGCTTACCTGTATCAGCTTCTTCGTCGAGCGACAGCTCACTGCTAATAGGACAGTTAATACGATGAGGACAATGTTGAATAGCCTCAATTGCCCTAGAAAGACGGTCGAGCGACCGCTTGATACGTGCGCTTTCTGTGCGCGCTTTGTCAAGCTCTTCTTGCAACGAATTGATTGTTTTTTCATTCTTTTTCTGATTTTCAACTAATAGTTGTGATATATCTTCATACATCGTTTTATAAGTGTCATGAACAGCTTTCGCCGTCTTTGCCGACGCAGCCTTACGATTGGCTATCCATGCAATGGCAGCACCAATGCCACCCGAAGGGATTGCCCATTGTAGGATTTGGAGTATAGTCTCTGCCATTGTCTTCTGTTTTGATGATTAAATCTGTCTGATACCAATTTCACGGAGCCACGTTGGAACATCGAAACTTGGGCAGGCTTTACCAGGGTTCAATTCATGATGCCCAACGATACATATCTGTGGGAAACGGCGGTGGAAGTCCTGCACATAGCGTTTCAACGCCTCACGCTGTGCTTCGGTACGCGTGTCCTTAGGCTTCCCTGCTTTGTCGCAGCCACCCACATACACGATGTGCCGACTCACGCTGTTATATCCTGCTGCACCGTTGGTAACCTCCCATGGGTCAACCTGCGCATCCTCGTTGTTATCCACCAATCGTTCCACGCGTCCGTCCAGGTGAACCATATCCGTGTAACCCACCTGCTTCCAGCCACGTCCACCCTTACTTACAGGGTCGGTGTGCCAGTGACGTATCTCCGCAGAGCTTACCTCACGGCTCTCGGGCGTGGCAGTGCAGTGGATTACAAGGTACTTCATTGGATTACTCATTAACCTTGGGGAAGAGTAGGTTCAATAAATTCTGCCAAACCTCGATTGACAACGTCCTTTGCACGCTCCTCTTCGAACTCTAACACTGTTCCTACCTCATAGCGAACAGAGGTGTCAAACTTATCAAGGAAATCTTCTGTTACCTTTATAGTAACCTTTTTTACCTCGTTCCCTTCTTGCTTAATTGTCTTTTCCATTTTGCTGATTTTTAATAATTATACAATGTTTTTTATCCGTGAGCAAGGAACTTCGGAGAAGTACGCTTGTCAAGAACAACGAACTCTTCTCCAAATGCGATATTAGTATCAGCCTTCATCAACATCTTGAAGAAATAGAGCTCACTCATGTTGCTCACTCTGTCAATCTTGATGACATGCTCATCATCTTGTAGATTAACTGCAGCAAACAAGTTAGATGTCATCGCATCAGGACTACACAATGTAGCTACGATGAGATCGTCAGGCCAAGCCGCAAGAGTTTCAATCTGAATATCCTTGTATCGCTTGATGTTGCGTGTCGTTTCGTCACGATTTTTGTACTCCCGAGAAGTAAGTTCTTCGTCGTACTTGTCGAAATCGTTTACGCTCATTAGGATACGCAGATTTGGATTCTCACGAATTGCAACAGGAATTACCTTGCGAATCGCTGCAAGACGCTCTGTCATCTTAGTCGAATCAGACTTTGCTATGATAATGTCTGTATCCTTAGCTGCCTGAGTCAAGATACCATTGAACAGGTGATCATCATCACTTCCTTTCTCACCATTCACATAGTGGGTACCGAGCTCAAACTGAACTTGCTTTGAGAGAGCATCAAGAAGCTGATTCTGGACGTTTGGAGGAAGCTCTGCAAACACAAGGTCACCCTTCGGTTGGAAAGGACGCCAGACACTCTCGAATGTGCGTGGGTTGAATACAGTGAAAGCCATGAAATCTACAGGCTCAAGTGCCTTCTCAGAGTAATCGAATCCTCCCTTGCTGTCACTCACCTGTGGATCTTCTTTCTGCCTTTGCAGCATCTTATTGGTGCGAAGTCGTGGAATGGAGATTTTCTTAGCAACGTTTGGAATAACATGTATGAGACCTTTCTCAACAATCTCATTACTCGTTGTTGCTACAGTTAGGAGCTGCTCCAGCACCTCACCATTGTAATTGGTGTTTTTAATTGTTATTGGCATTGTTCTATTTTATTTAGTTATTACTCTCATAGTTGCTTATAACTTTCCGTGGAATTTATCTCTTATTTCACGCTGACGCTTTTCCCATGGACTTTCCTCAAGTGGTTGACCACTAGGCAAGGTATCCTTGACCATTTTTTTTGTAGGCAATGATGCAAGCACTTTCTTGCCATCCTCAGGGTGTTCCTTCAGTAGGTTCTCATAGACAGAGCGTGTATCAGCATTGATACGTCCGTCCTGTTCTGCTGCATCAAGTAGCGTCTTACGGTTTGCAGCAGCCTCTTTCTCGGTAGCCTCTTCAAAAGTCTTGACCTGTGCTTTAAGCGACGTATTCTCTTCCTCAAGACTCTTAACCTTACCAGCCTTTGCTTCTAACTGATCCAGACGTGCCAATACCTCCACATCTGTCGCACAGTCCTTGAACTGCGGACGTTTCTTCAATTCTTCTAAATTCATGTCTAAAATGTTTTGTGACTCGTTGAGCCTATTATTGAATATTGTGTAAATCTGTTCGGGTGTACTTTCCTCAGGAACAGGGTCGGCATCATATATACCATCAATAAAACCGAGTTCCTTTGCCTGTTCTGCTGTAAGCCAGTGGTCTGTTCCATCAAAGTAGTTTGCCTTGATGGTCTCTTTATCCTGACCCAATTTGCTTGCATACATATCACAGAGCGTATCCTCAAGGCTTTCCATCTGTGAAATCATATCTTTCATGTCCTTGGTGTTGCCATAGCAACCACCACTGACGCTGTGCAACATTAAACGGGCATATCGACTCATATAGAGAGGCTTCCCGCATAAGGCTATAGCACTTGCCATGGATGCAGCTATGCCATCAACATAGATTGTTATGTTCGCCTTACTCGCTTTCAAAGCGTTGAAGATAGCAATGCCCGTATAGACCTCGCCACCAATACTATTAATACGAACATCTATATTCTTATAGGTTACCTCTGCAGACATCAGTTCACGGGTAATCTGACTGCTGGTGACAGTACCGTAACTATCCCCGATGTCTCCATAAAGGAGAATGCAACAGGTTTCCTCACCTGGTATGATATTAAAGAATGTTTTTGATTTCATTTTCTTTATTATTTCACTTTCACACATTGCGGATTTTGATGCAAAGGTGAAAGATTTTCTCCGACTTTGCAAACTGCCATTTTATCATACAAACCTTATAAATAACTCATTACGTTATAAAGTCGCATCATGCGGACACGATTTGCAAACATCATGAAATCGCCCCACCTTTGCACTATAATCTAGGTACAAATGACTAAGGATTTAAGCAATACACAAAAAAAAGAATGGGCAAAGACGCTCTATCTCAAAGAGAACCTCACACAGCAGGAGATTGCTGACCGTGTGGGTGTTGCTCGTGTGACAGTGAATAGGTGGATAGCTGACGGAAAATGGGAGAAGCAGAAGGTCGGACTTACCCTGACACGCGAGGAACAAGTGTCTAACCTATATCGCCAGGTGGCTGAGATAAACGGTAAAATTGCTGAGAAGCCAGAAGGAGAACGTTTTGCCAATAGTACAGAGGCAGACATTCTGGGAAAACTCTCTGCTGCAATTCGTAAGATGGAGACTGATATTGGTATAGCTGATGTTATCAGCGTGCAGACAAAGTTTATCGAGTTCTTACGTCCCATAGACCTTGAGAAAGCAAAAGAAATTACGCAACTCTCTGACGCATTCATTAAATCACTTCTATAGATATGAAACAAACCGACAAACATGCACTCCTTGACTGGGAGAAATATCGCCAAGATATTATGCGCTCAACTCCTGTAGACAAGGAAATGAGTGTGGCTGATCGAGAAAAGCATCGTATCTATCTTGAGGCACGCCCCATAGAATGGATTGAATATTTCTTTCCAAACTACGCTAAGTATGAGTTTGCAGACTTCCAAAAGCGAGCTATCCGACGTATGATAGCACATGAGGAATGGTATGAAGTTCTGTCATGGTCCCGTGAGCTGGCAAAGTCTACCATTACAATGTTTGTTGTCATGTACCTCACCTTAACTGGCAAGAAGAGAAATGTTATTCTCACCTCTAATAGTAAGGATAATGCGATTCGATTACTTGACCCTTACAGAGGTAATCTTGAAGCAAATGGACGTATCATAGCTTATTATGGCAAACAGCAGACCATCGGTGCATGGACGGAAGATGAGTTTATAACAAAGGGCGGTGTGGCTTTTCGTGCCATTGGTGCAGGGCAGTCGCCCCGTGGTTCACGTAATGAGGCTGTTCGTCCAGATGTACTACTTGTAGACGATTTTGATACTGACGAGGATACCAAGAACCCTGACACTATACAGAAACGTTGGGAGTGGTGGGAGCAAGCTCTCTATCCGACACGCTCAACATCAGAACCTACCCTGATTGTCTTCTGCGGGAACATCATCGCAAAGGATTGCTGTGTCACACGTGCTGGAGAAAAAGCAGACCATTGGGATATTATTAATATCCGTGATAAGAATGGTAAGAGCACCTGGCCTGAAAAGAATACTGAGGAACATATAGACCGAACGCTATCTAAGATTTCCACACTTTCACAGCAGCATGAGTATTTCAACAACCCTATTTCGGAAGGTGAGATATTCAAGCAGGTTGTTTATGGTAAGGTACCACCACTGTCTAAGTTCAAGTTCCTTATTATCTATGGCGACCCTGCACCAGGAGAGAGTCGAGGAAAGAAAGGTAAGTCTTTCAAGGCTGTAATGCTGTTGGGAAAAAAGGATGGTAAGCTCTACGTTATAAAGGCTCGTCTTGCACAAGCACTCAATGCAGAGTTTATCGACTGGTACGTGCAGTTGCTTGAATATGTAGCTGGGCGCACCAATGTCTATTGCTGGATGGAGAATAATAAACTTCAAGATCCATTCTTTCAGCAAGTGTTTCGTCCGCTTGTGCGTAAGGTTCGCAAAGAGCGTAACATAACACTCTATATCCAAGGGGACGAGGAGAAGAAGACGGATAAAGCAACTCGTATAGAGGCTAATCTTGAACCAATGAATCGTGAAGGGAACTTGATTCTTAACGAAGCAGAGCAGGAAAACCCTCACATGAAGGAATTAGAGGATCAGTTCAAGTTGTTTACGCTCTCACTAAAATACCCAGCCGATGGACCTGATGCTGTGGAGGGTGGAAACAGAAAGATTGACCAGACAGCACAGCGTGTAGATCGTCCTCTTACACAATCACGCAAAAGCGTAAGAAACAAAAACAAATATAGAATATGAGCCAGTTTATTGACATAAAGGACTATGATGCAAGTGTACACCGAGAGATACTTGATGCACTTGTTAGAGACGATGAGTCACTCGTTGAGATATGTGAGGATAGGGCTATTGCTGAAATGCGAGGCTACCTATCTAAGCGTTACGACTGCAATGTCATTTTCTCAGCTTCAGGCGAAGCACGCAATCAACTCATCTTGATGATGACCATTGATATAGCTGTCTATCACATCTTCTGCATTCATAATCCCATGAAGCTTTCACAAGTGCGTAAAGATCGATACGAGAGAGCTGTAGAGTGGATGAAGGCTGTAGCGAAGGAAGATATATCCATTGATGGAGCACCGCTACTGCCAGAAGACGTAAGAGCTGCTAAAGCTTCGTTGATGTTCAAAAGTAATACGAAACGAGTAAATAGATTATAATCATGAGCAAGAAGAATACACGAATTACTGTCAGTGGGAATATTCCACGCCCAGGACAGAGACAGCCTGCTATTGTAAGAATTACGCAGCCCAAACGATTCAATATTGATACTGCCGACTTTATGACAGCTATTAAGGCTGCAGAGAACGTTGATTATTCGCAACGTTCTAGGCTATACGACCTTTATACGGACATATTGCTTGATACGCATCTTTCAAGTGTCATAGAAAAAAGAAAGAATGCCGTGCTATGCTCAAGTATCGAATTCCAACGCAACGGTAAGCCTGATGATGCTATTAATGAACAGATTCTGTCTCCCTGGTTCTATCGCTGCGTGGCAGATATTCTTGATGCACGCTTCTGGGGCTTTTCTTTACTTCAGTTCTATAAGAACGGAGAATGGATAGATTATGACCTTGTGCCACGTAAGCATGTGGAGCCTGTACGCAAGCTCATTCTTACCCGCCAGACCGATTTGCTTGGTACACCTTGGGAAGAGTTTGCCGACTTACTCTTTATTGGTAGAAGTAGCGATCTTGGACTACTTGCAAAGGCTGCTCCATGGGTCATTTATAAACGCAATACAACTGCCGACTGGGCACAATTCTCAGAAGTCTTCGGTATGCCCATTCAAGAATATATCTATGAGACCGACGATGAGGAAGCACGTGTAAGAGCTTTGAATGATGCAAACTCTATAGGTTCGCTTGCCACGTTTATTCATGGTAAGGATACGGAACTACAACTGCGTGAGGCTGGCAATAAGACTGGTTCGGCTGATGTCTATGAGCGATTGGTAGAACGCTGTAATAGCGAGATTTCAAAGCTTGTTTTGGGTAACACACTAACAACGGAATCATCAGAAAAGGGTACGCAGGCTTTGGGTACAGTACATAAGAAGGTAGAGGAAAGTGTTGCTAAAGCTGACCGTGAATATGTGCTCAATGTCTTGAACTATGATATGACCGACATTTTCTCACACATGGGTATCAATACTACTGGTGGTAAGTTCTGCTTCCCTGAAAAAAAAGACGTTGATCCAAATACTGAGATGAGTGTGCTTACGCAGCTACACACAACTTTCTCTCTTCCTATTGATGATGATTACCTCTATGAGAAGTTTGGTGTTGAAAAGCCTAAGAACTATGACCAGCAGAAGCAACAACAGGTGGAAGAGAAAAATGCACGTGAGGAGAAACAAAAGCAACAGACTGAGAAAGAAGACCCTGACGGCATTGTGCAGGTATCAAAAGACAAAGGTCAATCCTCAAAATTCAAAAACCGCCTGCACTCTTTTTTCGTCAAAGCCCCGAAGAGAGGGGCTCATTTAGACTGGTAGTCAATCGTACCTACTTTGATGCCGACGATATTCCTTCCACAGGTATACTATTGGGTGAGGATGTGTTACGAGAAGCACTTGCTAATATCTATAAAAAGAGGTTCAATGTAAAGACGGACGTTGAGCCTTATCTATATAAGGCTGTACGTAATGTATTTAATCAAGCTACTTACAAGGCATTTCCTTCTGCTGAACGTGATAAAAACTTCAAACAACAACTAATACACAGCAACGCGGTGTTCTCTGCTTTTAAGGTACATCGTGCACAGAACGATATGGCTGCAAGGTTACTGGACGTGAATGGTGATTTAAAGCCGTTCAATCAGTGGTTGAAGGACGTTCTACCGATAGCCTCGCATCAGTGTGGCGCATGGCTACGGACAGAATACGATACAGCCGTACTAAGGGCGCATCAGGCAGCCGACTGGCAGCAGTTCCGCCGTGAACAGGACGTGCTGCCTAACCTCAAGTGGATGCCATCAACGAGCCTGCACCCAGGGGAAGACCATCGACGGTATTGGGGAACAATACGTCCTATCGATGATAAGTTCTGGAATGAGCACCGCCCGGGCGACCGATGGAACTGTAAGTGCAGCCTGACGAGTACTGACGAGGCGGTTACGCCTGTGCCTACTGATGACGTACACTCTGAACCGCAGGCAGGATTGAAAGGTAACCCTGGCACAACAGGCGAGACGTTCTCTGACAATCACCCGTATTTCCCTGCTTCGTGTAACGATTGTCCGTTCTATAATCCTAAGATAAAAGACAAACTAAAGAGTTTATTTAGGGATAGAGTAAAAGACTGCTATCATTGCCCGTATATTGATTCTAAATTGAATAAAGTAGACGCTGTCGATGTGAAGCCTCCTAAAGTAGAAACTTATAAAGACGCTTATAAAGGACAGGTGTTTGTAAGTCCTTATCATGGTAAGAATGAAGTGGAAGAGAATGAGCGATTGGCAAAATTTGTTTCTGATAAGCTCAAGACTAAGGTTTATCTTCTGCCACGGCTTGATCCTATGAATCCAACGCAGAAGGATCTTCGTGCTAAACTGTTACCTTTAGATGTTTTTGAAGGTAAAAACCCTGACTTTTTAATTGGCGGAAAACTATTTGATGGAAAGAGTATGCTAAGTATGAACCGTAGTGCAACCATTAAACAACAAAAGAACGCTATTGAGAATCATATTAAGAAAGCCAAGAAGCAAGCTGATAATATTATTCTGGAAATACCATCTTCTGTTGCAAGAACAACGATTCACAACACTATAACCAACTATCTGTCAAGAAGTAAAAAAGAAAGAACCATTATGGTACATTGGAAAAATAAGCTGATAATCTATAAATAAAAATGTCAGGCGAAAAGCCTGACATTGTAGGAGGTTCCGGTCGGGGACGATACCTTCGACCAGAACCGCTGCAAATATACAACTAATCATCGAATAAAACAAGCAAATGGATATAAAAGATTACGTAGAGCTCATAAAAAGCCAAAGAAAGGAAATAGACCAACTCATGAGACGGCAGCTGCCTGTAAAGATTGGACGTATGGCAAAGGACCATTTCCAAGAGAATTTCCGTAAAGGTGGTTTTGTGAATAATGGTTTACAGCAGTGGCCTAAAACTAAGCGACAACTGTCTGGTACATCATCAGCAGCTGCACAATACGGTCCATTGCTTTCTGGACGTAATCATTTGTTTAGCTCAATGAAATATACCCCATCTGATTATCGTGTAAAGGTAGCTAACGAAGTGCCTTATGCTGCCATACACAACGAAGGGGGGACTGTGAATCCTACAGTTACACCAGAGATGAGACGTTTTGCATGGGCTATGTTTTATAAATCTTCTGGAAAGAAGAAAGGAAAAAGAGGCTCTATGCTAAGCAATCCAGATGCAGAACGATGGAAAGCATTAGCTCTGACCAAGAAGTCTAAGCTCACGGTGAAGATTCCAAAGCGTCAGTTCCTCGGAGAAAGTGCCGAACTAAGAAAAAGCATTAACGATAAAATAGAAAAAGAACTAAGTAAAATATTAGGTATATGATGGAAGAAATTATAACTTCAATACTCAATCTCATCAATCGTGAGATGCCAGAACTTTCGCTTGTAGACGAAGATTACGGACAGTTGGAGACTGTTGAAGACACTTACCCTGTTACTTTCCCTTGTGCTCTCATAGGTAATATGGAAGCGGACTGGGAGGACATAGGTTTAGGTGCGCAGAAAGGAATAGTAACGTTTACCGCCCGGCTTGCTATAGACTGTTACAATGACACGCACATTGGCTCAGGCACAACAGAAAAGGTTGCAGAGCGTTTGTGCTTGGCAAACCGCCTATATACTACATTACAAGACACTACTCATTGCGACAACATGGGGACATTATATAGAACAAAGAGCAGAAGTTATTCTCTGTCTGGAATGATTAAAGTATATGAGTATGTATTTCAGTTTGAGTTGCACGATGACAGTGCAGCAGAAAGGTAAAAGTGGAAAGAGATTCCTTTTACTTTTGGAATAGCTCCAGCTGCCGTGCTGTTAGTCGTGGCATTCTTACTTTAGGAACAGGACGCAGCTGAATGTCTTTTATTTCACGACACTTGCGACGAATAATGTTCATGATACGCTCTTCAGAGATAAAGAACTCTTGCTTTGAAAGAATTGTAAGCGCATCATCGAAACGGAGGCGTCGTTCCTCCGTCCAATAATAGTAGCGCCTACACAGTGCTTCGTCGCGCAACTCTATGAGTTCTTTATTTCTTCCTTTCTTCATTATGTGCAAATTTAACAAAGAATCTCTTTATTTGCAAGCAATTACACGTTTTTGTCGCTATAAAGGAATGAAAAAACGCCCATTTGTGTGTTCGTACACACAAATGAGCGTTTATTGCTTGTATTTACTCTTTCGTTGGTTTACATTCTGCAGAAGCTTGGTTCTACACGTTCCCAAACATTTGTCTTTGAATTCTTCTTGTAGAAGTAGTAGTTCACGGCATTCTTCTGTACTACATTCGACTCCTTGAATAGTGTCATAATCTCTGAATACTCACTATCGAACTTATCCTCCTGCTCATACAGCTTAGAGATACTCTTGTAGTCGAGGTCGCCAGCCTTATTGCGCTCCAGTAGTGTCATTGCCATTTGATACATTGGATCGTCGGCACCCTTCTCGCTCTGCTTCATATAACGTTTGAGATAGTCAATGAGCCGTTCGGCTGCAAGGCCGGCGCGTTCGTCAAAGCCTTTTACCTTGTTGCTTGCTATCTCCAATCGAAAGTCGCCATCTGTAATTGTGTAGCTACGCTGGTCGTGGCTTCGTACCTGTCCATAATCGCGCATAACACTTACGAAGCTCTCTACTTCGCCTTGTAACCAGTTGTGGAATCCACGCACGTCTGTAACGATACTTGTTAAGTGTTGCCACACATCGTGCATCATCGCAGCACGTAACCCTTCGTAGGTCTCACGGCGTTCAATGCGACTCTGCTTTTCTTCGTTCTGCAACTCGGCAAGCAGCTGTGCTCGCTCTTCCTTACTCATGTCTTTAATGTTCACTGTTGTTTCCATTGTCTTTTTTCTTTCTGATGATTATTCTTAATTTTGTGTTTAAGCTGTTGAGTTCGTCTGTTGTTAGTTTTCTGAATTGCTTGCCTGCTATGCGTGGATCTTTACAGAAGGCATCTACACGGTTCCAGTCTGTTGTGTCTATTCCGTATATCTGCAGCTGGTGAAGTACTCCGCTACGTGCTTTGCGTAGAATATCATGCTGCTGCCGTCTTCGTTCGTCGTATCCTGCTACACGTTCCATATCGTTGCACATCGAATTGTACTCTTGCTGTGTGGTTTCGTGTATATGCGTTGTTCTGCCATTTGTATACTTATACACCAGTGTATTCTTATCTGCTCCAGGCATTTTTTTCAGCAAGATATAAAACCTCGAGTAGTTTCGCTCCGCTCCCATAGTTTTTCCTCCTTCCAGTCTTTGTAAGCTCGTCGCCCGCATGCTACAACCTCCGCCACGCTATCCCTAAAGATATCTATATTGAATAGTGGTCTGCCATCTACGCTGATGTATAGCTCGCCGTTAAATTCCATTACTTGCACGGCTTCGCTGGCTTCCACATCGAGCTGTGCCTGTCGTTTAGCTTCTATACGGTTAGCACGCTGTTCGTGCCATACTTGCAATCTGCGTTTAATTTCGTCTAAAATTGTAATCATAATCTTCTATTGTTTTTTGAATGTAAAATATTTGAATTGTCTTTCCATTTCGCTTAATGTGCAGCTCTGTCTGTCCATCTTTTTTCACTATGCGGGTGCTAATATTGCTTCTTATTTTAATATCTCTGCGCATATATAATTTAGATATGAACCAATCAACAAAGTCCTTCAGCTGTTGCCACTCTTCTGGAGTATCTTCAACACCTCGCGAAGAGAATGCCTGATTTGTGGCGTGTTGTAGCTTTACCAGCCATTCAGGCTTGTCGGTTGGTGTAGTTGAACGTGATAGCAATCTTTCCATAATTATGTGTTGTTTGAAGGTTTCCATTCAACCGTTACCACGGCGTTAAGCTGTCCGCTTCCTTTGCACACGGTGCAGGGCTTTTTATATGGCTCCTGATACTCGTCCTCTTGCCAGTGGTATCCGTTGCCTTGACAGTATGGGCAACTATGCCCTTGGCTTTCGAAGCACTCTCTCATTCGTCCACCTGGACTCATCCGCCCTGGCGTTATTTCCATAATTCTTTTTTCTCTACTCATATCCTATTGTATTTCTAATTGTACGTGGAAGTGAAATTCCTTGCACAGGCGTTTCACCAGTATTGTCTTGAATGGTTCTCCATCGTATGGGAAAAAGATTGTGCGCTCACGTGTTATCACTCTCACGCCTTTCTTCCGTAACCGATAGAGCAGGTTGTCCCGCTTACTTGCCATACCATTAAACACTTTAAATGTTTCTAAATTTCAAGCCTTTTGTCGTTCCAAACCTCAATATGGCCGCACTGATATAGTTCGCAGGAATATTCAACTGGCTGGAAGCTTGCTTGATGGAATCATACCTGATACCGGTAGTTATGCATAAGATAGGCTTCTGAACGCCTTTTCCCCATTTGCTGTTCGGGTCGTCTGCCATACGCTTGCTTTGCTCGCTCGATGCCTTTTGCCTTTTCTGTTTCATTTCCTCGCTCATTCTTGAATTATAAAGTGAAGACCAAGGGTGTCCTTTTTTCAGGGAGCCGTCAATATTCCTTCCTATTGTCGGCCGCCACCTGTAATCTCCCAAAGGAGACCAGTCATCTTCATACAACAATTTATGTCCAGCGCACAGCTGCTGTTTTTTTATGGCGTATGATATGGAATGGCGGTCTTTTAATCCCAAATATTTCTGACATTCAGCCACGCTCTCAAACTCTCGGACGACACTTCCGTCCTGCGCTATCATCAGTACCGCCCGCTTCAAGAACCCCTGCACGCCTTTCCGTGTATGATGCTTTCGTGAGGATATGTTTGTTCCCTTATTGTACGGCACATTCCCTTTCTTGAAACTGCCATTGTTTGCTGTTCTTTTCATATTATCTCAATTGAATATTATTTATGCCGTGCGACCTGAAGGCTTGTTGCCGTCTGCCTGACTGATAAAAATGAGCAGCTTATCACGATGTCGAGCCTTGAATTCCTGATACTCCTTAAAGCTAATCTGTGTGTATTGAAAACTATCAATAACTACGATATCTGGACTTTTACGCTTCTTAAGGCGTGCATCAAGGTCTTCCATACTTTCGCTAATAAGGATAAACCTCCGTGCAACGTCCTGCATACCAGCTTTCATAAGCGTATTCTTCATTGTCAGAGAGAAACCTTCCTCTAAGGAATTGTAGGCAACCCTTCCATACTTAGCTAACTCTTTACAGAGCTTCATTGTAAAACTGGTCTTACCGCTTCCGCTTCGTCCCCAAATGAACCATACGCCTCCTCGCTCTGGTGCTCCGAAGGCATCTGCCCAGTCGCCTTCAAATGGATAAGTTTCTTTCTTCATACGTAGCATATCGGTTACTGACATTGCTCTGTTCATTATTCTACTGTTTTATTGCTGTTCAAACGCTGATTTGTTGGTGTTTGAGCAGCCATTAACTTCACTCTATGAATGCTCTTCTTTACACGTCGTAGGTCGAACTCGTATTCTTCCGAATCTCTCACCACTTCTGATATGCGTGCTTTATCTGTTACGCCATTTGCCATACAAACCGCATAGACATCGTGGGCACCAGTCCGCTCCAGCTCGAAGAATTTGCGACCGATACGTGAGTGTATCTCGTTATATCCACACTTATTGTATCGCAGTCCCATTGTCATACGACGCTTGATGTAGCTTGTTGAGAAGAAGACGATACCACATTTATCCTCCAGACGATTATACAAGTCGATGAAGTAGTGAAACACACGCTCTGGCAACTTATCCGCCTCGTCGAAAAGAAGCAGCGGTGCCTGCATCTGAATAAGGTCATCAATGATGCGATCGAGCAGTTCTCTAATGCTGTAACCTTCTGTACGCTGACCGATACGGCGTGCTATCTCGCGAATAAAATCGCTCTTCTTCATATCTTCTGAACAGAGAATATAGAACACCTCGCCATACTCACTTGCATATAGCTTAGCTGTGGTTGTCTTTCCGCATCCTGCTTCACCAACTACCCACGTAACGTTCTTGACTATTTGAGCATCGTTCATAGCGAATACCATTTCCTGATAGGCTTTCGTTTCCACCACCTGCCAGTCTGTTCCTGCCGTGGTTCCTAACTGCGATGCAAGGTTGCGCCACATATCGTCGCTGATATTCTCCCACTTGCCCTGCAAGATACTACTCACAGTTGCGCTACTTGTTCCTGTAAGGCTCTGTGCTGCCTTGTTCTGACTTGGGTACTTACCGACGTATTGTCTTAAACACTCCTGTATCTGTCCTTTTTCGTTCTTTGTTAGTTTCATATCGTATATAAAATTAAATTGTCTCTTCTGAGTTGTAACCTTATCACTTTTAATGCGTAAGTGGACCACTTTTGATGCGTAAGTGAATGACTTATCATTGGCTTCTTTATAGCTTTCCTGCTACCGAAGCCATATCAACCACAGTTGTCTCAACCTCCGCCCAGTCTTCAAGGCTTACTTGCTTCGTCTTTCTTCCTATCTTATACTCTTCAGGCGACTTGCTATAGATGCCTGTACGACGCTCTATCTGTCTGCGCTCGGCTGCTGTCATTCCCTTAGGCTTTGGACTGCGTAAGCCGTGCTGCTCTGGCATTACACCGTGAGCCTTTTCAATCTCACGTCCTGCAACGGTGCGCTCAATACGGTCGGTAGTATTCGCAGCCTGCTGCTGTCTGATGAATGCTGCTTCGCCTTCTGTCTGATCTTGTATGGCACGATGAATCACAACGTATGGTTCTGCTACTCGTTCAAACCGCAGACTGCCGTCAGCTTCCTTCTTATAGAGTCGGATACTTCCGAAGTCGTAAGGATCATACTTAACAACGAACCGCTCGTAAGTGTGCTGTCTTCGCCACTCGTGGTCTGGTACGCCCGGCTGGCTCATTACCTCGTATTGTCGCTTCTGCTTCTTAATCGTAACACTGATACCCTGGTCGGTGAAGGTGCTCATACGCTTAGCCGTTACCCAGAACATATCCACCATATCGTGTGCCGTAACCTGCTGCGTTTCCTCATTCACGCTGCTGTCGTAGGCTTCCTGTCTACTCTTGCCGTATGCAGGGTGTGCCATCTCGTTCCACTCCTTAGTAGCCTTTGCGTAAGCATCTTTCAGTTCCTCAAGCGTATAGAGTGAGTCTTTGTTTTCCTCAATAAATTCAAGGTTCGGACGGCTCGACATCTTCTTTGCCGTAATGTTCTGACCAGTGAAACGCCAATCCTTATGCAGCACCTGTTGTTGGAATCGACCGAACACTGCCTCAATGGTCTTTGATTCGCCGTTATAAGGTTGCGTGGTCCTATGCACGTGGCAAAGCTTCTTAAAAAGTCCGTCGGCATCAAGTTTCTTATGTCCGCCTTGGTTGTCGTGAACAATCTCGTAAGGCTTGTGCTTACTGGTCTGGATTGCCATGCGATAAGCGAGATATTGCGCCTCGTAATCCTCACTATCGCTGATGTGCCAACCAAGCATCACCTCACTCATCGCATCAATGACTACATAGACCTGTGTGGTGCGCACTTTTCCATTCTCGTCCTGGTAGTAGAGGTTCAGCTTCGTGCCGTCGCCATACCACAGCGCATCACGCTTCGTTGGGAGTGCCGTGCGATGCTTGCGTCCGAACTTCTGTCTTAATCTTTGCTTTCAGTCGTGCTTCATTTTGTGGAAGGGTGTGCTGATACTCTTTGCGCATAGTTTCAGAACTCTGATAGATTACCTCCCAAGCTCCACCCATACTGCCATTCAGACTCTGACGAATAGCTCTACGCTGTGCCATCATCTTTAACAGTTCTTTCAGAACACTCGCATTAATGGTGTACTCTTCAATGAGCTTCTCTGTAAGATGTTCCTGCTTGCCGTTCTTTTCGTATGTGAAAGCCTCGTACCATTCACGCGCCTCGCTATCAAGCTTGATGCGGTTACGCATCATCGCTTCCTTCATTCGTTGCTCTGGATCACCGTATCGTTCCATATACCGAGCCTTGTATTTCTGAGGAATGGAACTCCATGCGTAGAGTGTGTAATTCCCCTCTCCGCCACCGTTGTTCACGGAGACGAGATGTCCGCGGTACAGATTGGTATTGAAGGTTCCTTGCTTCATAACCGGGTCTGTTCCCATGCAGAGTTCCTCACGTGTAACGCACAGCATTTTATTGTAATATTCCATCCCGTTAAGGCTTTAAAGGCTCATAGCCATTATTTCAACTTCACTCTGCAACTTCATGAAGGCAGGGATACTCAAGTCTTGTTCCTTACGAGTAACTTTACCATCAACAAGAATACTCGTGCTGCCATCATTGCGGTCATACACTAATTTTACACGCTCTCCATAACGCTGCGTCATGGTCTTTTCCACCTCCTCATGAGTAGTTTCAACATTAGCTTGCTTCCAATTAGGAGTTCCATTCAGCTGTGTTAGTGCTGTGAAGCGAATCTTCCTTGCAAGTTCGCTGTCACTTTTGAAGTTCAGAGCCTTCCATACCATCACTGTGGTGCAGTTAAAGACTTCACACAAGTGAGCCTTACCTTTCTTACTTACATAGATTTGTTTTTCCATAATCCATTTCTTATTAATATTTATTTTTGTAGGCGGAGGGGAATCGAACCCCAGTTGCTCCAACGCTTTTAATTCCGTGCCCGCTACCATTCGGACGTAGCCGCCTTTTGTTATCCTCAATCTTATTTACCACCTAGGATTACATAGATCTTTATAGGTCTCCCTAAAAAGTAAAACCTTAATCCAAAGCCCCCTCTACTCTAAACTCAAATCCTCTCTCTGTAAGAAGACTCTCAACAAAGCTTTTATCATCCTCGTCATTAGGAAACACCACACACTCATTATCCACACTCTGATAAGCTCTGATGCTGGTTGCATCATTGATATGTTTTACAAGCTCATACAACTTAGCTACCGTTGCATCATTCGATCTAACTATAATCACTTCCTTCTTCATAATCTTTAATCTTCTAAATTTGTAAATCACGCCCCTTTTTCGTATCTTTGTGCGCTGTTAATAAACTTAACACACTGCAAAGATAATATACAATTTGAAAACTTCCAAATTATTTGATGATAAAATTCACAAAATGAAAACAATTTCTTCAAAAGATGCTATAGAGAGGCTTAAAAAAGGATTAAATCTCTCTTCTGATAATGCACTTGCGGAGTTGCTTGGCATAAGTAAGGCTACGTTATCTAATTGGAAAAGCCGAAATTCAATTGATATTCCGCTTGTGTTTTCAAAATGTGAACAAGTATCTATTGATTGGCTTCTCACTGGTCATGGTCCTATGCTCAAAACGAAAGGTAGTAACCAATCGTACTGTGTAGCTGAAGACGCAATTCCCGACCATAAAGATAAGGAAAATAAGGCGATTTACCCCCATAAACAAGAAGAAAATTCTATAACGGAGGCAATTCGTTATGAACCCTCCGTCTCATACACTCCCAGTAAAGGTGCACCATACTATGATGTGGACTTCCTTGGAGGCTTTGACCTTACATTTAATGATCAGACTGTCACCCCTGAATACAACATCGACTTCAAGCCATTTAACAAGCCGGGGGTCACCTGGGTGAACATCACGGGCCATTCTACGACAACTCCCGCATCCTCCGCATCTTCGAGGTGCTCGGAAACATAAGCAGATTTATGTAAAAACTCTATAATATATGTTTGACCCAGAAAAGACCGAACTTGAAGAGTTCATAAAAGAATACACCAGAATACGCTGCAATGCAGTGTTCTTCGTGGAGAACTATTGGAACAAGTTACATCCTGACAACCCAATCATACTCACAGATGATGAGAAACAACAGCTATATGATAAGTACAGAATGGTTCCGCTGGTTCATGATATCACAGCCTATACAAAACGTTTAGAAGAACTGCGTGCAAAAGGCTACAAGGATTGGGAGATTGACGCGTAAACTTCATTCCAAACTTTAATATTCACTTAAACACCACAATTATGACAGAAGAAGAAAAGAAAGAACAGGAACAGTGGGAAAAGACAAAAAGGAGAGATGTCAGAATGACCAACTCCTCAGATAAGAAATTTACAAACCATACCCACTAAGGCACTGAGGGTGGCAATAATTATTGCTGCCCTCAACGCCCTCATCACTTTGGCTATTGTTGCGGAGCGTTCTTCCAGTTGCTGGTCATTAACACGAATAGCGTATGCAGCATCCTCAATACTGTCATAGATGGTATTTATCAGATATTCCTTATTTGCATTTGTTCCATTATTGTTATGCTTCCGGTATAGATAGGCCACATTCCTCTCACTCAAAAGATTTTCAGGACTATTGCCTGCATCTCTGTATGGATGTATCCAAATTGCTCTGATAAAAAGAATATAAAGAGCATATCCTAACCCCACACATAAGATAATTGATGGAATAAGTAAATAAATGGAACTTGCAGATAATGCAAAAGCAGTTAATCCGGAAAACGCAGTGATAAGCAACCCAAACAAGGTATAGGCACGATCGGTAGATTTGCGTAATTGTTCCAGCGTACTGTTCACAAGTAAATCTGCACGTGATAACACAAAACGAGCATTTTCCTCATCAAGTTTGTCACGCAGTTCGTTTGATACGGTATAATCT
>QWCW01000442.1_pt1 | contig 34600 bp, 30 predicted proteins | sample 1972691 | NCBI WGS metagenome assembly QWCW01 (sample SAMN09866698, study PRJNA288562) | Human oral metagenome isolate pre2_saliva, whole genome shotgun sequencing... | reverse complement strand
GCTTCTTTGAGAACAAGCCAGAGGCACTGCCAGTGTATGTGGAAAAATCAAGGCAGTTGGAACTTTTTTCATACTAAACTTATCCCGAACTCAAGTAATCTATATTAAACCAAAAGGTTTCAACTCTATATCAAATATAATAGGGCAACCAACCTGTCATTTAGACTCTCTGTTTCTGAAAGACTTTTCGCTATATCTAACTCTGTGGCTATCCCCTTAGCCACAGACTCTTTCATTTTGAATGCCTTATAAAATATTTGCTTGAACTTTTCCAGATCGTAGCTTGTCGGAATAATTACTGGTATCAACTTTGCGTCACCAGTCGTACAATGTGATGTCGAATTGACAAAATTATCAACATACTGAGCTACTAATTTAGAATTTAAAAGACACACAAAAAAGTATTCAGGTATGTTTTTGGAACAGGAGAAGAAGCTCATACTTTCAGTGCTTTGGATGGTCTTCTCTTTCTTCTTACATCTTAGGTAAGTGGTCAAAACATTGTTCCAACAAAATCCCTCCCTAAAAAAGAACGTATAACCTTGGTATCGAGCTTTTGGATCTGTCTTCAAAAAATGGACGCTACTAATAGATTCCTCTTTTCCACCTCCCATTTACAGATTTTGTTGGTAATCTTACTTCTGTATAAGCAAGATACCTATATAGTGTCCCTCTTGCGACTTTGATCTTTTTAGCTATTTTAGGAATACTAACTCCAACGGACAGCTGCTTTAAGATAAAGTTATGTTTAGATAAACACTTTGAGTTAAGTTTATTATTCCTTCGTCCACTTCCACGTCCTATTGGCTTTCCTTCAGATTTTAACCTTGCCAACGCTTCTTTTGTTCGCTGGCTGATAAGATTTCGTTCTATCTCTGCCGAAAGCCCGAAAGCGAAGGCGAGGACTTTACTCTGAATATCATCCCCAAGCCGATAGTTATCTTTGATAGTCCACACGCGACATTCTTTTGTCATGCAGATATTCAGTATTTCCATAATCATAAATAGGTTGCGACCAAGGCGGGACAATTCGCTGCAAATGATAATATCGTCCTTTCTTACTTTTTTAAGTAATCTGCCAAGTTCTCGCTTGCTATAGTTTTTTGTGCCACTGATAGTTTCCTCTATCCAATCATCAATTGATAGATTTTGGTGTTCACAAAAATGATTAATCTCGAAGCGTTGATTTTCCACTGTTTGCTTATCGCTACTTACTCTAATATATCCGTAAATCATAATTGTATGTGTGATAATTATTATTTTCACGAATACAAACGAATATTGTAATAAAAGAAATGCGATAAGTTTTCTATGACAATGAAAACTTGGGTGTAACAAAGGGTGTAAATCGCATAACTTGCTGATTTACACCCTTGTTTGCGGAGAGAGAGGGATTCGAACCCCCGGTACCTCTCGGTACGACGGTTTTCAAGACCGTTGTAATCGACCACTCTACCATCTCTCCAGAAGGTGTGATTTGTAGTCAACCTGCTTCCTTGTTGAAAGCGAGTGCAAAGTTATGAATAATTATTGAGACTGCAAAATATTTAAAAGAGAAATTTCAGAAGAAATGATTTTCTTCATGATTGGGGGGTGTTTCGTGTGCCTTTTATAGGAATTCTCATGCTATCCTTACATATCTCAAGTAAAACAAGGAGTGTATTTCGCGTGCGTTAGGTAGTAATTTTTATGCCATTCGCATGTACCTAAGACAAAGGAAGGGTAGTAATTTCCATGCTATTCTTACGTGCCTCAAGAAAAGGAAGGGGTGAATTTCAGGTATGTTAGATAGGGATTTCCATGGCATTCTTACGTGCCTCAAGAAAAGGAAGGGGTGAATTTCAGGTGTGTTAGATAGGAATTTCCATGCTATTCTTACGTGCATAAAACAAAGGAGGAGGTGTATTTTGTGTGCTTTATATAATAATTCTCTTGCCATTACATGCATAAAGCAAAGTGATAACACAAAGACTTTCATAAAGCGAACTTCATAAACACAATTACACATCTTAGGAAAAACATCCTCTAAGTGGACTCTTCTGAATCATTTTATGATAGATCCTTCTTTCTCTAACAACAAACGATGCTCACAAACACAACAAACGATGCTCACAAACACAACATACCGTATGGTGATGAGCAATATATAACGTGGGCAATAAGCATAAATACAGGAACAACACACCACAGATGGCACAGGAAGGAAGATGCTTCAAAAGGAAAAGAGCTGACCAATGATGGTCAGCTCTTTTGTTAAACAAAAAATGATTGCTATGTCTTTACTATATAAGGTATTGACTTGAAATACTTTCGTTATTAACAACACGCTCGATGGTGTGGGCAAACATATCAGCGACTGATATTTGTTTTACTTTTGAACAGCGATCTGTGTAAGGAATAGAGTCCGTGAAAACGATCTCCTCCAATGCTGAAGCCTCAACACGTTCAGTAGCAGGACCACTCATCACACAGTGTGAGGCGATGGCACGAACACTCTTTGCGCCAGCCTCTTTCATGATGTCTGCTGCCTTGGTGATGGTACCTGCCGTATCAACCATATCATCAACAATGATGACATTCTTATCTTTCACGTCACCGATGATCTGCATCGTGTCAACAACATTGGCACGTGCACGGGTCTTGTTACACAGAACCAGCGGACAACCCAGATACTTTGCGTATGTATTGGCACGTTTTGAACCACCCACATCAGGACTGGCGATGACGAGATCCTTCAAGTGTAAGCTCTGCACATACGGCAGAAGAACACCACTTGCATAGAGGTGATCAACAGGAACATTGAAGAAACCTTGGATCTGATCAGCATGAAGATCCATCGTCATGAGGCGGTCGATACCTGCTACACTCAGCAAATCAGCCACCAGTTTAGCGCCGATGCTCACACGTGGTTTGTCTTTACGATCCTGACGAGCCCATCCAAAGTAAGGCATTACGGCGATGATGTGCCGTGCAGAAGCACGCTTTGCAGCATCAATCATCAGGAGAAGCTCCATTAGGTTGTCAGAGTTTGGGAAGGTACTCTGCACAAGGAACACGTCTTTACCACGGATACTCTGCTCATAAGAGACAACGAACTCACCATCAGAGAAGCGCGTCATCACAAGATTACCAAGTGGACAGCCAAGGCTGGCACAGATTTTCTCAGCAAGGTATCTCGTCTTTGTTCCGGAGAATACCAAAAAAGAGTTGTTTTCACTCATTTCTTTTAGTTCTTTTTTATTGATAAGGTATGATCTTTATTGCAAATAAATGGTATCACGAAGCAGCTCGAAAATCCTGCAATAAGCCGACTTTCCAAGTACTACCTGATGATGAATAAAACGGAATAGGATACAAATAAAGCGGGGGATAACAACCCTTCGAGACATGGCAACGTGCCCATTTCTCCCCGAAGAACATTCTTTTATCCTTGTCTTCTTCCACCAAAACCGCGGACTTAGTCATAATGACCAGTTTCATGCTTTACTTTATTTGTATTGCAAAGGTAGAGATTATTTCCCAATTCAGCAAATTTTTCCTTATATTTGCACCATGAAAATAAATCCATTAACTTATGCCGAGCTCTCCCGACCAATGTATATACTGGAAGAGCAACGACTCCGAGAAAACCTGAAGCTTATCAGTAACGTAGCGAAAGAGGCTGATGTAGAAATTATTCTGGCGTTCAAGGCGTACGCTCTATGGCGTACTTTCCCTGTTTTCCGTGAGTTTATCAGTGCCACAACGGCTTCATCACTTTATGAAGCCCGACTTGGATACGAGGAGTTCGGCGCACCCACACATACTTTTTCACCTGGTTATACCGACTATGAGATTGATGACATCGCCCGTTGTTCGTCGCATCTTGTCTTCAATTCGCTCACACAATATGGGCGTTATCACGTCCGTGCACGATTGGAGAATGAGCATCTGAGCATCGGACTGCGTGTCAATCCTGAGTATTCGGAGGTTGAAACACTCATTTATAACCCTTGTGCACCGGGTACAAGGTTTGGTATTTCAAGTGATAAACTACCCACTACGTTGCCAGATGACGTTGATGGCTTCCACATACACTGTCACTGCGAGAACGGGAGTGATGCTTTCGAGCGCACATTGGAGCATATTGAGGAGAAATTCAGCCCATGGTTCCGCCAATTGAAGTGGATAAACTTCGGTGGAGGACATCTTATGACGCGTAAAGACTATGATGTCCCACGCCTCATCCGCACCCTTAAGGGCTTCCACAAGCGTTATCCATGGTTGAAAGTGATACTTGAACCAGGCAGCGCATTCGCTTGGCAGACCGGTCCACTGGTCGCTCAGGTGCTCGATATAGTAGAAGATCACGGCATACATACAGCCATTCTCAACGTAAGCTTCAGTTGTCACATGCCCGATTGTCTTGAGATGCCCTACCACCCCACTATCCGTAACGCCCGACTGGCTGATGAAGACGGTGCCGCTCATGGGCCTCACACCTATCGGCTCGGTGCCAACAGCTGTCTGAGTGGCGACTGGATGGGGTCTTGGACCTTTGATCATGACCTTGAGATTGGAGAGAATATCATCTTCGAAGACATGCTTCATTACACTACAGTGAAGACAACTATGTTCAACGGCATCACCCATCCTTCCATAGCTCTGCTCCATACGGATAACGAACTGGAGATACTTAGGGAATACACCTACGAGGATTACCGTGATAGAATGGACTAATGGCACGCTCTTTGCTATATTTTCATCGAGAAAAACAATAACAAAGGAGAAGAAAATATATGGCATTTATAGACTATTATAAGATATTAGGCGTTGACAAAAACATCCCTCAGAAAGACATTCGGTCGGCTTACAGGAAGCGCGCAAAGCAGTTTCACCCCGACCTTCACCCCAATGACCCTAAGGCAAAGGCAAAGTTCCAGGCGTTAAGTGAGGCTTTCGAGGTGCTTAACGACCCAGAGAAACGAGCAAAATACGATAAATATGGTGAGCAATGGCGCAATGCTGATGCTTACGAACAGGCTGGAGGATTCGGCGGAGGAGCAGCCGGCGGAGGCGGCGGAAGTCCGTTTGAAGGCTTCGACTTCAACAGTTTCGGCGGCGGAGGCGGTGGTTTCAGCAGCTTCTTCCAGGACTTATTCGGTGGCGGAAGGCGTCGTTCACAGGGCTTTAGCACTGGTCAGGCATACGGCAGACCGAACCCTGGGCAGATGGAAGCTACTGTTGGCATCGACATGTACACGGCTCTTCTGGGCGGTGAAGTGGTCATTCAGCTCTCAACAGGTCAGAAACTGAAACTGAAAGTAAAACCTCTGACACAGGGCGGAACGAAGGTTCGCTTGCGTGGAAAGGGTTACGACCGTGGCGATGGTACCTTTGGCGACCTCATCATCACGTATAACGTGAAACTGCCCGATCATCTTTCTGACCATCAGAAGGAACTCCTGGAGCAGATGAGAAGGGAGGGATAAGCCCGTTTATCGTAGACTGATAACGAGTTGTCTGCCTGCCAACACGGCAAGAAAGCCTAACGCCAATGAGGCGAAAACATACAAGGCGGAGGTGGTAAAACCATCTCCGCCTTTTATTATACCTACATTTTCGTTCATGAACGTAGAGAAAGTGGTGAATCCACCACAGAATCCTGTTGTCAGAAGAAGGCGCACTGCAGGACTGATTCCCCCGTTATCGCTTGGCAATGAGGCGAAGATCCCAATCAGAAAACAGCCCAACACGTTCACAACCATCGTCCCTAAAGGGAACGAACCTGCAATGGCAAGCTGCACATACTTGGATATTACCATGCGAAGGCTGCCACCTACGAAACTCCCAACACCTACTAAAAGAATATCTTTAAACATTGTTCTATGATTTTTCCTGTTGTTCTGGACAAGCGGGACAGCTCCCGTCGTCGTCCGACTATACGCACAGTTGCGTCCTCTCCTACCCGACTTCTTTCCCCAATCGCGTCATCTGTCATGCCGCACGAAGACGCATCTCTGCTCAAGAAACGGGCTCAATAGCTTACTATGAAATAACCTTACAGTTTTCAAACACAAATCTCTTCTCCAATCATCTGATTCCTTTCAAAAACGCCTTTGTAACCTTCTCTTCATCAATTAGTTACAGATAGGCTCGCAAAAGACGCCCTTTTACCCTTCAAAAGGGCGTCTTTTACACGTCAAAAGGGCACCTTTTACATTGCAAAAGGTGCCCTTTTAAGATGCAAAAGGATATGTATTGCTATCCCATCCATGATTTTTCCTTACATTCAAGGCACCCGATCTTAGAACACAAGGTTGAATCCGAACCTTATTCCGTTCTTCGATATGCCCGGCATGTGTGTGTATGTGAGGCGTCGAACATAATCAATCTCCAGACATTTGAAGATGTTATGCACACCCACCACAAGCTCCAGGTAAGGGTCACGGGTCATGATGTTTGTCCCTTCAGGGAACTTATACAGTTCAGGGTCATTGATATTCTTCGGCAAGTAAGGATTGTTCTTGTCGGTCAAGTGCCCCCACATACCCTTGAAAGCAAAGTATTCACGCCACTTCAGCTTCTTTATCAGTGGCAAACGGTTGAAGAGTTTTCCCTCCAAGTCCCATGCAAGATTGAACTGTGCATAACGGTCGTTGAGGAACTCCAGGCTCTCCATGAGGTTGAAAGTCTCAAGATGCTCAAAATAAGAGGTGTTCACCGGTGGCGTAATGAGGAACGGGAACGGCACTTTGTTCCATTGTGCACCTGCCTGCAGACGTGTGTCAACATGTCCCCAGCTGCCCAACCAGAAACGTTTATACACTGAAACCTCCGTGAGATTGGTGTTGAAATCACTTCCAAGGAAGTTCTGTATGCCCATAGTGTGGGTTATCTTGAACTCAGGAGCGTCGAGATTCACAGCCATTCGTTGCTGTTTCGAGTTGACATAAGACTGTCCCGGACGGTAATCAAGCCCGACTATCAACTCCGTCATGCGCACTTTATCCACCAGAGAGCCGTCCATCTTCTCATAGATGAGCTTCCCTGTCGGCACATTACTCTCCGTTCTCAGCTCCACACTGGTAGCCAATCCGTAGTCAGTCTCCCACATGAAGTTCAGCTTCTGTCGGTTGATGAAGGCCATCTTCTCCACTTTCACGGGTCGGAAGGTCATGAAGATGTTGTCTTTATTGTGTACAAGATACTTGTCTGAAGGCGATTCCACATCCTTATTCGACTCAAATGAGAGCGTACGGATAGGGAATTCAATCGGCTGATACTCTGGTTTATTGAACGAATAAGTCACCTTCGCATCGTAATAGCTTCGGTGTGACTTCGTTCCATAGGCATAATAACCTTCAAAGAACCAGTGTGGATTGAACTTCGCAGTGGTCCTTGCCGATGCACGCAGACGTATCCCGTCGACGAAGTTCTTGGAGATGAACGTGTTAACCGGTCCTATGTCCACCTTACTTGGTGTCTTCTCCGATCCTGTTTCGACGAAGTTTTCAATCAAAGCCTTCGATGCAAACATGATCCATTTGAAGTGTTTTGTCTTCGACATGTTCTTGATGAAGGAGTCCATACCAGCTTCACTCTTTGTCAGTTTGGTTGTTCTGTGGTCTGCCCAGAAGTCATTATCGCGCATCTTGGCAGCTGCATCATACGTTATCTTAGCCTTTCCCTTGAAGAGTTTGTCTGGTATCGGAGCGAAAGCATAGTTGGTCAGCCCCGTTGTTCGTATGACAATGGCATGCTGAAGGAAGTCGGTCACCTTGAGTTCGGCAACCATATTGTCCGTTGTCAATGCCCATTCCCCATTCGGGAGCTTGGTATATTCCTGCTGGAACTTCATGGCATCAACGAAGTTTACACCCGTATTGGCGGGCAACTGCATGTCACATCGCTTCACGTGCAACGAACTATCGTTGAGCACATACAGCTCACCACGGAAACCAAAATCCTGCTGATTGGCTGGCATAAACTGCAGTCGGATGCACTGATCTTGGTTCACGTAAACCGTATCATCGATATAAAAATGATAGAAAGAGATGGCTGTAGAGCCTATCGGAGAGGGGAATCGTTTCTGAAGTAGGTTAATCTGGTCATCATAAAGGTTGATATCTTTGAAGAGATCCTTCACAACCGTGTTCATCGCTTCACCCGTTTGAATGAGTTTTGAGATACCTTTCGTTGATTGTCCAAGCACAATGTCCTTCTCATCACGCGGATCTTTGCGGTAAATGTGCTGTGTCAGCGTCTCATCAACAGATATCGGGAGGATGAGTTTATTGTTATACGGGCATGTTTCTACCTGATCCAGAAGCCAAGGAGCTTTCTTAAACATGGATCCTTCTAGGTCATCTGGGGTCAGATTGTTGATAGCCATCGTCACCTTCTGGTACTTATCATACTGGTAGAAGTCGTGGTTCTCAAGGTGGGTCTGCTTCTTTGCCGCTATGACACGCCGCATCAGCTCCACCGCGGGGTTGTCTTTTCGGGAATACTTATGCCTTCTTTTCGCCTTGACCACTACTCCCTGCAGCTGCTTCGAGTCGGGAACAAGTGAGACGTTCAGCGTCATTGGCGTACTATCTGTAATCTTTATGCGGCGTGGTTTGTATCCCACTGAGGTCACAGTGAGCTGCTCTCCAGCCTGACGGACGATGCTAAAGTGGCCTTCAGCATCACCTGATGCACCGATTTTCAGCCTCTGATAGAGTGCATTAGCGTACGGAATGCTGTCTCCTGTCTGTGAATCAATGACGTAACACTGCAGCATTGTACTGTCAACTACGGTTGGTTTCGACATTTCTTTCGCTAAAGAATCCATCAACTGCAGTAGAGAATCCTTCTCAATGGCTGCAGTATCTCCCTCAACAGTCATGGAGTCGATCCTCACGGGCAGCGTATCAGCCTTCACAATGACCGAGTCGAGTGGCTGCGCATGAAGAAAGACGGAGGAAAAGAGCAATACCAGACTCACTAATCCTAATGCTCTTCCCCCTCGCCTCTCAGAAAAATTTGAGAGAAATGATATGTTTTGTATCTTTAGTTTCGAATGTATATTCATCTTGTAGTTTAGTTTTAGAATGTGTGGAGGGCTGATATCCTGTCATCCTTTAGTCTATTTCTTCATCAGCCTCATAGCCTCCCATCTCCCTGATGGCATTCTTCAGCATCGTATACTGCTCAAAGAGATTGTTCACAGGCTCCTCTTCACGTGTGTAATCGTGCATCGGACTCTTCAGGAAGAAGCTCAGGAAGCGTTGTATACCGTATCTTCCGGCACGTGCAGCAAGGTCGGACAGCAACGATAAGTCGAGCAATAGCGGTGCTGCAAGGATGGAATCACGACACAGGAAGTTGATTTTTATCTGCATCGGGTAGCCCATCCATCCGAAGATATCAATGTTATCCCATCCTTCTTTATTGTCATTACGTGGCGGATAGTAATTAATTCGTACCTTATGATAGATGTCTCCGTAGAGATCTGGTTGGTCATCAGCCTTACAGATGGTCTCCAGTGTTGAGAGTTTGCTCACCTCTTTGGTGTGGAAGTTAGCTGGTTCGTCGAGCACTAAGCCGTCTCTATTGCCGAGGATGTTGGTTGAGAACCATCCTGCCAAGCCCAGATTACGGGTCTTGATGATAGGTGCAAAACCCGACTTCACGAGTGTCTGCCCTGTCTTGAAGTCCTTTCCAGCTATCGGCATACGTGTCTTCTCTGCCAGTTCCCACATCGCTGGGATGTCAACAGTGGTGTTTGGAGCACCCATAATGAAAGGACATCCTTCCTTCAATGCGGCATAAGCGTAGCACATAGACGGTGCTATATGTTCCCGATCATCCACCTGCATGGCAGCTTCGAGCATTGCGAGGGTCTTGTGATGGCGTTCATCATAAGGCACATAGATCTCTGTTGATGCTGCCCAGATGACCACTACCCTCTCACATCCGTGTGTTTCTTTGAACTGACGGATGTCTTCCCGCAGCTGCTCCACCATGTCCCAGCGTGTCTTACACTGTTTGACATTGTCGCCATCGAGGCGTTTTGCGTAGTTTTTATCGAACGCTGCCTTCAAAGGTTTGATGCTTTCAAGCTCCTCACGTACGGGTTCTATGTCCTTAGCCTTCAACACTTCGGCATAAACAGTAGCCTGATAGGCGTTCTGTGGATATACATCCCATGTGCCAAAGACAATGTCCTTGAGGTCAGCCAAGGGCACAATGTCTTTGTAGTGCAGGTATTTCTTGTCTGATCCGCGCCCAACACGGATCTTATCGTATTGGGTCATGGAGCCAATAGGCTTCGTCAGACCCTTCCTTGTCATCAAAACTCCAGTCATAAAGGTTGTTGCTACGGCGCCACAACCAACGACCATGATACCTAATTTGCCTTTTGCAGGCTTTACGTTCGTATTCTCCATTTTTCGGATTTATGTAGTATCTTATAACGGTTCAAAGGCTATTATATTGCTTTTCAGCCGCTTATTCTTTCTTCTCATTTATCTTTTACAACCAATAATTCGGACAAATCATGGATGATCATGTCTGCTATGCAGTCGGATGGTTCGTCATCTGTCCATCCTTCTCCTTTTATCCATACGGTCTGACAGCCTATGCTGTGTGCCGGAAGGATGTCCTTTGTATAGCTGTCTCCCACAACTACCGCGTCACTGGGGCTCACGCCCAACGTCTCTGCAGCCCGTTGGAAGATGTCAGGATCAGGTTTACGAACACCAACGACGGCACTCTCGGTCACAGTTTGGAAAAGATTGGACAATCCGAACTCCTTTAATACGACTGACATGTTGCCATAAAAGTTGGTGACTAAGCCTAATCTGTGCTGCGGTTGGAGCTGTAGAAGCACACATTTGTTTGCTTCTATGGTTATTTTCACCTTATTATATAGGTCTGCCAACAGGCGTGTTTGCATCTGTCTTGCCGTTTCTGCATCAACATTCAACCATCCCTGCGCCGACAGATAATCAAATTCTATCTGCAGTTTTGCCTCTAACATCTGTCGGAAGGTATATTCTTTCTTTATGATGGGTTGCTTTCCTAATGTCCTTTCGGCATGCACATAGGCTTCACGGAACTGTGCTTCACTGACGGGGATGTCTTGTCTTTCATAGCCATGCCACAGCATTTTCCCCCAATGGCAGCCTCCTGTGTCGAGTGTTCCACCAAAGTCGAAGAGGTAAACCACGCTCTTCTCCCTGTCCGTTGCCCCTTTTTCAGAACAGGAAAGGAGCCTCTTGAGTTCCTCCCGACAGAGTGCTTCGTGCTTCTTATGCATGTAAACGTAAGCCAGATTGAGCAGGGTTACTTCCACAAGGAGGTACACCCACGGACAATTCAGCAGACAAGTGACATAGACAAGGATACCTCTGCAATTGAAAGTCAGCAGGTTGGTGAAGGGCATCAAGGGTCTACTCCCGGCAAGGAAGCGGTCTTTGAGATCCTGCGGCACCTGTTCAATGCTCCCATATCGGGCTAACAATGCTTTGTGAAAGCGCTGAAAGTCGGGCGTGCGATGCTCCTGACTCTTGCAGTAATGCTGATAATTGGAGTGGAAAGCACGGTCCCAAAAGACGTCTTTCTTCCCTTTCAAGCTCTCCACGATGGCGTGTTCTTTCTCGTAAGAGTCCAACTCCGAGCCTGCTCTTCCTTTGAGAAAATAGAGGTGAATCTGCCTGTAATAGTCGCTCAAGGAGCATTGTGGCGAATGGGAAAGGAAGCCTGCCAGGGCGGCTAATGCCAGTCCCCACAGTCCCCAGGACATCGTTGTGCCGGGTATGGGTTGGTGCCATATACGCAGAACGATGGCAAGATAGATGGCAACGAACCACACATCACCGGCGAAACCATCCAGACAACGTCCCTTCATGGAGCGTTGATTGGTGAGTCGGGCAAGCTGTCCGTCAGTGGAATCACAGAAGTTTGCCAGCATCAGGAGGATGATACCTATTATATTATGTAGGGTATCGGTGAAGTAAAACATCACTCCTGCACCCACACCAAGGAAGATGGAGAGTATCGTTACGGCGTTCGGAGTGACACCAAGGCGGCGCCATAACAGGGCAAAAGCCAGTCCGATGGGGCGTGTGAAGTACACATCCAACCACTCTTCCGTATCTTCCGACTTGAAAGAGGCATGGAGAAGGGTGCGAAAAGAGGGATTTTCGTCTGTCTTATCAGCACTTCCTGCCGTTCTTCCTTCCTCTCTCTGCGTGGAGAGGGGGGGGAGATGCTCTGTTGATGATGGTTTATTTGTATCTTTTGTCATTGTCTTAATCGGCGTATACCCTTATGTTTTAAGGGTTGAGGAGGTGTCTTTTATCCTCCATTGGCTTTTATTTTGGGGATGGAGGGCTATTATGTTGTACATTAACAGACGGGATTACGAGTAGTCTGTTGTCGCCTTCTGTCCCCCTATCCGTACATCCCTTCTTCTTAGAAGGACTTGGGTCGGCGTTTCCTTATGCCGTCCTCTCCGAAGCACATCACCATCTCTTCCTTACACCTTGAGAAGCTGGGCCAGTCGTTAAAGTCGATGATGACATACGTACCATTGCTCTTGACGATGGCATCACCCCCATAAACGGGCGTGTGAAGCAGACGGGAGAGGTGCTCAGCGTCTTGCTTTAACCGTTCCATGGAGAAGGGATAGTGCTGTGCTGTGCCGTTGAGGGCTTCGTCACCGAACTTCGTTTCGCCGTCGTCCGTAGGATAATAACAACGGAAAAAGTCGGCTCCTTCCACACCATAGAACTTCACAAGGTCGCCTTTCACATGTGCTTGCACGACGATATCGGTAACGCCTCGTTGCCGAAGGTCGGCCTTTGCCTGTGCTAATGCTTCTTCATCCTGGCAGAAACGAACATCATCCTTACTCTGTGCAGCACCGTCGCCACGTTTCACCCAGTAGCCATCGGCTCCCGCATCGGGTGGAAGTGGAAGATGATGCATCTGCATCACCTTATTTATATTGCTCCTTCGGCAGGCTCTGACACCTGCTGTGGGGTTGATAACCGTCACACCTGCAGCCTCAAGGGTTGACAACCAGCTTAATGCCGCCTCACTGCGTGCCATGGAATAAACCGTCTTTGTCGACGCAGGAAGCTGATAACCTGCTGTTATCTCTTCCTCACTGGCAATCGGTGCACCGCCTAACTGTCGGCTCAATGCCTGCAGAACGGCGAAGTCTTTGTCCACGGAATGGGGCGAAAAGCACTGTGCCCGTTGTATCAACAGGCACCGACAGCACCGTGATTCAGCCTTTCGGATGTCGGAGGCATGGTCAATGTCGAACACATGGGTCAGCGGATAGGCTTCAATCTGTAACCCTTCTGCCACCAAAGCACGCTGGAAATTGCGCATGCGGTGCTCTCCCCGTGCTATGCAAGCATCCAGAACGGTGAGCGTACGAGGTGTTAACCCGTAGATGCCGGCTGAGATGTACCGACTGTCAGGCTGTGGTGTGTCGTAATATCCCGTGACAGTCATCTGTTCGTCAACGCCCACATAGAGGGGCTTCTCGTCGTCAATGTAATCCGTTACACCCATCAGTGCATCCACACCCTCGGCTGTCTTGCCACTGAACGTGCGGACGTAACGGGCAAATTCATGCTCATCAAAGATGGTGTCAACGGTGGTCAGCACGAAGGGTTCGTCCCGAAGATACTGGCTTAACACGTGGAAACTGTGCATGGAACTGGGTGTCGACTGAATGACGAAACGCAGGGGTACGGGCTGACCTGCCAGCCCTTCATTCTGAATGTCCACCAGATGGCGTGCCACATCGGTCATGTGCTCGTTGCAGATGACAACAATCTCCGTGGCATGGTTTGCCAGGAAGATGCGCAACAAACGGTCGATGAGACACTCACCGCACACCTTCACCAACGGTTTCGAGGCTTCCACACCCTCCGCACGCAGGCGTGAACCGTCGCCTGCAGCTATGATTGCGAACTTCACTTGCCTTTCTCTTACTTTTAATGTGTTCTATAATCCAGATGCAAAGATAGGAAAATATTGGGAATAAACAGTATTTTTGAGTCTTTTGCTGCCGCTTTTCAATAGGTGCTCTTTTGCATTGTAAAAGACGCCCTTTTGCATTGTAAAACATGCCCTTTTACACGGTAAAAGATGCCCTTTTGAAGTGCAAAAGATGCCCTTTTACAAGCCTCTTTGTAACCCTTTGTATCTGAATAGGTTACAAAGGCGATTTTCAACAATTTCGGTTCATTTTGCAGACATGAGTCTTTCACATTTTGTAAGATTATTATCAAATCTGCACAAAATCCTTCTTCGTGAGCATAGAAACCTACAAATATCAGACCATTGTATAGGTATTTTTTTACTATTTAACAAAAAAATTTGTTTGTTTGTATAATTTTCATTACCTTTGCACCCGCATTCGGGATTATAGTACGGTTTCATCGGCAAGATGGACCGTCCATTTTTAATGTGCAGTTTTTATATAAGCCACTGTAAACATTGCACCATTAACCTAAAAGAACGATTCCCAGAACATTATACATTATATATAATTATCAAATCATATGAAACGAAACGAAACTAAGAAGGCTTATGTGGAGCCTCAGATCATGATGTTTGCCTTGGCTGGGGAATGCCCAATCTTGGCTGGTAGTCCTCCTGTAAATACGAATCCAACCGTAGTTGCTCCTGATGAGGACGACGATGATACAGACCTCGTACCTGAGAATTAAGTTGGAAGAGTTTTCTATTTAAATGTAAAAAACAAACAAATTATCCATTCATGAAGTTTAATAAAATTCGCAAGTGCAATGCTGGACGCAAATCAACAGCGGCACTCACGTTTGCATGTCTTAGTGGATTGACAGCCTTAGGGTTGACAGCCTGCTCAGATAATGAACTTGATTCGACTAACAGTGGCCAGAATGGCGCTGCCGTAACATTCCAGGTTACAACTGCAGACAAGCAGGCTCAGCAGGCAGCAAAGGCTAATCCAGCCTTGGCAATGACCCGTGCAGGATTCGCAGAGCAGCTGAAGATGCAGGGATTGACACCTGAAGACCTTGCTACACGCAAGATTGATATCCCAGGAAACAGTAAGTATTGCCTCATAGAGAGCACTGTTGCTGGTATCGATGACGACCTTACAAATGCTAACGCAGCTGGTACTCGTGCTAACGTTACCACAACTGCAACGCTGGGTAAGTTCTCTGCTATCGCTTATCGTGGTACTTCTGCAACAAGCATCAGCACCACTCCTTGGTTCTACAATGCTGAGGTAAACGCTAACGGTACTCTTGCAAATACTCAACTTTGGTCATGGAGTGAGCCATATGCACGCTTCTACGCTGTTTACCCACAGGTAACAACATCATATAGCAAGCTAACATTAGCTCCATCAACCAACACTTCAACTCCATACGTAAACATTGAGGTTGAGCCAGGTGTACAGAATCAGAAGGACTTGATGACAGCTTGTTCTGGTACAACACCTATTCACTATGCAACCTTGGGTACAGCACCTGCTGTTCCTTTGCAGTTCCAGCACGCAATGACCGCTATTCGCTTCAAGATTGGCGATCGTTTGTCTGGTACTCATAAGATCACTAAGATTGAGATTGTTGGTGCAAAGAGCAAGGGTAAGTTCACTTTGCCTTCATCAGTACAGACTACTGCTGGTGCATCTTTCAACAGTGCATGGTCTGATGTTAGCACTCCAGCTACCTTCACACTCGACGGTATCAGCGTAAACACATCTGGTCATGTCAACGAGACTATCGTTGGTAAGGATAATGATAACTTCACATTCTACATGATTCCACAGAGTGCAGTAGGTATCAAGGTAAAGGTTTACTTTGACAATCAGGCTTCTCCAGCTATCGTAGCACCATTTACTGGTACTTGGAAGGCTGGTACAACAAAGACATATGCATTGTCACAGTCTGATAATAACCTCAAATATACCTTCACAGCTACATCAGGTACAGATGCTACAAGCGATGATGGTGCAACAACAACATATCAGGTTACATCTTATGTGGATGACGATTCACAGCATCGACAAGTAAAATGGAAGGTTATTGGTTATGATGCTGACGGTGATGGCAACTTCTCTATGAGTGAGAAACCAACATGGTTGCGCAGCCTTGACGGTGAAGGTGGTACTAGCACAAACGATGTAGAGTCTCACACTGCAACATTCAATGTTAACGAGCGCAACCTCTTGAAGGAGCGTAACGAGGCAATGCAGAATGCAACAGCTGTTTCAAACTATAACCTTTCTAACTCTTCAGGTGCTTCAGCAATACAGAACACTGCAAACTGTTACATAATTGATGCTCCTGGTACATACCGTATTCCATTGGTTTATGGTAATGCTATTAAGAATGGTTCTGACAATACTTCAGCTTACAAGACAACTGTAACAGGTGGTTTTGTACCTGGTTATACAGAGGTCAGGTACTGTTATGTGGTCATGGCACTTATGGTTTACACCTAAGAGCTCACTTGACAAGATTGCAATGACCAGTGCTGGAAAGACTTATAACTTCACAGCAGACAACCTTGGTTGGAAATACACCAGCTGGTGGGGTGGCACAAAGGACCGTACTGTAGTTGTAAAGCTTGAACAACAAGCAGAATTCGGTACTAAGAAAGAGGCTACTGTCACACTTACACAGAAGAAGGGTAAGGACGAGCGTATTGGTTATGGTAACATCTATCAGTGGGGACGTAAGGATCCAATGCCTGGAACTAGCGCCCTTTATCCTGCAGGCTACTCATACAATGGCAGTGGATATACAACTGTCAGTGACCAAGAGAGTGAGTATAATACACCAGCTAATAAAGCCCTTATGGAGAGCCGAACCATCGGTCTGAGTATTCAGAAACCAGGTGAGATGCTTCCTAAGGTAGGTGGCGGTAAGCTCAGCTGGTTCTACAAGCAGTATATCAACTTATGGTCTACCGATAACAATAAGTTTGATGGTTCTGTACGTGACGGCAAGAAGACTATCTATGACCCATCACCAGTAGGCTTCAAAGTTCCTGATGCATACGCATTCACGGGATTCACCACGGCAGGTGCAGAGTGGAATAACGGATATACCCTCATTGCAGATAACAATAAGGATATCTACTTCCAGGCTGGTGGTGCACGATTAGGTAAAAATGGATCAATAGCAGCCCTTGGTACTACTGGTCTCTACTGGCAGTCTGTTCCAAAGCTTGATAATGGTAAACCTGGTTATGGTTACCGTACAGCACTATCGGATGGTAGTATAAGAACTATAAACAGACCTTCAAATGACGACATGGGTTCTTACGCTAATGCATACGGTGTTCGTCCAGTAGCAGAGTAAACTGACTTTTAAATTTATATATTACAGCCTCTCAGACGTAAGTTTGAGGGGCTGTTTTCTTTGTGCTTTCACGAACAAATTACGTATCTTCAAGATGGAGAGAATGAACAGATAAACAGATGTACATACGAATCACAATTCAATAGCTATGCAAGTTCCAAAACGAAGTGCAATAAAAGAGTGTCTCTCGGAGAGGAAAAAGAAACAACCAGCAATACAAATAAAAAAGGAGACCGAAGTCTCCCAAAGATGAACTAACTTTGTATTGCAAATGTATCATCAATTAATCTCGGAGCAGTTGACGGGAAGAGATTCGGAGATTTTGAGATGGACTTGATCGTCGACCCTGCCCAGCACGCCATACTCACACTAGTAGAGAAATCCACCAATATGTTGCTTATGCAGAAACTGCCATTTGGAAAACTGTCAAAGCCTCTGGTAAAGGTCACAGATTCTGTCCACCTCTATTCAGCAGGAAATCAAAAATGTTCAGGATGAGTATGCCGTCATCGTTGCGGAAAGTGGGTTGCATGCCTCCTACGATGACAACTTTCTGAGTTTTTTCTTCAGATGGCAAAGCGTAAGCCGACTGGATATAGATTCTGTCCTGCCCTCTGTTGCATACGAAGTCCACTTCAAGCTGCTTGCGTTCACTTATTCCATTTTCGTTTTTCGTATTTTGCGTAACTTGCCCTACATCCACAGAATAGCCACGCATTCGCAACTCATTGTATATAAGATTCTCCATCAAATGTGTGTGTTCTGTCTGGCGGAAATTCAATCGGACATTGCGTAATCCCAAGTCTTCAAAATAGTATTTTGCCGGAGTATCAATGTATTTACGCCCCTTGATATCGTAGCGTACGGCACGCTCTATCAGGAAAGCATCCTGCATATAGTCCAGATAAGTCTTGACGGTGTCTCTGGTGATGGTGCTCCGCTTTTCGGAACGAAAGGTATTCGCTATTTTCTGTGGATTGGTAAGGCTTCCGATGCTGCTTGCCATGACGTCAATGAGTTCTTCCAGATCATCATCGTTTCGTATGCTGTACCTTTCTTTAATGTCGATAAGGTAGGTGTTGGAGAAAAGCTGTTGCAGATAACTCTTCTTCTGTTGTTCCGTTGGCATCGTTACAGTTTGGGGTAATCCTCCTAAAAGCACATATTCGTTGAGGTGTGTTTCCAAGAAAGGGGCATCTGGCTTCACCGACATATATTCGCTGAAGCTCAGTGGGTGGATGCGTAACTCATCTCCCCTACCACGGAAAGTTGTCACAACATCTTTTGACAGGAAGCGTGCATTACTGCCTGTGACATACACATCTAATTGTGGATTCTTCAGCAGCGTATTCAGCACCTCCTCAAAACGGTCAAGCAATTGTATCTCATCTATGAGTATAAAGTATTCCCTCGTATCTGTTACCCTTTGGCCAATATATTCCAACAAGGGTAAAGGCTTTCGATAACGTTCATTATAAATGTTCTCCAAATCCAACTTAATGATTTGGCTATCATCTATCCCTTGTTCTTTAAGATACTGGCAGAAAAGGGTAAATAGTAGATACGATTTACCACTCCGACGCAACCCAGTAATAATCTTTATCATTCCATTGTGGCGTCGGTTAATTAACCTTTGCAGATATATGGGGCGTTCTATATTCATTCCTATTAGTTATTTATGCGTAAAAACGCAGTCTTTACGACTGCAAAGATATGGATATTTTCTCATAACATCAAGATTCTATTCGTTTTTTCTGCGTAAATACGCATTAATCAGGAAATAGGAAATGCATTATATGTATAGTGTGGAAACTATCTGATTGACTTTCTGTTGCTCCGCTTCACAGTCTTGTCCGCCATGTATCTTTTCCATAATGATTCTGACGAGCTGAGCTATCTCCTCTTGCAGCTTGGAAGTCGCAATAGGAATAGGAAGATTGCGTATATGCTCGGGGTAGATGTGATAATCTCCGCCTCGTTGGTCAGCCAACAATTTACCTACCATTGAGGAATTGAGGACACCCTGTAAATAAAGCAAGTCTACTTCGCTTGACAACGCTTCCTTCTCAGTACGAGTGTGCTTGCAGAATTTTTTGATACTTGAGGATATGCTCTTGTTGTTAATACCCTTCAAATCCTTCCAAAGAATAGCACAATAGATGGAATAATTATGTAGGAAATGTTCTTCTACATCTATTGTCACGTTGATAGTTCCTAAACAATTCATAATAAGTTTTGGACGGTCGTACAATTCACGAAAAGTAGGGCGCCGCAACTTATCAGGGCATCTTCTGTATTCCATTCAAGGTAACGGGAGAATTATGTCCATACAAAAGAAATTGAACGAAAGACCAAGAGAAAAATTAAACTTTTCTAATCCAAAGTGAGAGTTCTTTAAACACCTTTTGTAATTTTGCACTTGCTGGTTGATTCTGCGGTTAGTATTGCTGTAAATAATTATTTTCTTTTTTCTTGAAAAATATTTGGTATTATCAATTCAGTTGCTTATCTTTGCAACCGTTAACGGACGAAAGAATTTAGACGAAACCACTTCCTCATTGGATAAAATCATAATAAATGAGGATAAAACTAAATCCAAATTTAAAAGAACAAGCCTGCAATAAATAAAAAAAATATACACCTTATAGCTGTATTAACAGCGTTATTACTATGGCATGTTAATACAAACTTGGGGCAAAAACATATGGCTTAGTCACTTATAGGTAAAAGAAAGGATAACAAGATTCGACCCAACACAGCACAAAGCTAAGATATAATGTTGGGCGCTAACAGCTAATCCTGATTCCACGTGAGTGGAGTCAGGATCTTTTTTTTTCATGAAAAAGCAACCCAACAACCATTGTTCTTATCTCTAACAGCGCACGTCTTCAATCTTTTTTCCTAACAAAAAGCACAACAAGCAGCGTGACTCCAGATTAGGTTCGGCACCATTGGTTCTGTGCTTTACCATTTGCCGCATCATCCGCTCATGCACTTAATTATCAAAGTTGCTGTCACTTCTGTCACAGGGAAAGTGCTTATAACCAACTGGAGATAAACCATCTAACGCCAAATGTTAAAATGACAGCAACTAAAATGAAAACTATATTAGGGGAAAAGTAGCCCTTCTTTTCCGCTTCCTATCAGTAGATGAAAATGGAATTGACGCGTTTACAAGGAGACAAGGAAATGCGTTATCACCTAAAAATAATGGTATAAACCTTGTAAATCCTACCCACTCTCCCCTCAACTTTTTATCAAAAAAGTTTGGAAGTTTAGGTTTTAGTATATACTTTTGCACCACATCTGAAGCAGGACACTGCATGCAGATATACCAAAGAAAGCAATTTGAAAGGAAAAGATATATATGAAGCGACAAGGACAAACACTATCGTTGAAGAATCTAACAAAAAGTAACGTTTGGGACATTCAGGAAAACGATGTCTTCCGCCTATGGGCACAAGCCGAACGTGACGCAGATTTGAGGGATAACGAGCGTCATTACATAGACGTTATTAAAAGTGCTTTCACCATAGAGGAGGTGAAAGTGGACAGACCCGAGGTCATAAAGAAGTATGAAGCACGTGGTTGCCAGGTGGGTGAGATACGTCTGGATGAGGGCACAAAGGTGAAATGGGCATTGAAGAAGAAGCCTATCCTGCGTGTGACCGACCTTACATGGGAGAACATTCATCACGTCTCAGCACATAAACTCATTGAAGTTCTGGAACGTAACTTCGGTGGTGGATGGGAGAGTCTGCCACAGAGTGTGCAGGACATCATCCTCAGTGGGTTCGACGTAAGCACCACTACCCTACCTACAGCACGACTGAAAAAGCCGGGTGGGTTGTATGATAAGAAGGTGGCTGACGGCTGTGAGGTGCTCGAAATATCAAAAGGAGCATGGACTGAGGCTATCTTTGTCAAGGAGAAACCAATGGCAGTAGTGACTCGTACGAAGTTCCCAACACCTGAAGAGCTATCGAAAGAAGAAGATCTTCTTGATAATGACGATGAGGATCTGCCAGAGGATGAGGACGAGAAGAAGCGTGATGACGAAGATGACGAGGACTATGACGAGGACAAACTGACCGAGGAGAGTTATCGTACCACCTTCGATACCAACCCAGAAGAGCTGGATATACAAGCTGATGAGGTTGGTGATGATGATGACTTCTAATCTTTTAGCAAATAAAAATAAAGAGGAGTACCCACCAGGATACTCCTCTTTATTTATTAAAGTGATTTAAATTAGTTCTTCTTCGCCTTACGGGCAAGTGCCTCACGACGAGCATTTTGAATCTGAAGGAAACGAGCATCGACAGTGCTATCGTATTCCTTGTTCATTGTGATTAGTCTATCCATACAATAATCTTGTTACCTTAAATACCTAAACGCTTGCAAAGATACAAGGTTTCGTGCATAAAAGCCGTAGAAATATACCCTGAAAATATAAGCTTATACGATTTTATTGATGCATATCAACGGGTTTGACACACGTCAAAAAGATGCATAAAACAAGAGATAACCTTCTGATTTTCTTGCAAATAAGGCGTTTTGGCAGTAACTTTGCACCTGTAATATTAGGGTAAAAAGATTAATAACCGCAGAACCAAAGGGGTTCCGCACAAAGAAGAAAGGAAAATATTATGTTAACATTAGGTATTGTAACCATTGTTGCAGCAACTCTTGCAGAGGCTTTAATCATTGCTAAGCAGATTGATTTGGGCGAATAGAGTTGTCTAAAACAAAAGAAAATTCAACAAGAAAGCTACTTGAATCGTTCTTCAGTAGCTTACAAATAAAAAGAAATAAGCCGTTACATCGCAAGATGTAGCGGCTTTTCTTTATCTCATTTCCTATGTATGTCATTGAAAAACAAGTCCTTACGTCATTCCATCTCCCAAATATATCATAAAGAAATATGTCCTTATGTCATTCTGTCTTTAAAGAATCCAACCATATGTCATTATGTATGGCATTAAGAAATATGTCTTTATGTCATTCTGTCTTCAAAATATGGCATTAAGAAACATGTCCTTTTGTCATTCTGTCTATAGAAGATCAAGGTCATTCAACGCTCTTTTCGCCACTGTTTCAAGCTCTTCACCAAGCTCACAGAAGCTCAACACACAGTTATATGCAGCATGTTTCAGGGGCAAGTTATCCCCTTGTAGCGTCACATGAGCCTGATCAAGGAACTCATTGATGCCTCGTTCGTTAGGCTCAAGACCTTGAGCAAACAGTCGAGCAAGCAACTGATAGCCACAAAGCTGATACATATTCTTATCCGAAGCAATCCACTGATACGCCAGAGAGGGTGCAAAACGAAGGTGTTGCAACAGATGGAAAGCCAGCAGTTCAGCCATCTCCTGCGTCCGAACACGCTCCATCCACACATCAACCAGGTCGTTATCCATCCGTTCAGCAGGCATAATCAGCGTTGCCAACACCTGACATTCACGTATATCTTCCTTCCAAAGTTCAATGGCAAGGTCGTAATCTTTCCCGTATTCTGCTGCCATCTGCTGCAGTTCGGGTACGGGAACGCCCCAGTTTATCTTATATTCAACACCCTTCTGTCGCATGGAATGGGATGCCACACCATTCATTAACAGGCGGAAAGACTGCTTTATCTCCTTGAGTTTCTCGTGTGTCTCTTCTGTCATATTGCTTGTTTTTAATGTCGTTTAATGGTTCATTCCTCGACGCTTATATATATAATAAGGTAGGAAAGGACTACAAAAGTACGTTATTTTTTTGATTATTCATGGTTTTAGAACCGTAAAAAGCAGTGCACACAGGGGCAGAAAGATTGAAAACAGATACATAAAAATACTTCCGTTTGCAAGCGGAATCACTTGACAATATAAACTATTTTACTTAACTTTGCGCTTTCATGCTATCATCACCATGCACGATACTTACGAAAACATGAACAAACCGTAAGCTTTCAAAGCACAAAAGCCATCAAAAATATGAAGATAATACTGGAGATTTTCCTAATAGCAAGTGCACTGTTCCTATATGGCTGCATCGCTTATGTAGTGTTTTTCTTCGCGAAAAACATATATCTGGCTATCAAAAATAAGAAAGATTTAGAGTTAAAACCCTTCATCCTGCGCATGGCAGTAGGTGCTATGCTGGGTGGACTGTTCGTCTATGGCGTGTGTAATCAACTCAGAATCAGTACTATTATGGGGCTATTGAGAGACATCAGCACCCAGTTCTAAGAGCATTTCAACAAACAAAGAGAGCGCGATAGGAATCCTATCGCGCTCTTTACTTATTTTTATTGACTTGAAAAGTCTTGTTCTATGCTTGACTTTTGGTTCGCGCCTCACGGCGTTCCCCAATCATCTTGCATCATTGTTATCCTTAAAACCAATCTTACTTATTACCTTAACTAAACCTATTTAATGTTATCTGAACAATCTCTTTTGTTCTACCTTAAACTTAATAACTAAAAACCTAAATCTATTACTACTAACCTAAACAATCTTTTTATTTGTCTTTTGACGATGCAAAGGTACAACTGTTTGCGCACACAACAAAACTTTTACGCATAAAAAATCGGTTATTTAGCATTTTTTGATATGTATCAATACTCTTAAACACAACGCTTTCGGTTCTCAATGGGGTAACTCTAACCCACTTTATAGTAGGAGAATGCCCTGTAAGAAAGGGTTTCCTAACGTTCAAGACCTCATGAAAACAGATATGAAAGGATGAACGGACAAAAGACGGAACGCGCTTACTTACGCTTTGATAGACAAGGAAAACACATAGGGTCATCGCCACTTGCTGGCATCATCATGCACTTTCTCCCCTCAAACAGAGCAACAAACACATACGTCCCGCCATGCGTTGACATGAGAATATACGAAGGAAAGCAACGTCTTTCCCCATGGTTTACGAACTAAGAAATAGTATTACAAAACAGAAGAGACCATAAAAGCGAAATAAAGAGATAACACATGAAAATCATCTTTGTAACCTATTCAAACACAAAGGGTTACAAAGAGGCTTGTAAAAGGGCATCTTTTGCTGTTCAAAAGGGCACCTTTTACCATGCAAAAGGGCATGTTTTACATCGTAAAAGGGCGTCTTTTACAATGCAAAAGGGCGTAGATTGAAAAACGAATGGGAAATAAATTGACAACGAAACGTCTTTTAATAGAATCTGATCTCCGTGATAATCATTGAGCCAACGGCTGCATTGAGCTTCTTGATGAGCTCCGTCTGCATCATACTAAGGTCGGCACGCAAGGCAGGATTGATGATTTTCACGAATAAAGTCTGGTTTCTTATGAACTTCTCCTGCGTATATCGCGCCACAGTCTGCCCTGCCACAGTGTCCCAAGCATCAACCAATCGCTTCTGGAGGAGCGGCGTTTCCAATCCCTCCTGTCGCAGAAAGCTGTTGAGAACAGCATCCAAAGGTTGCACTTTCCGCCTAAACATGCTTGTCCTCCCGCTCGTTTATCTCGCCATTCTCAACTGAGAAGAGCTTATAACTGAACCCACTGCCCTGCAGAATCTTATCTAAATGGTCACGATTGGTGTCGGTTATGAAGATCTGACCAAAGTCATCGCCCGACACAAGACGTACGATCTGCTCCACTCTACTACTGTCTAACTTGTCAAAGATATCATCCAAGAGCAGCAAAGGGGTGTTATTACCTGCCGTACGACGCAGAAAATCAAACTGAGCGAGCTTCAATGCCAGCACATATGTCTTGTTCTGACCCTGACTTCCCTCTCTTTTCATTGGGTAACCACCCAGTTTCATCACCAAATCGTCCTTGTGAATGCCATGAAGAGAGTAGCCCATGATACGGTCTTTGGCACGATCCCGTTGGATAACATCCAACAACGGACCACGCTGACAGTGTGAAACATACTCTAATGTCACCTGTTCACGGTCGCCAGAGATGGTCTGATAGATACGCTGAAACACTGGTGTGAGTTCTTCAACAAAGGCTGCGCGCTTCTGATAGAGCGTCTCTCCGTGTTCAGCCATCTGCATTTCGAGCAGTTCCAACAGTGTTCCGTCGGGCTCATCCTCCTGTTTCAGCATACTGTTACGCTGCTGTAACGCCTTGTTATAGCGTGTCAGCGCATCCATATATAGGTTATCATACTGTGAGATGACCACGTCCATCAGTCTTCTTCGCTCCTCACTGCCCCCTTCAATGAGGGTTGCGTCGGCTGGAGAGACGAAGATCAACGGTACAAGACCAATGTGTTGAGAGAGTCGTTTATACTCTTTCTTGTTCCTTTTGAAATGCTTTTTCGTACCACGTTTCATCCCACAGTACACCTGTTCCTTCTCTCCTGCATCCGAAACATAGTCCCCCTCCAACACGAAATAGTCGGCATCATGGCGCATAACCTCAGAATCCTTTGGGTTGAAAGCACTCCTACAGAACGAGAGATAGTACACTGCATCCAGCAGATTCGTCTTTCCTTCACCATTATGACCGATAAAACAATTCAACTTAGCCGACAAATCAAGCGTTGCCGTCTGTATATTCTTATAATTAATGATGGAGAGTTTCTTTAATTGCATAGTTGCAAAGATACCCCTTTTCCCTCCAATAAAAGAAAAAAGTCGTTGATAAATTTCAATATGTGCGACTTTTTGATTAATTTTGTCGCGCTATTAAGCACACCTTATATTATAGAATAGAATAAAAAACATCATAATCAAAATGGCAAACAAAAAAGAACAGGGTACATACGAAGAGACCCTTAACAATTCTGAAGCCGTCTTCTTGAAGTACAAGAAGCAAATCTTTATCGCAGTGGCTGCCGTCATCATCGTCATTGCAGGTGTGATTCTTTATAAGAATTACGTATCAGCTCCACGTGAAGCTGAGGCAAGTACGGAGCTGGCAAAGAGCCAAATGCTCTTCAATGCACAGCAGTATGACCAGGCATTGCCAGGTTTCCAGAAGGTACAAAGCGACTATAGCAGTACTGATGCAGGCAACCTTGCCAACCTTTACATAGCACTCTGCTATGCACATCAGGCTAAACCAAACTGGGCAAAGGCTTTGGAATATGCTGAGAAGTTCAAGACTTCAGATGATGAAATGATTAGTCCTGCTTCACAGATGGCACTCGGTGACATCTATGCTAACAATAATCAGAATGACAAAGCAGTTGATTGTTTCAAGAAAGCAGCCGACATGGCAAACAAAGAAGCAGCTGATAACATCAACTTAAGCATTGCTCCTCTGGCATTAAAGAAGGCTGGTATCCTCCTCGAAAGCGAAGGAAAGAAGGCTGAAGCACTTGAGATTTACAAGAATATCAAGAAGACTTACGTCAATGCTCCTATCTATCAGGAGATTGATAAGTACATAGAACGCGCTTCAAACTAATCCTTTATGGCTACAGAGCTTCATCATTTATCGGACTACGATGAGCAAAGTGTTCCGGATGCAAGCAACATGTGCTTCGGAATTGTCGTGGCTGAATGGAACCCAGAGGTAACAGGTGCACTGCTCGATGGCGCTGTTAAGACACTGGAAAAGCATGGTGCCATCCCTGAAAACATCCATATCAAAACTGTTCCGGGCAGCTTTGAGCTCGTATATGGTGCACAACAGATGACAAAGAACGATGGTTTCGATGCCATTATCATACTTGGAAGTGTCATTCGGGGCGAGACTCCACACTTCGACTACATCTGTCAGGGCGTGACTTATGGTATTGCACACCTCAATGCCACACAGAATATCCCCGTTATATACGGTCTTCTCACCACCAATGACCTACAACAGGCGAAAGATAGGTGCGGTGGCAGACTCGGAAACAAAGGAGATGAATGTGCTATTGATGCCATTAAGATGGCGAAATTCTAAGCATTTGATTCATTCATAACGCATAAACAAAAGGCAGCAGAACACGGAATAACATCCGTTCTGCTGCCTTTTTCGTGCCGTTTGGGTAAGTATTACATCCCGTAATGCCCTGAAAAACTATTGAATACCACTAAGAAAATAAAGCAACAAATATCACATTAAGGTTATCGAGGGTGACGATGGGAATTGAATACCACTAAGAAAATAAAGCAACCAATATCCTTTAAGAATGCTCATTCACCATGAATATCACAGCATCATTGACTTTCCACCACTGCATTTCCCAACTTTCATTTCAAATTAAAGGCTGAATGAACAACTCTTACTTTATATTTCATGATCCCAAAGTGGTATCATTCACAACTCGATCAGCACCATCCAACCCTTAAAAAGACTACAACACCCGTTCTGGATGCTTCAATTCATCAATCAACAAGTCTACTTCCGTACGTGGATTATGTTTATCGAAATCTGTTCGTTGGGCATATCTCCCTCGAATCTGGCGTGCCCACGCACAAGCTTGCTCCTCATTTCCATACTCTTTTAGATGCTTTAAAATGTCAGTAGAAGCCTTATCATATTTGTAAGTCCGCTTTCCTGAAGCCTTCCTTACAACCGATTCTATCATACTGATATACTTCTTGCGTTCCACACCAGTACTAATATTCTGAAAATGTAGGCAATACCAGAGTTCAAAAGATTCATTGCTCCAAGCGCATTTCATACCTTCTTTCTTTGCATCTCGAATCGCTTTAGTGAAGTCCATGAACTCATCTTTATCAAAGACAAGCCATATTCTGTCGAATTTCACTTGCCGTCTAGACTCCAATTCATCCCGCATCTTCACAGCTTCAGCCACCAATTGGCACGTTCCTCGTCCACATCCTTTGATAACAGAGCCTACTGTTTTGACTTCCGACCATCGGTCTTTGATGAAAGATCTAAAGTAATTCGGTTCTGTATCAGTCCCTTCACATACTATCAAGAAACGTGTATAGACGGCTCTGTCACCTTGTTTTCGCCCTCTACTAACCAACGGTTTACGGTTTTTCATTATCTTTCTCATGGTTATTCAAAGCTATTTTATCGGATGAAAGGGATTGCCCCGTAACGCCCATTGATGTAATCATTCTCGATATCACGGTCGTTTCGCACCTTGAAATCAAGCAAAGAATAAAGGTCACTCGCCTCCGTTGCATCCTTTTCAGTAAACCAAATCTGATCCCTACGCAGATACTTCGTATCAAGTAAGTGCGTATCATGCGTCGTAAAGACAAGCTGTGCACCATGCGGATTGGTCTCCTTATCCATAAACAAACGCACAATTGCACGTGTCAACATGGGATGAAGCTTGGCATCCAGTTCGTCAACAAAGAGCACATTACCGCCCATCAACGTCTTAAAGATAGGTCCTGACAGTTTGATTATCTTGTTTGTTCCGTTCGATTCCTTATCGTTTGCACGGAAAGTTGTCTGACCAATAACAGACCCATCAGCACCGTAAACATGGTGTGTAGTCACCACTTCCATCACCTTATAATCACCAACTGGCTCTTGAACCATAAACGGGAAACCCGACAACTGCTCCGTTATCTCTTCCGGGACCTCTCTTTCCTTCACCTCAATATTGGTAAATCCCAAATCAAGCTTCTTGAAAAGCTTCACCGCATCATCACGACCCTTAAGATGTTCCTCCAACATCTTGAGCGTAACATGCCCATATCCATCCTCGTCAAGTCCCGAGATGACATTGCAGCACTTCACGTTCTTGATGAGCTTTTGCGATGTCTGACCGTTCAGTTGCGCCACAAGTGAAAGGAAAAGTCTGTTTTCTGTCGTTGCAGACTCCTTGCCCTTGCCTTCTGGAAAGTAAGGTGCAGAGATGGAAAAGTCCTGCTTTTCCCTGCGGAAGAGATAGTGTTCCTTGGCTCCTGGCGCTATCTTACGTTCAAAAAGCCACTCCCCCTCAATCGTTTTGCGCGTATATTCGAATCCATATCTATAGACAGTATCCTCCAAAAGCAACTGAATTTCAAAGGTTGTAGGTGCTTCTGCCGACTTTTCATCAAGCAAGAACGGTTCATAAGCAATGCTTTCGTCTGGATTTAGTCGTACATTATTATTAAGAACACGCTTAAACGTCCCAAAAGCCTTGATGACATTGGTCTTCCCACTGGAGTTTGCTCCATAGAGAACGGCTACTGGAAGGAGGCGGAAGCCGTCTCTTTCGATAACGGAATCAGAATGTTCCTTGATCTGTCCTGCTTCCATCTGAAGGCTCTTTGTGTCCCTAAAGGAACAGTAATTACCAAAACTGAAATTGATGAGCATAGTATTTTCCTTTCTGTTTTATCTGCCACAAAGGTATGAATTATTTTTGGTTTTATCCAATTTTACGAGATTTTTTCTCAAAATATCCATCATTTTACTATTTATTTTACACTTATCTGCATTTTAAGGGATAATAATATGGATGCTGGAGGACGTGTATTTGTCTGACGAGCCCAAACGACTCGTCCGAGTAGGAAACTCCTTCATGATTCCTTTGTCAGCCCTTCTCTGACATGGGAGATAAGCCTTAGATTGTAAAAGAGATTCATATTAGAAAATAAAAGGGCGTCTTTTGCATTGTAAAAGATGCCCTTTTACGTTGCAAAACATGCCCTTTTACACATCAAAAGGTGCCCTTTTGCAACGCAAAAGAGCACCTTTTAGAACGTCATTTGTAACTGTTTGATAATCTATAGGTTACAAAGACGATTTTTATCTGTTTTCGTTTATCATGCCATCACAGTCCTCAAAAACTTGTAAAGCTATTTCTGAATAACACAATCCCTATCTGCTTATGAGAGAAAGCAGGACTGACGGGCAACTGTTCTTATGCCTTTTTCGATGCAATGACATACGACTTGCGGTCTATTTTTCTCTTTAAGGAACAGAATCAACCGCTTCTTATCGTAATCAGTATGTGGTACGACAATCAACTTCACCACTGTACCCATCACAGGGTGCTCAGCAGGAACGCAGATACAGTCTTTCACACCGTGAAAAGCCAACGCCGCATCCTCCACTTCAGATGGTGCGACCTTGTATCCACCCACATTGATGGTGTCATCGCCCCTACCCTGCAGGCGCAAACGCCCTTCATCATCAATGAAAGCCAAGTCGGCTGTTGTCACAACACCGTCTTTCAGCACCTGCCGCGTAGCTTCTTCGTCCTCCCAATAGCCCGTCATCAGCGTCAATCCCTTGCAGGCAACGTGCCCATCGGGCGTAATGAAGAACTGAGCATGGCGCATAGCCCGTCCCACACAACCAGTAAGACACTCGCCATCGTTGAAGTTATACGTAGAGATAATACCCGTTTCCGTCGACGCATAGGTGTTGAACAGTCTACTCATAGGTAGCAACTCACAGAATTTCTGCATATCCGAGGCTGCCATTGGTGCTGCTCCCGTCTCAATGAAGTCCACCTTTTGGGCAACCTTCTGTAGCTCCTTAGCCCACAGTGCGACGAGCATTCGGATGGCAGCAGGGACAAGAAACGTTGCAATCTTCCCTTCCGTACGGTCTATAACATCGAAGAATGCTTTGATATCCTTCATTCCGTCGATGATATGGATGGTTCCTCCGACATAAATCGTTGGGTAAACCTTCGACAAACTACCGATATGATTCAGCGGACCATTGATGATAAACGTCACATCAGAGCTGAATCCCTGTGAGAAAACAAGGTTCTCAGCGTTCGCCCATATCGTCTGATGACTGATCATCACCGCCTTGGCATTGCCCGTAGTACCCGTGGTAAAAAGGATGTCAGCCACCCCTTCAGGAGCAGAACCCCGTGAAAGGCGAGCTGAATATTCGTCCAACTTACCCTTCGGAAGGTCCTTATGCAGCGGAACAGCCACTGCTCCAGCCACGTGAACGGCAAAATATGCAATGAGAAAGTCGGCTGTTGACGTAGCAACGAGGGGCATCAATCGTCCCTTCACATCCCCCATAGCATCCACTTTCGCCGTCACTGCCTGCCACAGTTGCCCATAGGTGTAAGCCTCATCACCACAGATAAGTGCCGTCTTATGGGGTTGTTGCTCAGCGTTCTGCCGCAGTTTATCCTCAATCTGCATCCTTACCGAGTTTTGTTTTTACGAGTTCCACCAGACTATCAAGCGACTTGAAGTTCTTGGGTGTCACGTCTTTACGGTCCAATTCAATACCATACATGTCAGAAAGTGTCATCAGAATCGTTGTGATTCCAAGCGAATCAAGTTCCTGAAACAGGAAATCTGAATCCAAATCCACGATTGGCAACACCTCTTCTAATCTCTTACGAATCTCTTCTTTCATATCTTTTACTTACTTATTCTTGAACAAACGAGGGAGAAAATTCAGCAGATAACGGCGCCAGTTCTCCCATGTGTGACCGCCAGAGGTCTCATTATACATATAGATACAGCCCATTCGTGACAGTCTGGAACGGTATTTATCAACAAAAGGCTTCAACGGATCACTCTTACCAATGGCTATATAATAGAGTGCTGGAGGGTTCTGGAACTCCCGTTGCAGCTTCTTGTCGAGGTTCTTATACATGTCAACATCCGTCAGAAGAGGGCGTTTCTCGTCGTATCTCTGCTGCCATTGCGACGGCATATTCGACATAAACTTATCCAATCCACGTGTGAATCTGTCCAACGACTTGATGTTTCCGTTGGTAAGGAAGCTCACTGACTGCGGAGAGAAGAGCCCAACGTAATCGAAAAGGTCAGGATTGTTCGCCGTAATGGCTATCGTGTGCAGTCCACCCATCGACAGTCCGGCTATTGCACGGTGCTTTTTGTCGTTCAAAGTACGGAACTGATGCTCAATAAAGGGCATCACCTCCACAGGGAAAGCCCGTTCTGTACGCCCCAACCATGAGGAGACATTCACGTGCAAAGCCTTTGTTTTCATGTAAGGACTGTGCCCTGGAGCAGCGTCCTGTTCGGCTATTCCGTTCGGCATAACGACAATCATCGGCACAGTCTTGTGTTGTGCAATCATGTTATCCATGATTTGTGCCAGTCTGCCCATGCCCAACCACGCCAGTTCATCACCTCCTGTACCATGCAGAAGATACAGAACCGGATAACGTTTCTGTGGATTCTGCTTGTATTCAGCAGGCAGATACACCGACAGACGGCGCTGTTTCATGTTCTTATCGAACTCCGAATGATACCACAACTGCTGCACCGTACCATGCGGAACATTGTTATCCATGTAGTAAGAACCAGGGTATCCACCCACAACAAAGTAACTCAACGAGTCGTCAATGTCGCATACCACGTTCGGATTCAGGGGGTCTGTAACCATCTTCTTACCACCTATTGCAAAACGATAGGTGTACATCTCCGACGGGAGAGGTGCTGTCCTATAAACCCATGCACCGTCTTTTCCCACCATAGACATAGGCTTTGCAAACGAACCTTCTATCGTTACGTGCTTCACTTGCTTGTTAACGTAACGGAAAGTAACCGTCCTGTCACCGTCCACAAACGGCATACGTTTGTTTGAAACCGTCTGTGCTGACGCCACAAGGGCGGCAAATGAAATGATGAATGTACATAAAATCTGTTTCATATCACCTGTGTTTTATCATAAACTTATAATCTTTATCCCTGCTTCCTCCGCCTCTTTCATGTCCACATGGTCCGTAACCTGAAGGTTATCGGCTATCCCCTTGGCACAATAAGTGAGCAGAGCACGTTTGCTTTCATCCTCTTCCAGCACCGTGACCAGCGTTGATGGATGCACCAAAGCATAGAGAAGGGCAAACTCACCATGGTCGTTGTTCTTTATCAAGACGGCAGAAAGGTTCTCGGAAGTGTCTATCCAGCGTGTGAAACTCTCGTTCCGTTTGATGTTCTTATGCACTGAACGATAGATTTCCACACCCTTATAGCAATACCGATCCTCAACAAGTGGGGCGAAATAAGTTGCCTTTTCAATCTCACGTGCCAGTCTTTCATACTCCTTTTTATAGAAGGCATACACACGGGAGGTCATCTCGGAGTAAGTGGTATGCCCATCCTGACGCACCCGTTCATAGCCTTTCACAGTGATAGAGCCCGTGAAAACCTGGAAACTATTGCGTGGTAGAACCACGTTAAGTCCATGAATGATGAGCGGTTGGATGTCAAGTTCGTAACGTTCTGCCAATAGGAACGCCCCTTTATGGAACCTGCTGATGGTTGAACGGTCGTTACGTTTACCCTCAGGGAACACCACCAGACTGTAACCGTGGGCTATGTAGTCCTTGATAAGCGCATCATTGATGGCGTTTTTATCGTCTAACGTTATGAAACCGTTCCACTGATAGATCTTTCGGATGACCCTATTACGACTCACTTTACTGTTAGAGACGAGGATAGTCTTCGGACTTAACGCCATGAAGACAGCCGAATCGAGCATGGACTGATGGTTACAAACGATGATGGAAGCCGTACCGAAGGTTTCCTTTGTTATCCCTTCCGTACGGAATCTGACGCCTGGGATGTGGCGTAAGTCGAACAAGAACAGTCGCTGTTGGTATCTTCTGAACCATAATCGGCGCTTCTCCGACTGCGGCAAAAGCCCAAAGAGGATGAATCCCAACACGTAAACCGTTATCAACTGACTGAAGAATACGGCGGCACAATAGCCCATCACGGCAAGATTCTTCAGTCTTAGCGGTCGGCATCTGTAGGCTCCTCGTGTCTTAACAAGGACGTTGAAGATCAGTGGAGGGAAGATATAAGCCATCAAAACAACGGAGAACATACCCGCAATGGTCACCTCTGCCAGCGAATGGAGTGCTGGATGACGTGCTATGATGAGCGTTCCGATGCCGATAAACATTATCAATGCCGAGATAATTATCGAGTGTTTATACGATGCAAGCATCTTTCTTCGATACGCATACTCGTACATTGACCCTTCAGTCATGAAGATAGTATAGTCGTCACCCTGCCCAAATATGAACGTGGCAAGGATGATATTGACAATATTAAACTGCATTCCACACAGTGACATGATGCCTAATATCCACAACCAGCTCACTGCCATAGGCACGAAAGAGAGCAAAGCCAGCTCCAGATTACCAAAGGATAGCCACAAGAAGAGGAACACTATCAGTCCACAAGCAAAGCCAATGTAATTGAAATCACTGGAAAGATGATTGGCAATGGCACTGTTCATGCTCGTAATATCAAAGCTAAAACAGTCCTTATCAGCCAGTTTCGCCTTCACTTGTGGCATATCTTTGTCCTTAACAGAGAGCACATTGACGATGTTATACCGTCCTTCCGCCTTGTCAACACTGATGTTTCCAGCGAAAAGGGTCGTTGTCAGCGGAGCAAA
>QWCW01000113.1_pt1 | contig 35181 bp, 21 predicted proteins | sample 1972691 | NCBI WGS metagenome assembly QWCW01 (sample SAMN09866698, study PRJNA288562) | Human oral metagenome isolate pre2_saliva, whole genome shotgun sequencing... | reverse complement strand
GGCTCTTTATAACTACGACAAGGCATTGCTCACGGCATATAGTGATATGAGTACGCTACAGTCGCGTGCACATAACCTGTCGCAATATCAGGCATTGAAGAACAAACAAGTGCAATCTTTGACTCGTGCAGTAACGACTGCTCAACAACTTTATGCTTACAATCGTGCCACATACCTGGAGGTGTTAGACAGTGAGCGTGAGCAGTTGGACTGTCAGACGGAACTTATCGACACACAACTCCAGCAGATTTCCACACTGATTGATGCCTATCGAGGCTTTTTCTATTAAAGTATAATATGGTTGTGGTATACATCTAAATATGCCCACAAAGTTATAGATATCTAACACGTTCGTTTCAGATATCTGTCGTGTTCGTTTCAGATATCTGTCGTGTTTGTTTCAGATATCTGTCACGTTCGTTTCAGATATCTGTCGCATTCGTTTCAGATATCTGTTTTGGGTACAACAGTAAATAGCTACACTCTATTTCTAAAACAGAGCGTAACTAATCTATTAATCTCAATTAAGCTATTAGAATATTGGTATATTTTGTTTTATCGTTATGCAGATTGATTATCCTTATAATGAGGGTGTAGCAAACCACACAAACTTATAAAGAACATTAATACCATTGGCATTGCAATGAACAATAAATAGGAAGCAATTATATTAACACGGTATAATGATATTATAATATAATTGCAGGTTTGGGTAAAAAATAACGAACCAACACTTATCGCAAGTATTGGTTCGTTTCCTATAAATTTTGTGAACTACTTATTTAAATCTATCTTTAACTTATATTTGTGTTAAAGCACTTTTCCGCGCCAAGTTACACCTACATTAACTTGCGACATCTTGTCTTGTACCACGCCTTCTGGGTTAGTGTTTTTACCAAATGCGTAGCTGTAATAGCCGTGTATTCTTATATTCTTCTCTTTTAGCGGATAGTATTCTACACCTGCACCAATGCGAGTGAGTTCTGTTCCATCGTGTAACGCTACATCAGCATCTGTTCCTGCATGATTCACTTCGTAACTTGCTTTTGCAAAAATGTTTACTTTCTCAGTAGGCTGATACGATAACTGACCAATAATAGAACAATCTTTACCAATGAAACCTTGTCCTGATGCAGCACGGTTCCAATAATCAAACTCTAATTGAAGGTTGTTTGTGAAATGAAATTTGTTGCCTAACGAAATATAATTTATGAATTTATGTGGAGCATATTCCGACATATTTGCCGACCAAAATGTTTCCCATATACCATGTCGTCCGTTCCATAAAATGTTATAGGCATACATTTCAGCAGCTTTACCAGTTTTGTTCTCGTATATTTTTTGATACGGACTTTGGCAAATCTGTGTTAAGAAAGTATCGTTTCCACTATTTGTTGTATATTCGCCAATTAATCCCCATTGGTAACAAGGGAAGTTATAACAAAACTCAGATAAGAAATAACAATCAATAGGCGCTGGTAATAACTCGTAGCCTGCCACCAGTACAATATATTTTCCCGCCATAAATGCTACGTTCTTGTTAGGTTTATATTTTAAGTAAAGCCAATCGGTGGAATTAAAAAAGTTGTAGTCCTTATTAATCCCATTCAATCGATTACGAAATGCATAGGAAAACTTAGGTGAAATATCACCTTTTAAAATAACATTCACTACATATCCTTTAAAACCACTCTGGTCCTTAATATGCTTTCCATCTATGTTTGTACGCATATAATCAGCTCTTGCTTCAAATTGCAGGCTAACTGGTTTTGTTTCTTGCGCCATAGTAATAGTGGAAATCCACAATAACATAAGTGAAATTATATTTCTAATATTCATAATATGTTTGTTATAGGTCGTGTTTATATCTTTTCTTTTGTAAAGAGACAGCATATTGTTACACTGTCTCTTTACTCTGATATAAAACTATAGTATTAATTACTTTTAATGTGTATTTAATGTTTAGTCTTCTTATGTTTATTCCATAATCCACGCACTTCGCTCACAGTATCGGTAGTGCAGAACGAGTCTATTTTCTCTTTTCCAAGGAATGCCATAAGGTTTGATAACTCTTCGTTGTTTAGTATAATCTCTAACTGTACACTCTTCTGATGGCTGAAACCACCAATAACTTCGTGCATCGTAATACCACGATGAAGTGTATTGAGGACATAATCTTGAATGCGCTCGTGATCTTTTGAAATAACAAAAACACGATTCTTCTTATTCATTCCCATCATAAAATGGTTCAAAATAAGTCCGTTCATCCATGTACCAATAAGACCTATTATTACCAGGTCTGGAGTATTAATGGCAAAAGCTGTACAGCAGATAGCTCCACCAGCAACAGTTACCGATGTTCCTAGATTGATGCCAGTGTATTTATTGATAATCTTTGCCAGAATATCAAGTCCACCAGTAGAAGCGTTAATACTGAAAAGAATACTTTGCGAGGCACTCAATACCAAAACAAAACATAACAAATCAAACCACGGATTAGTTACTATCCCATGACTTGCAAGATGTTGCGTAAACATAGATTCGCTCATAGGAAAGATAGTACCAATGAAATCTACCATCGGACCAAGTATGAGTGCAGTATAAACTGTTTTAGCTCCGAATTCATTCCCTATTAAAACGAACGACAGAACCAATAGGACAGCATTAATGATGAAGATAACATTACCAACAGAAATGAATGGTAAGAGTTTTGAAATTACGATAGAAAGACCTGTGATGGAACCTACAATAAGTTTACTTGGGATAAGGAAGAAGTAGACACCAAGGGCTGCAACAAACATACCAAGTGTCATAATAATCAGTTCCACCCAAAACTTCTTAGTTTTTAACAGCTCTCCAACCTTCGAAAGACCATTACTAATAGCTGCTGCTGAGAATGGTTTTACCTTCTTAGAAATTTGATTCATAATTAAAATCGATTTAAGTTAGATTGTTCTTATATTTTTTTGTTTTCTCTAATTGATGCATGTGCCTTTCAATTCCTTAGGGTTAGCAAGATAAGGCAACTGTAAATGCGGTACAAAATTACATTATTTAAATGAGATAACAAATATTTAGTAGTAAAAATAAAGCTCTACTTGTAATTTTTCACTGTTTTCATGTTTATAAGCCAGTAATAGCCTATATAAAGAGCAATCATTCGGTTTATTTCTATTATTCATCTTAGCTTTCTTCTTTTGATTTTAGAGATACAATGGCTGTATATTCTCTTTATTGAGTATTGACATTTAGACAGTAGGAATAAGGTTATTTGTGTCTAATTACACCTTATTATATAGAAGAGCTTCATATCACAATATAACAACTATCTTATTGTTTTGTTCAGCTTAATGTTACTTTGTTTTGTAACAAACAATAGTGAATGTGTTTTTTGAGATAATCTATAATCTATAATGCGAATAAATATATTGCTTTTAAATTGTAACCTATGTGTTGTTAGTTGTGCTATAAAACTGAAATAAAAGCCACAAAACGTATTTATAAAGCTTGTTATTATGATACTTATAAATAAATAGTTTCAATTTGTAAGTAAACTCTTTCATTGCTTTTGAATAAATAGCGCAATAACGTGAGTCAGTGCTGTAGAGTGTATATAAAAAATAAAGGGACAATGATCTTCGCATCGTCCCTTGTTATCTGTGTGTTTTTTATATGTCAAGATATTTATCCGTAGATAATCTTTCCGTTCTCATCTTTATATTCGTCTCCAATACCTTTTTCATAGGTTGTCATTGCACGAAGACTCATACCAATGTTAGAGAAACCGCCATCGTGATAGAGATTCTGCATTGTAACTTTCTTTGTTAAGTCTGAGAACATAACAATACAGTAGTCTGCACATTCGGCAGCAGAAGCATTACCAAGTGGCGCCATACGGTTAGCAAAGTCGTACAATTTATCCATACCCTTTACGCCCTGACCAGCAGTAGTCATTGTAGGAGATTGTGATATTGTGTTGATACGTACATTCTTCTCGCGTCCGTAAATGTAACCGAAGCTACGTGCAATACTTTCTAGTAATGCTTTTGCATCTGCCATATCGTTGTAACCAAAGAATGTACGTTGCGCAGCGATGTACGATAGAGCTAGAATAGAACCATAGTCGCTTATGGCATCAAGTTTCTTAGCACTCTGAATCATTTTATGAAATGATACAGCCGATATATCAAGCGTTGTATTCAACATATTATAATCCAGATCGTCGTATGTGCGACGTTTGCGAACGTTTGGAGACATACCAATAGAGTGGAGTACAAAGTCAATTTTTCCACCTAGAATTTCCATTGAACGCTTAAATACATTCTCTAAATCTTCTACATTTGTAGCATCAGCTGCAATTACTTCACAATTCAGTTTCTCTGCTAATGAATTAACAGTACCCATTCTAACGGCTATAGGAGTGTTGGAAAGTGTTATTGATGCTCCTTCTTCTACAGCTCGTTCTGCAACTTTCCATGCAATTGACTGCTCGTTGAGTGCACCGAAAATAATGCCTCTTTTACCTTTTAATAAGTTATAACTCATATTATTATCCTTCTAAATTGGGTTCAAAGGTAATAATTATTGTTGAAAAACTAACCTATTATATTGTTAAATAGACTTTCTTTGTGTAATCTGCTACATCTGCCACCTTTTATTTAGATGCTGTCAAGTGGAATTTAATTGTTGAGCTACTTTACTGTTTTATGTATGAAACTAAAAGATAGTTGATTGTTGCTTTTAATGATACACTAACATATTTTGTACATCTCAAAGTGTTTACTATAAAAAATAGCCGAAACTTCTGCATATATAAAGAATTGCGTAAAGTTTGATTTTTTGTCGATACTAATCTGTTTCAGTGCATCGATATATTTCTTGATAATCATCGTCAGACCACTAACTTTTATCTCTACAATATTGTTTTACTTCTTCTGATAATATAACTCAAATAGTTTTTTAATTCAATCGGTTCATTAAACCGTAATATAGTTATATCTTGTTAATACCATTTATTTTCTATTGGTATCTTTAATTTACCTTATAGCTTGGAATAGTTTGCTACACATTCGTTATAAAATAAATCTATCTATTTAACAATGGGCAAAGTTTGCCTATACTCTACAGACTAGTTTAGAGCTAATTCTCTTTCAATAGATTGAGCATCTCTTCTTGTGTGATGACGTGAGCCATATCGGCTCCTTCAAGAAGCGAATCTGCAAGGTTGCGCTTTGTTTTGTGTAGACGAAGTATCTTCTCTTCAATGGTATGCTGACTGATGAGATGGTAAACCGTAACATCTTGTTGTTGTCCTATTCGGTAGGCACGGTCGGTTGCTTGCTGTTCTATAGCAGGGTTCCACCACGGATCGAGATGTATAACATAGTTTGCCCCTGTTAGATTAAGTCCCAATCCGCCTGCTTTCAGGCTGATGAGGAAGAATGGGCACTTACCTGTTTGGAAGTCTTTTACAAGTTGTTCGCGCTTTGTCATTGGTGTACTTCCATCTAAATAGAGGAAAGGTAGTTTTGCCTTTTCCATTGCTTTGCGCACTTCATCAAGATAGCTTGTGAACTGACTGAAAACCAATGCTCGGTTGCCACTGTCGTTAAGTCCTTCTGCTAAATCAAGGAAGGTTAGTAATTTGCTACCAGGTATTTTCCAATTGCTATCTACCAGCGAACAGCTACATGCCATTTGGCGTAATCGAGTAATCTCTGAAAGCGTACTAACGTTGAGCGATTTATCGGCAAGTACAGCAGCCTCAACTTGCCTACGACGCACTTCGTACATAGTCATTTCGTCTGACGACAGTTCTACAGGTATATATATGTCGTTCTTTGTGGGCAATTCTTCTATTACTTCGCTCTTAGTACGACGTAGTAAGAATGGTGAGATAAGGCGGCGAAGCTGACTTTGTCGTTCTTTATCGTTGTTTCCCGCAATGGGTTGTATAAACTTTCGTTTAAACTGTTCAGCACTACCCAATAGACCTGGATTAATGAATTGAAAGAGATTCCACAGTTCGGCAAGATGGTTTTGAATGGGTGTACCTGTCAATATAACCTTTCGGCGAGCCTGTAACAACATAGCAGCTTTCGACATTTTAGTGTTGGCATTCTTTATGGTATGCGCCTCGTCGAGACAAACCACATTCCATTCGCGTTTTGTAAGTTCTTCTTGTTGTGTGTTTAATAGTGCGTAGGTGGCAATAACAACATCGCCAGACTGTGCATCTTTTATAGCCTTTGAACGGTCGTCGCTCTGGTTAAGCACTATAACATTCAGAGTAGGCGAGAAACGTTTCAGTTCGTTGCGCCAATTAGGTACTACCGATGCAGGTGCAATAACAAGCGAGGCTCCTTCGTTGCTTTGTTCTAAAAGCAATGTTATGGTTTGCAACGTTTTGCCCAGTCCCATATCGTCTGCCAAGCAAACGCCAGCTCCCCATGCTGTTACCTTAGACATCCATTCAAAACCTTCCTCCTGATAGTCGCGCAGTTGTGCCTGAAGTGTTTTTGGAATGCGTGGCGTTGTCTTACTACTTTCTTCTATGCGTTGGCGTAGTTCGTTTATAGCCGAATTGCTTTTAAGGTTTAACGATTTGTCGTTGAGCACTTCGCCCAATATAGATACTGCCGATGGAGCCATTTGCAAGTGCGAACGGTTCTCAGAACTTACGGTGTCGAGGCGTTTTAAGATGCGTGTTAGCTGACTGCTTAACGTTATATATTCGTTGTCGCCAATGCGAATATATTTTTGCTTGTTACTCTGTCGCATTAGTTCGAGCAACTTCTGGAGCGACACAACCTGTCCATCGCTAATTTGCACATTACCTTCTATCTCGAACCAGCCACCTTTCTTTGTGAACGATATATTTGCCGAACTGCTGTTTATACTTGGATAATAGTTTAGCTTATATCCTTCGGGCCATTCCATTGTGCAAATGTTTGAATTGTTTTTACACCACTGCATAAATGGTAGCATCTGCTCTATAGAAAGTGTTATAGAATCGTTAATGGTGGTGGGCAACCATTCGTCGCCTTCATCGCAGACTTCTGCTTCTATTAGACCTTCGGATATTTGTTTTAGGTTCTTCTTCTCTTTCTTCAAACTTCGCACTAGTTGCACTTTCTTTCCATCTTTTTCGGCTATGGTTGTAATATTACCATGCCCTGGCGAAAAGATAAGTGTATCGGTGGCGCGTACTATGGCATTTATATTGAATACATTTATATTGTTGGGCGTAATGCAGAGTGTTATGACTGGAGGAATGTCTATGTGGTCTATGTTGTTTAACTCTTCTACCATATTAGAGTGTATCTCTGTTTTTCCACCTAACATAGTAATTAGTTTTACGAGTAGTGGTTCGGCTTCAACAGGGTATTCCTTTTGTAGGAGTATTTCCTTATAGGTTTTTAGTTCGAATGCCGAAGGAGTGATTATTGAGTAATCGGTTTCGGAGTTCTTCTTAGTGTATTGTATTATTCCATTTCTCTCGAGTATTGGCTCTATGTTGCTAGACACGTTAAAGGTTCCATTTTTTGTCTTGTCTATTATAAGGCATGGTTTCTCTTTGTGTATAGATACTAGTTGCATAGTGTTGTTTAGCATTATATAGACGTGGTCGCAACCTGTTAGTAAATGCAGATAATCGTTTATATCTAGAGAGTAGTCCCATGCACAAATCTCAGTTATTAGTTTGTGGTCTGTTTTGTCTAATTCGGCAATAGCTAATGCTTTTAGTTTACTGATGGATAGTTCTTTGCCCACTGACCAATTACCATTTTTGAGCTTTCTTTTAAGAATAGGCACTATGGTGGAGTAGCGCAAAAGATAGATTAACATATTCTCGCTCATATCTTTGTCGGTGGTAGTAGCCGATATGTTAGATTCTATGAGACTTTCTAACCGCATTTTCCAAGGCTCTGTATACTTTAATCTATGAAACAACGATTTTCCTCCGAATTTTCTTTCCAATTCTGCTGCTTCCTCACTATTTTTTGTAACTTGCATTTCGTTTCTCAGGTAAGCCCATCTTGGCTCTTCGCTCACATTCTTTTTATTTTCAGTGAGTGTTCCTAACCGTTGATATATCATTTTGCTAAGCTTAAATATAGCACTATTACGGTTATAGCAATCCAAAAGGTATTGTTCTCTCATTGTTATATCAACCTTATCGCAGAAGAATTGTTTAAATGGTGCAACTAAAAAGTAGCATGAGTTTAAGCACGAAATATAGTTTTTGCTCGCTAACTTACATTTACTTATAGAGGCTATCTTTTTTAATGCTTCCGGAGTATTCGTCAGGAGCATAGTCAATACATAATAGTAGTTACTTATTGGATAATAAAATACACCTTTTTCAAGCGAACTCTTATTGTTTATAGTCATTATTTTGGCATATAGTTTATAAGCCTTTTCATAGTTCCCTTTGTAAAGTTCCTGAATGGCTATAATTTGTAGAGTAAGCAGATTGGTTGTAGTTGTGTTTAAGTCGGTGCATACATTTCCAGTTGCAAGGAAATAGAAAAATGCAAATACATCTAATACCGATGTATAGATATAGGTATATGTTTTATTACTATTACGACTAAGTATCAACTCTTTCAGGTATTCCCAATTTATATCTTTGTCTTCATTAAAAGCAAATTGTAGCTTATTTCTTACTGAAGTATTAAAAATATCTTGCGGCATCTTGTCGAATACCTTCTTGTATTTTGCTTGGTCTATCAGGTCAAAAATATCATTGAATAGAGGGTGATTTATATCTAAGTGTATGTGTACAGCCTCTGGAAACTCTATATGGTCAATTATCCCAATTAGTTCGCACACAACACGTTTAGGCTTGTTTACAACGTGTTCTTGCTTAAAGAGACTTCTAATATTTTTCAGCAACGTATGGTTTTGTGGTTCGAATAGTTCGAAAATGGCTGGGAATAGTAGCTTATGATGTAAGCTATATTCAATTGCCTCTTTGTGTTTATACGATTTTTTTTCGTTTAATAGCCCTTTCAACGAAAGTTCTTTAAATGCATTCGCTGCAACTTCTGCAGGCATTAGCTTTGCACCTAATTTTAATATATTTGCTTTATTTTCACTATATCCTTCGAAATATGCCAACAGCATTGCTAAGGCTTGTTCGTGCGACAATAAAGAGTTGAAGTCTATCATAATGGGTTACATATAGTATTATAAAATTTATTGCCGTGTTTTATTAGGCATACACAAAGTTACGATTTATTGCTTAATGTACAAAACTATTCATACCATTTTGTAGTTTGCGGTATATTATTATGGTTGTTTGCGAATGCCAATTGTTATTTCGTTGCAAATGCAATGCATCAACTTTTGCAATATAACATTATATTATAGTTGCTACGATAGCCACAAATGGAGGCAATGTGTAGATGCTCTAATTCCATACTAAAGTGAGACGATAGTTTCAGATATCTGAAACACAACTGACAGATATCTGAAACTTAACTGACAGATATCTGAAACGAGAGCGACAGATATCTGAAACGAGAGCGACAGATATCTAAAACGAACGCCCCTTATATATGAGGCGATGAAGACTCTATTTTTTTTAAAACCTATGAGATAATTTTAATTGTGCTGCGAACAAACTGTAAACGTAGACGGCAACTTATTGTACTAAACCGACATAATAGCCATAACGAATTGGTTGTGTGTAAATGTGGGTGCAATAAATATTAGCCTACATAATGCTACGTTTGCTATCGTGTTAAACTAAGCTTTAAACTGATTCCAAAGTCGTGTGTTGTTGTAGGGAAACTGCTTGACGATAACAATGGTGTATTTATTTGAATGTCGTAGTAGACACTTGCCGTAATAAATCGGCTAAGTGTATAATCGCCTAAGAAAGATGCTTTAAAGGCAGTGTTTCCACTTGATGCAGCAGACGTGAGCGAGGCTATATCGCGCGTAATAGCGGCTTGTTTGCGATAGCTTAGATCGAGGCGGAGATTCAAATCGCGGTTTATGCCACCATTGTTTCTATTGTTTGTGCTCTGTGTATTTCCACTTTGCTGATTTTGTTGGCTGCTATTTTTCTTAATGTTTCTTACCAATCTGGTGTTTCTACCACCAAATAGGTTTATGTTGTTAATGCGATAGCCCAAACCAATAACCCAGTCTTTCGATGTTGCTTCGTTTACTTGCACACTTGTCATAGAGAGCGACAAGACACGTGTCTGACGATATTCCAAACGGGCAGTCAGATTATTCTCTAATGTAACATCTATACCAAGCAGTGGAGCGAACGCTTCGTTAATGCTTACTTGCGCTATATTATACATAGAGCTTGGCATTGGTGCTCCCGACGTTGCATCTTTAATAAATCCTAAACCGTTCATATATTCTTGCCACGTACTAAAGCTTTGGTACGATCCGATAGCAAAAATACTCTTATAAGCGTGGTTTATGTTTACGCTTTTAAAAATGTTTTGGAAGAAAGGCAAACGCGAAAGACCACTGTAACGAATGGTCCAGTTGGGTAGCATACTTTTTAGTTTAGGGAATATGTTTAGTCCGTTGCCACCCATACTTGTATATGCGTTTAAGAAGGCAGGTATCATAACATCGGCACTATATTTATTAACAGCACCCACACTGGGATTAAATCGTCCTCCGCCCATCGACATTGGATAGGCTGCACCTATATATTGTGCTTCTACACGGTTGCGATAGGTATCGAGCGATTTAACAAATTTGTCGAAACTGGCACTGTAGTATCCGTTGTTAGCATTGCCCATACTTTCGAAAGCAGTTCCTATAGATATTGTTGTCATTGTTAGGGTTCCGCTTTGTGTGGTAGGAATGCCAGCGTACATATATTGAATGCTCTTTGAAACCGTTTCGGTGCGGCTGGCATTTAAGTCTATTTTCAGGTCGCGAATAGGTTCGAGCGTTGCACGGAGTTGTAAATCCTCCGTTTTGTTTGTAGTAGCAGGCGTAGCAATACTGTCTGACACAAGAAGCCATCTGTTGTCTCTAGCCTTTCCAATATAGTCGTCGTCAATAACGCCAAATGCAAAGTCGAGTCCAGGAGCCATAATGCCGCCCTGTCGGGTTTGTCCGAAAGCATCGCCTATAGTAGGCATAAAGCCAGGTAGCGACATAGAGTATTGGTTGCGATACGACAAGCTAACTGTTCGTACCATCATTATGGCACGTGCCACACATTGTGCTGTTTTGTACCAACCTTTATTGTCGAGAGGTTCTTTAGGAGTAACCGTGAGTTTTAACCGCAGAACAGAGTCGGTTTTGTTGTATAACTTAACTTTGTTCTCGTCCATCTTCTTCCATTTTAGTTTCACAGCATGTCCGTTAATATCTTTCAGCGATACAACAATACGTTTCGTCTTCTTTGCGTGTGCTACAACAATAGCGGTATCGGCAGGTATTGTAACTTCTTTTTCAAAGCTTTTTGCATTCTTTGGCAGCGCTTTCTTTTTGTTGTCTTCGTTTTCTTTCTTATTCTTCGTATTTCTTCCTAACTCTTTATTCAACTCTTCGCTAAAGGCGCTTGCGTCTACACGTCCACGACTATCGAGAGAGCTATTTCTACTAAGACTTGGACGCGACTTATTGAACCTCTCGTTTGTCTTTTTTAAGAAAGGAATATGGTTGTAGAGACGTTCTAAGTTGAACGAACCATTTATATTCAGTGTCCTATTGTTCGTAATAATATTACCCAACGACTCTCCGCTCTCTAAGCGTGTTCCACGAACCCATGTATATGTGGAATTGTAGGTAGCATCAGAGTTAATCCAATCGAATATTGGAATCATATTTAGAGGTAACTGATAAGAAAGCGTGAAGTTTTGTTGATAGTCTAACGGTGTACCAAAGTGTTTTAAACTAGTCCACACAGAATCTTTCCACGCTTGATATTGGTCGGCATAGAGGTCTTTATTTATAGGTGTGTATGGCTCTTCAATTTCAGCGTGTGTAGCACTCTGGAAGTTTATGTGTAGATTGCGTGTTAAGTCCCACCGTACAGAGAAATCTCTGTTCCATAAGAATTGCTCACTAAAGGTTAATGGCAATCTGTTCATAGTGGTTGATTCCATATCACGTTCTTGCAACTCGTAATAGTTTCGCGTTATTTCGGAATTAAAAGCAATGTTTTGTGGTAGCCAATTTACTTCGAAACGTTTAAGAATATCGAACCATTTCGATTTACTCTTTATGATGCGTTTGAGTGGAGATAGCGACTTGTATACCGGTGTCCAATTGTAGTTTATAGCACCACGCCAGTTGTCTTCATTCTCATACACTGTGGTTTCGCCCGTAGTGTGCGAATGAGAATGGCTGTAAGAAAACGAGAAGTTGGCAGGGTCGTAAGGCATTGGGTGACGTTTGTTTTGTATTCCAACCCGCATATTTGATAGCGAAAAGTTCGTAGTGGTGCGCTTTGTAACTGCTATCGACTCAATAGAGTCGCGTTCGTGTTGGTTTGCAGCACCATCAAGAGCAGCATCTAACAGCATATCTGTATCAAGTGGATTGTACTTCGGACGGCTTTCACTCTTCGTTACACTATAGTATAAAGGTGCAGAAACTTTCGCCTTATCTGGGAAGAACTTACCTAATTCAAGACTCGTTGTAAGAGTAACGTCAGTATTTGTTTCCTTTTTACGTGCGTTTACACCTTGCTCCAAACCACCAAACCCATCGGTACTGTGGCTGGCATTAATATCTACTGTTCCAAAGTCAGATAGTTGAATGTTGAGTTGTCCACGTGCTGCCCAACCTCCTTCGTTGTTAAATTCGAGCAAACGCATTTCGTTCACCCATACTTCACCACTCTTCTCACTGCTCGAAAGGTTACGTACACCTATAATCATTGTCTTTATTTCGCCCAATGTAGGATTACCCATTATGCTGACACGATTTGAAGGACGCTTTTCATCGTACATAGAGAACTCTCGGTTGTAGCTTGCTGTTCCGTTTCCACGTCCAATGTTGCGTTTCTTCTTTACATCTGTAAATATCGAAATAGGAACATCAAGCATATTGTCTACTGGCCAAACCGCTTCACAATCCTGTCGCGAATACTTATCGTATTGCTTTTCAGGAGTAAGTTTTAATGGTATCTCGTATTCGTAGTAGTTGTTCTTATAGTCGGACCCCAATCGAACGAACACTGCCAATTGGTTATCAGAAAGGTTGGTAACATTTGGTTTGAGCGCATTGGCGTGTACAAACATTTGTAAGTGCTTGTATTGACGAATATCGAGCGTAGTATTTTTATAGACAGCCTTTGACTCTTTATAGCCTAAGTTCTGTACGGTCATAGCTAATGCTTGCTCGTTGCTTTGTACTAATTGTGGTTGTGATGGGTCTTGCTCGCGCGAAATGCCTGGAGGAAGTACGTAGTTTACTGGTGTTTTGTCGTTATTTTCCTCTATGCTTACTGCGCCAACAGACATTGTGCCCGATGTTGATACTGAATTGGTAAGGTTTTGTTGGTATTGGCGCCATTCTCCACGTACAAGATCAAACGTACCAAAACGTAGCACGATAGGTTTTTCGAAGTTTGTAAGGAACATACGCATAAAGCGAATACTTGTAAAATCGCTAATACCACCCATGCGTTTCTGATATTCTCGCACTGGAATACGGAATTGATACCACGTTTCTGGTGCTCCTCCTCCTTTACGTAATGGTGCAACAGTTTCTCGTTTATCAACAATGTAGTTTTGTCCAACTACTAAATCTTGTGGTCTGATGCTTATTTTGTATTGGTAATATTTCTCATATTCGTTGAGCGTATAATCTTGATTGATGTCTTCTATATCTGGTCCCGACTTATACGACGTGTCATAACGTTCGTTGCGGTTATCGCTATCTGGCGAGTTCCCTTGTGGGTTGTTTATATATTTGTAGCGTTGAAGTATAGGCGCTTGTATTCTGTCCCAATCTGAACCACGAAAATAGTGGTAGTTGTCGTTAGCAGGGTCTGCCCAAATAGAATCGAATACTGCCTGATTGGTGTGGCTACGAGCGTATGTTAAGAATGCTTGATAAGAAGGGAAATTACGCTCTTCTTCATCGTTCAGACCGTTTAAACCAACGTCTTGCAATGCACGACTCCCCTTTGTGGTTGCAAAGGCGTATGTTATGGTGGTTTGTGTTGGTATTTTGCCCCATTGCGTAGTTGTCCATGCCTGGCTACCATCTACAGGCATACCACTTTCATAAAACTTCTTACCATCGTGCAATATATCTTCAGACACTTCACCAAGGTTTATGTAGAAATCGCCACCATATAAGTTGGCATCTGTTTGTTTATTTGAATAGATGAATGGGTCGAGTAACCAGAACTCAATATATTCGATGTTCGCCATTTCGAAGTCATTTGTATCGAGCTTACGCATCATACCTCCCCACTTTTGACGTGGATTGGGTAAGCGCCCATTGATGTCGAGTGTTGGACTAAAGTTGTATGGTCCACGTTCGGTAGGGTAGTAAGCAAGATTGAGCACTGACAATGTGGGTGTTGAGCCGTTGTAGTTGCTTTGTTCACGGTTAGGGAAGAGTTCGCGTGTGTAAACCTCTCTCACGTAGAAGTTAGATAATTGTTCTAGATCGCTCTTGATGTGGGCTGGTGTGAGTGAACTACTTTGTCGTGTAAATAGTGGGTCTATGTTGTACCACGCTAGCAAACTGCGATTATATCCACTGCTAAGTGTTGTTTTATCTGTTGATTCGGAGAAATCAGAGGGTACACTTGATATTACCCAACTGGTTGGTTGGCTTATATCTATTGTATTCTTTGTATTTTCGAAGTCGTCTAAATACGATGCATGGTCTTGTGTGCCGTGGCTCTGACCAGCTATTAACTGTGCAAACTCTGCAGAAAACGAAATATGAGAAGGTTGTGTTAGATGCAGGAATGGTATTTTATCGAGCATATTTGTGAGCCACTGACTTTCTTTCTTCCAGCTCATGTTCAATCCCCAAATGGTGTTATTGAGTGGCTCGGCGCCCATATTTACCTTTGTTGTGAGAGCTTGTTCGGATAGGTGCATAAACGTACCACCTATCATAAAGTTTTTAGAGAAGTCGTATTCCCAATTTAATCCGAACATTGTTTTACGTTGTTGTCCGTAGTCGCTTTGACTTTCTAACGAAACGTTTACCGCTGTACCGGCGTCTATAATGCTTTGATTTAAAATTGTAACCTCGCCTGCATTGTAATCGACGCTATAATCTGAGCCTTCAACCAGACGTACTCCACCTGCCGTTACCACTACCGAACCTTGCGGAACGTTGTATGCTCCTAACGAAATAACATTAGCACTTGTGCCACGATATTGTCCAACGAGCAAGTATTTGTCTTTCTCTGCAATTTGTTTCGCTACCGTTTTGGTAGAATCGTATAATTCTGTGAAGGCATACTTATTAGCCTTTGCTGCTGGAACTCCTTTCGACACCAAATAGTTGTACATATATTCGCCGAATGGTTCTGTAACGGGAAAGAACACACGACCGTTTGAAATGGTGTATCCTTCTACATAATCGTAATATCCATTTGGGTGCGGATTGTTGTTGTTGTCTAAACGATCAGCACCTAACAGTCTTATAATTGGCTGGCTTTTTACTTGTGGCTCTGGTATGTAGGGTAGATAAACGCCGGCGGTATCGCTCTGATACTTTACATCTAAACGGAACTTATCGCGCTCAACTGTAGAGGCAAGGTAGTACACGTTCTTCATCATTAGGTTCCAGTTTGCTTGCTTTGGATTGCTGCTGGTATTTTTTAATGACTTTACAAACAGTGCTTCTGAGACATCGGTTCGATCGCTCGAAAACTCTCCAACTTGATGGGTAACTCCTCCTGATGTATATTCGTAAGCAATGGCAAGCACTTGATCGGTTTGCAAACCAGTACGTAACGACACGTAGCCTAGTGCTTGGTTTACAGTATATTCGGAGCTATTGAGCAGGCGAGCGTTCGACAGTTTCTCGTAGTCTACTCCGCCTACCATACCTAAACCGTCTAATACTGTATTTACTTGGTCTATGTTGCGTGCTTGTGGGTGACCTTGTGCTATGGTGCTGTACTCGGTATTAGCGTTGTTAGATGGAGTGTTGCCTGTTCCACTTCCCCATAAATCGGTGCGGCTGATTTTTGAGTTTTCGCCTAAATCGCTTAGTGCTATAATGTTTCGTGTATTGGTAGTTGTACCAGTCTTATTGGTAACCCAAATCTCTACGCGATTTATGGTGATGCCCGTTGTTAGGTTAGGCAACGTTTTCATAGCATCGTTATAGTGCTCGCGGAATGTATGTGCTAAGAAGAAGTGGCGATTCTCTTCGTAGTCGGCTGCGTCTATCTCGAATGGGGTAAGCTGTTTTCCTCCCCTTGAACTTACGCTTTTATTTGCCGATTTTTTCTGCGATAGCACTGTTTGCAGCTTCAACTTTCCAAACTGCATATCGGTTCTGATACCAAAGAGCGATGATGCTCCTTGTACGAGCGAATTGTTAGATGGAAACGATACGTTACCACCTTCTACAAGTTTTATTATTTCGTCTTCCTTTCCCTCGTAACGCAGCTTGAAGTTTTGTGCATCAAAATCGAATGTGGCATCTGTGTTGTAGTTTAGGTTCATATTCACCTTGTCGCCCACCTTTCCATTCACATTCAAATTTATCTTTTCATCGAAGTTCATCGTTGTCATCTTGCGATTTCTGATGGGTAACGATGGGTTGTCTATATTCTTCAGTGTAGCCCCAAAGCGTAGTTCGGCTGTTCCTTGTGTTCTTACACGTACTCCTCCGGGACCGAATATCTTTTCGGCAGGACCAAGTGCAAAGTGCATATCTGTGAAGTCGAACTTCTCTTTGCCCTTCTTTTCCAGTATCTCTTTGTTTTTTTGGCGGTAATAGTCGGCAAAGCTACGTTTCTCGCTCCATGCTCTATACTCGTCGGGAGTCATCATAATAGGTGTCGTAATATAGGTATCGCCTATTTTGTTACCTATTATATACATATTTAGCGAGTCGTTATATTCTACACTTTGTTTCAGGTTTTCGGGGCGAGCTAAGTCGTACGCCCCTTGCTGCAAATCGTTATATGTAATGGGGGTAGTGCGTTGCACTTTCCAGCGTGGGTGCAATAGCGAGTCGGGTATGTCTTCGTTTTCTAGTTCAACGTCTAATGCTTTTACCTTCTTCGTGGTGTCTGGTGGCGCAATTAGGCTTTGTAGCACGTTTGTAAATGGCAAACTATTTACAAGCGAGTGCCCCAATGCTAACAAGCTAATGCCTGCGAGCAGTAGAAGAATAGGTAATATGTATTTTCTTTGATTCATTAGCGATGACTTTGCATAGCCTTTCTTATCGGAATGTGTTGTGCGATGGAAACGAATGTGCTACGTCTTTTCTTTATTTTATTTGCTTTAATGCTAATTTTACAACTTGTTCTACGGGTAATTCTGGTTGTTCTGTTAATATAGAAACAACAACTTTGGCAGATGGGGCAGGCGAGAAACCTAACATAGTGAGTGCTCCAACTGCTTCGTCTTTCACAGCATTGTTTACATTAGATGTGTTAGATTGATTGTTTACGTGTACTTCGTCGGCAATGCCGCTTTGCACAATCTTATCTTTCAGGTCTACAATAATGCGCTGAGCTGTTTTTAGTCCGATGCCTTTTACAGTCTTTAGCATCTTGTCGTCGCCATTGGCTATTACATTGCAGAGTTCGGCTGTTGTGAGCGATGATAATATCATACGTGCAGTGTTCGCTCCAACCCCAGATACTGTTATGAGTAGTCGGTAGAGTGAGCGTTCTTGTTTGGTGGCAAAGCCATATAGTGTGTAATTATCGTCGCGTCCGCCAGTCATAATAGCTTCGTGTACGTATAGTTTTATGTTTTTCTTGCCTTGAACTGTGCTATAAGTGTTTAGCGAGATATTCAGTCCGTAGCCTACGCCGTGTGCTTCAACAACCGCTAATGCTGGCGAAAGGTCGGTTAGTTCACCTTTTATATATTCTATCATAAAAAACTTCTTTTGCTTTCCTGCCCTAACAGGTTTTTGTATATACATTTTGATAAACGGACAGGACCGTTGTTTATTGCATTATACACCGAAAAAGCATATTTTTATATCAAAAGAAAGATGTGTGTTAGAGAGAAGTGCTACTGAAAATATAGCATTGCTCCATAAATAATGTTGTGAATATACATACTGATTTCAAAGAAATTATGCTCTTGTTAAATTGCTAAACACAAAAATATTGACTCAATAAAGAAGAAGTGAAGATATTTTAGGAAGGTGGACGATAGTAATGATTTCCATTCTGATATAACAAAACTCTGAGAAATATATTGTTAATCAGGTATTTGTAATAGCACTTAAAATGCTACACTATATAATACTGGTATGCATAATAATCATCTGAATTAATATCTTTTAAGTAGTATAATATCGAATAATAAAGGAGGCTTTTTTTTGTGATATCTAATTCGCAACTGACAGATATCTGAGACGCAACTGACAGATATCTAAGACGCACGCGACAGATATCTGAAAAAAGAGTGTCTAACATCTGATTAATTTTTATAAAATATCTGAGAGCTTAATTTGGAATATGAGTACCAGTAGACACTGTTTATACTTCTCCCATCTATATTCTATTAAGCCCAGATATTGCAGAAACAGAAAAACAAATGCTATTTAGCCATACATAGATATATAGATATAATGTGCAATGCGTGTTTACAATATTTTAAGGGCGGCGATATAAGAAAATGTGGAGAGATGGATACAAATGCGAAACTTTAGGAGTGTTATATTGGTGCTTAACTCGATACAACAGAACCATTTATGCATAAAAAACTCTATTTAGTAAGTATTGTAAGTAAACAATAGCTCGCTAAATAGAATTTTTTACGATATGAATAATGGTTCTCTATGTAAGTGCTTGTTAAATAGTAGTTAAGGTGTGTAAACTTAAAAATCGTAAGCTACCTTTATAGCTTTGTCGCGCGATAGTTGTCCTGGATTTGTGCCAGGTTCTCCTTCTGGTACTTCACGGTGATAGAAAGAGTAGAATTGAATCCAGAAATCTAATATTTTTCCGTTTTCATCGTGAAAAGACATCGGGATAGTTGGAAATACATTGTGTCCACGGTGATCGATGTACGATTTCTGCACCAGTTCGCTGCAATATATTTCTTTATCATCGGGCATATAAAAATGATCGTAAGGTCTACCCAAATAGTTTAATGCTCGTTTCATAGAAGCCCTCATATCGCAATCGGCAATTACTCTTCCAACAGCAACGAGCGGTTTGCCTTCTTTTCCTTTCGTACGTTCAAGAAATTTAGCTAAAGGTGTAAGTACAACCCCTTTGCTGATAGCTTCTAATGCATAATCGGTACTGTCGGTATGATGAAATATAGCTACATGGTCAATCTTCAGTCCGTCAATACCTTGTGTAGCATCGGTAATAGGATTACTCTCTTCTTTAACAACAAACATTAAGTCGCCTTCATGTAAGTTCTGTAACGATATATTTTCCTCTTGAATAGATTCAGCAGAACAGCCGGTTAGGAGAATCAGCGATAATAAGATAAGGTTTGATAAGGTTTTCTTTAGCTTCATAATAATTGTGTTTATGTGTATTATTGATTTAAGTTCTTACTAAAAAGGCGACCATCTGTTTGTTGATAGTCGCCTTTTGGTTTTATTTTTAGAATTCTGCATTCTTTGGTGTACGTGCAAATGGAATTACATCGCGAATATTTTGCATTCCAGTAACGAAGAGAATTAGACGTTCGAAACCGAGACCGAATCCACCGTGTGGACACGTTCCATACTTACGAGTGTCGAGATACCAATCGTAAACTTCTTCTTTCATACCACGAATGTGTATTTCTTCGAGCAGCTTATCGTAGCTTTCTTCACGAACAGAACCTCCGATAATTTCGCCAATGCGTGGGAAGAGAACGTCAGTACCTTGCATAGTTTTTCCGTCAGCATTCTTCTTCATATAGAACGATTTAATCTGACTTGGATAGTCGGTCATAATTACTGGACGTTTAAAGTGTTCTTCCACTAAGTAGCGTTCGTGTTCACTACTTAAGTCCATTCCCCATTCGGTTATAGGGAATTCAAATTTTATTCCATCTTCTTGTGCTTTCTTCAATATATTAAAGCCTTCTGTGTAGGTAAGACGCACGAAAGTTTCTTTTAACACACCTTCGAGACGAGCAATAAGTTCCTTATCTATCATTTGGTTCAGGAACTCAAGATCGTCCTTACAGTGCTCTAACGCCCAACGAACACAGTATTTAATGAAGTCTTCTTCTAAGTCCATCAACTCTTGTTGGTCTATAAAAGCCACTTCTGGCTCTACCATCCAAAACTCAGCTAAGTGTCTTGGTGTATTAGAGTTTTCTGCGCGGAATGTAGGACCAAATGTATAGATGGCTCCAAGTGATGTTGCTCCGAGCTCGCCCTCCAATTGTCCAGAAACAGTGAGATGCGTTTTTTTGCCAAAGAAGTCGGCACTATAATCAACTTCATTCGATTTTGCCACACGGTCTAAATCGAGCGTGGTAACTTGAAACATATTTCCCGCACCTTCAGCATCGCTACCTGTAATAAGCGGTGTATGGAAATAGTAGAAACCATGCTCGTGGAAATACTGGTGAATTGCCATTGCCATGTTATGACGAATGCGAAAAACAGCTCCGAATGTATTTGTGCGAAGGCGTAAGTGAGCGTACTTACGCATATACTCAAAGCTCTGCCCCTTCTTTTGCATAGGGTAATCGCTTGGACAAAGACCATAAATTTCAATCTCTTTACACTGAATTTCAGATGTTTGTCCCTTACCCTGGCTCTCTACAAGTGTACCTATTACACTGATACATGCGCCTGTTGTTATGTTTTTGAGTATGTCTGCATTTATTGTAGATGGGTCTACAACCACCTGGATATTCTTAATGGTAGAACCGTCGTTCAACGCAATGAAATCAACAGCTTTACTGTTGCGATGAGAACGTACCCACCCTCTAACATTAATATCATTTCCAAAGTCGGTGCAACTTAAAGCATCGACGACTTTTGTTCTTTTCATTGTTATTTCTTTATTACGAAAAATCCTCATACACAATATGCTTCATATAGCAGTTGTGTACGAGGAGTTTGTTCTTTTATTATTCAAAAGCTCCCATACGAAGCATATCTACCTCTTGTTCGGTGAGATAACGCCAATCGCCTCTGCGGAGATTTTTCTTTGTAAGACCAGCAAATTGAACACGATCGAGCTTTACAACACGGTAGCCAAGACTTTCAAAGATGCGACGAACAATGCGATTCTTGCCACTATGTATTTCTATTCCTACTTGACTTTGATCGCGATCGTCAGCATATTCAATAGCATCAGCCTTTATTTCTCCATCTTCGAGCTGAATACCATCAGATATTTGCTGAAGTGTCTGTGGAGTTACTGGCTTATCTAAGAATACATGGTAAACCTTCTTCTTTAAGAATTTAGGGTGTGTAAGCTTGCTTGCTATATCACCATCGTTAGTTAGCAACAATACACCTGTTGTATTACGGTCGAGTCGTCCTACTGGATATATGCGTTCAGGACAAATACCTTTAACAAGGTCCATAACAGTTTTACGTTGTTGTGGATCATCGCTTGTAGTTACATAATCCTTAGGCTTATTTAAGAGAACATATACTTTCTTTTCGAGTCTAACTGGTTGGTCTTTGAATTTAACCTCGTCAGAACGCAAAATTTTTGTTCCCAACTCTTTAACAACTTCACCATTTACAGTTACAGCACCTGCTTGTATGTATTCATCGGCTTCACGGCGTGAACAAACACCTGCATTAGCAAGATACTTATTTAAGCGCAATGGCTCATTTGGGTCTATATTCTCTTCTTTGTATTCTATACGTTTTTTGAATGAATATTTTGCATTTGGATCATAGTCGGCATTGTGCTGACGATACCCACCTTGTTGTCCATATCCACCCTGACGGTTTTGATATCCACCCTGACGGTTTTGGTATCCACCCTGACGATTGTTATTGTATCCCCCTTGATGGTTGTTGTTATATCCACCACGGTTGTTATATCCACCTTGACGGTTTTGATATCCACCACGGTTTTGATATCCACCACGATTCTGATATCCGCCATCTTCACCATTATTATAGCGTGGACGGTATGAATTCTGTGTTGGGCGACTTTGATAACCGCCTTCTTCACCTTCATTCATATTGTAATGTGGGCGATATCCACCACGATTTTGGTAATTGTTTGGTCGGTTTTGATACCCATTACGATTCTGATAACCGCCATCTTCACCATTATTATTATAGCGTGGTCGGTAGCTTCCTTGTTGCTGACGACTTTGATAGTTATTGCCATAATTGTTGGTACGTGGTCGATAGTTTGTTTTACGATCAGCTAAACCGCCTCCTTGTAGATTAGAACCGAAGCCTTCAGGACGGAATCCTTCCTCTTTGTTGTCTTCACGGTTTATTCCATAGGCACGTTGTGCTTGAATACGAGGACGTTGTGGACGTCCTGTGCTGTGGTAGCTTCTTTCATAATAACTTCCTTGTTCGGTAGTTGAACTGTTTTCTCTGATGTCTTCAGCTTGTCCAGATTGATTTTCTTTCTTCTCGAATTCTTCTGCCATAATTTGAATTTCTTTTGTTTTGAATAATACTTAACCTCACGGTCGAAAACTAACTATATTTGTGTTTAAGTTTTGTTTCTAATTCCGTTGTATATATATAATGTGCAATTTATTAATATCTTATTTGTTTATATGCCGGTATAATTGAGTGGTGTGATAGCCATTAATTCAGCCTTCACCTTGTCGCTCACATTCAATGTTTGAATAAAATCGTGAATAGTATCAGCCGTCATGTGAGCATTTGTACGTGTTAATGCTTTTAAAGCTTCGTATGGATGTGGATAAGCCTCACGACGCAGTATAGTTTGTATAGCTTCTGCTACTACAGCCCATGTATTTTCTAAATCGGCATTTAGCTTTTCTTGATTCAATATGAGTTTGCGAAGACCTTTTAATGTACTTTGGATAGATATAATGCTATGTCCAAACGGTACGCCAATGTTGCGCAATACTGTAGAATCAGTTAAGTCGCGTTGTAAACGGCTTACAGGGAGTTTCTGTGCGAGGAACTGTAATATGGCATTTGCTATTCCAAGATTGCCTTCGCTGTTTTCAAAGTCTATTGGATTTACCTTATGCGGCATTGCGCTTGAACCTACTTCGCCTGCTTTGATTTTTTGTTTAAAATATTCCATAGATATGTACAGCCAGAAGTCTCGGTCTAAATCAATTATAATTGTATTGATTCTGCGCATTGCATCAAATATGCTTCCAAGATGGTCGTAGTTACTTATCTGAGTTGTCCATTGTTCACGCTGCAAGCCCAAATAATTATTTACGAACTTATTGCCGAATGTTTTCCAGTCGTATTCTGGATAAGCTATATGGTGTGCATTAAAGTTTCCTGTTGCACCACCGAACTTTGCAGTAAGTTTACAAGCTTTTAAACCTGCAAGCTGTTCTTGCAAGCGATATACAAAAACTTCTATCTCTTTACCTAAGCGAGTAGGAGAGGCTGGTTGTCCATGTGTTTTAGCTAACATAGGAACATCTTTCCATTCTTCGGCATATTGTTGGAGTTGTGCAATAAGTTCTTCTACTTGTGGATAATAGACCTCTTTCAATGCTTCAAGCATAGATAAAGGTACACTCGTATTGTTGATGTCTTGTGATGTAAGCCCAAAGTGTATAAACTCTTTATACGCGTCAAGTCCGCCAATTTTGTCGAACTCTTCTTTTATAAAATATTCAACGGCTTTTACATCGTGGTTCGTAATACTTTCTATTTCCTTTACCCTTGCTGCATCTTCTTCTGTAAAGTTCTTATAGATGTTGCGCAAGTTCTCGAACAGCTGTTTATTGAACGTAGCTAATTGTGGTAAAGGTAGTTCACACAAAGATATGAAGTATTCAATTTCTACACGTACTCTATATCGTATGAGTGCGAATTCTGAGAAATAATCTGCGAGTTTCGCAGTTTTGCCTCTATAACGTCCATCAACTGGCGATATGGCTGTTAAAATATCAAGAACCATAAAACTATTTTTAATTTACTTGCAAATTTAGTATTTAAAATTGAGACGGGAGCAATAAATCGCTATAATCTTTGTAATTTAAAGGTTAAAGGTTGCTTATAAAAACAAAAAAGCTCCACAACTAAAAAGTTGTAAAGCTCTATATTTATGCTGTGGGCGTTGACGGATTCGAACCGCCGACCCTCTGCTTGTAAGGCAGATGCTCTAAACCAACTGAGCTAAACGCCCTTTAAAAAACTCCCCGCAACCCCGAAAGACTACAGGGAACACCCCTGTGGGCGTTGACGGATTCGAACCGCCGACCCTCTGCTTGTAAGGCAGATGCTCTAAACCAACTGAGCTAAACGCCCTTACTTATCGTAAGCGGGTGCAAAGGTATATATAAATAATTTAACTACCAAATTTTTAATTCGTTTTTATTTGTTGCTTAAAAAAATAATAACAGTACACTTTTTTCTTTATATTCTTTCAATAAAGATAATATACCTATTATTTAATCTAAATTTCATAGATAAAATACTACTTTCTGTTTTGTATTTGTCCCTTAAAACCATAAGAGAAACGAATATTAGCATCTAAAAACACCTTATTGTTTGAGATATTACTATATTAATGATGTCTAATAACCGACATATATTCTCACTCCTAAAATGTGAATCTATATTTGTCTCGGTAAATATCTAAAATTAGAATTACCAAATATTTGAAATGTGAACAACAGACATAGGATTTGGAAAGGTTTATTGATATGTTTATAAGCACTGCCCCTCCCCTTGTCTTATTTATAACAGATCGATTCATCTGAATTTTAAAATATTTTATTTTTATTGAATAGGTAATTGATTTGTAACGAAGATACAATAAGCTATAGAATTTATAAAGGCAAAATGAGGTCTGACCGAACATTTTAATCCTAAGATTTTGTGTACAGCGAATAATTACTAGGCAGCAATAAAATTATGATTCATAACCAAGGAGTTTCATAATCATTTATTTCTTCTTTTGCGATAAATGGTTGGTTTGATGGTATGATAATCTTTGCTTTGGCTAATCTTTCTAAGTAATTATTCCGTATGATAGAATTTTCTAATTCTTCTCGTCTAGCTTGTCCCATTTTAAGGAACTTCTCTTCTAATTCTAGGCCAAGATACCTTCGTCCCAATAGATTGGCAGCAATACCTGTTGTTGCACTACCACTAAAGGGATCAAGTATCCATGCATTAGTAGCTGTAGCCGCTTGTATTATACGTGCCAATATGCTTAAAGGTTTCTGAGTTGGGTGCTTACCACAAGACTTTTCCCATTTTCCAATGGCAGGCAATTGCCAAACATCTGTCATCTGCTTATTTCCATTAAGAGCTTTCATTAGATCATAATTGAAATAATGCGCAACTTTTGCTTTCTTCCTTGCCCAAATAATAAACTCCGTACTATGAGTAAAGTAACGACAAGATATATTTGGTGGTGGATTGGTTTTTGCCCATGTGATCACATTTAAGATTTTAAATCCAAGTTTCAGTAGTTGCTGCTGCACACTAAATATATTATGATAGGTACCAGATATCCATATAGTTGCATTATCTTTCATATGATTGTGAACTGCAGTTAGCCATTTAAAGTTGAAAGCATCCATATCATCTGTGGTTGTTGGCTTATCCCATTCTCCTTTATCAACACATACAATCTGACCACTTTGATAACTAATGCCACCATCAGATAAGAAGTAGGGAGGATCGGCAAATATCATATCAAAATGGAATTTAAATTTAGACAATATATCAATACAATCTCCTTGAATAAGAGAAAAATCGTTATTTGCAGACTTGTAAAAGGGTGTAATCATTCTATATCATAGGAATTTATAGAATTACTTGTTTGTACAGGAACAGGCAATCCTAATTCTTGCAAAGGAATATAGTCAAAATAATATTTGCACCCAACACTAATTATATAATCAAGGGTATCTTTATATTTTTCATTTTTGAACCATGTATCAAGAATATAATAATATTCTACTCTATAGTTTAATTCTGAAAAAAGTTTGGTATACTCTTTTTTCTTAAAATCGCATGTTTGTAATTTTTCATCAACACTACCTGCTACTTCTTGATGTTTTACCTCTATTATAAATACAGTATTATTGTAAATTACATATATACAGTTATCAGGCAATAATTTTTTGGAAATATGTTTTTTCCAATCAACTCCTACTTCTTCCAAAAAAACATATAAGGCATGTTTCTTAAATAAGCGCGCAATTAGTTCATTTTTAAAATAAACTTTGGTGTTTATAACTTTATAGTCGTTTTGAGAGTTTAAAAAAGTTGCTAAATCTACTTTGGCTTCATAAATAAGCCCTGTGATAGTATTACCACCACCTATTCCATCTTTTATCATAATTAATTATCATCATTAGTACGTTGACAAACACCTTTATAATATCCTAAAGCAAAAGCAACATGGGGGCTTTTATGCCTTTGTGCACCAGCTTGGCTTTCTTCAAGATTTTGCAAAACAGATTTAATATTTAAATCTCCATTTAAATTGTACCCAGCATTGTAACCAATTTCATAAGCACACGCTGCACACTTATGCCTTCCAACTCCTCCTTGATCTGTAGGAATGGAGTTCATAATTTCTGATAAATGTATATGAGCTTTTTTACATGTCATAATTGTCTCTTGATAAATTAACTAAAATTTTCTTATCTAATCTATTTTGCTACAACATTTTTTTGCTACATACTTTGTTTCAAACATGATATTTTATTGTATGGATATTTCTTTTTGTTTGTAAATAGTTATGTACCAATATTTCTGTTAGTTTTCCCCTTTTACTTGGATTAGAATTGATACTCCTAGAAGCCCAAACTCTTTCTATTTTATATGTACTATACAGAATATCAAAGAAGTTATCGTCTTCGTTTTTTTCCTTACAATCAGAATTACTGAGCATAAATTTATAGCCTGCGTTATTAACTCTGTCGCAAAATTTCTTTAAACGAATTTGTGCATCATCGTTAAATGGTTCTTTTGTATAATCATTGAAGCTTGATGTATTACTCAATGGACGATATGGTGGATCAAAATAGAATAAAGTATCTCCATTTGCATAAGCAAAAGTTTTTTCAAAATCGCCATTTAAAATTTCAACATGCTGCAATAATATGCTGTCTTTTCTTATTGTATCTGGATCACAAATTGCAGGGTTGGCATATTTCCCAAATGGAACATTAAATAAACCTTTCTTATTCACTCTATAAAGCCCATTGAAACAAGTACGATTTAGAAAGAAAAACTTTGTTGTGTTTTCTATAGGGTCCAAATTCTTCTCATTATATCGTGCACGAACCATTATAAAAAACTCTTTGCGTTTATCTTCCGTTTCAAGAGATAAATAAGTTCTTTCTATCTCTTGAAGAGATTTAATAAGTTCTTCTGGATTATCTCTAACTGTTTGGTAACAAGTTGTTAAATCGGAATTAATATCATTGATTACAGCATGCTGAATATTGGGATATTGCTGTAACATATAAAAAAGCATTGCTCCACCTCCTACAAAAGGTTCAATATAAGTAATATTCTTCCATCTGTCAAAATCAGCTGGAAGTTGTACATCTATTTGTTCAATGAGCTGACTTTTACCTCCCACCCATTTAATAAAAGGTTTTGCTTTTGCCATTTCTTATTTTTCTGTAGCATTAAATAGTCTTTTATTTATACAATAACGACTTCTTTTTAAGCGCAAAGTTATAAAAAAAATAGGAAAATAAAGATTCCTTTCTTCAGGAATAACTATTTGAAGGCTTATTTTATGCAATGGTAAAAGTTTGCTATGTATATAGTAGTTATTTTTTTATTTTTCATTATTTCTTTTTGTCTATTAAAATGGATGTGTATCGGCTTAAAAAACAAGTGAATATAAAATATGAAAGTACGTTGAATTGGGTTACCATTTAGCTACTGTTACGTAAGTTTCTGGGCGCAGAAATATTTTGTTATAATTTTAATATGCTGATAGTGGTATGGGACACTTCTTTTTACTTTTAGGTTGTAAGGGTATTATTCCGACTTATTGTTGTGGGGTGTTGGTTATTTCTAAATTAAAATTATGTATAGATAGGAGAATAAAGAAGACAGATATTGTTGCAATGGGCTTTTTGGGAGAGATATATTTTCTGGTTTTTGGTTTATGTCCAAAAAAGTTTTTATTAGAAGTGATTAAAATTGTAATTATGTTTTTTAATTTTCTAATTATGTTTTTTAATTTTCTAATTAGAAATTCACTCCTTATAAAATTGTATGTTTGTGATTGCAGTGAGAGTAATTTTTAAAAGATAGTTAAGCGAGTATTTGTTTTAATAAGAAAGTTGCATTTTGGTTTTTTGCAACGCCTCTACCTATTTTATATGTATAGGTAACATTAGTGCCAAGTTCTATTTCGAACGAATAATTATGGAACCGTTGTGGGTTTTCGTCTTCGAGTTTAGAAAGTTCTAAATCGTGAGTAGCTATAACTCCTGTAACGTTTCGTTTAGAAATATACTCTAAGAATAGTCGTGAACCATTTAGTTTGTCTAACGAATTTGTACCTTTCAATATCTCGTCGAGTATTATTAAGCTTGGAACATTAGGGTCTAAACTTGCAATGAGTTGTTTTAAACGAAGCAGTTCGGCATTGAAATAACTTATGCCGTGTGTTAAATCGTCAGTTGTGCGCATATTAGTAAAAAGTCGGAATACCGATACGTACATTTCTTCGGCAAATACTGGTAATCCGTTCATTGCGAGAATATAGTTCACCCCCAATGTTCGCAAAAAGGTGCTTTTTCCCGCCATATTTGCTCCCGTTATAATGTAATATTCATGGTTTTGAATATCGAAGTTGTTGCGTACAGCCTTTTCGCCCAAGAAGGGGTGGTAAATGTTGCGTGCTTTGTAGCTTACTTTGTTACTATTAACAATTGTAGCTTGTTGTGCTTTGTCTTCGTTGAGGCGGAATGTAGCCATTGAAACAAGTGCATCGAAAGTACTCGATGCATAAATCCACTGGTCAGTAATAGGTTCGTATGTATGTTGCCAACGCAAAAAATGACGAATAATGGTAATATCGAGCAAACCAAAACAGTTGAAAAGTACAATACCAATTTCGTTGCTTCTATTGTCAATTTTCTGAAGAATGCGTTCTAATTGTCCGAACGATTCCATTGCGCCCGATAGTTTGTTTTTCAATTCGCATAAATGTGTAGCTGTAAACGATTGTTTATCTATTAATGTAGCCATATTCACGTATCCGTGCACCTGATTTTTTAGTTTAGATATTACTTCGTTCACCAATTTAATATATTTATGGCAACAAAATGTGGCAAGAAAAAAGTTGAATATACCCCACCATATTGGAAGAAATGTAGGAACAAAATTGGCGATAGATAGAAATATACTAAGGTAAAAGCCTGTAAGATTGGCATAAATAAGTGTTCTAAAGGTGCGATTGGCAAAGTAGGAAGGTATTTGTAATGTGTGAATGCTGCTAAAAGCTTTGCGAATTGCTGTGGTATCTATAGTTTTTTCTACGCCTTGTGCTTTGAATTGTGATAGAAAGGGTTCGTTTTTTGCGAGTTCTTCTATGGCTTCTGCGCGCTGTTTTATGTTTTTTAGAAGTTCTGTTGTAGAGAGAGTTTCCCATTTTCCTGCTAAACATTCTGCCAAATAGTCGCTTCCTCCCGACGAAATAGTTCTATTTATTCGTTGAAATAGCGAACCTTGCCCAAATATGTCAAGGTCGAAAGTAAAAGGATGAGTAGGTTGAAGGTAACGTTCGCCTGCGTCAAACTTTGTGTAATCGCCCTCTTGGTAAGCAATTTCCTTTTCGTACGTAAGTTTTAGAGCCAATGCATCAGCAATATCTCTATCGTTTTTTGTGTCTAAATTCCGAATATAAAAATAAAGAAATAGAACACACAATGCCACACCTAAAGTCCATGAGGCATTGTTGAGAACAGTGAACATTACAATAAAGGCAATGGAAACAGTAAACGATAATATTTCGGTAATAACGAATACACGACTTTTAGTACGCAACCTATAAATAGTTTGTGTAAGTTCTACTATTTGTTTTTTATATAATTCATTCAAACTTTTATTCATATTGCAAAGATAAATAAAATAATTTTAAAGATGAAAGTTTCTATTCTTAAATGGAATTGTTTGCAAAAAAAGAACTTTCTATATGGTGTGAGAAGAAAAAACATAAGTAAGCAATAAAGTTGTAAAATAAGAGTATATATTGCATAAAGCTAATATATGTAGCTATTATTATGACATAAAGTAAGTAAAAGTATTTTTATTAGTTATGTGTGTATTAAAATAAGGTTATTATAAAATTGAAAATTATTATTAGGAATACAAAAAGATACAGTTTTTATTTGGTGCTCTAATATAAAATCAATACATTTGCGGTAAATTAGATAATTTGAAATACTAACATAAACGTTTTATCAAAAATTACTATGGAAGTCAAAAAGATTATGCAGAGCCTGGAACAAAAGCACCCAGGAGAAGCAGAGTACTTACAGGCAGTACAAGAAGTCCTCGAATCTATTGAGGAAGTTTACAACCAACACCCTGAGTTTGAAAAAGCCCAGATTGTAGAAAGAATGGTAGAACCAGAACGTATATTTACATTCCGTGTAACATGGATTGACGATAATGGTAAGGTTCAAACTAATCTTGGCTATCGTGTACAGTTTAATAGCGCAATTGGTCCGTACAAAGGAGGCTTGCGTTTCCACAAAGCAGTTACACCTTCAATGTTAAAGTTCCTCGGTTTCGAGCAAACATTCAAGAATGCACTTACAACATTGCCAATGGGTGGTGGTAAAGGTGGTTCAGATTTCGATCCAGTTGGTAAATCAGATGCTGAAATTATGCGTTTCTGCCAAGCCTTTATGCTCGAACTTCGTCACAATATAGGTCCTGATCAAGATATTCCTGCAGGCGATGTAGGTGTTGGTGGTCGTGAAATAGGCTATATGAATGGTATGTATCAAAAACTTACTCGTCAATACCACACAGGTGTACTCACAGGTAAAGGTATAACTTGGGGTGGTTCTTTCTTCCGTCCAGAAGCTACTGGCTTTGGTGCACTTTATTTCACAATGCATCTTCTAAAGAAAGCAGGTAAAGACATTAAAGATAAGAAGATATCTCTCTCTGGCTTCGGTAATGTAGCTTGGGGTGCTGCAAAGAAAGCAACTGAACTTGGTGGTAAAGTTGTTGCAATTTCTGGTCCTGATGGTGTTTGTGAAATACCCGATGGAATTACACCTGAAATGATAGATTATATGCTCGAAATGCGTAACTCTAACCGTAATAAGGTTGAAGATATGGCAACTAAGTTCCCAGGTAAAGCTAAATTTACTGCAGGTAAGAAAGCTTGGAGTATTCCTGTAGATATTGCTCTTCCATGTGCATTCCAAAATGAATTAAGCGAAGACGATGCTAAAGAATTAGTTGCTAACGGTTGCTGGTGCTGCTGCGAAGTTTCTAATATGGGCTGCCAACCAGGCGCAATTCATTATTTCCAAAAGAACGGCATACTCTTTGCTCCTGGTAAAGCGGTTAATGCTGGTGGTGTTGCTACTTCTGGACTTGAAATGACACAAAATGCTGCTCACTTAAATTGGGCTCCTGCTGAAGTAAACGAGAAACTACAGTGGATTATGGAGAGCATTCACGAGCAATGTGTTAAGTTCGGTGAACAACCAGATGGCACTGTAGACTATGTTAAGGGTGCTAATATCGCTGGCTTTATGAAGGTTGCTCAAGCAATGTTAGAGCAAGGCGTAATTTAATAAAAGTCTTCTCCTTTCCCCTTCCTACATTCTTTTTGTAGGAAGAGGGAAATAGAATGTTACGAAAAGGGGAGGACAAATGTAAATTTGTTTTTATGGATAAAACTAGAAATCACCTTTTAGTAACAATGATAATAGGCTTTACTGTTTCGACAAGCTGCTTTGCACAGTCGGACGGTAAAGCCTCTTATTATAGTAATAGCCTACACGGGCGAAAAATGAGTAACGGCGAACGTTACGATAGAAATGGCTTTACTTGTGCACATAGAACTTTGCCTTTTGGTACGCGTTTACGAGTAACGAACCCAAGAAATGGAAAGGAAGTAGAGGTACGCGTTACCGATCGTGGTCCGTATGCACATGGACGAATAGTAGATCTTTCGTATGCAGCAGCCCGAGAATTGGGTATGATTTCTAGTGGCGTAGCTTATGTAAAGGTAGAAGTATTACCAAAAGAAACTGAAATTCCATTTGCATCAGAGCAATCTGCCTTAAAAGTACCAGAGGTTGAGTATGGTTTTGCTGGTGTTTGCTATGAGTTTATTCCAGAATGGGAGGCACAAGGTGATGACGATAAGCCCAAAAATATAGAACGTAAGGTGAAGACTTCGTTGCACCCGAATAAAAATAAACGTCCTACAACAACCACTAATTCAAATACAAAAACTGTTTCTAAACCTATAAACAATAAACGTCAAACACCACAAAAGAAAGAGCAGAATAGCTGGACCAACTTCTTTAAAAATATAAAGAAAGGCGTTAGTAGTTGGTTCGATTAATGTTATTGAGCGTAGTCTGCTAAAAATGTTCTACCTGTTATAGGTTGATATTTTCTATTCTCAGTAATATTAACTCAAATCCTCTGATTTGCATTACAGGATTATAAACAAAAAAGACGCATCGTTTTTCGATGCGCCATTGTTGAGTTATTAGTTACTTAATAGCTATTCTGAGCCTTTTCATCTCTGTATTTTTAAAATATCTTTTTCTCTCTTTTTTCAAATAATGTTTGTATTGAGTCAATTTAATATTATATTGAGTCAGTTTATTTCTGTGTGCTCAGACGTAAATTCATCACTTTCGTTATACTTTTATTATCTTTGAGTATTGTAATTAAAAAGTTATATTCTCCAGTCTTAATACGGTTATCAGCCATTATTGTAGCTGTGTATCTTACAACCTCACTAGGTTTCAATAAATCTATTCTTGTTGTTGGACTAATTCTGAAGTGTCCTGAATTTGTTGCTTCGGTTATTGTGGGGTATAAATCGCTTATTGCTTGTGTTCCATTATTATGTATTTCAAATGCGATTTTACCAATCTCGCCCCTTTTTAAGATATTATTGCCATCGTTATCTGCAAAGACAACCTTACTAATTTCTATATTGGGCATCTCGTTTGTAGACGGTGTGAGTCGCTCAATACTCGACTTATTAGAGAAATAGACTGGTTTTGCATTTGTTTCTGTAAAACCATTTGGAGATTCTATTTGAAAACCATATTGTCCATTATCTTCTGCATTTGTACTGTAAGACCCATTCTCGTCTGTAGTTTGTGGCAAGTTGTTATATTGTTCTGTATCTATCTGTTGTTGGTAGTAAGGCTCTTGTACATCTTTTCTATTCTCTGGCGCTAAGCGCTCATTACCGTAAGCATACTCTCTACTTTTCTTTTTTGTTTTGGCATCTATAGCCGCTCCGGCAGCTGCTCCTCCTGCCATTCCGATAATTGTACCAATATCTGAGCCTCGTGCACCTCCTGCAATGCCACCGATAGCACTTCCAAGTACGCTACCTAATGAGCCTCCTGCATAGATACTGCCCATATTCGAGTCGCAACTACTTAGTAAGAAGATTGTAGCAACTCCTAATACAATTACCTTCTTCATATCTTGTTTATTTCTTTGATGTTGCAAAGGTACTATCAAATAAAGTCTCTTTGAAAATAAAAACCCTATCACGTAGGGGAATTTCCCTAAAGTGAATAGGATTTTACGAAGCTGTTTAAAGCGAATTACTGAACTGAAGCGAGGCGATAAGACTTGCAACAAGAAATTATCTTTTTCTTATTGGCATATTGACCTTCTCGCTATATGTTCTTACTCCTTTTTATTAGTGTAACCGGTTTACACCATCTTTGTTTACAAATGTAACGCCTTTTACTTTACTGAAATAGGCTACAGCCTTTTCAATGTCCCAATCGTCTGGAGTTTTAACTGCAATACCATTCAAATTTTTATATTCATACAGCACTGCACAGCCTTTCTTTTGAATAGCTTTCATTAGCGCCTTATTTCCCTTTGTTTTGTCGAAATAAATAATCAGAGTGTGATTATTATTTGCTGCATCAGATTCGTCTTCTCCACTTCCCATAATCTTTTCTTTTATGGGACATTGAGCAGAGGTTGGATTTGGTAAGGCAAACAAAATGCCTATCAATAGCATACTTATTCTAATATATTTCTTCATGTTATGAGTTTGTTTTACATATATTGTTTGCAAATATAGACATTATATTGCATTTAACCACCATTTTCTGAGTTTATTTCTACTCAATAGGGAAGAAGTGGAGATTATTAGGAAAAGAATGCGATTGTAATGAAAACTAATTTAGTATAATGAATTGTCAGATAATATATTGGTGTTCAGGATTTTATAATAATATGTGGATTGGATTATTACAGAATAGGGGAATTTATACTTCTTATCTGGCTAAATACTTTTTAAGTATAATGATATAGAGTTTTAAAGGTTGTGCTTTTTTATGATATCTAATTCGCAACTGACAGATATCTAATTCGCAACTGACAGATATCTAATTCGCAACTGACAGATATCTGAGACGCAACTGACAGATATCTGAGAAGAGCGTTACAGATATCTGAAACGAACGTAACCAATATCTAAGGTGTTCTGTTCTATTCGTGAGTAACTTGTAAATATTGCTCATAATTCTCCAACCTATTTTCTATAGGCTCTTCATACCAGTATATTTATAAGTTACTATATAGCATTGTTGTAAATACAAACAATTTGCTCGTCAGTACCTACAAAATATATTCAGAATTTTAACTACTTATTTTGTTTAGAACAATTTGTCGCACAAGGAGTCGAAAAATGACATTTCCCACCCCATCCAATTG
>QWCW01000253.1_pt1 | contig 35509 bp, 29 predicted proteins | sample 1972691 | NCBI WGS metagenome assembly QWCW01 (sample SAMN09866698, study PRJNA288562) | Human oral metagenome isolate pre2_saliva, whole genome shotgun sequencing... | reverse complement strand
AAGACCTATGCCGGCACCTCCTTTTCGCAAGCCCTCGGCACGGTGGTGTCCGAACGCGTGGTCGACTCCGTCTTGTTGGTGCTCCTCACCGTCGGTGCCGCTCTGTTGCAGTTGCCCCAATACCTGCACTTCCTCCACACCACCGGCGCCGCGCCCCTCCAGTTGTTGCAGCGCTTCACCTCCGCCGGCTATCTCGTCACGGCCGTCTGCGCCCTCTTGGCGCTCGGCTTTCTCGCGCTCCTCGTGGCGCGCATGTCGTTTTTTCGTCGCGGCCGCGAAAAAATGGTTAGTTTCATGGCCGGCATCGCCTCCTTGCGCCGCGTGCGTCCCCTTTGGGCTTATTTGCTCTACAGCATCGGCATTTGGGCGGGCTATTATTTGCATTTCTACCTCGCTTTTTTCGCCTTCCCCGCCACCGCGTCGGTCGATCCCGCCGCCGCGCTCTTGGCCTTTTGCATCGGCTCGTTTGCCGTGCTCGTACCCACTCCCAACGGCGCCGGCCCGTGGCATTTCGCCGTGAAAACGGTGCTCGTGCTCTATGGTCTCGCCGAAGCCCCCGTGGTGGCCTTTGTTCTTCTCGTACACACCATTCAGACCGCCCTCGTCGTGCTCACCGGAGCATGGGGTTGGGCTGATCTGCTCCTCATTAAAAAACAGTCTAAAACCGCAACATTATGAGCGAAATTTTGAAACTTCAGCCGGAAGCCCTCTGGCGCAACTTCCACCTGCTCACGCAAGTGCCCCGTCCCTCCGGACACCTCGAAAAAATCCAACAGTTCCTCCTCGACTGGGCGAAGGAACGCAACATCGAAGCCCGTCTCGACAATGCCGGCAACATCTTGATGTACAAGCCTGCCTCGCCCGGTATGGAAGACCGCAAGGTAGTGACGCTCCAAGGCCACATCGACATGGTGCCGCAGAAGACGCCCGACTCGCCTCACAACTTCGAAACCGATCCCATCGAGACGTGGATCGACGGCGACTGGGTGCGTGCACGCAACACCACTCTCGGTGCCGACGACGGCATGGCCATCGCTACCATCATGGCCATCTTCGAAGATGACACCCTCTGCCACGGTCCGCTCGAAGCCTTCATGACCTCCGACGAGGAAACCACCATGTACGGCGTGGAACACATGGAAGACGGCCTCCTCAAAGGCGACATCCTCCTCAACCTCGACAACGAAACCCACGGCGAACTCATGGTCGGATCGGCCGGTGGCATCAACCTCACCGCCGAACTCGAATTCAAGCCCGTAACCCCCGATGCCGACGACAAGGCGGTGCGCATCTCGCTCCACGGTCTGCGCGGCGGACACTCCGGTTTGCAGATCAACGAGGGACGTGCCAACGCCAACAAGAACCTCGCTCGCGTGGTGGCCGACGCCATTGCCAACTTCGAGGCGCGTTTGGCCGAATGGAAGGGCGGCAACATGCGCAATGCCATCCCCCGCGAGGCTGAAGCTGTGCTCACCCTCCCCGCAGAGAACGTGGCTGCGCTCAAAGAAACGGTGGAAACCGAATGGCAGCGCGACCTCTTCGAGGAATACGGCATTGTGGAACCCAACCTCAAAATCGAAGTGACCGAAGTGCCCCTGCCCGCCACCTTGGTGCCCGAAGAGATTCAAGACAACCTCGTCGATTCGCTCCTCGCTTGCCACAACGGCGTTTTGCGCTTCATCCCCCACCTCCCCACCATCGTCGAAACGTCGAGCAACTTGGCCATCGTCGAGATCGTCGACGGCCGTGCCTTCTTCAAAGTCCTCGTGCGTTCGAGCCGCGACTCGATGCGCCAAAACTGTGTCGACACCCTCGAAGCCTGCTTCTCGATGGCCGGCATGAAGGTGGAAACCGACGGTGCTTATCCCGCATGGCAGCCTTCGCCCAAGAGCGAAATCGTGGAACTCATGGAATCGGTTTACCAAGACCTCTTTGGCGAACCTGCCAAGGTGCAGGTCGTTCACGCCGGTTTGGAGTGCTCGGTGATTTTGAGCCACTGCCCCAACATGGACGTCGTTTCCTTCGGTCCCACCCTCGAATCGCCCCACACGCCCAACGAGCGTTGCTTCATCCCCTCAGTGGATAAGTACTGGCGTTTGGTGCTCGAAACCTTGGCACGCACGCCCAAGAAGTAAAGCCCCGGCTTTTTTTCATACACTGCACCCCTCTGCTCTGTGACGAGCAGAGGGGCGTTTTTGTTTCCGGCCGCGGACGTGAAGAACAAACTCGTGGCTTATTCGCGGAAACCTGCGCACTTTCTCCAATTTTCAGCCGCCTTTCCTCGCGCGCGTGCGCATCCGCTGTTTTCGAAAAACAACCTTCACCTCTTCACCTTTCCCTTTCAAACCTCTGACGCAGAGCGAGTTGCATGTGAAGGCTTGATTTTTCGTTGTTTTGCGGCAACTCCTTGATCTATAGTGCGTTAGGGGTGAAGGCTTCGCCTCTCCTTTTCCTTCACCCTTTGTTCACCTTATTTTCCTCCTCCCCGATCTTTTCACCCCGTCCCCGCACTCCTCTCACGCAGTGGTCGCTTAGTCACTTTGTTTCGCATGAAATGTGCATAGTGTATAAACTCCCAAAATCTTCGGTGAAGGCAAGGGTGAAGGCAAAAAGGGGGTGAAACCTTCACCCTTAACCCATTTACGAACAGTGTTTTACGTGGTAAAGGTGAAGAGGTGAACATAAAAGTCGAAAATCGCCGGATGCGCGCGTGTGTGCGCCCGCGCGAGATGTGGAGAAATGTACATGGGTTGAAGAAGCAGTTGTGTATATTGATGCGCTTCCCGTGTTTCTAAAAATAGTTGTGGGGGTGCGTGAGAAAGTAGACGGCTTTCGTACATTTGACAGTGTAATTCAAATATACAATTTGTTCCGCGGTTTTCTTCTTTTTAGAACCCCATCACTCCAAATGTCGGATGAACTCTAATTTAGCACTTGCCGGTTGACTCTACGCTATTTAAAAAGATTCGTGGGAGTGAAAAATAAATCCCAATTCGCTTTTTCTATGCTATTTCATTTCATATCTTTGCGCATCATAAGAGCATTGAACGCCATGGATAAACCCATGATTCTAATCAAAGAAGTGCTAGAGGAGAGGGAATTAAGCAAACATTGTTCCCGAAACTTGGCAAGAGCTTCAGCATTGTCAATGCCTATGCCTGCAATCTCCGTCAACCAAGCCTCGAAACCCTCTTCCTGGTAGTGAGGCGTGAAGATTTTGATTGGAGAAAAATGATAAATCTATTTTTTAGATGTGGATAGTTAGAAATCATGAACACAGAAGGACTCGATACAATACAAAATGATGAAATAGAAATAGAGGATACCTCATCAGAGCAGGATAAGAGGATTGTCTATCCATTTAATCCCAATGATATTGAGATTGAAACTCCTCCATTTACAATTGGATATTTGATTGATAGATTGGAGCATGGAGAGATTAATATGTGCACCGACTTTCAAAGAGAAGGCAATTTGTGGACTGAAGAAAAGCAGAGTAGATTGATTGAATCCATTTTATTAGGATTGCCACTACCTGCCTTTTATTTTGATACAGCGAACAAGGAGTGGGATATCATAGATGGACTTCAACGGTGTTGTTCCATAAACAACTTTTGTGTAAAAAAAAGTCTTAAACTAAATGGGCTGGAGTTTTTGGCGGAAAAAGATGGTAAACAGTATTTAGAGGGTTTGGGATTTGATGATTTAGACAGGGAGCTACAGCGTGGTATTGTTACACGCCCAATCACGATTAATTTGGTGAAAAAAGCACCTAGAAGTATCCGTTTTATCTTGTTTAAGCGTCTTAATACTGGGGGCTTGGAGCTCACTCCACAAGAAATACGTAATGCTGTATATCAAGGTTGTGCCACTGATGCCATAAAAAGTATGGCAAAACTACCAGCGTTTATTCAGGCTACGGGAGGAAAAATACCAACAAGTAGGATGCAGGACCGAGATTTTGTAAGTCGTTTTGTTGCGTTTTACTTAATTAATTATTCTAGGTATCAACCCAGCCTTGATGACTTTATTAACCGTTCCATGGATTTGCTCGAAAAAGAAGATGCTAAAGATATTCAGAACAAGTTTGAGAGGGCACTGGATTTATCTTATAAAATATTCCGTGAAGATGCTTTTCGAAAGAGAATTGATGCCAGTGATAAACGACGTCCGATTAATAAGGCGTACTTCGAAGTTATAACAGTGTTATTTGCAAGATTATCAGAATCTGAAGTGGCCTGCTTGTTAAAGAATGAACAAGTGTTTAAGAATAATCTTTTGGAGCTTGTTAGAAATACTAGATATAGCAATGCCTTATCAAGAGGAACAGGTACGAAAGATAGTGTTAGTATTCGCTTTTCGTGGTTTGAGCGAGTTTTACGCAAAAGTATTGAAGGTGTAAGTATTATTATAGATAATGATAACGAGATTAAAGATATCTGATTTTAAAGCCCATCACAATACAGAGTTAGAGTTTGCGCCTTTAACTCTGCTTACAGGGGTCAATAGTTCTGGGAAAACAACTATTCTTCAGGCTCTATTGCTACTACGTCAAAGCTTTAAAAAAAATAGACTGGAGAAAGGTTTAGATCTCAATGCTCCTCTATGTGATATAGGAAAAGTAAAAGATGCATTGTATAGAGCCAGCGAAAGTGAAATAATTTCTTTTACAATAGAAACGGATGAAACTTTTATATTCGCATTTGATACAAAAAACAAGTACGAGGATACCTTTGTACCTGCTGATAAGCCAATAATATTGACAGATAGCTTGCGAGACCTTTCTTTATTTACGAATGATTTTCAATATTTAGGTTCTTCTCGGTGGGCTAACTTAAACCAATATCCTATTGATACATATGCAGTCGAAATAGAGAAGCAAATTTCTTTGGAATATGGTCAAGGAGAATTAGTAGGACACTTTCTTTCCTTTTATGGAGAAAGTAGGGATTTTGATATTGAATCAGATTTATTATTGCACCCATCCGTCGACAGCAGGAAACTTTTAGATCAAACAATTGCTTGGGAACGAGAAATTAGTCCGCGTATCACAATACGTCCTATTCGGAAAGATGATAAGATAAGTATAGCGTATGGTTATCGGAGTGTAAGAGAAAATTGCCGGCCCTTGGAAGACTTGCAATCAAAAAATGTGGGTTATGGTATATCTTACTCATTGTCTATCGTCGTAGCATTACTTTCTGCAAAGCCTGGTGCTCTTCTTTTGATAGAAAATCCAGAAGCACACCTTCATCCAAGAGGGCAATCAAAGCTGGCAGAATTAATTGCGTTAGTTGCCCAAAGTGGTGTTCAAGTTTTAGTGGAAACACATAGTGATCATTTGTTTAATGGAATACTTAAGGCGGTGGCTCAAAATAAAATAGGCAGAGAGGATGTGAAAGTGTATTTTTTTGAACTAGATGATGCTAATATGTCAGTGCATGCTGAAATCGAGTTTTCTGAAAAAGGTAGAATTTTAAACCCTAGAAAGGGCTTTTTTGATCAGTTCGACGATGACATGGATGCTTTACTTGGCTTGCAATAAAGAAGAACAATGGAAATACTTCTGAATGAACTTTCATTATCAGGTCAACACGCCTCAAGGGAAATATTTGTAGAAGAAATACTACCAACTCTAATAGAGGTTCTTTATGAAATACAAGAGCTTTCCGAAGCTGTTATCTATAAGAACGAGGAATTTTATTTATCAAAGGTTACAAGAGAAGATACTATACATGATATCCTTGTTGGAAAATTGTCAAGACAATATCCAAGTTTGAGGAAAATAAAACGACAATTCTTATCGCCTTTATTTGCTGAGCCTTATTGGGAAAGTACTCGCAAACACTCGAAAAATTATAGTTACACATATGAGGGGAACGATATCTGTAACCATTCAGTTGCAGAGGCTTGTGAGAGAGATAAGGTCATAATCTCATTTAGAGACACCAAGCTGTTTCGAGAAGAAACACTGTCAATTCTAAGGAATGGTAATGAACAAATTGGTATTGACAACCTCTTCAATGCGGGACATTATTCAAAAGTTTTATGTCGGAGAGGGATTATACACTCGTTCTCTTTGAAAGATTTCAAACTATTTAAAAAAGATGGGAGGGTTGTTCAGGGACAAAGTGTTTATGTGCAAATTGCTACGGGTTATTATTGGTATTTGGATAATCTTCACAAGGATCATTATGAAGTTTTTGATAGTAAGGGGCGACATATTGGAATCGCAAGTATGGATGGAGTTATAAATCAAAGGAAGAGAGTAAATGGGAGAACTCTACAATGATGCTTTTCTCTAGACAAGTAGTTCACAGAAGCATCCCATTCTTGTAAGTTTATTTCAGGAAGAAACGGTGTCCAAGTGCACATATTTGACTACTCGATACTTGTTGATAAATGTCATTATGCACAGGGATTACGAGGGTAACACTTCAATTTAGTTTTATGATCACGACGACCACATCGAGATTCAAAATCCTGGAGGATTGTACAGCAAGGTCAATTCCGATAATTTCCCCAATGTGAGTGATTATCGGAATCACGTTATTGCAGAAAATTGTTGTCCGGTAAAAGTTTTGGGCATAAGGGTCAAATATACTCCAGGAATTGGCTTTAACCTGGCGAAGTTCATATCTTTGTAGCATATTATAAGGCCATGATGCACTTAACTCTAAAAAAATCCCAAATGTGGCTCTTTGCAGTTGATTAGCAAAGGGTAGCACAATAGTCTTCTTAACTGGTATTGTGTGACTTGTAATTGCTATTACAACGGTCGTAAAAAGCCTTCCCAAGAGGCAGTATTTAATCGCTAAAGTTGAGGAAATTTGCAATTAAGGGACTCTCGCAAGAGTTTAATATTTGAGCTTCCACAGACAAGCGCATGCTCCGGAATTACTCGGTAAAAAAGGTCGTGTGCGCAGCCAGTGATACAAATGGATACAACCTATAGGGGACGCAACTTTGGCCTTGTCCTTTTTATGGATGCGTCAACTCATCATATCCTCCACCATTTCCTCATTCGAGCAAAAGAACGAATAGAAGATTTCGAGCAGGGATTAGCGTATCTTGAGCACTTAGGATCGGAGGTGGAAGGAGTCGTTGCACTTCGATTTTGAAAGTAGGATTCCAATCCTTTTCATTGGGTAATCAGTACCGCGAAGGGAGCAGTTCGCTCAATTATGCCTCAAGTCTGTTGCTTTGAAGGGGGTGAGCGATAAGAGGAATCTCTTCTCACTGCCGTCGGTCATGAACCAAGGGGAGCGAAATGGGTTTTCTAAGTTGCGGATGAGATGAATGTCGCAGGCGGGGGTGTTGTCCTCGGCGAGGAGAAAGGCCTTTTTCCCGTCCTTGTTGACAGCGACGTCCACGACGAGGACGGCGTGACCGAGAAATTGACCTTTGTCGGGGTAGACAAAAACATCGCCCGGTTGGATTTCGGCCAATGTGCGGGGCTGCATTTCTCGCGAAAGAGAGAAGGTGCAGGCGACGCCATAGAGTCGGGTGCAGAGCTTCTCGCGATGCACCACCGCTGTAGTGCAGGGTGTGGCCGTTGACGTCATGAAATTTAATTTGTTGTATTGCCCGGTCGGGAATAAGTTCTCAATTCGGCGAAACCATAGCTTTTCAAACTGGATAGGCCGCGCTTGTGTGCTTGAACAGAAAAAGATGAGCGAGATATCATCCCTTCGATGATATCTCGCTCACAGCGTCTTAGAGAACTAAGTAAGGACTAATCCGAAGAGGGGATTAGAACATCTTTTCGGGGTAAACACCATCGGCACCGAGTTTGGCGAACTTGGCCACTACTTCGGGACGATCTTCGGGATAGGTGACGCCGAGACCATGAGGGGGATGAAGAATTCGCTCTTGAGGTTCTCGATGTTCTTGGGATCGGAGAGGAATGCCTTGAAGAACTCGTTGGAGTGAGCGAAGTAGTCGGGGGTGAAGCCCCAGAAGTTCATCGAAACGGGGGTGGTGTCGGGGATCGAAACCCACTCTTCGTTTTCGTTGAGGTACTGAACGGTGCCGTCGTGACGTTCGATCTTGGTGCGTTCTACTACCGAGGTGAGGAGGTTCTTTTCGTCGACCTCGCACACACCGCGGCTCACGGTACCGCTCTCAGAGAGGGTGTTGCCTACGCGGAAACCCACCATGGCGTAACGGCCGGTGCTGCCTTCGGGGAGCGAAGAGAGGAATTTGCCCATCACTTGGAAGGAGTCGCGATCGTAGAAGTCGTCGCAGTTGAGCACGGCGAAGGGTTCTTTGATCACGTCTTGTCCCATCATCACGGCGTGGTTCGTACCCCAGGGCTTTTGACGGTCTGCGGGGCAGGTGAAACCTTCGGGAAGTGCGTCGAGCGATTGGAAGACGAGTTCGCAGGGAATCTTGTCTTGGTATTTGGTGAGGACGATTTTGCGGAAGTCGTCTTCGAAGTCTTTGCGGATGACAAACACGAGCTTACCGAAGCCGGCGTTGATGGCGTCGTAGATCGAGTAGTCCATGATGGTTTGTCCTTGGGGGCCGAGCGTGTCGAGCTGCTTCAGGCCACCGTAGCGGCTGCCCATACCGGCAGCGAGCAGGAAAAGAGTGGGTTTCATGATGAAGTGAGATTGAATTGCTGGCGCAAAGATAACAAATCTCGACGAAACGCGCCAAAGGGATTGGGTGTTTTGTCAAGTATGCGTGACAAAAAAGTTTTGCTCGGTGGAGGAAGGGGCAAAACGTGATGAGTGGGCGTCGGAATGCGCCGCTCGGCGATCAGTAGGCGTTCTTGCTGCGGGTGGTGAGCACGGTTTGGATCATGATCCAGAGATCGAGGGCAAAATTCCAGTGCTCGATGTACCAAATGTCTTTTTTAACGCGTCCTTCCATTTGCCACAACTCTTTGGTCTCGCCGCGGAAGCCGGTGACTTGTGCCCAACCGGTGATGCCGGGGCGGACGAAGTGACGCATCATATATTTGTCGATGAGTGCGCTGTATTCCTCAGTGTGCTTGAGCATGTGTGGGCGAGGCCCGACGAGCGACATGTCGCCGAGGAAAACATTGATGAGTTGCGGGAGTTCGTCGATATTGGTGCGACGCATGAAGTCGCCGATGCGTGTTTTGCGGGGATCGTGCTCTGTGGCCTGCTTGCTGTCGCTGTCGGCATTGACACGCATGGAGCGGAATTTGTAGCAGTCGAACTCTTTGCCGTTGAGTCCGCTGCGCTTTTGGCGGAAGAAAATGGGCCCCGGGCTGGAGAGTTTGATCAGTGTGCCGAAGATGAGATAGACAAAGGGGAAGACGAAAATGAGCAGTCCCGCAGATACGATGAGATCGCAGCCGCGTTTGAGGGCGGCATTGTCGAAATCTTCGAGAGGCGAGGTTTGGAGCGTGACGGCTGAGGTGCCATCGATCGAAAGCATCTTGACGCGGTGCGAGATGAACGAATAGGTGGAGGGTAGGCCGATGAAACTCAACAAATGGTTGTCGCAATAGTCGACCAATTGGCGAATGCGCGGTTGATCGGCCGAAGAGAGGGTGCAAAAGACTTCGACGATGTGATCATGGGTGTCGAGATAGCCTTCGAAATCCTCGTAACGGCCAAGATGCGGCACAAGAGGATCGTTTTTTTCCGAGGCCGTGTCGGCGAAATAGCCCACAAGGCTGTAGCCGGTGCCTTTGTCTTTGGCAAGTTTCATCAGCAGCGGATGGATATCATCGATGGGACCGACCACGACGACGCCTCTGCGTTGCACTAGCCGCGCGCGATAGTGTTGAATGGCGAGACGAACCGTCTTCTTGAAGAGGAGGGAGAAGAAGAGTTGCCCGACGAGTAGGGGAAGGAGGTATTTCCACACATTGAGTCGCGCAGCCGGAAGGGCGAGCGAGAGGGTGATGACGAGCAAGTCGAAATAAATGTTGCTATAGAGGGCACGGCGAAGAATTTCGTCGCCACGGATAAAGGCGTAGTGCAAACGACTGCCGGTTTGCATGCCGCAGACAAAATAACAGATAGAGAGGACGAACGAAAATTCTCCGTAGGCATCTGCATATTGGGGCATCTCTTCAAAAAAGAAGGGACGCATGGCCAAGAGGATAAGGTTGAGCCCGACGATCTCGCCCAAAACAACGAAAAAGCGGTAGATAAATGGCTTTTGGTTAGTGATCATAGAAGTGGAATGCAAAACTATGCGGAGAATAATCTCTAACTGTGCGAGCGCTTCGATAGAGCTGTTCGTACACTCGATACCGAATGGAAAGCAGTGGTTTCACGAATCGGGTATAGTCATTGCAAATTTAGCGAATGTGCAGGATATATCGGGTGTATGCAGCGGATTTTTTTGCATTTATCGTATGCCCTTTGTGCAAATCGTGAAAAATCCCCACTTGCCTTGGTGCAAGTGGGGATTTGTGTGCGTGATGAAAGATTAGAAGCTGACCGTACCGAGGTTGCGGTCCACCAAGAGTCCGTCGACGGCCTTGAGTTGGAATTTGCCGGCTTTCTTGGCGCGGAACTTCAGCGTGAAGAGGACGGGAGCGCCGTCTTCGAGCAAGAAGTTGTTGCCGCGGTTGACGAAGGTGGGCAACAGTTCCTTGGTGCCGTTGGTGTGCAAACGGTCGTAGGTGAGGTTCACCATGTCCTTCATTCCCTTGAGGTCGATACCTACATATTCGAGTTCGTCGGCTTTGTAGGGGAGACCGAAGGAGAGGGCGTTGACGTAGTGCAAGTCCTTACCGGTGACTTTGATTTCGACGAGATCGCCGGCCTTGTACGTCTTGACGTTGGGCGTGAGCACGAGCGAACCGCGCACCTTGTCGGACGAGTTGCGTACACCACCGTCGAGTTCCACGGCCACGGTGGAGATGTCGTAGGCATCGATCAGACCGTTGCCGTTGATGTCGCCGCCGGCCACATAGTCGAAGTCGGCATCGCCACGGCGCAGACCGGTGTAGTTCATATAAGAGGTGAGGTCGTTCTCATCGATGCGTTTGTCGCGGTTGATGTCACCCTGCATCTTGCCTTCGGTGCCGGCCACACGATAAACGTAGAGTTCGCGACCCGATCCGAAGTTGCCGACGCCTTCGTCGATGTGGAGTTTCACGTAGCGAGCCTCCGGATGATCGGCGGGAGTGAGCGTCTTGACCGTGGCATCCTTTGCCCAAGTGAAGGCAACGGGTGTCGACCAGTTTTGGCGGTCGGTCGAGAAGGCATAGGTACCGCGGAGGAGGGTGCCGTTGGCAGCGTCTTCGCGAGGTACATATTCGATGCGATCGATCTTATTGACGGCACGCAAATCGACGGTGAGGTCGAAGGGCGTAGCCTGTTTGTTGTCCCAAGCCGTGTGCCAAAGGGTTTTGAGGTCACGATCGAAGAGCTTGTCGGTGCCTTGTCCGCCTTGGTTGGCGACAGAGGTGGTGGCTTTCACGCCCTTGATCGCCCATTCGAGGGGATCTTTCACGGTCGAAAGGCGGAGGTTGCTCCATGCGCCGGCGCCACTTGCATTGACTGCGCGCACCGCAAAGTCGTAAGCTGTGACGGGAGCGAGGTCGTCGAAGCGCAAGCGGGGTTCGCGTACGGTGGAGTAGAGCTGATCGCCGAATTTCACTTCGTAGTAGTCCGCATTTTCTACGGGCGTCCAAGCCGGGGTGAGTGCGTAGGCTTCGGCCTTGGTCTGCTTTTCGTCCAGTTGCGTCGTACCGAGCTTGCCACGGTGGGTGAGCCAGCGGTCGGCGGGCGCGAATTCAAAGCCTTTGACTTCGACGCGCACGGCATTGGCACTCACATCGGTGGGCGCAACGCGCACGAGCACTTGCGGGTTCTTGATGATTTCGCCCACACTTTCTTCGCCGGGGCGTACCCAACGATTGAGATTCGGACGCGCATCGTAGAACCATACATCCACGCCATTTTCAAACTCTTCGCGCGTTTTTACCTGCTTGAGCTTCACCGTGTTTTGACCCACTTGCGCCGTGATCTTTTTCGGTGCGCGCGTCACGTTGATGCGCAGTTCGGTCGTCTTGTTGCGGTTGTAGCCGTTGAACTCGCCGGCGGTGCGTTCGGCCTTGAAGATCAGCGTGTTCTTGTTGACCGAAGTGCTGAGCTGGGTGTTGGTGTTTTCGCCGTCGAGGTAAGCTTGCGTGTTGCCGTCGTCGTCATATTCCAGCGCCTTCGTGCCGTGCTGGGCGTAAATCTCATAAATGCGCAGATCTTTGCGCATTTCCGAGGGATTGTTGTTGGGGTTGGTCATCGGAATGATGGCATCTGCCTTGACCAGCACGGGGAGTTTCCAGAGGGGGGCATCGAAATGGTTGATGATGCGTCCACCTTCGTAGCGATCGCCGGTGAAGTAGTCGACCCATGTGCCTTGTGGCAGGTAAATGCCGTCGCGGCGGTCGTTGCCTTCCGCATCTGCAGCCGTGTTTTGGTAGACGGGCGCCACCAAGAAGGCATCACCGTACATATATTGATATTGTGTACGTTTGCCGAGCGTGTAGTCATTCTTCTCCTCCATGAACATCGGGCGAATCATCGGGCGACCGTTGATTGCCATGGCCGCTGCCGTGTAGGCATAGGGCATGAGTTCGCTCTTCAGCTTGAGATACCAGCGGTTGAGCGCCGTGCTCTTGCCGCCGAGTGCCTGAGGATATTTGGGATTGGCGCCCCATCCGTCCATGTTGAGTTCCATGGGCGTGAAGGTCTTCCACTGGAATTCGCGCACATTGACGGGAATGTTCTTACCACCGAAGATACCATCAACGTCGGAGGTGATGTTCGGTTGTCCGGAAAGGCCTGAACCGATGAAAGTGGGGATGTGGAAACGAATGTATTCCCAATCGCCGCCTGTTTGGTCGCCGCTCCAAATACCGGCATAGCGTTGTGTGCCTGCCCAGCCGTCGAGCGAAATGATGAAGGGACGGGCGTTGTTGCCGTACTTGGGCATGATGCGACCGACGTCGGCCACACCGTTCAGCCCGAAGGAGTAACCCCAGCCGACCCATGCCACGTCTGTTTTGAGCACGCGGACACCGGCGTCGCGCACCTCCTTGACGATGTCGCGCTGCAGGAGGGCTTCGATGCTGTCTTTGGGGTGAAGATCGCTCTGCGTCCACAGTCCGATTTCCACACCTTTGGAGCGGGCGTAATCTCCGAATGCTTTGAGGTTTTGGATGTTGCCGTCGAGTGTAGACGTCTGTCCGTAGCCGGCGCCGTAGCCGTCGTTGGGGAGGAACCAGCCGAGGGGCATGTCATTGTCGAGATAGCGATCGATGGCAGCGCGTGCCGAGAACTGATAATTGTCGAGTTCGCCGTTGAGACTTTCGCGAATGCCACCATTGTTCTTTTGGCTTTCATTGTAGGTCTTGCCATCCTCCATTTTCATGAAGCCCTTGCCGTCTTTCGCTTCCGTCCAGTAGTCGCGGTTGTAGGCGTTGAGGTGACCTTGATAGAAACCGAATTTGGGCAACAGCACGGGGTGTCCGGTGAGCTGATAGAAGCCGCCGAGCAAGGTTTCGGGGTAATCGGCCACCCAGAAGAAGACATCGAGATATTTTTCGCCGTGGCGGAGCTTCACCTTCTTGGCGTCCGTGGCGCCGAAGTCATAAAGACCGGGTTTGAAGGTGTGCCACATCATGCCGTAGCCCTTCGTGCTCCAATAGAACGGGGTGGGGGAGGCCACACCGCCGTCCACCCAGTTGTTGGTGTTCTCGATGGCGATGCGCTGTCCGCGGTGCGAGAAGCGACCGTTCTGCACGCCGCCGCCGTAGAAGTACTCTCCGGGCCGACAGGTGAGTTCCAAATGCGTGCCGTCGCTGTCGAAGGTACGGAAGGTGGGCGATTCGATCACAGGATCGATCTCATTCTTCTTGTAGACGGCGAAACTGCTGTTGCTGCAATCGAACACCACTTTGATCTCATCGGTGGAGAGGGTGCATTGCTTGTCGTTTTGCTGCACATCGAGTCGCGTCACGTTCTTGCGCGGCTGTTCGACGAGGATGTCGGCGGCAGGTTTTGCCTCGGGGTTGTGGGGGGCGCTGCCGGCGGGGTCTTGGTAGATGCGAAAAATGTTGTTTCCGTAGAAATCTACCGTGATTTTTCTGTTGTTCTCGTCGCGCAGTTCAACGGTATGCGCGTCGATTTTGCGTGCTTTCTTGATAACAAACGCATGGTCGCCGGAAGTGGCATTGAGTTGCGCGGTTTGTTCCGTCGGCGTGAAGCCGATGGGCGCCGCTTTCAGGCCGCCGGCCAAGCCAACGAACAAGAGGGTGTTGGCATAGAGCAGAGTTTTGTGAGAAATCATGGAATGTGTGGTGTGAATGCGCGAACGCAATTTTTTATGATGCGTTCAAAGTTACGACATTTCGCGCGAATTGTGCCTGTAGGGGGCAACAAAAAAGACAGGAACCGTTGAAGTTCCTGTCTTTGAATGGGGTTGTGAGCTGCGCTGTTGCCAACTTCGACAAGAGTCGAGGCCGACAGCGAGGTGTCGCAGTCCATTGTTTCGTCGGTTGCTTATGCCTCCTTCTTGACGGGGGTACGCTTTTCCTTGATGCGTGCCTTCTTACCCGTGAGATTACGGAGGTAGTAGAGCTTAGCGCGGCGCACCTTACCAATCTTGTTCACCTCGATGCTTTCGATCGCGGGAGATTCGATGGGGAAGATACGTTCTACGCCAACCGTTCCGGACATTTTGCGAACGGTGAAACGCTTTTTGTCTCCGTGATTGTTTGCCGGTGGCAAATGCTTCTTCAGCAATTTTGATCAGATCAGCCATTTGTGCTTGATTGTATGAAATTGTTATCGCCCCAGCCCAACATTCTCAGTTTCGCGTGGAATATCGCTCCCTATGGAGCCATCTGCTGACAGCGGTTGAGCGGAAAAGCTCGGCAAAGTTACGCATTCTGCGCGACTCTGCCAAGAAATGTGATAAAAATCAGTGCTTCAAAGACGTTTGAAGACGATATTCATAAAAGTGTATTCCGTCACTGTGGCCGGATTGTTGACGAGTTTGTAGGTCAGGATGCCGTCATCGTCCACTTGTACGTCCTTGAAAACTTTGGAATCGTAGTAGGTGACAAAATAACCGAGGTCTCTTTTTGCTTCGACAGGCAGGTCGCCGGCCAAAGGACTCTTCACCAAAGTGACGGCACCGGCCACCGGTGTGGCGGGAATGCTGAATTGGTTCTTGTAGAGTTCGTAGAGGTTGATGCGGAATTGCGTACCATCGTACTCTGCGGCCGTTTGGTCGGTGGGCATGATGCAGCTGGGCATGTAGAAGAACAGGGGCCATGCGGCAAACTTCGAACCGATCACGCCGTTGGCGTCGGCCACCACCACGCGGTTGGGCGTAAAGGTGGCTTGCACGTCGTAGTTGCCGCTGGCGGCTGTGGAGATTTTCTCGCCTTTCTTGGGGAGCGTCTCGATACGCATGGTACCTTTCACGTCCAGTTGTTCGGTAGGCGTTTTCGTCTGTACGCCGACGCGTTCGTTCTGCGCGCTGAGCGCGAGAGGAAGCACGGCGAGACCGAGAAGGAGGAGCGTCTTGATCATCTTCATTGTGGTAAGACTGTGTGTGATGTGATGCTTTTTTATTATTTGCCGGTTGAAATGCGTTCTGTGTGAAGCCGATGGTGCGGTGGAGCGTGGGCATGTAGGCTCTCGGCGAGAATTTGGTTTCGTCGGGCTGCTGCTTTCTGCGTTCGCAAATATGTTTTTTCCGAATCGCGGAGCACCAACCTGCACTATCGCACAAGAACTGCGTTCCAAAGATACGCATTCTCTGACAAAACAGGCGTTTACCTCCTCTTTTTTTTAGTGTATAGGGTGTTTTGTGTCGTTTTTGATAGATATAGATAGCGGAATGGTGTGTTTTTTGTGCAAGTCTTGTCAAACTCTGACCATTTGATTTTCAGTGCACGCGAGTTTTTCCGCAGGTGTTGCGAGGGGCGTTGTGAAAGGTGTGGACGTGAAAACGAAAAGTGAGGACTTTTGCGCGAAAGTGGACGACTTTGAGCTGAAATGGCGCACAAGGTGGGCGGGGCAAAGGCGCTGTTCACCCACGCTTGCCGATGCGAATTTTCGCTCACGCGGGTGCGCGTATATATAATAAGGAGTGTTTGCGCTTTGTGCTCAGGCGCCGGCTTTGCGCTTGTGGGTCATGATCTCGAGCACGCAACGATCGGTTTCATTCATGGCCTCTTTGCCGATTTTGGCCAGATTGCGAATGCTGCAGTCTACGCAGTCGTCGATGATGCCCTCGACCGAAGTGACGCATTCGCCCTGCATGGCGAGCATGGCCGAGAGCACGGCGGTGGAAACACCCGAGGTGAGTTTGAGGGCGCACGAGGGTTTGGCGCCGTCGCAGATCATGCCGGTGAGATTGGCGATCATATTCTTGACAGCCGCCGCCACTTTGTCGTAATCGCCGCCCATGAGATAGGTGATGCCGCAGGCGCTGCCGGTAGCGGCCACCACACAACCGCAGAGTGCCGAGAGGGTGCCGAGATGCTGCTTGATGTAGATGGCAGTGAGGTGGGAGAGCATGAGCGCGCGGATGAGTTCGGTGCGCGTGTTGTGGTTTTCGCGGGCGAAGACGGCCACGGGGTTCGTGGCACAGATGCCTTGGTTGCCGCTTCCCGAGTTGGACATGACGGGAATGGGGGCGCCGGCCATTCGGGCGTCGCAGGCTGAGGACGTGGCCGAGAGGATGTGCGAGAAAATATTGTCTCCCATGATGCCGCGCCCCATGGGGCGCGTGAGCGCCTTGCCGAGACAGTGGCCGTAGTTGCCTTCGAGCGAGCGTTCGGAGGCTTTCATATTGAGATCGGCCGCTTGGTTGATGAAGTCGATCTCTTCGATGGGCGATGTCGTGGCGAAATCGTAGACCATGCGCAGGTTAAGTCGCCGGCCGATGGCGTCTTCTTCGGTGTGCGGCGCTGTGCCTTCGGGGCGACAGTCCGCGTCGTCCGGCTGTGAGCCGACGTGTTGCGAGACGGGAGTGCCCGTTGCGGTCGTCGAGGCCTCGGTGGCACTGCGACGCAGGGCGGCGGCCACTTCACAGTCGACAAAGTGCGTGTGCTTACCGGCAATAATGGCGCGGGCTTCGCGCCCCTCCGCGTCGGTGGCGACCACATCGACATAAAGTTTCTCGTCGATGTCGTCGGCCAACGTGATTACTATGTGTCCGCCGGCGATATATTGTTTGCCGGCCTCTACACTCTCGGGCGTCACGTCGCGTAGCACTTCTAAGCCGTAGGCCGAGTTGCCGATGAGCACACCGAGTGCGATGGCGATGGGGAGTCCCACCATATCGGTGCCGGGAATGCCGACGCCCATGGCGTTTTTGAGAATGTTGGCGCTGAGGCGAACGTGCACTTTGTGGGGCGGTCGGGTCGAAAGTTGCTCGGCCGCACGAGCTGCGGCGAGTGCCACGCAAACCGGTTCTGTACAACCGATGGCGGGCACCACTTGTTCGCGCACAAGGGCGATGATTTCTTGTCGGAGGGCTTCAGGAAGCATGGTATCGGAGTCGGTATTGGCGCGGGGTGATGCCCCAAACGCGGTTAAAGGCATTGTAAAATGACTGTCGGGAGGCAAATCCGCAGTGCAAACCGATGTCTTCGGCGTTCCATTCGGCGAAGCGTCGATCGCGGAGCATGCGTGCGGCTTCGTTTGCGCGGATCTTGGCGAGTAGACGGAGGAAGTTTTCGCCCGTGCTGATGGCGAGTGCGGCGCTGATGGCACGGTGATCGCAACCGATGAGCTCAGCTACGCGGCGAGCAGTGAGATCCGGATCGCGGTAGTGGCGCTGTTTCTGCAGGAGTTTGAGTACCCGGATGTAAATGTCGGCCGCACGGTTGGGACTGAAGTGGTCGAGATAGGACTTCGCGGGAGCTTGTCGATCGGTGTCGCGGGGTTCGTCGGTCATGGTAGGGAAGTCGCGCGGTGGCTGAATGGGAGAAAAAGGAAAAGGGGCGAGCGCAAGTCTCGCCGACAAAGGGGACGAAACTTGCGCTCGGACTAATGAAGCTCGATCAGCAGCCTGTGCCGTCGAGGTTGCACGCCGGGGCATCGTGCTCGGGAAGAAGGAGACCCACTTCTTGGGGATCGAAGGTGATGCTGCCGTCTTCTTTGACAAAGCAGGGGATTCCGATTCCGCCGTGCTTCTTCACTGCGTCGAAAGCGGGGTGCGTGTCGCGCAATTTCAGAAAACTTTTGAGATGAAGAACGTGCGCACCGAGGTCGATGATCTCGAAGCGCGGATCGTTTTTGGCCTGTTCGTCCACTGCAACGCAGTCGGGGCAAGAGGACATTCCATAGATTTTGATCATGATGCTGAGTGTTTTGAGATAAATGTCAGAGCGCGAAGAGCGAACGAGCGTTTTGGCTCGTGATTTGTTCTATGCGTTCCGGTGTGGTTTGGTAGACATCGGCAAGACGGTCGACGATGAGTGGGAGGTAAGCCGGCTCGTTGCGTTTGCCGCGATGGGGAGTTGGTGCGAGATAGGGCGCATCGGTTTCAAGTACAATGCGCTCGAGCGGCACAGTCGTCTCGAGTACGGCGGGCAGAGTGCTCTTCTTGAAAGTCACCACGCCGCCGATGCCCAAGAAAAAGCGGTCGAAAGCCAGGAGTTCTTCGGCTTCGCGTGCCGAACCGCCGAAGCAGTGGAAGATGCCGCCGGGCAGCTCCTGCTTAAAAGGCGTAAGCACTTCGAGCAGTTCGGGGTGGGCGGAACGGGAATGAATGATGAGCGGCAGGTTAAAGCGGATGCTCCATTCGGCTTGTCGGCGAAAAACGTCCATTTGTTCCTCACGTCGCGTGCTGTCCCAATAGAGATCGACTCCGACTTCGCCCACAGCCACAAAAGGAGAGGTGGGGAGTGCGAGCAACTGCTCCATGCGATCGAGCAAAGGTTGTGGATCGGGCGGCAAGGCCGTGGGGTGAAGTCCGAGCATGGGCCGACAAAGATCGGGCCATTCGTCGCAAGTGCTCACGAGCGGGCCGAGCGAATTGGCGTCGATGTTGGGCAAAAGTAGCCATTCCGCACCGGCTTGGCGAGCGCGCTCCACCACTTCGTGGCGGTCTTCGTCAAATTCCTCGGCATAGAGGTGGCAATGGGTGTCGATGAACATGGAGAGGAGGGAAAAAATCAGTGATTGCGGCTGAGCAGCGGGGTGACGTAGTCCCAAAGCGGGGTGGCGTCGACGCTAAGTTGGGCGAGTGCGGCGCGCGCTTCGTCGAAATAGGCCGAAATGCGCTGTTGGCAGAGCGCCTCCACGTTGTATTTGGCGTAGCACGATATGACGAATCGGATTTTCTCGTCCGGATCGATTGAGTCGCAGGCAAGCATGCGGAGGAAGTGCGTAACTTCTTTCTCAGGCATTTGCGCCAAGGCCGAAACCGTGAGGAACGTTTTCTTGCCGCAGAGGATATCTCCGCCGATTTTCTTGCCGAAAACTTTGGAATCGCCGTAGGCATCGAGATAGTCGTCTTGGAGTTGGAAGGCCAAACCGATCTTTTCGGCGAAACGATAGAGCACTTCGCAGTCGGCGGCGGGCGCATCGGCGAGCAGAGCCCCCATTTTAGCAGCGCAACCGAGGAGCACGGAGGTTTTGAGGCGGATCATTTCGAGATATTCGGCCTCTGTGACATCGCTGCGCGACTCGAAATTGACATCATATTGCTGTCCTTCGCAAATCTCAATGGCGCTGTCGGTGAAAAGTCGCATCACTTCGTCCGTACGTCCGACGGTGCTTTGCGCAATGAGGCGATAGGCGAGGAGCAACATGGTGTCGCCCGAAAGCACGGCGGTGTTTTCGTTCCAGCGCTTGTGGACGGTCGGGCGACCGCGGCGCACATCGGCGTGGTCCATGAGGTCATCGTGCACGAGGGTGTGGTTGTGGTACATCTCGATGCCGATGGCGGCCGAAACCGCCGGGGTGAAATCGCTGTGATAGAGCGAGTAGGCCGTGAGTAGGAGCATGGGGCGCAGCCGTTTCCCACCGCCGGCGAGAATAAAACGAATGGGATCGTAAAGACCTTCGGGGCGTTCGGGATAGGGCAGGGCAGCCAAGGCGCCTTCAATGTGTTGAAGCATGATTCTCGTGTTAGTAGTAGAGAGGAATATGGGTTGTTTTCGTGGAAAAGCTGAGGATTAGGGACGTTCGGCCACCGTGAGAAGGGCGCGCACCAGCACGCTTTCGCACGCCGTGTCGGCAGTGGGGCGGCGCACTTCGAAGGCCACGCGATCATCGCTCACGGCTTGGCGATAGACGCGGAGCTCTTCGCCGGCATAAGCCTCGAGGCCGTAGGCCATTTCGATGCGGTGCACCACATGCCGGTCGTGCCAAGCCTTGTCGAAGCTGTTGAGGAGCAGATCGATGTAGCGAATGGAGTTGAAATGGCCGTTGATGTCGAGGTCGGTGTAGACGGCCGTGTGTCGCAACACGGGTTCGGTGGCTTGCACCCGCGCTCTGCCGGGACCGGCGATGGGCACTTCCTCGGTGAGGAGCGCGTCGTAGAATCCACCGTCGGGGAGCGTTTCGAGATTCACGGGCTGGCGGCTGTCATAGTCGATGAGCGCCCAGGTGGAAATGCCATGGCCGAAGGGCGTCCCGTCGGGCGAAGTGATGGCATAGAGGCGGTCGGTGAACTGGCGGTAGATGCGATTGACCCACGTGCCCAACTGATAACTCTCGCCGGTGTGGGGCAGATGATCGAGTTCCAGCACAAGACGCGAGAGCACCCAGCCGCGTCGTTGCGTCTGCATGTAGGTGTAACCAAAATTGTGCGCCTCGGCATGAAGCGTCGACACGCGCAAGATGAGATTGCCGAGCGTGCTCCACGCTAAAGAGCCGGTGTAGTCCTCTTGAAAGGGCTCAACGACAAAGGGATAGAAGAGTTTTTTTTCGACCATGGCGTGTGGGGTGTTGCAAAAGTTGAGAGGTTAGGGACATTTGTCGACGACTTTTTGGAAAAAGTGGTGGACTTTTCGCCGAAACTTGTCCACTTTTCGCCGAGGGTTTTCGGGGTGCGGTGGGAACAGGCCGGCGGAGGCTTCAGAAACGATGACAAATGCGCGAAAGCGCCGGAAGTGCGCAGCGCAACAAGCGCCCGGGAGCGGTGAAACTCGTCCTCATTTATCGAAAAGGACGAAGGTCACCGGAATCGTTACGCGCACCGGCGTGGCAATGCCCTTGCGCTTGCCGGGTTTCCACTTGGGCATGCGTTGAATGCCGGTGAGAACGGCGCGGTCGAGCATGGGTTGCACCTTCTTTGTCAGCTCAATGTCGGTGATACTGCCGTCGGGCTGCACCACGAAGGACACTTCGCACACACCGGCGAGCTTCAATCGTTGCGCTGCGCCGGAGTAGACAATGTTCTCGTCGAGAAACTTCACCATCGCCGTGTAACCGCCGGGAAATTGGGGCATCTCTTCGACCACCTCGGTGGCCGTGAGTTGAGGTCCCTCGACCGGCAGATCGGTCTGGTCTGCATTGTGGTGTACATCCTGGTCGATGAGTTCGCTGCGGTCGATTTCCTTGCTGTCGTCGGGGCCGTCGATGCCAATGGGCGCCGCCACCGTTCGGCGGTCCACAATGACGGGAGCCGTGTTGCGTCCTCCCGGCGTGGTGGCGACCTTTACGGCGCGACGGCCGACAGATATATTTTTGCGTTCGAAGCCTTCGCGGGTTTTGACCGGCTCGAGATGTCGCACCTCTTCGGTGATTTCGGCACTGATCTCTTGCACCTTCTTGTAAACGAAGTAGCCCAATGCGGCGGCAATGGCAGCAATGACCAAAACGATGCCGAGGAAAATCATCCCCACGCGCCGATAGCGCTTGCCGGTCTCCTTGCGGAGCACGTAAGCGCCATAGTTTTTGTTGCGGTTTTCGAACACCAGTTCGTTCCACTCACGGGAAAGAAGGGGAGAATCGTTCAACGGGTGGGTAAGTTTAGTAGACAGATAAAAGACACGCCGCCTGTGTGAACGGTTGAACGTCGCAAACGACCGAACTGCACACAAGGGCGTTTTGAAAATAGGAGGTTATCCTCTGAATTCAAGGCAAAAGTACGCCCAAAAACTAAATTAAGTCGTACCTTTGTCGCACTATTTTTCGGCGCGAATGAAAAAAAAACTAATTATCCTCTTCCTCTTCTTGTCGGTGCTTTGCGCATCGGCGCAGGAGAGCACGTCGGCTTATCATGTTTTGCGCTTGCCCGTTTCGGCGCATGTGGCCGCTCTGGGCGGCGAAAGCAACACGGTGCCCGATGACGATGCCGCACTCGCACAGCACAATCCGGCCTTGTTGGCCGACATCACCCCCCGACAGTTCGGACTCACCGTCGCTTCGCTTCCGGACGGAGCGGTGTGGGCGGGCGCACAATATGTACACGGCTTCGGACTCCGCCACACTGCGAGCTTTTTCGCCCAGCGTGTTAGTTACGGCACGATGTTCGAAACCGATGAATATGGCGCAAATTTGGGTCAATTCGCCCCGAGCAACGTGATCGTCGGCGCGGGTTACGGCTATGCGCTGTCGCCTCGATGGGCGGGCGGTGCGAACTTCAAAACCGTTTATTCGCGACTGGGCACCATGAGTGCCGCGGCTTTGGCGGTCGATGTGGGACTCAACTATTATAATAAGGAAGAGGGTTGGAGCTGGTCGGCCGTACTGCGCAATGCCGGCGCGGAAATCAAGCATTTCGATCGGCGCACCGAAACCGTTCCCTACTCGTTGCAGATGGGCTTCTCGAAGCAGTTGGCACACACGCCGCTGCGCTTCAACGTCACGCTCATTGATTTGACGCGTTGGACGAAAGATTATTATATTCCCACGGCCGATGCCGAACTGAGTGCGGGACGATTGTTCACCAACCACTTGGTGATGGGCGTCGACTGGATGCCTTCTCCGCAAGTCACGCTGTCGGCCGGCTACAACTTCCGTCGCGCCTACGAACTGACGGCCGCGGGTCGCGGCCACGGTGCCGGCTTCTCCTTCGGTGCCGGCGTACAATTTTCGCGTTTGCGCCTCAACTTGGCTTGGGCGCGCTATCATTTGGCGAGTTCTTCCCTTATGGGCACGCTCTCCTACCAACTTTGATCGGTGGCCGCTCGCTCATGGGCAGCAAGCGCACTCCACTTGCACACAAACAGACAACAACTATGCTACATATTGAAATCGATGCCGGTTCCGGCTTCTGCTTTGGCGTCACCACCGCCATCAAAAAAGCGGAGGAAGAACTCGGGCAGCGCGACATCTTATATTGTCTCGGCGACATCGTCCACAACAGCCGCGAATGCGAACGCTTGCGCGAGCGTGGACTGGTGATTATCGACCACGAAACCTTTGCCACGCTGCGCGATGTCCGCGTCTTGCTCCGCGCACACGGCGAACCGCCTTCAACTTACGAGATTGCGCGTCGCAACAACATCACGCTGGTGGATGCCACCTGCCCCGTGGTGCTCAATTTGCAACAGCGCATTAGCCGCGTTTATCACGAAATGGAAAATCCGCAAATCGTGATTTACGGCAAACACGGGCACGCCGAAGTGCTCGGTCTCGTGGGGCAGACCAACAGCGAGGCGATCGTGATCTCCGACATCAGCGAAGTGGACAAAGTCGACCTCACGCGCAACACTTATCTCTTCTCGCAGACCACCAAACCGCTCGAAGGTTTTCAAACGCTCATTGATTACCTCACCACGCACATACAACCGCCGGCAGAGTTCCGTTGTTACGACACGATTTGCCGCCGCGTTTCGAATCGACTGCCCGGGGTGCAGGAATTTGCCCAGCGCCACGACCTCATTCTCTTCGTCTGCGGACTCAAAAGCAGCAACGGCCGTGTGCTTTTCGAGGCCTGTCGCAAGGTCAATGCCAACACGCACCTGATTGACGACCCCGAATTGATCGATCCTACGTGGTTCTCCGGCATTAAGAGCGTAGGGATTTGCGGCGCCACCTCCACGCCGAAATGGTTGATGGAGCGTTGTGCCGAGCGAGTGCGCGAATTGGATCCCGATCACGCCGGCGCCGCCGAAAACTCCTCCTTTTCTTCTGCCTCCTCCTCCACGTCTTCGCCGTTATGAACATCGCCCTTTTACTTTCCGGCGGCGTCGACAGCGCCGTTGCCACACATTTGCTGATGGAACGTGGCTTGCGTCCCGATCTTTTCTATATTAAAATCGGAATGGACGGGGACGACGAACTCACTTGCACAGCCGAAGAGGATATTGAGCTCTGCCAAGCCATGGCACGCCGCTATGGTTTGCCGCTTGAGGTCATCGATTTGCAAAAAGAGTACTGGGATCGGGTGGTAAGTTACACCATGGATCACGTACGCCGCGGCCTTACGCCCAATCCCGACGTGATGTGCAATCGCCTCATCAAGTTCGGTGCGTTCGAAGAGCGCGTCGGCCACGCCTATGACCGCATTTGCACCGGCCACTACGCGCGAACCATTCGCGACAACGAGGTGTTCAGCGATCCCCGCTCAGGCGAATCGGCCGATCTCTCCGCTCATCACACATGGTTGGGCACTGCGCCCGATCCGGTGAAGGATCAGACCGACTTCTTGGCACAACTCGAACCGCGCCAAGTCGAGAAAATCATGCTTCCCCTCGGTCACTTGCAAAAAGACGAGGTGCGCCGCATCGCCGTCGAGAACCGTTTGGCACCTGCCCGCCGCAAAGATTCGCAAGGCATCTGCTTTCTCGGAAAAATCAACTACAACGATTTCGTTCGTCGCTTCTTGGGCGAGCGAATGGGCGATGTGATCGAAATAGAAACCGGCAAAAAGGTCGGAGAGCACAAAGGTTATTGGTTTCACACCATCGGTCAGCGCAAAGGCCTCGGTCTCGGCGGCGGACCTTGGTTTGTGGTAAAAAAAGACCTCGAGGCCAACATCCTTTATGTCTCGCACGGCTACGACAACCTGTTGCAATACGGGCGTTCGTTCAACTTGGCGGGTTTCCATTTCCTCACCGGCGATCCGTGGGCAGTCGAGGGCACGTTCGACATTACGTTCAAAGTGCGTCACACTGACCGTTGGCGCAAGGGACTCCTCACCCGCACGGCCGACGGCGGCTATCACATCGACGGCGAAGCCCCTATTCAAGGCATCGCCCCCGGACAGTTTGGCGTCATCTACACGCCCGACGGCCGCGTCTGCATCGGATCGGGCGAAATCAGTGTCTGACGCGCGCTGCACGTCCTCTAATTCTGTTGCATTCTTCCCTCCTATCTGTCTCAATTATGCCACAGCCTTTTCAGAAAACCTACGATAAAGCGGCGATCGCCGAACTCATTGCGTGGTTCAAAGCGCGAATGGATCAACTTCCTGAGTCGCTCGAACTTTTCAATTACATGAATATCGCCGATCTCCGCTTGACGGTGGAGCGTTACATCGACCTTGTGGAGAAACACCACGAAGCCCCCGTTTACGGTGGCCAAGTGCTGCATCTTTTCCGCATTCGCGAAAAACTTGAAGCCCAAGGTTTGTAAAAGCTCCCTCGTAGAAAAAGCAAAATGAAACAACCGTCCGCAAGAAGCTCGAAAGAGTTTTCCTGCGGACGGTTGTTCTTTTTGTGGCAGCGGCCTTATACGCCCAAATCCAAGTGGCCGTTCATCACGGCATAGATAATAATGTCAGAAAGTGAGTGCGCTCCCAACTTCAACATCAGGTTTTTTCGGTGAGTGATCACGGTCGAAAGACTGATGTTGAGCTGTTCGGCCACCTCCTTGTTGGTATAGCCACGCGCCAAGTGCGTTGCCACCTCAATCTCGCGGAGTGTCAGCGGCGATTTGGCTTCTGCCGCTTCGTGCACCGCTTCTCCGCCCGCATGGGGCACCCCTTCGCGAAGCAAATGCCCGTGTGGGTGCTCGCCGTGCGGGGCTTTGTGCGCAACATCGTGGGGCGGCATACCGCGGTGTGCCATTTCGTGAGCCGAAGTGGTGAGCGCAGCGTGAGAAGTGCCCATGCGTGGACGATGAGGCCCCGCTCCGTGTCCCAAAGCGTGGAACTCCAAGAGCGATTTGATCAGCGCCTCTTCGCTTTGGCACACGTTGAGCGTCAAGAGTCCCGGAGTGGGGGGTAAATTCTCGCCGTTGGTCAGCACAATCGTGGCGAAAGGTCGGCGGCGGAAGAAGTGGGTGTGCTCAAAATAGATGCGTGCCGCCACAAAGAAGTGGGCGAAACTTTCCGCCTCGGCCGCTACAAGCGCCTCGTAGGACGAAAAGGTGCAAACTTCCGCTATGGGAATAATTTTTCGCAGCGTGTTTTCCAATCCCATGCAGGCCAATACGTTCGGTTCGACGACGGCCATGCGCAAAACCGGCCGTTCGTTTTTCCCCTTTGCGGGCGAAGCCGTCGCCGCGGCGTGGGGATGCGAAGAAGAGGAGGCTGATTGGGGATCGTGTGACATATCGGGTCTATGTATGCGGACAAGAACGTCCTCGAAAAGGGCTTTCTTGACCAAGAATTTGGTGCAAAAGTAGCCATTTCTCGGCGGAAACCTTTAATTTTGTCCGAATAATCTGCGGTGCAATTGCCCGCAATGTTCGAATCAACCTCTTCAATGGAAAATCCCGAACGCGATTTGGCGCGCCAAATCATCGAGAATACCAACACCAACCTCTTTCTCACCGGACGAGCCGGCACCGGTAAAACCACCTTTCTGCGACAAATTCGCGAAGAGGTGCACAAACGCATGGTGGTGCTCGCCCCCACGGGCATTGCCGCCATCAACGCCGGTGGAGTCACCATCCACTCGTTCCTGCAACTGCCCTTTGCCCCCTTCATTCCCGGCATGCAATTTCGCACCGACCAGTTTCGTATGCCCGACCGCAAGAAGCGGCTCATTCGCAGCCTCGATCTCATCGTCATCGACGAGATCTCGATGGTGCGCGCCGACTTGCTCGACAGTGTCGACGCCGCTTTGCGCCGTTATCGCGACCCCATGCGTCCTTTCGGCGGCGTACAACTGTTGCTCATCGGCGATTTGCAGCAACTTTCGCCCGTGGTCAAGGACGAAGACCGCGAATTGTTGTCGCGCTACTACGATTCCGAATACTTCTTCTCGAGCCACGCGCTGCAGAAGACACCTTTCGTCACCGTTGAGCTGCAAACCGTCTATCGCCAGTCCGACGACGATTTTCTCCATCTCCTCAATGCCGTGCGCAACAGCACAATCGATGCAGAACTCCTCGCGCGGCTCAACGCACGCTACATCCCCGACTTTCGCCCTCCCGAGGGGGAGGCTTATGTGCGCCTCGTGACGCACAATCACCAAGCCGATGCTATCAATCGCGCAGAGATGACTGCCCTTACCACCCCCGCTTTCACCTACGATGCGGAGGTAAAAGACAAATTCCCCGAGAGTTCCTATCCCGCCGCAGAGCGCTTGACGCTCAAACGCGGGGCGCAAGTCATGTTCATCCGCAATGGAACGGCCGGTGAAGACCATTATTTCAATGGTATGCTGGGCGAAGTGGTGAGTTTGGAGCACGACGAAATCACCGTGCGCACCAACGAGGGCGGAGTGCTCATCAACGTGCCGCGCGAAACGTGGAACAATGCGCGATACGTCCTCGATGAGCGTACCAATGAGATCCAAGAAGTGGTCGACGGCACCTTCACGCAGTATCCCCTCCGCCCCGCATGGGCCATCACCATCCACAAGAGTCAAGGCCTCACCTTCGAGCGCGCCATCATCGACGTGCAGGGGGCTTTCGCCCACGGTCAAACGTATGTGGCCCTCTCGCGTTGCAAATCGCTCGAAGGCCTCGTGCTCAGCGCGCCGATTCCGCCGGCCGCCATCATCCAAGACGGCACCGTGCTCCGTTTCACCGAGCACATCCCCGAACAGCAGCCCACGGCCGACCAACTGTGGCAAATGCAGCGCAACTATTTCTTCGCCCTCGTGTGCGATCTCTTCTCCTTTGCCGACCTCGAGCGCCGCAACGCCGCCATGCAGCGCCTGCTCGAAGAGCATTTCTATAAGAAAGCCCCCATCACGCTCGAAGACTTCCGCAAACTCCTCATTCTCTTCCGCCAGCAGATTGCAGATGTCGCCGTGAAGTTCCGTCCGCAGTACGAAACGCTCATCGCCACGCATGACGATTACGCCACCCACGACGAGTTGCACGAGCGCATCGCCAAAGGCGCGGCTTATTTCGCCGACCGCCTCGGAGCTTTCGAGGGCTTCATGCGCACTCTCTCGCTTCCTGCCGGCGGAAAGGACGTGGCCAAGCGTGCCAAAACCGTGATTGACGAACTGCGTCGCGACCTTTATGTCAAACTGCGCGTATTGCGCTATTTTGCCAAGCACCATTTCGACGTCAACGACTATCAACGTTTGCACTCCTTGGCCACGATCGAAGATCCCACCGCACCCATGCCCACCGGCTTGGCCTCCACGGCGCGAAAGGCACCCGAAAAAGCCGAGCGCCCGAAGAAAAAGAGCGATTCTACGCCGCGCGAAACGATGGAAGAGAAGCGTGCCGACGCACTCCGGCAGCTCGAGGCCGGAAAGTCGGTGCGTGAAATCGCCGTCGCGCGCGGTGTCACCGAGCAGACCGTGAGCAACTATCTTCTGCCCGCCTTGCTCTCCGGCCGCATTGAGTTAGAAGACCTCTATCCCGCCGACCATGTGCGCCGTGTGCAGAAGTATCTGGACGAGCACGACCACACGAAAGACGACGATACGCCCGTTTCGCTCACCGCCATCCGCGATGCCGTGGGCGAAGACATCAGTTACGACACCATCCGCACAGTGCGCGCCGTGGTGCGCGCCGAACGCTGAGTCGTCCCGCGTAGTTTTCAACGCCGAATGCCCGCGATCGGCAAAGATTGCGCAGCCCGTTTGCAAAAAAGCGCCGTCGGTGCACCCATGTCGTGTAGAAATGCACGCAAAACTTTGTACCTCATTGCGAAACCGCTAATTTCGCAGCCCGATGGCACGACTTTCTCGCCGCTGAGCCGAGAAAATCGCCGCTCAACATCGTTCACCATCAAAATCTCGACAAGTATATGATTAAAGTTGCCATGTTCGACACTCACTCTTACGATGAGCAGTCGTTCAATAAGACGAACGCCGATTTCGGCTTCGACATCCACTACTACAAAGAGCACCTCTCGAAGAAAACCGTGCCCCTCGCCAAGGGGGCCGACGTGGTTTGTATCTTTGTGAACGCCGAGTGCAACGCCGCCGTCATCGACGAACTCGTGAGCTACGGGGTGAAACTCATCGCACTGCGCTGTGCCGGTTTCAACAACGTCGACCTCAAAGCCGCCAAAGGCCGCATCGACGTGGTGCGCGTGCCCGCCTACTCGCCCCACGCCGTGGCTGAGTATGCCGTGGCGCTCATGCTTTCGCTCAACCGCAAGATCTATCGTGCCGTCAACCGCACCCGCGACGGAAACTTCAAGCTCAAGGGACTCCTCGGCTTCGACATGTACGGCAAAACGGCCGGCTTGATCGGTATGGGTCGCATCGCCAAGGAATTGATCAAGATCCTGCGCGGCTTCGGCATGAACGTTTTGGCCTACGACCTCTATCCCGATCACGAATTTGCCAAGCAGCATGACGTCAAGGTCGTAGAACTCGACGAACTCTACGCACAGAGCGACATTATCTCGCTCCACTGCCCGCTTACACCCGAGACGAAGCACATCATCAACACCGAAAGCATCGCCAAGATGAAGCCCGGCGTGATGATTATCAACACCGGCCGCGGACATCTCATCAACACCGAGGATCTCATCGAGGGATTGCGCACCAAGCGCATCGGTTCGGCCGGTCTCGACGTGTACGAAGAAGAGAAAAACTACTTCTACGAAGACCGCAGCGACAAGATGATCGACGACGACGTGCTCGCTCGTCTGCTCATGGTGCCCAATGTGGTGCTCACTTCGCACCAAGCCTTCTTCACCGAAGAGGCGCTCCACAACATTGCCCTCACCACCCTCGGCAGCATCAAGGAACTGGAGCAAGGACTGCCCCTCACCAACAAGGTGGAAGGCTGATTCGCGCCGCAACTCCCCTGACTCGAACCTCCCCTCCTCGTTCTTTCCCGAAGACGAGGAGGGGAGGTCTTTTTTTGCCCTCACAAGCGTGTGCCGATCACTCGGTTTTTCCCCCGGTTACCCCACGTGCCGAAGCGGGGGAGGGCAGTGCGACAGAAGAAGTCGCGGTGTTTCGCCAAAAAGCCCCCAAGAAATCCGAAAAACTCCCCCACTTTTGCGAAAAAGTGGGGGAGTTTTTGTTGCCACCTGTGTGGCGGCTCCGAAGCGATGTGGAGCAAGCCGAAAAAGGAGGGGATGGGCGAATCAACCGGCGCTGCGATCGATGTAATGTTCGTGAGGCGGCAGATATTCGCGGTACTCTTCGTAGTCCATCTCGCGAGCGCCCATCGAACGGAGGTGATCGGTGGGCAACTGGCAGTCGATAATGCCGTCGCCCTCGGCGGCCATGCGCTCAGCGAGGGCAATGAGTGCCATTTTCGAGGCGCTGGGCGCCAAACTGAACATGCTGTCGCCGCAGAAGAGGCGGGGGTGGCGCACACCGTAGAGGCCGCCCACCAGTTCGTCGCCTTCCCACCCCTCGACACTCTCGGCCAAGCCCTCGTCGTGGAGTTGGCAGAAAGAGGCCATGAGGGGTTCGCTCAGCCACGCGCCTTCGTGTTGGTGGCGGTTCTGCGCCGTTCGGCAACCGTCCACCACGCGAGCGAAAGCGGTGTTGAAGGTCACACGATAGCGGCCGGAACGCCGGAGTTGGCGCATGGAGTGGGAGATGTGCACCTCGGCCGGGCGCAACACAAAGCGGGGGCGCGGCGCCCACCAGAACAGTTCGCATTCGCCGTCGAAGGCACTCCACGGAAAGATGCCCGAGGAGTAGGCGGCGCGCAGGCGTTCGGGGCTGATGTCGCCGCCGATGGCCAGAAAACCGTCGGGCTCGGCCAATTGAGGGTCGGGGAAGAGTAGAGAATCGGGATCGAGGTTGAAGATCATAGCGGAAGGAGAGAGAAAGGAGTTCGGGGTTAGACTTCGTCGGCTGTGCAGTCGGCGTTTTTGGTGGTGGGATTGTCGCGAAGCGCGAGACCTTCTTCGCCGGCATCGACCGTGGCGATGCCGCCGTGGGCGAGCGCGCCGAACAAAAGGGCGCGGGTGAGGAGCGGTTTGAGGTGCGCGGCGATGGCGCGGTCGAGTTCGCGCGCGCCATACTCGCGGGTGAATCCGCGTTGGAGCAACCATTCGCGCGCCGCGTCGGTGAGTTGGAGTTGCACACCGCGGGGCGTGAGGAGCGATTGGAGCACGCCGAGTTGCTTGTCGAGAATGCGGCGCGCCATGTCGAGGGTCATCTCACCGAAGACGACGGTGCCCGACAAACGATTGAGAAATTCGGGCTTGAAGAGCTTTTTCACCTCGGCGAGCATGGCATCGCCCGGTGTGACGTTGCCGGTAAATCCCACACCGGCTTGGCGCGCAAACTGCGCCCCGGCGTTGGAGGTGAGAATCAACAGCACATGACGGAAATCGGCCTTGCGTCCGTGGGTGTCGGTGAGCGTGGCGCGATCCATGACTTGGAGCAAGATGTTGAAAATGTCGGGATGCGCCTTTTCGATCTCATCGAGCAGCAGCACGCAGTGGGGCGAGCGGCGGATGGCGTCGGTGAGTTGTCCGCCGTCCTCGTAGCCCACGTAGCCGGCGGGCGTACCGATGAGGCGCGACACGGTGTGTTTCTCGGCATACTCGCTCATGTCGAAGTGCACCAGCTCAATGCCCAGTTGCTCGGCGAGCACTTTGGCCACTTCGGTCTTGCCCACGCCGGTGGGGCCGACGAAAAGGAGCGAGGCCAAGGGCTTGTCGGGCGCGGTGAGGCCGGCGTGCGACATCATCACGGCTTCGGTGACCTCGGCGATGGCGCGATCCTGCCCGAAGACGCGGCGAAGCAGTTCAGGGCGGAGGTTGCGCAGGGCGGTGTGGTCGTTGTCGTCTTCGGAGCGGAGGACATCGATCTTGCAGAGGGTGGCCAGCACGCTGTCGATGAGGTCGCGCGTCACGATTTGCGTGCCGTCGGGATGCACCTCGCGGTAGGCGGCGGCTTCGTCGATGAGGTCGATGGCTTTGTCGGGGAGTCGGCGGTCGTTGATGTAGCGATCGGCGCGGCGCACGGCGTGTTCGATGACGCCTTCGGCAAAGGTGACGTTGTGAAACGCTTCGTAGCGTGCGCGCAGTCCTTCGAGGATGAGGCAAGTTTCCTCGATAGAGGGCTCGGGCACGTCGATGGTTTGGAAACGGCGCACGAGTGCGCCGCTTTTTGAGAAGTAGCGATTGTATTCCTCGTGGGTGGTGGCGCCGATGAAGCGCACGCTGCCCGTTTCGAGGTAGGGTTTGAGGAGATTGGCGAGGTCGAGCGAACCTTCGCCGGTTTGTCCCGCGCCGACGAGGTTGTGGATTTCGTCGATGTAGGCAATGGCGTTGCCCTCCTCGGCCATGCCATCGATGATGCTGAGGAGTCGCTTCTCGAGTTGGCCGCGATATTGCGTACCGCTGAGGAGGGTGCCGAGATGGAGGGAGTAAATGCGCGCGCCGGCCAGTCGTTCCGGCACACGGCCGTCGCGAATGAGGGTGGCGAGACCGTAGATGAGCGCCGTCTTGCCCACACCGGGATCGCCGACGTGGAGGGGATTGTTTTTGTCGAGGCGACAGAGCACGCGGATGGTGCGTTCGAGTTCCGCTTCGCGGCCGATGAGGGGGTTATGGCGGTCGATGTGGTCGTTGATGCAGGTGACGAGGCGGCGCCAGTCGTCGTTCTGCTCATGGTCGTCCATGGCCGATGAACCGTTGGGCAATCCTTCGGCTTTCGGTCGGCCGTTGGCCGTGTTCTCGTCGCTTTCTCCACGACCTTCGCCTTCGCCGGAGGAAAATTTGTCGATGAGGGCCGAAAGGAGGGTGCCTCTGTCGCCGAGACTGCGCAGCGCGGCGAAGAGGGAGGGCGTTTGTTCCAAAGTGTAGAGTGCGGCGATGTAATGAGTGACGTCGAGCGTCTGCACCTGCGAACCGCGGGCGTGGAGCGCGACGCTGCTCTCGAGTTTGCGCCAGAGAAACGAGGGTTCGGGCGCTTCATTTGATTGGTCATCGCCGTTCTCGAACAAATCGATGAGCTTGGCGCGGAGCGGCTCAATGTTTTTGGAGGCGACAATGCCGTCGAACACCCCATCTTGCAAGCAGGCTAGTAAGAAGTGTTCGGGGGTGAAGAACTCGTTGTGGTAGGTCGTGGCGAGATCGCGTGTGGCCTTGAGTAAAAGTTGGAGTCGAGGAGTATAGTTAAAGTCCATCGGAAACGGAGATTCGGGGAGAAAAGTTAGTCTTCGGTCACCTCGAGGCGGAGGGGATACTGCTCTTCGCGCGCCCGTCGCATCGCCTTTTCGGCTTTGCTGTGGGCGATGTCAAAAGAGTAGATGCCGGCGACAGCGCGCCCCGAGCGGTGGACGCGCATCGTGATGTTTTCGGCAATGCCCGGTGCCTTATCAAAAATAGTGCAGAGAATTTCGACGACAAAGTCCATCGGGGTGAAATCGTCGTTGAGCAACCACACGCGATAGCTGCGGGGCTCTTCGGTATGCGTGTCTTGCCGTTCGCACACGGCCGATTGTTGTTGAGACATACAAATTTATTGGTTGATTAATATCGACAAAGATAAGAATAATTCCTATCTTTGCAGGAAAGCAAACCGTGAAATTATGACTTTGCAAGAAGCCCAAGCTGCCGTGGATCGCTGGATCCAAACGTATGGTGTACGTTACTTTTCCGAACTCACCAACATGGCCGTGCTCACTGAAGAGGTGGGCGAGTTGGCGCGCGTGATGTCGCGCCGCTATGGCGACCAATCGTTCAAAGCCGGTGAGAACGAGGATCCGGCCGATGAGATGGCCGACGTATTATGGGTGCTGCTCTGTCTGGCCAACCAGACGGGCGTGGATCTGACGGCGGCCTTCGAAGCGAATCTGCGCAAAAAGACGGAGCGAGACGCCACGCGCCACCTCAACAATCCGAAGTTGGCACCCACACAGGACGCGTCTATATATAATAAGGAGTAAAAACGCTCGTTTTCGAACGAGATTTTCTTGGATTGACGCTCATCGTCACTTTTAGAGTGTACTTTTGCAGCATCAATCCCAATCAATCAAGCAATATGGCAAAGAAAACCATCACCGTCGCCAGTTCGGCTTCGGAGAAACTCAAAGCTTTACAGTCGGCGATGTCGAAGATCGAAAAAGATTTCGGCAAGGGTTCGATTATGAAAATGGGCGATCAGCAAATTGAGCACGTGGAAGTGGTTCCTTCGGGTTCGATTGGTTTGGATTATGCCCTCGGTGTCGGCGGTTATCCCCGTGGACGTATCATTGAAATCTACGGCCCCGAATCGTCGGGTAAGACCACTTTGGCGATTCATGCCATCGCCGAAGCGCAAAAAATGGGCGGTACGGCGGCCTTCATCGATGCGGAACACGCGTTCGACCGCTTCTATGCGCAAGACTTGGGCGTAGACATCGACAACCTGCTCATTTCGCAGCCCGACAACGGCGAACAGGCACTGGAAATTGCCGACCAACTCATTCGTTCTTCGGCGATCGATATTATTGTCATCGACTCTGTGGCGGCTTTGACGCCGAAAGCGGAAATCGAAGGCGACATGGGCGACAATAAAGTGGGTTTGCAAGCGCGATTGATGAGTCAGGCGCTGCGAAAGATCACTTCGACCATCGCAAAGACGAACACAACGTGCATCTTCATCAACCAGTTGCGTGAAAAAATCGGGGTAATGTTCGGCAGTCCCGAAACAACAACGGGTGGTAATGCGCTGAAATTCTACTCATCTGTGCGCTTGGACATTCGTCGTGGCTCAAAAATCAAAGACGGCGACGACGTGGTGGGCTTCAACACGAAGGTGAAAGTCGTAAAGAACAAGGTGGCGCCTCCTTTCAAGCAGTGCGAATTCGAAATTGCCTTCGGTGTCGGTATCTCGCGCCTCGGCGAAGTGGCTGATCTCGGCGTAGATTTGGACATTATTAAGAAGAGTGGTTCGTGGTATAGCTACGGCGCCACGAAACTCGGACAAGGTCGCGAAGGTTTGAAGCGCACGCTGTCGGATAACCCCGAATTGATGGACGAGATCACTGAAAAAATCGTCGAAGCGATGCATGCTTCCAAGGCTTTACCCCTGAAAGCCAAATCGAGTGCGGACGACGACGAGGAAGAAGTTGACAACGATGCCCTCGAACTTGACACCGATTTCGAGGACGAAGATTGATCCGTTTCTTTTGTTCTTTGAACGATAAAAATAAAACCTGCCGAATGTAAGCTCTAGGAACTGCATTCGGCAGGTTTATTGCTCTATGAAAGGAGAGACTAATCGTGCTTCTTCATCAAATCCATCTTCATTTGATAGTATTTGACGCTCATATCGAGATAGTGGATGTGGGGATTTTCGAAACGCTGCTCTTCTTTCCACACC
>QWCW01000109.1_pt1 | contig 35674 bp, 49 predicted proteins | sample 1972691 | NCBI WGS metagenome assembly QWCW01 (sample SAMN09866698, study PRJNA288562) | Human oral metagenome isolate pre2_saliva, whole genome shotgun sequencing... | reverse complement strand
CCGCCTATACCACGGGTGACGATTACCCGAAATTGCGCTATAAAACCGTGGTGCTCTTGGTTTCTCGACAGAACGGCAAATCATTCATTCTTAGCGCGCGCCTGTTGTGGCGTATGTTCATGTGGAAACAGCGCCCCGGCCTGGATGCGCCGCTAATTCTGGGCACGGCGCACAAGCTGTCTCTAGCGGAAGAGATTCTAGACGCGGCGCACCGCACCGTATCCCTGTCGGATATGCACGAGCGACTAGCCCAAAAATCCAACGTGAACGGCAACAAGTTTTTCAAGCTGGATAACGGCGCGCGCTGGAAGTGCGAGGCGGCATCAGATGACGGCGGGCGCGGCCTGTCAGTAACTGATCTAGCCTTTGACGAGTTGCGCCAACAAAAAGACTGGAGCGCCTGGGCAGCTATGACCAACACGACTAACGCGATTTGGTCTAGTCAGACTATCGCCGTGTCTAACGCGGGCGAGGCTAAATCTGAGGTGTTGCGCTCGCTCCGTTCTAAAGCTCTTGAGGAAATAGAGGCGCGGGCTAGTGCTGAGAAACGCGGCGAAGAGTACGCCCCGGTTGATTCGTCGTTGGGTCTCTTTGAATGGAGCGCCCCGGACGATTGCGATATTTGGGACACGGCGGGATGGTGCCAGGCTAACCCGTCCCTGGGCTATCCCAACGCGATTACGGGCGACACTCTCGCATCGAAGGCCGCGCTAGTCGGTGAACCCGGCGCGGGTTTGCCAGAGCATAAGTTTAGGACTGAGAATCTTTGCCAGTGGGTGAACGTAACAGCTGACTCGCTGTTCAGTAGCGAGGAGCTGGAAGCGTGCCTAGACCCTGAATCTATGATCGCGCCGGATAGCCCGGTGTATCTTTCGGTGGACGTTTCGCGCGATAGGAAGATGACGAGCCTAAGCATTGCCGGTTTCCGTGATGATGGGAAACCGCACGTTGAGTTCGTGACTCAACGAGCGTTCACCGAATGGGTACCGGAATTTTTGGCTAACGGTCTTGCGTTTAAGCCCGCCGCTGTGATTATGCAGGGGCGCGGGTGTGCTGCATCTTCTCTAATCCCGTTTATTGAGCAGGCGGGTACTCCAGTTGTTCGGTGCGAGGGCGGCGACCTACCCAATGCCTACGGCCTCTTCTATGACCGCGTGATGGAAAAGTCGGTTAGCTGGATTGAGCAGGAAACGCTCATAGGCGCGCTCTCTGAGATTCGCACCAAATCGACGGGCGACGCTTTCCTATTTAATCGTGAGAAGTCGCCGGTTGATATTGCCCCGGCGTGCGCCGCCGCTTTCGCCCTATGGGGGTTGCTGAACACGGTTGCGGGCGCGAAAAAAGAAAGCGCGTATAATAGCGGTGAAATGTGGTATAAGCAAGAAGAAGTAGAGGATGAGGGGGGTAAATGGTGGTAGCGCCGGGCATTTCTAACATCGGTCATATCATTGTGGACGCGTTCCGCTCCCGTACCCCGCGTACAGCGGCGGCATGGGATGGGCGACCGGTAGATATTTTCGTGAACGGCGGCGGCGGGGCAGATGCCGTGTCACCGCAAAACGCGAGTTATGAATCAATGTATCGTTATCAGCCGCACCTCCGTACCGCTATTGACTTTCTCGCTTCTAACATTGCGCAGCTCTCGCTACACAGTTTCAAGCGCGGGGCAGACGGCGCGCGCTCGCGTGAAACCGAGTCGCTGGCACACGCCCGTTTGTCGCGTAACCCGAACCGGTACATGACCGGGTACGAGCTGATCTATAGCTTGGTTGCTGACATGGCGCTGTACAACCGCGCCTATTGGTTTTTCGCACCCGGTGAAGACGGCGCTACCGAGATTCACCCGTTCCCGGCGGGCTGGGTTTCCCCGGTTTTTGCGGACTTCTCGACGGTTGATTACTACTCCGTGAAGGTGCCCGGCGGCTCCGAGGAGCTGAAAATCTCCCCTGAAAATTGTGTCGCGTTTAACGGTTGGAGTCCCGGGCTAACGTCCCCGTCGTCCCCGGTTGATTCTTTGCGCCTTGTGCTGGAAGAGAATTACCATTCACGCCGCTACCGCGTTCAATTTTGGCGCAACCACGGGCGAGTAGGTACGTACCTTTCCCGACCTGTGAACGCCCCGGACTGGGATAACACCGCCCGCCGCCGCTTCTACAGCATGTGGGAAGACTTTACGTCGGATACCGGCGCGCGTGCAGGCTCTACCCCGCTACTTGAAGACGGCATAGAGATTAAGAGCAACGCTTTTAAGTCAGCAGATGAGGAATGGGCGGATAGTGTCCGCTTGTCGTTGCAGACCGTGGCACAGGTGTATCAGATCCCGCCGGGCATGGTTGGTGCTGATTCGACTGAATCATACGGCAGCCTTAAAGAGCGAAACCGCATGTTGTTCAAGAACACGCTAGGTTCCCGTATCCGTTTCATCGAAGACCGAATCAATGCGTTTGTTTTGCCCTTGCTGGGAATTGACAATACGGAATTTTTCGTAGAGTTCAATACCGAGGGTATGCTACGCGGCGACTTTGAGACGCAGGCCGCTATCATGTCCACGGCGACCGGCGGCGCTTGGATGACTCGCAACGAATCCCGCGCGCTTATGAATTTGCCTCCGCTGGATATGCCGGGGGCTGACGAGCTGATTACCCCGCTAAATGTGGTAGTTGGTGGGCAGACCTCACCGCAGGACGGCGGCACCGCGTTTCAGGGCGGCGGTAAAAACCGAACGGTCATTCTAAAGTTCTTGGAGCGGTGCGACCGCATCAAGACCGCGCGGGGGATTGATGATATGCCGTGGGGTAGGCTAACCCGTGAGCTTGCTGATGACCTGGACGGTAACGCAGAGTTTGCAGAGGGCATTACCGACGCGCTCGCTAAGATGCAGGGCGGCGCGTTCGTTGATATGATTACTGCATTTGAGGAGATGTAGAATGACCATTCAGTTTAAGGATGCTACCGGATTCCATGAGACCGAGGACGGCAGCGGCATTTTTGAGGGTTACGCCTCCGTGTTCGGCAACGTCGATAGCTACGGTGACAAGGTGATGCCCGGTGCGTTTGCTAAGTCGCTGGCTAAGTCGTTCCCGAACGACGGCGCGGGTATCCCCTGTTATTGGAGTCACCGCATGGACGACCCGGAATTTATTCTAGGCAAGACCGTTAGCGCGGTTGAGGATGAGCACGGTCTCAAGGTTCGCGTGAGCCTGGATCTGGATAACCCCAAAGCGGCGGCGGCGTACCGCGCGTTGAAGGCTGGCGCTGTGAACCAAATGTCGTTCGCCTATGAGGTGGTTGATAGCAACTTCGTGCCCGAGAAGGGCGCAAAGTACGGCGGCGTGAATGAGCTTCGAGAACTGAATATCTTTGAGGTTTCTGTGGTGCAGATTGGCGCGAACACGGCAACGAGTATTGACATGGTAAAATCGGCAATGAAGAACGACGATTCTATTTCTATTTCTACCCCCGGCGCTATCGAGCAGCTGGAAGAAGTAGTAGACGTTCTCCGTAATATCATTGATTCCGCTAAGACTGATAGTAGTGATGAGGAACTGGATACGGCGGGTGACTCAGAGGAACCGGAAACGGTCAATGAGCAGACCCCCGCGCCGGTCAAGTCGTGTACGCTCTCAGACTCAGAGCGCGAATATTTCAAGAGTATTTTCAAGAAGTAAAGGAGTGGATATGTCCGAGACTAAGACTATTCACGAGCGCCTGGAAGAGGCACGAGTCAAGGGCGCGGCAGAGCTGGAAGCCGTAGAACGCGGTGAAGGCGACGTGACCAAGCTCAAGGCAATTGGCGAGGAAGTAACCGAGCTGGAAGCGACTATCAAGGCGGCAGATGAAGCCCGCGCCATGTTTAAGAGCATGGGCACCGCGCGCGAGGCGGTCAAGAGCGCAGAGGTTGAGACCCCCGCCCCGGCTGGTTCGCTGGGTGAGCAGGTTGCCGCCGCGTTCATGAAGTCCGGTACCCTGTCGGCTCTGGGTGCGCAGGTTCAGCATACCCGAGGTGAGTTCTACAGCTCTAAGGCACCGGGCGACCCGACCACCACCGCAAACGCGGTGACCGGTAACGGTCTGACCGTTGCGCTTACCGACGTTGATAAGAACGTCGTTAAGCCGTACATGCTCCCGTTCTCTATCTCTTCGTGGCTGTCGAGCGGCACCCTGTCCGGTAACTCGCTCACCTATTTTGTGGCTAATGAGTGGACTTCTTCGAGTGGCCGCCCCGGCGTGGTTGGTGAGAACGGCAAGAAGCCCGGCGCGACCGCCCCGGCGTTCGAGACTAAGACCCTCCCGCTCCGCAAGATCGCGGGCTGGGTTGCACAGTCCGACGAAATGGCAGAGGACGCGGGTTTCCTGTCCTCGATCATCAATGAGCAGCTTCTCGACGAACTCAAGAAGGCAGAGGAAGAGCAGATTGTCTCTGGCACCGGTACCGGTAATGACCTGACCGGTATTCTGTCTACCCCGGGTATTTTCTCCGCGGCTGTAGCGACCACCGCCGCTAAGGACGTGCTTGAATCCATGTACAAGGTGAAGACCAAGATTGAAGCGGCTTCCGGTATGTCGGTTGATGCGGTCATCGTGAACCCTGAGGATATCGCGGGTATTCGCCTGGCGACCGACTCTAACGGTCAGTATCTGTTTGGCGGCCCCGCGTACGCACCGTATGGCAATGGCCCGTTTGTTGCAGACCTGAACGCGTTCGGTGTGCCTATTTACGTGTCTAATGCTGTACCGCCTAAGACCGTTCTTGTCGGTAGCTCTAAGGGCGCTACTGTGTACCGTAAGGGCGGCGTACGCGTGGAAGTTAGCAACAATGTTAATGATGACTTCCTGTACAACCGTTTCCGCGTCCTCGCTGAGGAACGCCTGTTGCTGGCAGTCAAGCAGCCTAAGGCTTTCGGTAAGCTCACCTTGAAGTAAAACGGTCATTCCTTTTGAGAGGGGGAAATATGCGCTATCCGTCGCTGACTAACCGCAACGTCCCGGTGAATCTTGATGAAGTCGCCGGGGAAATGGTGCGTGGCTATTGCGGTTGGCATGTTTCCCCCTCGCTGGAGGAAACGTTTAGGCTGGACGGTACCGGCGGGAACCGCTTCCATTTGCCGAGTAACCATGTCGAGAATGTCCGTTCTGTTACGCTGGACGGCGTGCAGGTGAACGACTATTCGTTTTCAACGGATGGTTGGGTACAGCTCCCGCCCGGCATGGTTACCCCTAAGAAGCCGGGCGCTGTCGTGGTGACCGCGCGGCATGGCTGGGATTACGTCCCGGCGGTGCAGTCTGTCATCAAGAGCATTAGGCAGCGCTTGGAGATGGACGCGGGCAACGTGGTTTCACAGCGCGCGGGTACTCAGTACGTGAGCTACGGCTCTAAGGACGGCGAAAGCACCGGCGGCTATCTCTTGCAGACTGAACGCGCGGCGCTCGCACCGTACAAGCTGGAACAGGTGATCTAGCAATGCTTTCACTTGCACGGTACAGCACCCCGGCGGTGTTGATTCGCCGCCGTTCCGGTAAGGATTCGCGCGGTTTCCAGACGGTGACCGAGACACGCGAAAACATTACGGCGTTTATGGACGCTCCGACGGTTTCCGAGGAGTCCCCGGCTGGTAAGGCTGGCACGCCGGACGTATTGGAGCATGTGCTCTATTTGGAGCCTGGCACGCGGGTTAGCGCCCGTGACCGGGTGGAAATAGAAGGTTCATTCTTTGAGGTTATCGGTGTGGCACCGCCTATCAAGAACATTTTCACCGGGGCGGTCTTCCACACGGAATGTAAGGTTAGGCGGGTAGAAGCATGACACGCGACAAGCTTGTTTTCAACGAGAAGGCGCTAAAGGAGCTTCGTAAGCACCCGGCGGTTATCCGTGACCTTGAGAAGCGGGCGCGGCGTATTGCCGCCGCCGCCGGTGGTGAAGACATGGGCTATAAAGTTACGGTTCTTGAGCTGGAAGACCCGCGCGGCGCTGTGTCTGTCATGGCGACCGGACGCGCGGCAGCACATAACCGGAAACACAATTCACTCATGAGGGCTATTGATGCTGGACGCTAAAATCTGGCGTGTTGATTCGCCGGTGACCGCGTGCTACGCCTATTTCGCAGGTCTGAACCTCAGTGCTGCAATTGCACGTGATGAGGAGCCCCCGGGCTGGGACGGTTCAACCCCGCTAGTGCTGATTCGGGACGGCGGCGGCAACCGGCAAGAGCTGAACCTCCGACATGGCCGCGTGACCGTGGACGTTAGGCACCCTGAACCGGGCGGGGCGTATGATTTAGCGGAAAAAATTCATGAGCTTTTCTGTCTCTGGGTTTTCACTAACGCACCGGTTATTTTTGATCCGCATAATATCGACTCGCCCGCCTATAATCCGAGTGATTCGCCCCGCGTACCGGCATATACTTTTACCGCTACAATTGCGGTAAAATCCGAGAATAAAATTAGCGCTAATAACATTTAGTGCTTAAAGATTTGGAGATTAAATATGGCTCTTGATGCTACCTATGTTGCAAAGCCGATTAGCGTTACCGGCGGTATTAAGGTTGCCCCTCTGGGCACCGTTACCCCTACTGATCCGACCTCCGTTCTGAACTCAGCTTTTAAGGAGCTGGGTTATGTCAATGAGGACGGTCTCAAGCTGTCTCATGACGCATCGGACGATAAGATTAAGGTTTGGGGCGGCGTTACTATCCGCACTATCCGTTCGGATTATTCCGCTACTATTTCGGGTACTCTTCTTTCTACCCTTGATGTAAACGTCCTTAAGAACGTTTTCGGTGATTCTCAGGTGACCGAGAAGTCCGGTTTCATCTCGATTAAGCACGACGCGACCGTGCCCCCGGAAAAGGTTTATGTTGTCGAGACTAAAGACGCATCGAGCGGCGGCCGTAAGCGCTATGTTGTGCCTAAGGGTCAGGTTTCCGTGTCCGGTGACGTGAATCTCTCGCACAAGGAGATTACCGGTTTTGAAATCACCATCGAGGCGCTGGCAGACAAGGACGGCGTTTGCTACTACGAATTTGTAGAAACCACCCCGTCTAGCCCGGTTGCCGCTGGTGTTGTAGGCGGCTAATAGCCCTCTTTATTTTCCCCGCCCGCCCTTTTTTGTTCTGATTTTCGGGGCGGGCGCGGGGATACCCTTTTTTGAAAATCAGACACTACAGATTGGAGAAAATCGAACATGGCAACTAAGACCCCCGCCGCTTCTCGCGCAGCACGTAACGCAGTCAAGGCTAAGAAGCGCGTCCGCAAGTACGAGAAGAAGTACACCTATAACACCTTTGAATCTTCCATTTTCGAGGGTGAGTTTAAGCTCCCGTCTATGCGACAGATCCCGCAGACTTACGCACTCGATTTGCGCACCGGCGATTTTAACGCGCTTTACCGCTGGCTTGAAGAAGTGGGCGTACCGACTGAGGATATTGACGCTATTAAGTCGCTGGATTCTGAGGAGATTGAAACTTTCTTCGAGGAATGGAATAGCGGCGAACTGGGAAAGTAATAGCCTGTCTCAATTCATTTAGCGCACATGAAGACGAGGTACGCGCCCGCCTTCTAGAACTGGGCTTGAATTGGGACGGGAAACGCACGGGGAAAAACAATTGGGCTAATATCCACGCGGCCATTAAAACCGCGCCGCCAGGCTCCCCTTTGCATATTGCCCATGATCCCGATAACTGGGTTTGGGGTTTGCCGTATTATGGTGAGCTGGTTAATATTTTTGACCTCTTGCACGCGGCTAATGCACAGCGAACCGGGGATAAACGGGAAATGGAGAAATTCAAGCCCCGCCCCCGCCCGGGCGACAATAATAAGAATGAAGAAATCATTACGGGCGACGTAATGACTATTAGCGAATACGAAAAGCTTTTTAATTCCGAGAATTAAATAGCGTATTTCATCTATGGAGGGTGGACGTTTTGGCGGCTATCGAGCTAGCGACTAGCTATCTTACTTTGGCGGTGGAAACGTCCACCCTTTCTAAGCAGGTTTCTAAGGCTCTTAGCGGTGTAGGCTCTATTGGCGCCCGCGCCGGTCGTGAGATTGGCGACGGCATGGCTAAGGGCTTCGAGCAGACAAAGAACATCGACGTTGAAGGTCTACGCGCGAAGGTCGAGAGTGCAGACCGCGCCCTAGCACAGAGTGCGGACGTTATGGCACGCAAGCGCGCGGCCGCCGCGTCCACTATCAAGCAGGCGCAGGAAAATGTTAGCGCGGCTATGTCTAAGACCGAGGCGGCTAATGCCCGCCTGGGTGCAGCTGAAAGCCGCCTAAACTCGCTTCGTGCTAACGGCGGTAGCGCGGATGCTATCGCGCGTGCTGAGGCTTCGGTTCACGCGGCGCGTGCTAGTGTTTCGACGGCGACGAGCGGACAGATTGGCGCAGAACAGCGCCTTGTTAGCGCCCGTGAGAAGTACACCTCTATTTCGCGTTCCGCGGTCTCTCAGACTACGGCGCACGCGCAGGCTTTGCAGTCGGCTAAGGCAAACCTCAAGGAAGCAGAGGCGGCGACCGGCGCGCTGGGTAGCGCGACCGAGAAGGCAACCGGGCATTTTGCTGGTTTCCGTAACGCGTTCTCCAAGTCGTTTAGCGGTCTACGTGGCACCGTAGACAAGGAAATGCAGAGCGCATTTAGCGGCGTGACCGCACAGGCAGAGCACGCCGGGCGTGAGAGTAGCGGCAAGTTTAAGAGCGCGTTCACTGGCACTATTGCCGCCGCCGGTGGCCTCTTTGCGGGCGTTGGTATTTTCAACGCTGGTAAGGACGCGCTGTTCAAGGCGGGCGATCTGGAACAGTCTGTAGGTGCGGTTGATGCCGTCTTTAAGGACAGCGCGGATAAGATGCACGCGTACGCGGCCGCCGCGTCCGATACCGTGGGCATCTCCGAGAACGCCTATAACGAATTGGCTAGTGTGCTTGGTGCAAGCTTGAAGAACGGCGGTACTAGCATTGACGAGCTAGGCGACAAGACAAACAGCCTTATCGGTCTGGGTGCTGACCTTGCATCACTCTACGGTGGCACGACGAAAGACGCGATTGATGCTATTTCGTCCGCTCTTCGTGGTGAAATGGATCCCATCGAGCGCTACGGTATCTCTCTGAATGATGCCGCCTTGACCGCTAAAGGCCTAGAGATGGGCATTACCAAGACGGGCGGCGCTTTCACGACTCAGCAGAAGCAGCTCATCACTCAAGCGCTGTTGTTCGAGCAGTCTAAGGACGCACAGGGTAACTTTGCCAAGGAGTCGGATACTTTCGCTCATAAAATGCAGGTGGCTAACGCGCGTCTTGAGGATATGAGTACCAAGATTGGCGGCGCCATTCTTCCGGTCGTCGTTAAAATTATGGACGTTTTCGGTAAGGCGCTTAGCCCGGTGCTGGAGGAAGTGGGACGCGGGTTTACTGCATTTGGCGCGGCCTGGAATGAATTTAACGGTGATATTACGAGCGCCGGTTTTCCTGGTTTCATGGAGGGCGCGGCATTTGTCGCGCGTAACCTCTGGGAAACGATTAAAAACGCTTTCCAGAACGGCATTATTCCGCTATTCCGTGACCACGTTATGCCCGTGCTGGATACCGTCGGTACGGCGTTCATGGACTTTTTCAAGGGCATTTACGGTTTTCAGGATTACGGCGAACCGGTAAGCGTTTTTAATCAAATTGGCGGCGCAATTCGCGATATTGGCAAATGGCTGGTCGAAAACGTCGGTTTGTGGGCACCTTTCGCCGCCGGTATTACGGCAGCGTTCACCGCGTGGAGCACTTATCAGAAAACTATTACGCTTGTTAAGGTTGCGCAGGAGGCGCTAAACAAGGCTTCGGCGGCATTTAGCAAGACTAACGTTATTTTGGTCGTTATTGGTCTGATTGTCGGCGGCCTGATTTTGGCGTATAACAAAATCGGGTGGTTTAAGGATTTTGTAGACAATTCAATTAAGGTTATTGGCGACGTTTTTGTTTGGCTTTATGAAAATGCGGTAAAGCCCGCGTTTGAATGGATTGTCGAGGCAATTAAGGGTGTAATTGATTGGTGGAATACCTCATTTGTGCCCGCTTTCAATGAAGGCGTAAAAATTGTTGGCGACGTTTTCAACTGGTTGTACGAGAACATTGTTAAGCCCGTATTTGAGGGCGTAAAGGGCGCAATTGAAGGCGTTGTAGACTGGTGGAACAATTCATTTGTACCCGCTTTTGATGCAGGCGTTAAGGCTGTCGGTGCGGTCTTCGAGTGGCTTTACAATAACGTTGTACAGCCGGTCTGGACGGCAATTAAAACCGTTATCGCCGTGGTTATTGCGGTCATTCTTACCATTTTTGACGGTTTGAAGGCTGTTGTTGAGAATGTTCTAGCGCCTATTTTCAAGTGGCTGTACGAGAATATTATTATTCCGGTCTGGAATGGAATTAAGGATATTATTTCCGGTTTCCTGGACTGGTTTAATAACACTCTTGTGCCCGGCGTGAAAACCGTTATTGATATTCTTGCGGATATCTTTAATTGGCTCCGTGATAATGTCGTTATGCCCGTGTGGAATGGCATTAAGGGCATTATTGACGGCGTTGTTCAGTGGTTCAATAACACCGTAGCGCCGCTATTCCAGACTGCATCTAATATTATTGGCGACATTTTTAACTGGCTGTGGAATAACGTTGTTTCCCCGGTCTGGGAAAACATTCGCCGTGGTATTGATATTGTCGTGCAGTGGTACAGCGGCGTTGTGCAGCCCCTTATTAAGTCGGTTACGGACGCTATCGGCTCTGTATTCCGCTGGCTGTACGATAATGTGGTTAAGCCCGTCTGGGATTCGATTCAGAATGTCATCAGGGCGTTTACTGACTATTTCAACGGCGTTATTTTCCCCGCTATCAAGGCGACTATTGACGCTATTTCGTCCGCGTTCCGTTGGTTGCTGGATAACGTGGTGCGCCCGGTCTGGGATGGTATTCAGTCGGTTATTCGTGGTGTTTGGGAAAACGGTATTAAACCCGTTTTCGACGCACTCACTAACTTTGTTACCCGTACTATTCCCGACGCGTTCCGTAACGCGGTGGACGCTATCGGTCGTTTCTGGAATGGCATTGTTGATGTTGTGAAGCAGCCGGTTAAATGGGTTTTGCAGACCGTCGTTAATGATGGTTTCATTCGCAATTTCAATAACCTCGCAGGAACTTTCAATATCGGTAAAATCCCTGAGATTAATCTCTCTGGCTGGGCGACCGGCGGTTACACCGGACGCGGCGGAAAGTACGAACCGGCGGGCATCGTCCACCGTGACGAGTTCGTGATTCGCAAGGAAGCGCGGCAGCGTTTCGAGCGCGAGAATCCCGGCGTGCTGGATCACTTGAACCGCACGGGTGAGCTACCGGCGGCGGCTCTGGTTGGTGCTGGTGCCCCGCGTGTCGGTGAGTCGTTTGCTGTACCGTTCGGTGTGCGTGATTCGTCGGTGCCCGGCTTCGATATCGGCGGCATGGTGGCAAGCGTCGTTAAGGCAGGCGTAGACACGGTGAACGCCGGTGTGAATGCGGTTCGTGAGCTTGCAGGCACGGCGGCGGGTAAGGTGCTGGACGTGGCTATCACCCCGGCAAAGAACCTTATTGCTGGCATCGCCGGTCTTTTCCCCGGTTACGCGGGCGACGTGATGCGGGGCGGCGGTGATGCGATTCTCGACGGCGCTAAAAATTGGGTCGTTGAAAAGCTCAAGGGCAAGGACGAGCACGGCCGAGACGCGGCAAGTGCGCACGCTGTGGCACCGTCCGGCGGCGGTGTCATGCGCTGGCGTGACACGGTTGTTCAGGCGCTGGGTATCGCTGGTTTGCCCGCTACGGACGCGTATGTTAATGCGTGGCTTAGCCAGATTCAGAGTGAATCTAATGGTGACCCGAACGTTACGCAGTCCGGGTATGTGGACATTAACACTATTACCGGCGATTTGGCAATGGGTCTAGTTCAGGTCATCGGCGCGACGTTCGCCGCGTTCCGTGACCCGTCGCTACCCAACAACCGCCTGGATCCGCTGGCTAACCTTGTGGCTGGTATGCGTTACGCTACCGCGCGTTACGGTTTCGGTGGGCAGCTGGGTGTTATCGGTCATGGTCACGGCTACAGCGGCGGCGGTTTGGTGAATGGAAGCACCGCGTTTAAAAACGCGATCGTTCCTTCTCTTTATGACCGAGGCGGTAAAATTAAGCAGGGTGTACAGGTGATTGACCATCGCCGGGAGACCCCGGATTACGTGCTCACTGATTCGCAGTGGCGCACTATGTACAGCATCGCGAATAATACCGCGTCGAGCACCACTAACGCCGGTATCACTATCGGCAACGTCTACGGCTTGGATGCTGTGGACGTGGCAGAGGAGATTATGAAGCGCAAGCGTCGAGAGGAGTTGTTGAGTGCCTGACATGAGCAAGCCCGCGCCTACGTTGTATTTGCACGCGGGCGGTCTGGACGGTGAAGTGTTTAACTTTTCCTCAGTTGCGACCACGGCGTTTACGGCGCTTGAGGGGCTGGACGGGTTCGGTATCCCTGAGCCGGACTGGAAAACGGTACAGCGGAACGGCGGGGCAGGCTCCCACGTCCGTTCTGTCCACCTGAAAGAGCGTGAGCTGTTTATTCCGCTCATGATTTGGGGTGAATCGCAGGCGGAATGTCTGGCTAATTGGGACGCTTTGGTTTCCGCTCTGAATCCCCGGGTAGGTGAATCTTCGGTTTTGGAGGTTCGCCGCCCGGGGCAGGCCCCACGTTTTATTAACGTGGTGTATAAGAGTGGCCTAGGCGGTAAATTCGGTGAGGATTTTAGGGGTTGGTACTACAAGGTAGGGCTAACCCTAATTGCCCATGATCCGTATTTCTGGGAATCCGACCAAATGCTCAGCTGGAATGTGCGAGGCGACTACAAGCCGTTCATTAGCGGCGGCGAAATGGTGAAGACACACAAGTTTTTCCCCGTTATTTTGTCGCCGTCCGTGGTGAACGGTTCCCGTGAGATTATGATTAGTGGTGATGTTGATTCAGCCCCGATCTGGCAGATTACCGGCGCGGTAACCGACGTAAGGGTTACCAACGTTGAGACGGGCGAATCATTCAGCATCACGGGCAGCATTGCCCCGGGCGAAACTATCACCATTGATACCACGGTATTTGACATCTATTCGCAGAATGACCGTTCGGGTGCGCTCTGGGATAGACTGACCACGGATTCTACATTATTCCGTCTAGGCACCGGGCGACACACTATCAAGGTGACCGGCTCCGGTATGGACGAGCGTTCAGAAATCGCCTTGATTTATAAGCCCCGCTACGTGAAGGGAATCTAAACCGAATGTCCGTTCAGGTTTTGATGAGGGATGAGAATTACCGCCCGCGCGGTTTCCTCATCGCGTCCAAGGTCGAGATGATGCGCCGTCTCAACCGTCCCGATACGTTCATTGTGAACGTGTCGGCAGAGTCGGCACAGCAGGCGACCCGTTTACGTGAGGGTTGGGGGCTTGTCGTGCAGGACGGCGATTTTAAGGTGTCTGGTGTAATTACACAATTTTTCCGCACGGCCAAAGATAATAATCTTGAGGTAGAGGTGACGTGTACATCTGAGCTGGCGTTCCTGGGCGACCACTTGACGTATCCAGACCCGGCGCATGAGGAGACTCAGCAGCAGGCCGCCCGCTGGAAGGAGCGCGGCGCGTGCGAGACGGTCATTAAGAACCTGGTCACTAAGAATCTTGGTGTCGAGGCTCTGGAGTCCCGCCGGGTGCCGGGCTTTGCGGTTGCGCCGTCTCAGGGGCGCGGTGGTGATGCTTCCGTGGATACCCGCCTAAAGAATCTTCTTGATGTAGTGGAGCCTTTGGCGACCGCCGGGGGTTTGCGAATGAATGTTCAGTTTTCCCCGGGCGGGCTGGTCTTCGACACGATCCCGACGCGTAATCTATCGCGCCGTGTCCGTCTTTCCTGGGTGTCTGGTGAGGTTATCGGCTGGGAAATGACCGACCGCGCCCCGTCCGTGACCGCCGTTATTGTCGGTGGACAGGGCGAGGGTGCAGACCGGCGACTAGACGCTAGGCAGCGTCTCGATTCATGGCGGCGACGCATCGAGATATTTAAAGACCGACGCGATACCGACGACGCGGGCGCGCTAGAGAAGACCGCTAACGAGGAGCTGGATAAGGGCATCTCAGAGCGCATCATGAAGGTTACCGTACAGGAAAGCGAGACCCGTAAATTTGGCGTTGCGTTTGACGTAGGGGACACAATTACCCTTGATGTTGCGCCTAACGTTACGCCTTATGATTCTCGCGTTGTTGAGGCTAAAATTATGTGGAGTGACAATACGCGAACGGTGGAATTGACCGCCGGGGCGCTGGATTTGACGCTCTCACAGGAACGTATCGAGCGGTTGCGCCGTGAAATTGCGCAGCTGGCAACCGTCTAAGAAGGAGGGCGAATTATGGCAGGCGAACGACAGTTCACTAATATTACGGCTGTTGAAGAGTCATTCCCGGTAGTTAATAAGCCGCTTACGGGTGAGCAGTGGAGCAGTGTTACCACGGCGCTAGGTAACGGCACGATTGACGAAGGAACGGGTGATTACCGAATCAGCTTCGATAACGCGTCTAATACGGTATCGGTTGAGCCGCCCGCACAAACTGGCTTCGCACACGCGACCGTAGGCGGCTATTACCACCGCATTTACAGTCGCGTGTCTTTGCTGTGCCCGCCGGTGACCGAAACCACAACCTACGTTCTGGCTATTGTGTTAGACCCGCTCCGACAGAATACCGAACCGCTTAAGCTTGAGCTTTTCAAGGCACCCATCAATTACAGCGGAAATAAGAAGTACCTTGTGTTCTGTGAGATTATCCGCAAGCCTAACGAGCTTCTTTCACAGGCTAAGGTGAATATTAAGAAGCCGCGTGTTTCCCCGTCGATTGACGTTCAGGAATTCGGTAATTTGCCGCCCGCAAAGACGCAGCCGTTCGGAACTACGGCGTACGTTAATAACGAACGTTCGATTTATCGCCGTTCCGCTGTTGGTGGTTCCGGTGATGTGTGGGCGCGTGTCATTGGCGCACGTCAGACCCCGGTTCTGGGTATGCCCGGCTGGTCTCTGGCACCTATCTCACCCAATAACGCGGGCATCATCACTACCCCGATTACCGAAGGCTTCTATTGCCAATTCTCCGGTATTTTGCGCCGTGAAGCGTTTGATTACACTGTGGGCTGGGAAATGTCGAATCTGGGTGTGCTCATTCCTGAACCGCTCCGAACCAAAACCTACCGTGAAACGATTTTCCCCGCGTTCTGGAACACCCGAGCATCGGGTGTGTTCCCGTTGATTTGCCGCATTCAGTTCCGCACGGGTGAGATTCACGTCCGCGCGAATAACTCTACGCCTATTCCTTTTGAGCGCGGCGGTGAGCTGCATATCCCGGCGGTGTCGTGGGTTGCGGACAAGTCGAATATCATTGATTGGTGATGGTGCATCATGGCTAAAATTACGGCGCGGTTCAGCACGCCGGGCGGCAAGCCCTATAGGGGGCGCGTTATCTTTTCCCCGCTGGCAGATGTTATTTTGGGGGCGCGCGGCGACCGCGTAAACATTCTGGTTGGTGACTTCGAGGCACCGCTAGACGCTACCGGCTTCTTCTCGATTGACCTACCCCCCGGCCAGTACACGGCGCGGTTCAAGATTGACAATGCGGATAGCGGGCAGGTGGGAAAGATTCGGGACGTACTAATAATGGTCAAGAGCGATTCAACGTTAGCGGATTTGATCGCGCCGCCCGCCGCGCCGCCCGCCGGGGCTATCCGAGTAAATGAGCAAGACCTAGAGCGAGGAGTGATCGCGTAATGGCACGATATGGCGACATTGTCCTAGTGACACTGGACGAAAATAACGAGCTGGAAGGCGACGCGCTAAAGCACGTCGAGCGTGTAGCAGCAGAGGCCGCCGCTACCGCCGCCGCGTCTAAGCTGGACGCTTCCGCGTTTGCGGATTATGTGGCGCAGGCGCAGGCGCGCGGGGTGACCGCTACGGTGGAAAATCGTAGCGCGTCCCTGAATGCGGTGACCGAGTTCAACGCAGACCCTACGGGTTCGGTGGATTCTACGGCGGCGATTAACCGTGCTATCCAGCAGGCGGCAGAGCGCGGCGGTGGTACCGTGCATCTACCGGCTGGTACTTATAAGGTGTCCTATCCCTTTATCGAGCTGTTGGGTTCGGTTCACTTGCAGGGCGCAGGCCGTGAGTCCACCACTCTGTTTGTGGATACTGCTGTTCCGGTTCCGGTGAAGACCGCCGTTATTCATGCTGGCAATTATGATGAGCCGCGCCGTGGCACCGGAAATATCCTCATGGGTGTTAGCGACCTTTTCATCAAGTCTGAGTATTCGCTCCGTGAGCACACTAGCAACATTCCCGCTAATGTCGGTGGTATCGTATTTCACACTGAGCTAGGGGTGAATCCGCACGAACCGGACGGGGCGCACCGCATCGAGAATGTGATTATCTGGGACATGGCCTATGGTATCGCTCTGTTTGGTCTGGATGACCAAGCGTGCCAGGTGCGGAACGTGCGTGTTCGCCGTACCCGTGAGTTTGGTGTGTGCGTGGGTAAGCCTTTGGAGCACCCGCGCGCGAAGGTGGACGGTAAGCGTGAGACCGGCGCGGGCGACAATATTCTAGATGCTGTGGACGTTAGCGGCGCGAATATTAGCGGCGAGGGATTCGCAGGTATCGAATGTTACACCACGAACACAACGTTTACCGCGTGCAAGGCCTGGTACAACCGCCGTAGCAGTAGCGGCGTAGAGGGTGCTAAGGGTTCCATCTGGGACACTAAGGGCGCGAACGCAGAGCACCCGCACGCACCCATCAAGAACGGCGCGGGCTTCTATATCCACGGCGGACGTAACATTTTCACCGGTTGCACGGCGCAGGAAAACGGCGGCCACGGCTTCGCCCTGGTTGGCACCGCTAATCAGCTGGTAGGTTGCCGTAGCGCGTCTAGCTCTTGGTGGGATACCTCCGGTAAGGCACCGAATAGCGCAGCTGATTTTTTCGTCGCAAACTGGGCATGGGGAACCGTGATGCACGGCAACATTGCGCAGTCTGAATATGGCGAGAAGACCGGCGCAAAGTACGGCTATTTCTTCGAGTCATGGGGACATGACATTATCGCCCGGGGTAACGCCGCTATTGCACAGCCTACCGCTCTCAAGGCGGGTAGCATGGGTAAGAACGTAATTATTGAGGTCAATCAGGAAACCGTGAAGGGGGCATAAATGGCGTTGCAGTATGGCCGCGTTGTGGCTAAGTTCGCGACATTTCAGGATGGGCACACGCCCGTAGGCACCGTTGAGTTTGTGCCGTCTGATTGGGTAACCGACAGCGGCATCATTCACAGCCCCGCGCCGGTTATCGGCTGGGTGCGTGAAGATGGGCAGCTTTACGGTTCCGAGAAGGCTTACGCCTCCGAGACCCCCGGCGTGAAGCTTCTTGTTTCCGACCCTAAGCACCCGGCGCGATACGTGGCGACCCCCCGCCTGTATGATCCGGTGACCGGCGCGGGTATTCCCGCCCGCGCGTTCGAGTTCGAGATTAGGGCAGGCGCGACCGGTGAGATGGTGGAAGACCCGAGCGGCGGCGTGCGTGTCATCTCATCGAATGATGGTTTGTGGACTCTTGAGGTGCCGGCGGGCGCGTCTATCGTCGCTGTCGGTGATGGTCGATACGAGGCGCGTGGCCTATCTGTGGCCGCTGGATCTGATGGTTCGTGGGTGATTGGAAAGGAAGGCTAGATCATGGCACAGGCTGAAATTCGTGGTTTGCTGGAGGACGGGCGCGCCCCGTCCGCGCTCAAGGCTGAAATTCAGGAGATGATTACCGCCGCCGCCGGTGGTGGTGTCACCACTGAGACAGTCGCTAAGGCTCTAGGCGTGGCTATTGTGCGCAGCACTACCCGCCCGCCCGCGACTATGCACGGCGTGCCCGTGATTTGGGTAAACCCCGCGCTGGAAGGTGCGCTACAGCCGGTACCCACGTTCACGCTCAAGGAGAACGGCGCTATTCTGGAGATTGAAACGCCTAACCCGGCGGGCGGTGCAATGAATGGCAACCTATGAGCTAGTCACTAGGGCGGGCGTTGAAGCTGAGGTAGCTAGGCAGACGGCACGATTTGAAACCCGAGAAAAGAACTTCGGGTTTAAACCGGGTGAACATTATTATTCCCCGGTAACTTATGCCTGGCCTGACTTTTATAATGGTGCTAATTCTAAGTGGGCTAAATTCCTTGAATTTGGCAACACTTTGGGTATTGTCATTCTGAATAGGTCTAGTGGTGATTGGCTTTCTAAGCGCCCGGATGTTGATTTTGCGACGCAGGGTTCTATGGCTCTTAGCGCTGGTGCCCGGCGCGTGTCGTTCTATATTAAGACGCGACACGGCGCTATGTTCGAGGGTATGCCGGTTTCTTACAGGGATAAGATCGCGACGAATCTAAACGTTGATTTGTCCGCTATTACGCCTTTTACCGAAGATTTTATTATCGAGTCCGCACGGGCGGTTAAGAATGATTACCCGGATATTCCGGTTAATATTTTTCTTGACGAAACAAACCCGTGGATTGAAATGGATTTGCAGAATAAAATCATTGAAGCTTATGTACGGCTTTATAACCGGCTAAAGCGTGAACTTGGTAATGATTGTTTGATTATTATCAACCCGGGTTCTAATACCCCGGCTTCTATGATGGCCGCGTGTGATGTGGTGCTGTCCTATGAGTCGAACGCGGCGAAATATCTAGACCCTGGCACTCAGTGGATTCACCCTGAGCATTACAAGGGGTTCCCGTCGTGGCGTTTCTGGCATGTGATTCACGGGGCGACTCCCGAGAATATTGATGCGGTGTTCGCTAAGGCTGATAGCCTGGGTATCGGGCATTTGTACGTTACCGACCGCACGTTCAAGGTGGGCGGCGGTAGTGAGGACGAACCGGAAGAAAACCCCTACGATAAGCCGCCCTCTCAGTGGGTCGAGAACCGTGTGAAGGCGTGGATTGGTGGCACGCTTCCGTTTGAGCAGCGCCTGTCAGCTTTGGAGGCAAAGATTAAGGAATTGGAGGCAAAGAGGAATGTCTAATTTTCGTATTCCGACCCTGAACGCGGCGGGTGAGTTCACCGGCTCCGCTCTTGCACACATTCAGAAGGTGGCGAGCGCGGCGGGCGGCGCGGCGGGCGGCGCTACCGTTCGAGATACCGGGTGGCGGCGTGTCGAGTCGCCTAATCTCGCGTCTGGTTCCGTGTTTTTCCGCCGTGTCGATAACCTTGTTTCTGTTACGGTTCGCGGCGGTTCTTGGGATACGGCTACTATTAAGCCGTCGGCCTCGCGCGCACCTAACGGTAGTCCGTTCGGTGATCTGGGTTATCGTGCCCGCCTCGCGATTAACATTCTTCCGGGCTTCCGTGCGCTAACCCCCGTGGTTGCTCCTGTTATGACTGATGACGGCGAGTCGGTGGGTATGCTGATTATGTCGAATCCGTCGGACGGCAACCGCTTGTCATTCCGTGGCTTCCGTAACGGGCAGAAACAGGATGTAGCTAACGTCTATTTGCGTTTCCCTATTCTCACGTGGATTACGTCTGAGGATTGGCCTACCGAGCTACCGGGTGAACCGGCTTAGCCCCCTGTTTTGGGGTGGGTGTATCATGAAAAAGAATATTCATTCTACAGAAAGAAACACCTATGCCGCCTAATTTTTTTGACCCGCTGGCGGCTAGTTTCTGGGACATGCTACAACTGGGCATCGGCGCAGCTGTAACCACGCTAACTATTAAATTTAGCGGCTGGCAGTCCACGAAGAAAAAGGAACTAGCAGAGCGGCGGGTAAAAGATGCCGAGATTATGGCGCGCCTGGATGAGCTGGCAAACCAGAGCCAAGCGGTTAAATCCGAGGTCAAGAATAGCCACGGCACGAATTTGCGCCATGATCTAGACGTGGCTATCAAGAGCGCTACCGAGGCACGCGATAATTCGACGCAGGCGCTAAAGATTGTCAAGCAGATTAGCGATTCTTTGGAGTCGCTAACCGTCGATTTTCGGGAATCTAAGCGCGAACATATCGATTTTCGTGAGCGCCATAATCAGAGCACGGAAGAGATTCATGACCTTAATAAGCGAGTGAACGCTCTATTTTCTGCACAGAACAAGAAGGAGAATAACCATGAGTAATTACGTGGACATTACCCACTGGAACGCCACGTCTTTCACGGCGGCAAGCCGCACCATTGACGATATCGACACTATCGTCATTCACCACTGGGGTGTTGACGGCCAGAACTTTGACGACGTGTGCCGCTTCTTCCAGAACGGCCCCGGCACCTCCGCACATTATGTTGTGGAAGCTGGTAAGTGTGCGCAGCTGGTAGAGCTTAAGGATATCGCGTGGCACGCGGGCGATTGGAACGCGAACGCGCGTTCTATTGGCATTGAGTGCCGCCCCGAGATGAGTGATGCTGACTTCGAGACTCTGGCGCACGTCATTGCGGATATCGAGACTTTCTACGGCAAGAGCTTCTACATTCACGGCCACAAGGATTATTTCAACACCGCGTGCCCGGGTCGATACTACGATCAGCTTGACCACCTGATCGAGCGCGTGAATGAGATTGAAGCTGGCATTGATAATGCACCGGCTCCGCTGTCTCATGATGAGGTGGCCGAGAAGCGTGCCGCCTGGGAAAAGCTCATGAAGGAGCTGGAAGAGGCTAAGGCCGCCGGTGAAGAAGTCGGCAAGTGCCTGGCACAGGTAAACTAGACCGTTCGTTCTATTTTTTGGAGGTTCAATCATGAATGAGACTCAGCGTAAGGCTATTTATGCCTTTGTTACCGCCCTTATCCCCGTCGGTATCGTGTACGGTATCGTGACTCAGGAGCAGGCGGCGGTTATCGTGCCCGCTATCCTGGCTGGCCTGTCGTTGATTATGGCGTATGTGCATGTGCCCGCGCCGGGCGACGGTAAGCAGCAGGGCGACGCGCCGGTTACCGGCGATAGCGAGCGCGGCGACCTGTAAGCGTGCTATAATATCGGTGTTCCTTAAATTGTTCCAGTGATGGGATGTTGAGAGAATATCGGTGGAGTGGTCACACTGTCGGGTGTTGGCACAGAAGAAACCCCCTAGTTCGTGGTATAGCTAGGGGGTTTCTTTTTGTGTGCTAGGTGAAGTTTTTCCGGTTAGCCCGTACTACGAAGGTATGCGGTGTGAAGCCGTCGTATGCCGCAATGTAGCGGGGGTACCGGGTGCGACACAGCATCTCGACGTTTTCGCCGGTGAACTTCGTAGCAATGACACGGTACCGTGCGCCGGTCTCCGTTTCGTAGCTGGTTACCCATTCCGAGGCGGTGAAGCCCGGGTACCGCGCGGCTATGTCGCCGCCGTACTCATAGCCGCGTTCTTCGAGGTCAAGCGGCATTAGTACGCCCCCCGTCCTAGCGCCTTTTCTAGAGTGTCCAAATCTTCCAGCAGACTGGGCAGCTTGTAACCCTTATTGAGCTGATACCCCAAATCTAGGAGTTTCACGATTACGGTTACTTGCAGGCCGTGCGGATTGTGCTGGGTTTTGCGGATGAACCGGGCGGCGGCTTCCAGAGCGCCGGGCGTAACGGCGGGCGCGCCCTCTAGGTGCAACTCTAGGCACCGGCGGGCTTTGCGAATGTCTTCCGCCCCGCCTTTCTTCTTGCATCGCCAAACGTATTTTATGGCCGCGCCTAGAAAATAGGGCGCTTCCATGATGATCGGTTCGAGGGCTAGCCCCTGGATTTTTCCGTAGTGTGCGGGGTTTACCGGGTCGTTAGTCATCGAGGGTTTCCCTTTCGAGTTCAAGCAGGAAAGTGCGAGCGTTTAGCGCCTTGAGCTGGATATAGGGCGGCTGGGTGGTATCGGCAAGAATCGCGGTGAGCCGGTCAATCGTCGCCGTGTACGGGGTATCAGTCTTGAACGGCGCAGGCTTTGCCTTAGCCGTCTTAGCGGGCTTTACCGGGGCGGGTGCCAGGTACGCGGCGGTGAGTGCCTTTACGGTGCTATCTACCGCCTTACGCGCCTTGATGCGCCCCGGCGCACGGGACGACTTGAGAAATTCCAGAGCCTCCGCATAGGTAAAATGCCAGGCCGCGCTAGTAATCTTGATGCCCGCGCTACCTACGGCGTTCGGTGGGTAGTTGAACTTTTCGCCGGTGCCCGGGTGGTTCGCCAGGTAGGAGTTTAGGGCTGCACCGGGTGCCTTGATGCCCGCCGCTTGGAGCAGGGCAAACGCACGGATTCAGATTACGCCGTCATCTTCGACATAGAAGGTCACGGGCTTGTTGTTGATGGTTTCGTGGTGGAGACGGGGCATTTTAGCGTTTCCTTTCGTTGTAGATTTGGGTGAGGTGGATGTGCACGCCGGGCGCGTCGCCGTACTCTTTCACGGCTTCTAGCTTGTTGCATCGCGCGTCATCTTCGATAATGCCGCCGCTGGTAAGCGAGTCCATGACCGCGCGGGTGAGCTTGTCGATATCGGGTTTTACGGCGTGAATCGGGTCTAGCGTGCCTTGGAAGAGCGCGCCGCTTTTCGGCTCCGTGAACACGAATCGTAGCGAGGCTTGGAATGCTCCGACGATTAGGGGCGCTCCGACCGCCTGACTGGTCTTGAGGTGGTGTTTTCGCATGGTTTCGCGCCACGGCTTAGTTCGTGGATTATCCTCAACGACGCGCCTACCGTAGGTGCGTTTAGAGCCTTGGGGTACGGGTTTCCCGGGGATGAAGGTTTTGTAGTGCATCGGCTGGTTTTCCTTTCGACATTTACACTATAAACCTAGATGCAGGGTGGGCACAAGGCTAAACACTGTGAGTATGGTCACTAGTGCAAGATAGCCCGCCGCGCCCTAAATGTGCTATGATTATTAGTGCCAAGATTGCAAGTGATAACATTTTGTTTCTCCCGCTGTTTTCTTTCGGCTTTGGGTTAAAATGCCCCTCTAGTCTACAGATTAGGGGGGTATTTTTGTGCCCAAAAACAGCAGGTAGCCTCTATCAAAATAGACGCCCCTACCAAAATAGACCTAGGTACATTTTGCAGGGGGGGGTGGGTACATTTTGCAGGGGGAAATAGAAGTTAAATAAATAGAAGTTAAATAAATAGAAGAAACTAAATCGAAGACGCGCGCGGGGCGCGGCGTGTGAGATTGCGAGCTACCCCCCCCCGGTGCTATCATGAAGCCATAAACCCAAAAACCCCGAATACAGCTATTACCAATCAATCAGATTTAGGAGAAAAATAAATGTCAATCACGGCAATTATGGCAGCTGGCTATGTTACCCACACCCCTACCGGCGAGCAGATGAAGCCGTCCAGCCTCTCAACGTTGAAGGCTCTCGCTTTCTGCACCGGAACACACTCCACGGCATGTTACCCGTCCGTGCGTACCTTGCAGGAAATGACAGGGCACAGCGCGAGGACAATCCGCGCGGCTTTGAATGACTTGGAAGAGATGGGTTTTATCACCCGCGCCGCCCGTGCTGGTGCTTCCACCGTCTACGCTCTCCAGATTGACGTGATGCGTGCGCACCACCGCCGCCGCCGCTGGACTGAAACCCGCGACACTGGAAACCCGTACGCAGGCGACCCTAACGCCGTAACCGTAGTAGATGAAATCCCTGTTGAGGAACAATCGGTAAATGTCAAGCGCATCAACTTTGCAGAACCCCCGGCGACCGAACCCGAACCCGTACCCGCACCGGTACAGGCCGAGCTAATCCCCGCCGCCCCGGTCAAGAAGACCAAGAAGCGCAGCACCACTACCGCCGCGCTTGATGAAGAGTTCGAGGAGTTCTACAAGCACGCTTACCCGCGTAAAATGGAGCCGTTGAAGGCGCGCCGGGCGTTTGAGAAGGCAGTGAAGAACGGCGCAGACCCGCGCGACATTATCGAAGGTGCCCGCCGGTTCGCCGCCGCTACCGCCGCTAAGGGAAAAACCTATATCCCCTACCCGGCTTCGTGGCTAAACGCGGGCGGCTGGATGAATGAGGCGGGCGACATCGCCCCGGTAGAACCTACCCCGTGGCAGAAGAAGACCGCGCGCCTTGTGCAGTCTATGCAGGCCGCCGCCGTGGTGAATAACGCCCCCGCGCTTACCGGGGCACCCGCTACCGCGCCCGCCGCGCCCCTGGCTATCGAACCCGGCTACATCTAAGGGGTGGCGACATGAACAAGCAAGAATGCGCAACGTTCTACGCACAGGCGGCAAAGGTTGATAGCCGCCTCCCTGATCGTGAATTTTACGAGTTCGACGCGTGGGAAATGCTTCTAGCCGATATTCCCCCCAAGTTCGCGCCTATGATTTTCCGCGAAATCTACCGCCGCGTTCAGGTTCAGCAGCTACAGCCTGGCCATATTGTCGAGGCGTGGGAAACCGTTCGTAAGAACGTAAACGCCGCTATCGCCCGGTGCCTGTCTTTCGAGAAGCGCACGCGCGAGCTGGACGTGTCAGACCATGAAGATGCCACGAAATTTAACGAGATTGTGGAAGCGCATAACGCGGCTGTGGATTCGCTACCGGGTGAGGTAGCGGCGGCCAATGGGTTTACTCACAAGGAGCTGGTACCTGTACCGGGTGAGCGTGTGCCCGCGCCCGCCCCGGCGTGGTTTAAATCACTGCAAAATGGTTAGGTTTCGGGTTGCGCCGGATATCCCCAAAGGTTTATAGTATAAATGTAAGGCAAAGGAAGCCCTACAAAACACCCAAACCGAAAGGAACCGAGATGTTCAACCTCACCGCAAACCCCGCCAATGACCGCTACCTCACCGCAGACCTGGGCGGCGACACTACCAACGTTAAGCTTCTGGTACAGCCTGATTACATCGCAGGCACCCACTACGTGATGATTGACCACGAGACCGCTATGAAGCTTGCAAACCCCAAGAAGCCCGGTAAGTGGATTCAGGAACTCCGCAAGGCGCTACGTGCACACAACGGCGCAGCTCAGCTCTGGAGCACCACCCCCGAACCCGGCAAGGGTGCGCTAGTCACCGCATGGAAGACTGAGGATGCAATTAACTATCTCGACCTTGCTAACGTGATCCGTGCCATCGAAGACCGAGCACCGGATAGCCACAAGGCTAACGCGGCTATCCTCCGTGACCTGGAACGCGAAGTTTTGAAGAACTTCTAACCCCGCCGGCTAACCCCCGGGCGGGGCACACACCACCGAAAGAAGGACATGATGAAGACACTCATCACCCGCTACCCACGCACCACCGGGTACACCGTAATAGCAGCACTACAGCTAACCGTTTTTTTCACCGCAATTCTCGCGAATAAGCTAGAGGCGGCGCACGTCTCAAACGTGATTCTATCCGTAATCGTCGTTTGCTGTGGCTTTGAAATTGACATGCTCAAGCTTGAGAAGAAGGATACCCGCCGTGAAAATTAACACTCTTATGCGCCGCGCGACCCCCGCGCCCGCCCCCGGTACCGACGAATGGAAGCGCAAGATTACCGCCTCCAAGGTGGCATCTGTCGTCTGTAAAAGCCCGTGGACTTCTAAGTTTGCGCTCCATGCAGAGATGACCGGCCGCTACGAATCCGACCCGATTAACCCGGCGGTACTGGAAGCCGGTAATCTGCTGGAACCGGCGGTAGCTGACTGGTACGCGCTGCACAACCCGGGCGTAGAAGTCCGTGAGTGCAAGAAGCGCAACACCCCCGTATGGTGGGTGGATAAAGATAACGCCGATTTTGCCGCTACCCCTGACCGTATCCTAGTCGATAAGGCGACGGGCGAGGTCACCGCCCTGTTGGAGATTAAGACCGCCCGCGTCGCCTCCGAATGGGGTGAAGAGGGTACCGACGAAATCCCCGAGCACTACAGACTACAGGCGCTTTGGCAGATGAAATGCACCGGCGTGCACACCGTTATTTTCGCCGTGCTGCACGCGGGTTTGAGGTTTGCTACCTACCGCGTGGACTGGAACCGGTACGCGGTGGCAGAGCTTACGGCGGCGGCTGTTGATTTTATGGACGCGGTACGCACCGGACGCACACCCGATTATCGCGAGGAGCCGGGCGCGTTCTCCACCTATGAGGTGCTCCGCTATTATTTCCCTGAGTGCAACGGCGAGGCTGTGATGTTGAGTGATGATCTGGTCTACCGCACCCGCCGGGCTAAGCGACTAAAGCGATTGGCCGCGCGTGCTGAGGATATTGTCAAGAATGAGCTAACCGCTGTTATGGGCAATGCGAGCGCGGGCGTAGATTACGCAAACCGCACGGTAGCGCGGCGTTCACAGCGCAAGACCCCCAAGGGGTTTAGCCGCCCGTGGGTGATTATGGTCTAGGGGTGTGTGATGATTGACCTAATCAACAAAATTTCGTACACGGGGTTTTACGCCTGGCTAATAGCAGCTGTACACCCGCTAATCATGGTTGCCGCCGTCTCGATTCTCACGCTAGGCTCTACCTTTTGGTATGCCCGGCGTTTGCAGAAGATGCGGGATGGTGGTTCAGTTGATGCCCATATACTTATAGCTGTGGTGTTCCCGATCTGGTCTATTGCCGCTGGGTGGGTTACGTCTAATTGTTTCCGTGCCAACGGTGTGAATGAGGGTGAGCCGCTAATCGTGGTTAGCGCCGTAGCCTGGTTCCTCTATTTCCTGGCTGGAATGGTGGGTATTGCTCTGGGATTCAAGGAAGAAAGCGAGTGACATGTTTCACTGTATTTTCTTTAATTCTCGCTTGCGTTGCACACCCCATAAGGTTTACACTATAAATGTAAGGCAGATAGCCTACAGAAACCCAAACCGAAAAGGAAAAGACATCATGAGCACCACTTACCGCTACAAGGGCTTCCAGCTGAACAAGATTGACGATACCCTCTACACCATCGACCGTGGCGACGAAGAACACGCCGTTGTCGAGAAGTGCCCGGAAAGCTACGGCGGCGGCTGGGTTGCCTACCGCCCGCATATCCTGGGCATGTACGATCACAAGAGCGACCGCATCACCCGCAACGACGGTTCCGCTAAGACCCTCAAGGCCCTGTTCACCGCATGGGTAGACGAGAATTACGGTGACGCATACGCCCGCAAGAACTAGCACCGCACAAATTTACCGATAGACCCGCCGGGCGGCGGCAACTTCCGAATACCCACCGCCGCCCGGCATCACCACCACCGAAAGGAACCTACACATGAGTGCTGAAATTCAGCAATTCACAGGCACCGCTCTACAGGTCAAGAATGATTTTGTAGACCCTATCAAGAACGCGATTACCGGCGCATTGCCGCTATTCATGCGTGAAGACTCCGACGCCTGGATCAGGGGCGCAATTCTTGAGGTCTCCAAGACCCCGCAGCTTGTACAGTACGCCAAAAACAATTTCCCCGCGTTTGCTGGCACGCTAACCCGCGTCGCCGCGCTTGGTTTGCCGCTCAACCGAGACATGGTTTACGTGCTCCCCTTTGCATCTAAACAGGGCATGCAGGCAAACGTTATCATGGGCTGGCGTGGTGAGCTTGAACTGATTTACCGCGCGGGCAACGTCGAGACCGTCCAGCATGAAGAAATCTTTGAGAATGACCGCTACGAGTGGAGGGACGGCGCACCGCGTCTCATTGCGCCCGCTCCCGAGGGGCAGCGCGGCAAAATCAAGTATGCCGTAGCGTGGGCTGTACTAAAGTCAGGAAAGACTAGCCAATACGCGGTTGTGAGTGCCGACCGCATCGCCGCCGCTAAGAAGGCATCACGCGGCTCTAGCTCACCGTCTAGCCCGTGGGTACAGCACGAGACCGCTATGTGGCGCAAAACCGCTATTCATGAGCTGGCTAATTTCGTTGATTCGAGCGTAGAGGAGTGCCGCCCGGAACGCCTGGAAGCAATGAAGACCCGCGCCGCCCTAGCGCTGGACGTAGAGCGCGAAAAGACCGCGCGAATGGAAGCAGAAAACCGCGCCCTGGAACTCAAGCTAAAGCTAATGGAAATGGAAGCAGAAAAGAAGGAGAAGAGCTAATGACACTGGACGCTAACCGCGTAGACCATGTGCGCAATTTCGATTTTTCAAAAATCCCTAACGGCTGGTCTGGACTAGCTGAACGCATGGTGCGATATGCTGCACTGCACGCCGATTCACGCGGCGTACTGAATATCAACCGGAAAACTTTTTTTGCTGAGTCAGTCGGTGAAAAGAGCGCACAATACGAGGCAAACCTAATCAACGTGATTAACCGCAAGGTGGACGGCGTGACATTTTCTACTGTGGGACGCGGTTCAGGCGCCCGCCTTGTAGTCGTGTTTGATGACGAAAAGATCAGTAAGAGCCTGGAAGCAAAGAAGGATTAGAACATGTCTTCGTACACAGTATTTAAGGGCAATCTTGGAGCCGACGCAGAGCTAAAGACCTCCAAGGGCGGCACTCCGTACCTGAGTTTCACTGTCGCTAATTCCACTAACCGCAAGCTGGATAACGGTGAATGGGAAACCACTAACACTACGTGGAAGCGCGTAACCGCCTGGGATAACCTGGACGCGCTTACCCCGCATCTCAAGAAGGGCGCGGCCGTGCTGGTTGAAGGCTATGAGGAATTGCGCACCTGGCAGAAGGAAGACGGTAGCGAGGGGTATAGCCTTGACGTGACCGCCCGTTGTGTCGCCGTGATCCCGCGCGTCCCGGTGCAGACTAACCCGGTTTCCGCTTACCCGGCGGCGACCAACACCCCGGTTGCACAGCCCGGTTATGCGCAGCAGGGACAGCCGCCCGCCGCGTATGCACAGCCCGCTAATGCCGCGCCGCCCGCGGGTTATGCCGCCGCCGCTAACGCTTCGAGCGGATGGGGTGGGTATGATAGCGGGGCAACCCCGTTCTAGACCCTAGCCCGTGAACCCCCGGTGAATAATCGCCGGGGGTTTCGGCATATCTAGGGCGCGAAAAAAAGTTTAAAAAATCTTTGATTCTGGCTTGCATTCCACCCTCCACAAGGTTTACACTATAAATGTAAGGCAACGAAGATCTTACGAGATACCCAAACCGAAAGGAACCCCAATGCTGGAGTACTACGAAATTCAGGAATACGTAACCGAGGTAGCAGCAGGTAACTACCCGTTCCGAGTAATCGACGCAGTAACCGCCGATATCTTCGAGCGAGGCATAGCCGTCGAGATGGAAGACCTCAAGGCTTACCCGCGAACCCGTGAACTTCTCAAGATTCACAACGCGGCCTAACGACCAACCAACTAAGCCCCGCCCCTCACCGGGCGGGGCACCCCCTAACAAAATCATGGCAAATCAGTTTTACAAAACAGAAACATGCTCACAGTGCGGTAACCCCTGGGAAAAACCCGATCTAGTCAATTGCCGCCGGTGCAAACAGCGCGAACTTAAACGCGCCCGCGTACGGCGCAAAAAGGCAGAAAAAGCGGATGAGCTAGAGCGCAAACGCAAAAACAAGGAATGGGCCGCGACCCATTGCTATATTTGCGGTTCGCTCATGGATAATCCAGACCCCAAATGCTACCGGTGCCGTGAACGCATGAAACGCCGCGAAAAATGGCTAGAACGCCGTAACGAGCGCATGAAACCGAACGACCTAAACAATTTGGAAGGCGTTCGTAAATTCTTGCAGGCGCGCCGCCGCCGTCTCAACCAAGACCCCCATACCCCCCCCATCGAAGGAATTGACATATGAAACACCCCATCACCGGGCGACCCCTAACCATCGTCGCCGCCGCGCTCGCAACCGTACCGACCGGCTTTTTTGTCGCCGCGCTCATCACCGGCGCAGGCGTGAACATCGGCAGCTCTATTCTCACCCTCGCTACGTGGTGGCTAGGCGTGGTAATCGTCGCTATCTTTGAATCCAACCCGCGCCCCGCGCGAACCAACCGAGAGGAACACTAACCATGCAGATTATCGACGCCAAGACCCGCCGGGGTAGCGGCCACAACATGCACCGTATCACCGTGGAATTTGCGGACGGACGCAAGGCAAACGCCGTGCTGTACAGCGAACCCGTGAACGGTGAATACAAGTGCTACATCTCGCTTGTTGCAGCGTGCAAAATCGCCGGTGTGAGTGAAGAGAAATACCGTGACTATGTGCGCAATTGCAAGCTTGAGACCCCGTACACTACGGTTCCCGCCGAAATTAACGGGACTCTGCAAGCGCGAAAAATGGTGTTTACCCGCGCGTTTGATATGGCCTGGTTCTTGAGGCATCAGAGCGAGGAATACCGGGATATTTGCGCATGGTTCTACTCGATCTCTTCGTCTATCCTTGATGTCGTCATCGACTTTGACGGTGCCATGAATCCGGTAGAGGCTAAGCGCGCGGGTCTTCTCTCTATCCCTGTAGACGAACCCGCCCCGGCCGCGCCGGTTGCCCCGGTTAGTATCGACTTCGACGCTACCGCCGGCATTGAGCAGCTGAACCGCGTGGTTTCCAGCCTTGATGTGCCCTATCAGGTTCGCGCGCGTGCCCTGAGTATCCAGAATGATTTTAGTCAGTTGGCTAATGTAATTTCGACCCTGAACACCACCGGAAAGGCGGCATAAAATGCGCATGACTCGACAGGTAATCAAACTCACGAGCTACCGCTATACCATGACTTTTAATATTGAGTTTGATTACGACAAGCCGGGCGACCGGCGCGAAAAGTTAGGCGCGGCGCTCCGCTCTATTATCGGTCTGCATGACCTGAATTATAAGTCTAGCCAGGCTATCAAGAAGATGGGTAGCGGGGCTTCGGCTCGTGAGGTGTGGAGCTATGAGGTGGTGGAGACTGAGGATATTTAGCCGAAAAAATTTCTAAAATTTTCTTGGTTTTGGCTTGCATACGCTCTCCGAATAGGTTTATACTATAAATGTAAGGAGGAACAAAGACATCAAGCCGGAAACCTTACAACCCAAACCGAAAGGAGCTAGCAATGCTGGCACAACACGAAATCCTCGAATACCTCACCACCGCAGCACACGGTGAAATCTCTACCCAGGTTCTGGAAGCCGCGGCAACCGAAATCTGGGAAAACAACGACTTCGAGACTATGGCAGACTTCGAGGCCTACACCGAGACCTGGGAAATCGTCGCAAAGCACGACGCTAACTAGCCCATAACCACATAACGCCCCGCCTGGCTAACCCCGGGCGGGGCACCCAAACCCAAACCCGAAAGGAACAAGCCAATGACACCGCGCCCTGGTATTATCAACTTTTTCCAAGGCAACCGCACCACCGAACCCGTAATCACGGGTGATCTGGTACCCTCCACCGGCTCCGAGGTGGAACATGTAACCCCCCCCCAAAAAAATGAAAACCTCATCGACTTTCAGCCCACGCTCTACGATCAGTGGCTAGCAGACTGGTTCAAGGCTGGCAACCTACCAACCCATAGCTACGACTACGGCAAAGGCTTTAATTTCGTGGAAGTTCGCAACCCTGAACGGGTAAATTTCCCGACCGAAGGCATGTACGGCGCACTATCCCGCAGTTTCGTGCTCAGCAAGGAACACGATATCAAGGAGCACGGACACCGATTTGTGGGCGGTCATAACCACCTTTTCGGCTGGGACAGGCAGGGCAACCCCGTTCACTATGGGGGCTGGGTGCCAGTCTATAACAACACCGTCGACAAGGTGATTACCGAGTACAACCGCCCGGCTAACATCGCGAACCGTCTAGCTGAATGGCTGGACAATGAGCGCGAAAAAGATATTAGGTGGCAGATGGAGATGAACGCGCACGCCGCTCAAGCTGAGTACACCAAGGCGCGCATCAAGGAAGCCATGAGGAACCTGTGACTAAACGACGTGACCGAAACAGGGCAGCACGGCGGCGCCGGAAAGTCTACATCTGGCACTGGACAAGCGAGGAAGACCCGGTATGCACCATAGCCGCGCGAATCCTACAAACCATCACCACCGAAAAGGAGAACCCCCATGCTGGAGCACTACGAACGCGAAGTTTTCCACCATATCCCCATGACAAGCGCATACGGCAAATACAGCGATAAACACGGCTTTCCCCGCCGTGAAATCGTACAACCCGCGCTACCCGACCAATTCATACGAGCAGCTTTCATACTCACCTGGCAGGCCGGGGGAACCTGGCAACGCAACGCGACGATTCGCGAGGCGCGCCGCGCTATCGACGTAATAGGCGCGGTCTACCCGGCCATGCGCATTAAGAAACCGACCGCACATCAAGCCGAAAAGTTGCAGTATCTTCTAATGCTTGTCGAGCAGATCAACGAAGAACACGGTTTCAAGAGTAAGCACCAATACGGCGCGTTGAAGGCGCTACTAAGCGCACAGCACACCGGCGACCATGCCCACATTGCCGTTGCAGGCATGAACCTGTACGGCTGGGCAGGCGAGGCATAACCACCACCGAAAGGAACACCGAATCATGCTAGGCACCATTTGCGAACGGTGCGGTAAACCGACCAACAACTACACGCCCCTATGTCTCGACTGCACATTCAAGGTTCGGGGCTGGTGGAACCCTAGCGAAAGGAACAAGTACCAATGAGCAAGATCAACTACCACGCACAAACTTTCACACTCGACGCTCTCGACCTAGACCCCATCGAGAAGAACATCATCAGGGGCACCCTGAACGGGTTGTACGGCGAGGATACGAAATATACCGTATGGAAGCTCGCTAACGCCTGGTCACTCTGTTTCATGCAGGACGGCGCGGCAAGCCTTGCAATCAACGAGCACGGCGACGAACCGGGCGACGCATGGCTAATCACCCGCTCTACCGACGAATCCCGCGCGCTGCACTTCTTCTACCTTGAAGACTCAACCGGTGAAGAATGGCTCAGGGGCGGCAAAGTCCATTTCTTCCGACGCAAGAGCACCAATGACTAGCGCGGTGTGCGCTCGCTGTGGATGCCCCGCTAATGAGTACACGGCATCATGCCGGGCGTGCTACAGTCGCCGGCGCTACCGTGCCAGGGCACCACAGAAACCCGCCGTTACCCGGCAACCCGTCTACACCGGCGCGGTTGCCGGGCGGGTACCCGCCCTAAACTCACTGATACCACCACGAAAGGAACACTAAAAAATGGACTTGCTAGGAATCTTGCTAGTCGCCTGGTTTATCTGGATGATCTGGGGCATGAACAAGTAGGAGAACACCCAATGACCGAATATTCACGCGCCAAACTCTATGAGCAGCTTGACGCACTCCGAACCACTCTAGAAAACGCGGTAGACGCAGGCGACATCTACGAACAGCCCGCCCGTGCTCTCTGTGCTCACCTTTGGGAAATCGAAGAACACGCCAAGCTCAAGGAACGCCTAACCGCCGCCTACCCCAAACCCCACACCCGCAACCACTGGAAAGGAACCCGATAATGACCGAGAAGACCGAAAAGGTTGTTTTTGAAAACCCTGACGGCGAAGTCTACGACGTGTACGGCGCATTTGACCGACACCCCGCACTCACCGGCAGGAACGCAGACACCGATATTTCGGTGGACCTGAACCCGTCCTATGAGATGGAATTTACTATCAGGGTTGGCGCTGGAACAATGGCGCGCCTTGTCCAGATCCTTAACACCGCCCCGGTGGACGGTAACCCGCTAAACGCAATCGTGAACCTTGAAAATGACTCCACCGCAAGCGACCGAGCCCGTGAGCGAATCGCCCGCTACCTTACGGATAACGGATACGAGGCGACGCTAGAAAACGTGGCCGCCGCGTTCCTCTACAGCGGCGTAGATACACCGTACAGCAACATCACCCTACCCTACGGCAAATACTGCATCTCCCGCATCTCAGGAATCAAGCAGGAAGCAAACACCACAGGAGCCTCCACATTCGCGCTAACCACGATCACCACGCCCGGCGGCTGGAACGAAAAGGTGAACACAACCTTTGACTTCCCGAACGCAGATATTAGCTACGTGGAAGGCGAAGAGTACAAGAACCTAGGCGTTCGCGTGCTCCGCTACTACGAGCCGGGAAAGAACGCGGCACTAGGCGGTATCCTCATGGAACGCACCGCCTAACCACCAAACCACCACGCGGGGCGACGGCAACCAACCGCCGCCCCGCACAACCCGAAAGAAGAAGCCGCTACATGCTTACCATAACCGGCCTACGCGAACGATTAAACGCAGCAATGCGCCGCGCCGAACGCGCCGGGAAAACCGACCCAGCCAAAGAACTACACCAAGCTTTCATCTCAGCTTTCCCCGCCGCGCCCGGCACACTCACCGTCACCACCAAGACCGACACCATACCCCGGAAAGACGATAAGCCAGAGATCATGACCTACGTAACACTCACGCTTAACACGAGCACAGCAGGCGCGTACTACATCGCAGAGCTCATTAGCCAGTTATCCGAGGAAAACGGCTAAGTACGGTACAATAAACACGTAACATTCATACCGAATGATACGGCGTTGTTTCGAGTGGATCCTAGAACCTACGAAACCCACACAGGATATTCCATAGCCCCGGCGACCGAACAAAGTAGGAGCCGGGGCTAACCCTTACCCAAGAAGTGAGGCCATGACCAACAAGCGAGATTCAAGGTACCGCGCCGCGCAGCAGAAGTTCAAACGCTACGCCGCCGCCGCTAACCTACCCTGTAATATCTGTGGACACCCCATAGATTACTCAATCCCACACAACGACGAATGGGGAAGCGTAAACATGGATGCCTTCGAGCTAGACCACCTATTCGCCGTAGCAACCCACAAAGAACTAGAACTAGACCCCGCAAACTTCCGAGCCACACACGCAGGATGCAACCGCGCCAAAGGCAACAACCGACAAACTGCAAAAACCAACCCCACAACCCGGCAATGGGTGAGGTAAACTAGAAACCGAACAAGAACACCCCAATAGAACACACATACCAAAAGGGGTAGGGGCGGTAAAAAAATAGAACACCCATTCGACACCCAAACCTGGGCGCAGTGTCAATCTCCCCCCGCTGGAATTTACCGGGCATCGCGCGCGCGATTATAACATTTAGAGGTCTTTTCAATGAATATTTGGCGTATTGGCATGGTGAAGACCGTGCAGGAGTCTATTACCGCCGCCGTGAATGACGGCATCATCAAGAACGCAGATTCGGCTAAATGTGCGCTCGCTCTAAAATACGCGGCCGCGCTGGATGAAGCCTACGATTTGTACAATAGCGACGGCGGCGACTTTGACCTATTGCTAAAGACTCTGAACATTGCAGGACCTAACCTCAATAAGGCTTTGGATTCGCTGGGTTGCGCCCCGTATTCGCGTAAGGACATGCAGGCGCAGGCGACCGAGACCGACCGACTAGATGAGCTTATCGAGCAGCGCGGCAAGGATGACCCGGCGCTAGTTGCCCGTATCATGGCAGAGATTGACGGTGAAGATGCCTAAAGATTTTTCCAAGCTCAAGGGTAAGGCGGTGCCGCGTTTGTGGACGCGCCCGCTTCGTGAGCTTACGCCGCTAACCACCTTTGGATTTGAAGCTATTCAGTTCGCAGAGCGTGACCTAGGTTTGCAGTTGCACCCCTGGCAGAAGTGGGTTTTGTTGCACTCGCTGGAGCTAGACCCCGCCTATACCACGGGTGACGATTACCCGAAATTGCGCTATAAAACCGTGGTGCTCTTGGTTTCTCGACAGAACGGCAAATCATTCATTCTTAGCGCGC
>QWCW01000127.1_pt1 | contig 36436 bp, 27 predicted proteins | sample 1972691 | NCBI WGS metagenome assembly QWCW01 (sample SAMN09866698, study PRJNA288562) | Human oral metagenome isolate pre2_saliva, whole genome shotgun sequencing... | reverse complement strand
TCGAATACACCCGCCCCGAGAACGAACGCGCGGGCACCCACCTGGTGCTCATGCTGCACGGCTACGGCTCCCAGGAGCACGACCTGCTGTCCCTGGCGGCGCACCTTCCGCAGGAGGGCTTCACCTACGCCTCCATGCGCGCGCCGCAGCCGGTCGGCACCCAGTTCTCCGCGGACTCGACCGGCGCCTACATTGCCGCGGACGCTATCGGCTACCAGTGGTACCCGCTGAACCAGCAGCTCGAATCTGACCAGCGTGCCATTGAGCAGGCGAGCGACTACGTGCTGGAGTGGGTACGCGAGAACCGTGAGCCCTACGCTTCGGTGACCCTGCTGGGCTTCTCGCAGGGCATGGGCGTCGCAACTTCGATGGTGCGTCACGCCCCCGATTCGCCGTACTTCAAGGACGAGGAGCTGAAGAAGACCGAACTGCCGGTGTTCTTCGGCCGTGACCAGGAAGACCCCGTCATCCCGCAGGAGATGGTGAACTACACCTACGACTGGATCCGCAAGTACACCGACGGCATTAAGGTGCTGTACGCCGGTGCGGGTCACGGCGTGAGCGCCATGGAGATTCGCCATGTGGGCGAGTTCCTGGAGGTGAAGGTGCAGGGTCAGGAGCCGCGTATTCGTGCGCAGAAGGTTGCGGAGGCGACCGGCGCCGCGGAAGGCTCTGACGCCTAAAACGGCTATAGGGAAGGCCCCCGAGTCATCATGACTCGGGGGCCTTACGTGTAGTTCTGCTTCCGCTCGGTTCTGTGCAGTTCCGCTTGGAAAGGCGGTTATCGTCCTCGTTCCTACAGGGAACCCGCCCTCGCTTCGCTTCGGGCACCCTGATGTCACTTCGGACGATACCGCCTTTCCGCGCTGGGGTACTGTGCGGGTGCGGCCGCGTTTTCCGGATGCGCCCTCAGGGTGTCAGCCCGGACGCTCTCCGATGCGGAGCGAGGAGGAAGCGGAGCGTCCGGGTGACGGGTGCCCCTGCGTAGGCGCGGAGGAAATATGCGGCGCCCCGTCCCTGCTTAGTGAGGGGAGGAACGAGGACGGTCACTAGCGCCTCCAGCGCTCAGACAAACCAAATGCGGACTAGTCCTCGTGCGCGACCTTCACGGTCACGCCGTTGAACGTCACGGTGTCGCCGGGGTGCAGCTGCTTGCCGCGTGCTTCTTCAATGTCGCCGTTGACCTTTACCAGGCCGTGCTGAATGACCTCGCGTGCCTGCGCGCCGTCCTCTACGAGGTTGGCGAGCTTGAGGAACTGACCGAGGCGGATCATGTCGTCGCGAATAAAAATTTCTTCCATGCTCTCTAGTTTATCCCGCCGGGTGCATCCTGGCGTCCGGTAAAAATGGGGGAGTGGTGGGTCGGGTAGGCATACCCAGGGGTGGGGTGGTGATGGTACCCTAGTGTCTTGCATCAAAAAGTGTGCATATTGCGCCGATGAGCGCGAATACGGGCGCCCCGTTCTGGGTCGCGTCCCTTATGAACCCGAACTCACGCACGTCACAGCCGGTGGCGGGGCAGAAGGAGTAACTATGGCTGAAAAGTCCACCCTCGATAACGTTATTGCGCTCGCGAAGCGCCGCGGCTTTGTTTTCCAGGCCGGTGAAATTTACGGCGGTTCCCGCTCCGCATGGGACTACGGCCCCCTCGGTGCAGAGCTGAAGGAAAACATCCGTCAGCAGTGGTGGCAGCGTTTCGTCCGCTCCCGTGCGGACATGGTTGGCCTGGACTCCTCTGTTATTCTGCCTCGTGCGGTGTGGGAGGCATCCGGTCACGTGGCGACCTTCACCGACCCGCTGGTTGAGTGCCTGTCCTGCCACAAGCGTCTGCGTCAGGATCACCTGCTGGAGAACTTTGAGGCGAAGAAGGGCCGCCCGGCTGAGGGCATGGATGAAATTGCTTGCCCGAACTGTGGTACTCGTGGCGAGTGGACTGAGCCGCAGAACTTCTCCGGTCTGATGAAGACCTACCTGGGTCCGGTTGATAATGAGGAGGGTCTGCACTTCCTGCGCCCGGAGACCGCTCAGGGTATTTTCGTGAACTTCAACAATGTGGTCACTGCTTCTCGTAAGCGCCCGCCGTTCGGTATTGGCCAGATTGGTAAGTCGTTCCGTAACGAGATCACTCCCGGTAACTTCATTTTCCGTACTCGTGAGTTCGAGCAGATGGAAATCGAGTACTTCGTGCACCCGGATGACGCTGATAAGTACTTCAACGAGTGGGTTGAGGACTGCTGGAACTGGTTCGTTGACCTGGGCATTAACCCGGATAACATGCGCCGCTTCGACGTTCCTCAGGAGGAGCGTGCACACTACTCGGCTGGCACTATTGACGTTGAGTACCGCTTCGGCTTCCAGGGCTCCGAGTGGGGCGAGCTGATGGGTGTTGCGAACCGTACCGACTACGACCTGGGCGTTCACAACAAGCACTCTAACGCGAAGCTTGAGTACTTCGACCAGGCTACCGGCGAGCGTTACGTGCCGTACGTGATTGAGCCGTCCTTCGGTCTGACCCGCTCCATGATGGCGTTCCTCGTTGACGCATACGTTGAGGACGAGGCACCCAACACCAAGGGTGGCGTGGACAAGCGCGTCGTGCTGAAGCTTGACCCGCGCCTGGCACCGGTCAAGGCTGCTGTTCTGCCGCTGTCCAAGAAGGCTGAACTGTCTGAGCCGGCAACCAAGCTGGCGAACGAGCTGCGCGGCCTGTGGAACGTGGACTACGACGAGGCGGGCGCTATTGGTCGCCGTTACCGCCGCCAGGATGAGATCGGTACCCCGTTCTGCATCACCGTGGACTTCGATACCCTCGAGGATCAGGCTGTGACCATCCGCGAGCGTGACACCATGAACCAGGAGCGTGTGGCTCTGGATCAGGTGAAGTCCTACCTGGCTGCACGCCTGGCAGGCTAAAAATATTCATCACACGGTCGGCGGGTAGCCTCTTAGAGCGAAAGAGGCTACCCGCCGTCGTGTATTTGGGCTACCCTGGTTAGACTGATTGGCACGATTGAAGCGAGCGAAGGAAGGCACACGGATATGGCTGAACGCCTTAGCGAAAAATTTGAGATTCGCCCCTGGCAGGAGGGTGATGACCTTGCCCTGCTTGAAATCTGGAACTCTGCCCGCAATGAGGTTGAGGAGCGCCAGCGTGGCCTTTTCGGCCCGGATACGGATGCGCCGTTTAGCCGCACTCTGGTGGTGACTGTTTCGGGTGTTCCGGTGGCGGCGGGTACCGTGGTGGCTTCGCTGCTGCATCCGGCGCGTCTGTGGTCGTATGTTGAGGTGGCGGCTGATCACCGCCGTCAGGGTATTGGTACCGCGCTGCTGAATGCGCTGCGTGAGATTGCGGCTGCGCACGGTCAGACCACTGCTTTGCGCGTGAAGCTGTCGCCGTTTAGTGACGGTGAGGAGTTTGCGCATGCTGCTGGTATGAAGCTGATTCAGCGTTCCCGTATGGTACGTGTGGAGCCGGGTGCGATTCCTCCGGTGTCTTTGCGTGAGGATGCTGACGGTAACGAGACTCAGGCGATTGAGGATTTGGCGACCGGTTCGGTGGAGCTGACCGCCGCGCTGTGGGATTTCTACCGCCGCGCCCACGAGTGGGATGTTCCTGCTGAAGTGGGCCTGGGCACGGTGAACCGCTATTTCCTCTCGGATGAGGTGCGTGCTTTTGGTGCCGTGGTGCTTCGCGATCATATTCGTGAGGCTGCCGCAGAGGGTAAGAAGGGCCCGATTGTGGCGTTTGCGGTGAGCTACCACCCCTTCGAGACTGACCCGGAGGCGGCGCTGGTGGATGAGAAGACCGCCACGGAGTTGCTGCTGGGCTACGACTTCGATAATGAAGGTGCCGTGGAGGCAATCATGCAGGTGCTGTCCCTGCTGAGCGCTAAGTACCCGGTGCTGGTTGAGGTTGACGACGCCATGGAGGCGCTGGTTCAGGTAACCGACGTGCTACTGCGTGCCGGTACCGCTTCGGTGGAGGGCGACCCGACCTATATTTACGTGACGGAGTAGGTTCGAGAGTAGATTCTCGAGTAGGTTTGTAGGTTCCCAAATAGATTCGCGGTACCGAGCCTGCTGGCTGACTCTTGCTGAAAGGGGCGGGGGAGCGGAATGCTCCTCCGTCCTTTTTTGTGTGCTGCCCCTTGCGCGTACCTGCGCTCGCCTCTGCCTACCGCCGCGGGGCGCCTCCAAAAAATCCGCCTGCACTGCGCCTCTGTACCCCGTCAGCTGAGTCCGGTTCTCGATTTGCCCCCGTATGCCACAATATAGGGGTGAATTCTGAAGCACCCCGTCTTACCCTCCCGCCCCTGAAACTGGGCAAACTGACCGTTGATACTCCCGTGGTTCTCGCCCCGATGGCTGGCGTGACCAATAAGGCTTTCCGCCGCCTCTGCAGTGAATATGGCGGCGGCCTGTACGTTACCGAGATGGTGACTGCGCGCGCCCTCGTGGAGCGTAAGCCCGAGTCCATGCGCATTATTGAGCATGACCCGGACGAGAAGATCCGCTCCATCCAGATTTACGGTGTGGACGCGGTCAACGTCGGTAAGGCTGTGCGCATGGTCGTTGAAGAGGACCGTGCCGACCACATTGACTTGAACTTTGGCTGCCCGGCTCCTAAGGTGACTCGCCGCGGTGGCGGTGCCGCTCTGCCCTGGAAGACTGACCTGTTCACCGCGATTGTGCAGACCGCGGTGAAGGAGGCGTCCCGCAACGATATTCCGCTGACCATTAAGATGCGTAAGGGCATCGACGATGACCACATTACGTTCTTGGAATCTGCCAAGATTGCCCGTGATGCCGGTGTCGCGGCGATTGCTCTGCACGGTCGTACTGCGGCTCAGCATTATTCGGGTAAGGCTGACTGGGATTCTATTGCGCAGTTGCGCGAGCTGATTCCGGACGTGCCGATTCTGGGTAATGGCGATATTTTCTCCGCTGAGGATGCGGTGCGCATGGTTGAGCAGACCGGCGTGGACGGCGTGGTGATTGGTCGCGGTTGCCAGGGTCGCCCGTGGCTGTTTGGTGACCTGCAGAATGCGTTTGAGGGTTCGTCGGAGCGTATCCGCCCGACCCTGACTGAGGTGTCGGACATGATTTACCGCCACGCAGAACTGCTGGTAGAAACCTTCGGTGATGAGACCCGCGGCCTGCGCGAGATTCGCAAGCACGTGGCGTGGTACTTCAAGGGTTACCCGGTTGGCGGTGAGCTGCGCGCGAAGATGGCTCAGGTGCCCGACCTGGCGACGTTCCGTGAGCTGATTGCTCAGCTGGACCACTCGATTGGTTACCCGGGTGCCGCTGTGGAGGGTTCGCGCGGTCGCGCCGGCAGCCCCAAGCAGCCGCACCTGCCCGATGGCTGGCTGGATTCGCGCATCCTGGGGGATGCTGAGCGTCTGGGTCTGGTGGAGGCTGAGCTGGATATTTCCGGCGGCTAACCCCCTGTACTTGTGTGCCGCGGCGTGCTGTTTGCGCGTCGCGGCGCGTCTTTTTTCGAGCCTGTTCGCGCCCCTCTTTGATGCATCTGCAACGCTCACAAGCGCTACCTGTTGACCCCCACCGTAGAATTGAGTTTATGGCTGGATTAATCCGCAAAGAAGACATTGATGAAGTCCGCGCCCGTACCGATATCCGCGAAATCATTGAAGGCTATGTGAGCCTCAAAAGCGCCGGTATAGGCACCTTCAAGGGGCTGTGCCCGTTCCATGACGAGCGCACGCCCTCCTTCAATGTGCGCCCGCAGGTTGGCTCGTACCACTGCTTTGGCTGCGGTGAATCCGGTGACGTGTACTCCTTCGTCATGGCGATGGAACACACCAGTTTCGTTGAGACGGTGGAGCGTCTTGCCGCGCGCATCGGCTACACCCTGCACTATGAGGGCGGTAAGCCCGGCGACCGCTACGAGGCGGGTATGCGCCGCCGCCTGCTCGATGCGCACAAGATCGCCGCCGAGTTCTTCGAACGCAACCTCTACAGCGCTGATGCGCAGGAGGCGCAGCGCTTCCTCGGTGCCCGCGGCTTCGACCCCGCCGCAACCCGCAAGTTCGGTGTCGGCTACGCACCCCGCGGCTGGGACCACCTGCTCAAGCACCTTCGCTCCCAGGGCTTCACCGACGAGGAGCTGAAGGCGACCGGCATGTTCTCCGAGGGCAACCGCGGCCTGTACGACCGCTTCCGTGGCCGCATCATCTGGCCGATCCGCACCATCGCCGGTGAGACCATCGGCTTTGGTGCCCGCCGCCTCTTCGACGACGACCAGGGCCCCAAATACCTGAACACCCCCGAGACGCAGCTGTACAAGAAATCCCAGGTGCTCTACGGCATTGACCTGGCAAAACGCGATATGACCAAGACCAAGCAGGTCGTCATCGTGGAAGGCTACACGGACGTCATGGCGGCACACCTCGCCGGCATCACCACCGCCGTTGCCACCTGCGGCACCGCGTTCGGTCCCGGCCACATCAAGATGGTGCGCCGCATGATTACCGACGACGGCTCCGGCGGCGAAATCATCTTCACCTTCGACGGTGACGCCGCAGGTCAGAAAGCCGCCATGGCTGCCTTCCAGGAGGATCAGCGCTTCGTCGCGCAGACCTTCGTGGCGGTAGCCGAGAACGGCATGGACCCCTGCGACCTGCGCCTACACAAGGGCGACGCCGCCGTGCGCTCGCTGATTGCTTCGCGCCGCCCGCTGTTCGAGTTCGCGATTGATTCGACCCTCGCCAAGTACGATTTGGCGACCCTTGAAGGTCGCGTGCTGGCGATGCGCGCTATCGCCCCGATTATTGCCGGCATTAAGGACCGCGACCTGCGCCCCGCCTACATGCGTAAGGTCTCCGGTCAGCTCGGCCTGGAGCTCGACGAGATTCAGCGCGCAGTGGCGTACGCGCAGAACCACCCGAAGCTTTCTCGCTCCCAGCAGGCGGAGGCTCCCGCAGCCGCGCCGCGTTACGAGCGTCTGAACGAGGGGGCGCAGGGAGTGTCGGGCACGCCGGGATACGCGGGCGCTCAGGGTTACGCGGGTGCTCAGGGGGCAGTTCATGCTGACGCGCCCTACGACCCCGCCTACGATGCACCGCCCCCGGAAGATTACGCCGCACCCAGCGCCTACGCCGGGCAGAACGCTGCCGCGCACCCGCCGAGCAGCATTCAGCCCGCCGCACCCCAGCCGGAGGCGACCACCCCCGCCGTCGAGGAGTTCCTCACCCCCGACCCGCGCGACCCGGTTGCCCGCCTCGAAAAGGCGGCGCTCGAGATTGCCCTGCAGCACCCCGAGCTCATCAGCGTGGAACAGTGGCGTAACCTCGCCACCGTGCAGTTCCGCTACCGCACCCACCGCGAGGTGGCCGCCGGCATTATTCACGCGGCAACCGTTATGGCACCTACCCCCGGCATCGAATGGATCAACTGCGTGCGCTCCGGCGCTGTAGAGGGCGTACACCCCGCCATCGCGGAGCTCGCCGTCTCACCGCTACCGGTCAGCAGCGCCGAGCGCCTGCCCGGTTTTGTGACTGGTGCGCTCAATGCTCTGTTTGAACAGCAGATCGCCCGCCAAAAATCCGACCTGATGATGCGCCTGGAACAGCTCAGCGCCAACCCCGACGACGAAGAGTTCGAAGCCGTACAGCGTCAGCTTCTCGAACTGGAAATGCGCCGCCGCCAGCTCAGCGCACAGCGCGGCTAAGTACGGTTCTTCCGCTACGCCCCGGCAACCTGCCGAATGTCCTGTGTTCTGCAGGTTGCCGGGGGAACGCCATCCAAACTAACCACGCAACCCAAAGAGTGATGCACTTCACGGCATTTCAAGTTGCGGAGCCTAAACAGCCCCGGTATAGTTATTACTCGTTGCAAGGGAAACCGGCAACGAAAACAAAATAATCCCCCGTAGCTCAATTGGCAGAGCATTCGACTGTTAATCGAAGGGTTACTGGTTCGAGTCCAGTCGGGGGAGCAAATATAGCAAGAGCCCCGGAACGAAGTTCCGGGGCTCTTGCTATATACGTTCCTCTGGCTCGAACCAGTAACCCCTCGGGCTTACGCCCTCGGCGAGGCAAAGATTTTTGGTTCCTCGCGCGCTCGGAAAATCTTCGCCTCGCTAGTTCGAGTCCAGTCGGAACGTTCCCTCTAAGTCGTGAACCAGTAACCACTCCGCCATACGCAGGCGCTGGGGCGCCTGCTCCAGGTCCTCGGGCTTACACCCTCGGCGGGATAACGGTTTTTACTTCCTCGCGCGCTCGGAAAAACCGTCACCCCGCTGTATCGAGTCCAGAGCAACAGGGATCTGTAGGCGGAAGCAAAGATACTTCACCCTGCAAAAATGTACCCTGTAAAAATGTGAAATCTAACGCACAGAAAAGTTCCCCGTCCACACGCGCCGCACCCGCCTCCCAGACACAGCGGGGGAGCGCCCCTCCGGCATCCTCTTGCACCTACTCCAGAGCAAATCCACAGACGCAACCAAGCCCAGAATGCTACGCCCGCAGCTCAACACAGCCTCCAGAAAGTCGAAAATACCTGAAGAGATAGCGCAAACCCCCACCCAAACGGTCACGCGGAGGTATCATAAGGGGCTAAACTATAGGAGGTGGAGTGCGAAAAAGAAGCCTCCAAAAACACGTCACGGAGAGGTGGTCATGACCACTACTACTAATCCCAAGGCACCTAAGCGTTTCTTTGCTGGCATCAGCGGGATTAAGTCCGGCGTCGCGAACATCATCGACGCTGGCAAAACCTTCAAGACCCTCGGACCCAGCCAGGTCAAGGACGAAATCCAGATTGCAAAGCACGAGCTGAAGACCAAGGGCATCGCCGTTGGTAAGGGCGCAGCCTTCTTCGGCGTCGCAGCAGTCTTCGGTCTGTTCCTGATTATTGCGCTGGTCGCCGCAGCAATCCTCGGCCTCGGCACCGTCATGCCCTACTGGGCATCCGCACTGATCTTCGCCCTCATCTTCCTCATCGTCCTGGCAATTTGCGCCCTGGTCGGTCTGAAGAAGGTCAAGGCACAGCTGCCGTTCAAGCCCGAATCCGCAATCTTCGGTCTGCTCTTCGACCTCGGCGTACTCAAGGAAGGTACCGCCATGTCCGCTGAGCGCCTGAAGAAGGAACAGGCAGAGCGTGCAGAGCAGAAGGCTAAGGAAGCTGAAGAAGCAGCAGAACGCGCACGCCAGGAAGCTGAAGAGCGCAAGGCACGCGGTGAGGAAGAGCCCAAGCCGCCGACCTTCGAAGAGCTCAAGCAGCGCACCGCAGAGCGTCGCCAGCACCTGGCAGCCCTGCGCGACGACCTGCAGTCCTACACCGGCGACGTTCAGAACAACACCCAGCAGGCTCTGGACGCTCTCAAGGCAGTGCCCTCCGAGGTTGCTGCAAGTGCAGCAGCTACCGGTCGCGGCCTGGCAGAGAACGTGCGCAAGCCCGAGGTTCTGCAGGCACGCTGGAAGTCCTTCGCAGCACTGGGCGCATCCATTGCAACCGTCCTGCACTTCCTGAACCGCCTGGTACGCCGCTAAACCCGGTACACCATAAACCCAGTCGCCGCTAAAGCCGGCGCATAGGTTTAACGCCAAGCGTCCAAACGCCCCGATACTCGTATCGGGGCGTTTGTGCGTCTACGGGCTGGTTGCTGGCTTCCGCCTCAGCGTGAGGTTTAGAGGTAACTCCCAGCCAAAACCCTCCCTCAACGAGTCGGAGAAGGACGCAGCTCACAGGTAGAATAGACAAGTGCTGTACGTACTGGACCCACCCGGTTCACGCGGCAGGCAGAGGTAGAAGCGGCGCACCGTCGCACCCGAACCCCCAAAGTCACCGACACACTACACCCCGATGAGGAGCCCCGTCATGGAACAGGCAAAGACGATTCTGATTGGCGCAGAAACCTACCCACCGGACATCAACGGTGCGGCACAATTCGGTCACCGCCTCGCCACCTCCATGCTCAAGCGCGGCCACTCCGTACACGTAGTCGCAGCCAGCCCCATCCCCGGCCCCAGCTACCGCACCGAAGTAGAAGGCGGCATCGTGGAGCACCGCCTGCGCTCGCACCTGCCCCCGACCCACGAGACGAACCGCATCTGCATCCCCTGGGAGATCTGGTCCGAGGTCGGCACAATCCTTGACGAGGTCCGCCCGGACGTGGTGCACGTGCAGTGCCACTACATTATTGGCCGTGCCCTCATCTTCCAGGCGAAGCGCCGCGGTATTCGCGTTATCGCAACGAACCACTTCATGCCTGCGAACCTTGACCCGTTCCTGCCCTTCCCCTCTCCCGTGAAGCGCGTGATTGAGAAGGTCACCTGGAAGGACATGCGTTTCTGCTTCTCCAAGACTGCGGTCGTTACCACTCCCACCCAGATCGGTGCGGATGCGATGCGCGACCTGGGCCATTTTGGCCGCCCCGTCATGCCGGTTTCTAACGGTATTGAGATCAGCGACTACGAGCTGGCTGAGGGTGCTGACGCCGGTAAGGTTCCCGGTGAGCTACGTATTGCCTTTGTGGGTCGCCTGGCCGAAGAGAAGAACGTGGACGTGCTCATTGAGGCGCTCTCCCTGCTGCCCGATACCCTCGAGCACGTGGTGCTGGATATTGCCGGTGGCGGTGAGCTGCGTGAGGCTCTCGAGCAGAAGGCGCACGATTGCGGTGTGTCCGACCGCGTGATTTTCCGTGGCTTCGTTCCCGATGAGCATCTGCCCGAGGTGTACCAGATGGCTGACGTGTTCTGCCAGCCCGGTACCGCCGAGCTGCAGTCCCTGGTTTCCCTGGAGGCGATGAGCGCCTCCACCCCCGTGGTGCTTGCGAATGCGCTGGCTCTGCCGCACCTGGTGGAGGACGGTGTGAACGGCTACCTCTTCGAACCCAATAACGCTCAGGATTTGGCGAAAAAGCTGGAGGCTGTGCTCTCCCTGCCCGCTGCTGAGCGCGAGCAGATGGGCCGCGAGTCCCGCCGCATCGTGGGCTTCCACAGTGCTGAGAACACCTGGCGCACCTTCGAGGAACTTTACGTGAGCGATGCTCCGTACCAGCGTTACCTGGATTCGCGCCGCTAAGCTTCTCTAGGTTCTGAGCGTTGAGTATGAGAGAGCGTTTTTCGTTCTCAGTCGCCGTTCAGGTACTCTAGAGGATGGTGCAGGCGCCCATTGCGCGCCGTCACTGCACCGGATGGGGAGTTAGCTCAGCCGGTTAGAGCAGGGGACTCATAATCCCTTGGTCGCGGGTTCGAGCCCCGCACTCCCTACGGCCCCGCCCGTCGACTTCACCCACTTGTCGGCGGGCGGGGCTTTTTCGTGCTCTTTTGTCGTGCACTCAGGGTGCCTATTTTTGTTCATGGAATGCATCAACGGTGATGAAAATGAGTAAATGACGAACGAAGACGCACCATAGCGTTCAATACGGTAGGGTTGAAGAGTCTTGTCACGAAAGACAGTGTGATGCCGCCGGTAGATGCCGATTCAGCCGGTAGGTGTTGCATCCACACACCATACGAGAGGATCTCAATGTCGGAGAACACTCCCAACAACCCGTCGCAGGGTGCAGCCGGCGGCTACGGCTACGGCTACGACGCCGGCGCACACCCCGCGCAGGATGCTTCGCTTCCGGGTCAGGCTGCTCAGCCGGGTAATGCAGCTCAGGTTGCTCAGCCGAGCCAGCCTGTGCAACCAAGCCAGCAGGGTAATGCTGCTCAGCCTGCCGCGCCGGTAGCACCGCAGCAGCCCGTCCAGCCTCAGCAGGCGCCTCAGCCCGCTCAGGTAAACGCTAATGCACAGCCGAATGCTGAGGCTCAAGCAACCCCCGCGCAGCCCGGCCAGCCTGCCGCCGCATCCCAGCCCGGTGCCGCTCAGCCCGGTGTTGCGCCTCAGCCCGGTCAGCCCGGCCAGGCAACCTATGCGCCGAGCGCACCGCATCCGGCGGTGAAGGCACTGGGTGCTACCTGGAACGCGTTCCTGGACGTTTTCTCCAGCAACCCGGCGACCGCGCACGCCCGCATCTCTTCCGCAGGTGTGTGGGGTTGGATTGTTCCCACGACTCTGCAGGCGCTGGCGGGCGCGTTCTTCTTCAGCCGGCTGGTAATTCTGGCGGCGGTTGTCATGATGTCCATGTTGGGATACATGTTTGGTGGCCGAAGTGGTGCCGCCTACGGTGGTGCCTACGCCGCACAGGCTGTGCCGACCGGACGCATGATTCTGGCGTACGTGCTGATGGCTCTCGCCATCTTTGGTGTGCAGGTTCTGCGCGGTGTGCAGCTGCAGCTGACCGCGCGCATTGGCAAGGCTCCGGCATCCTTCACCGCGAGCATGCACGCGGTGTCGGTGTCTTCTTTGGCGCTGATTCCTTCGTTCCTGGTGCTGAACCTGCTCATCTTCTTCTTGAGCCTCACCCGTAGCGGTGGCGGGGCGTTCTTCCTGACCATGCTCATGGGCCTGGTGCTTGCTTTCGCCGTGTTCTCGGGCGAGGCGCTCACCTACCTGGGTCTGAACCGTCTGGGCCGCTTCGCGAAGTCCCCGATTATCATGCACGCGGCGCTGAGCACTGCTTGGGTTTTTGCCTCCATGATTGTTTACTACGTGGCTATTCGCCTGATGGGAGCCTAGTATGCACGCAATGACTCACGCCCCGAGTGCACCGGCTCGTCAGCGCTGGATGTTCCTGGCGGTTCTGCTGACCATTGCCGCCCTGATTCTGAGCGCCTGCGGTGCGAAGATTGAGACTCAGCTGGGCCTTGAGAGTGCCGAGAAGGGCACCCGTACCATGCAGGTTTCCTTTAACCTCAAGGACAACAAGGACAAGATTAAGGGCGGTTCGGAGGCTCTGGATGCGTCCGTGCGTAAGCACCTGCCCGAGGGCCTGGAATACGGTGGTATTCAGTCTGAGGGTGACAAGGCACGTGCGACCTTCACCATTCCCTTCTCCTCTGTGGATGAGTACCGTAACAAGGTTGCTTCTATCCTGAAGGCTGCTGGTTCCAAGACCGAGCCTACCGTCACTATTCTCAATACCGAGCAGGGCCTGGTGCAGGGTATCCAGGTGAAGGAAAACTTCAGCTCGAAGGAGCTGCTGGATTGGGTCCCCGAAGCTCTTGTTGTTGATGGCGTGATTGAATCCTCCAACAAGAACAGTGTGTTCAACAGCAGCGGCAGCGAAACCACTGTGAAGTTTGGCGAGAAGGAAGTAAAGAATTCCGGCGGTTCCACTATCTCTGCGAAGGACGTGCAGGACCGTGGATTCAAGGCGATGGTTCTTGAGCTTCAGGAAAAGGACGGTGGCTACTCTGCTACTGCCTCCTTCGTAGCGAAGGACATCATGAACTCGGAGACCGCTGCTGCGATCGACGCCTACCTGAACCAGGTCAAGCCTGAAGGCTCCGAGCTGAAGAAGGGTCTGGAGTCTTCCCAGGCAACCTACATGGCTCCATCTGCTTCTACCAGTGCGGCGAAGGAAGAAGTGGGTCGTACCCTGACCTTCAGCGCATCCTCCCTGGACGACCTGAACACTAAGCTGAAGAAGCTGCTGGGTGCAGGTACCACCGATTTGAGCTACACCCGAGAGGTCAAGGAAGAGTCGAAGACCTTCTATGTGCGTAAGACCATGAAGGGCGTGCTGGACTGCTCGCTGCTGTGTTCTCCGGAAGGCAACGGCCTGGAAGTCATCCTGAAGGACAGCTCCGGCCACAGCTATCAGGTTGATAACACCGGCAACTCTGGCTCTTCCTCTTCGAAGAGCGTCCTTCACCTGAGCCGTTACCTTTCGCAGCAGGTGGCTATGAAGGGCATGAAGGTGGCTACTTCCCTGGGCCTGGACGGTTCCATGGAGGCACGTTTCCTCTACTCCTTCCCGAGCTCTGACGTAGCTGGTGCAGAAGAGGCTCTGAAGAATGCTTTTGCTGGTGGTAGCAATGACGAGACTGAGGTCCGCCAGGACGGCGACGCCACCATCGTGAGCGTGAAGGTTCGCGGTAAAGACGAAGCTGAGTTCAACCAGCGACTGAATGAATACCTGCCCGAATCGAAGGTGACCGTCACCCGCTCCGGTGGCTACCACCCCTTCGGCAGTGACTACACTCTGAAGCCGGATATTAAGCTTGTTCAGAAGCTGGGTAACTACTACCGTGTTCCTTACGAACTCACTTTCAAGGCACCGACCTTCTCCTCGCTGGACCAGCAGAAGGTGAACACCCTCAACTATGATTTGGCGCGTGCCGGTGTGCAGTTCACCGTCAATGGTGGCGAGCTGAGCGTCAAGAGTGAGAACGGTGTGTTTAGCGGTAACGCGTTGACTATTCCGGTGTCCGGTCTGAGCATGACTGACGTAATCGTGGATGCGGTTATTGTGGGTCTGCTACTGCTCATCCTGATTCTGCTCTTCCTGTTCCGCAAGAAGATTGCGGCGGCTCGTGCGAAGGGCCGTGAGCGTCGTGCCGCTTCGGCTGCGGCACTGGGCGCGGCGGCGGGTGTTGCGACCGGTTACGGCGCAACCCAGGCTGACGCGCAGAACGGCTACCAGGCACAGGGCGGCTACGCTGCTCAGAATGGCTATGCCGCTCAGCCCGGTTACCAGGCACAGGGGGGCTACCCGGCGCAGAACACCGCCTACGCCGCGGGTGATGATTCGCCGACTCAGGTGTTCACCCCGCAACACGGCCTGAACTACGGCGAGAACGAACCGACCAAGGCAATGCCCGCGTACATCCCTCCGACTGAGCAGCCTGCACAGCCCACTCAGTCGGTTCAGTCCGGTCAGACCGTTCAGCACCCTGTACAGCCGAACCAGCCCGTACAGCCGAACCAGTTCGGTGCTGATGACGGTGACGTCCTCCAGTAAGTAGCTACCTCTAGCGCCTACGCTAGTGAGCACAACTTAGGGTGGCTCTTATGGCCCGTTGCCTCCTTCTGAGGAGGTGACGGGCCACAGCTGTATCTGGTTCGGCTCATGCTCGGCGCTAATACCCGCGCCTAATAACAAGTACCCGCGCCTAATATCCGCCCGGCACGGGAAGCAAAATGCTTGGCTCCTTCGAGCCCAGCAGGCTCATGGGGTTGACGTACTCGGCGGTCTTGCCGCTGCCGTCCCCACGGGTGCCTCCCTGGCGTACACCCCAGTACAGGCACGCGGTGGAGCATCGCCGGTAGGGGCGCTCGCTGTTGCCATCCGCCGCGCCTGCGACAGTGCCGATGACATCACCGGCTGCAACGGTGGTGCCGACCGGTAGCGTCTCGTCCATGGGTTCGAAAGTGCTGCGCCGCCCATCCGGATGCGCAATGACCAACACTTTGCGGTTGACGACCGTGCCGCTGAAAACCACTTTTCCCGGTGCCGGTGCGTAGACGCGCCGGTCGTTCTCGGGTACGGCAAGGTCTACGCCGCGGTGCCCCGCGCTCCAGCGTTGGGCGGGCTTCTCAAAGGGGCGGATCACCCGCGGCCTGGATTCGGCGGTGGGGGAGCGGTAGCGTAGTCGGCTCGCGGTGAGCTCAACGGTGTGGGGAAGGTGCGCGCTGCTGGGAGCTTGCGCACTTGAGGTGGCGCTGTCTGTAACACCTGCCCAATCAGTAAAACCAGCCCCGCCTGGAAAACTGAGCCAGCCTGAATAACTCTGACTGCCCGAATAGCCCTGCCCACCCATGTAGCCCTGCCCACCCGCGCTCACAAGTGCACCCAGCAGGCAGCACGCCATCAGCATTGCGCGCCGTAGCGTTGTCGCTAATGTCTTCATGTTCTGCTTCATCCTCTGATCACATCACGAATCGCCCCGCCCCGCAGCGCCCCACGAAAAATTGTGGATAACCCCGCCGTTTCCGCCTTAAAATCCTTTATCCACAGTGCCCCTACACACACCCGCCGCGCTTAACCCCAATCCGGCGGATTAATCGCGGAATATACGGTACAATGTCGTATTGCAGTGTGCCTGCGCGGGTATTCTCCCTCTGTGAGGGGGTTCCGCACAGCATCACTGACGACGCGCGGCGTGAGCGGCATCCTCAAACGGGGAGCCGATAAGGGACCTTCGGTCCACCCACACGGGGTGGTTAGGGCCTGAGCTGAACGGGTAACCGTAAACGCTAACCGCCGCCAGGAAAAACTGATAACTACTATGCGCGCGTTGGGCTAGCCCGAATGGGAGGTCCGCGCGGCACCACAAAGGAGACGACATGCCCGTCGTAACTATGCGTGAAATGCTGGACTCCGGCGTTCACTTCGGTCACCAGACCCGCCGTTGGAACCCCAAGATGAAGCGTTTCATCCTGACCGAGCGCAACGGCATCTACATCATCGACCTGCAGCAGTCCCTCGCCTTCATCGACAAGGCATACGAGGCTGTTAAGTCGACCGTCGCACACGGTGGCAACATCCTGTTCGTGGGTACCAAGAAGCAGGCTCAGGAAGTTATCGCTGAGCAGGCAACCCGCGTGAACATGCCCTACGTGAACCACCGCTGGCTCGGTGGTATGCTGACCAACTTCAGCACCATCTCCAAGAGCATCGAGCGCATGAAGGAACTCGAGCAGATTGACTTCGACGATGTAGCAGGTTCTCGCTACACCAAGAAGGAACTGCTCCTCATGCGTCGCGAGTTCGAGAAGCTCGAGAAGACCCTCGGCGGTATCCGCAACCTGTCCAAGGTTCCCTCCCTCCTGTGGGTTGTTGACACCAAGAAGGAGCACCTGGCAGTTAACGAGGCTCAGAAGCTGGGCATCCCCGTTGTTGCTATCCTCGACACCAACTGCGACCCCGACGAGGTTGCTTTCCCGATCCCCGGTAACGACGACGCTATCCGCTCCGTCAACCTGCTCACTCGCGTGATTGCTGACGCAGTGGCAGCCGGCCTGATCGAGCGCAACGCTAAGAAGAACGGCAAGGCTGAAGCAGCTGAGGAGCCCATGGCAGCTTGGGAGCGCGAGCTCCTGGAGCAGCACGAGGCTGCACAGGCTGAAGAGGCAGCTAAGTAAGCTTTCTTAGCCCACTAAGCTTTATGCTTTGTGGCCCCCGCTTGCGGGGACCACGTTCGGACGGCGCCCGCCCTGACCTGGGCGCGGCGCCGTCCGCCATTTGTACCACCGGGATGTCATCCCGATTTATTACAGCAACACAAGGAGTTCACAATGGCGAACTACACCGCAGCAGACATCAAGGCACTGCGCGAGAAGACCGGCGCAGGTATGCTCGACGTCAAGAAGGCTCTGGACGAGGCTAACGGCGACCAGCAGAAGGCTGCCGAGATCATCCGCGTTAAGGGTCTGAAGGGCATCACCAAGCGCGAGGGTCGCGCAACCGCTGAGGGCCTGGTGGCTGCACGCGTTGAGAACGGCGTTGGCTACATGGTTGAGGTCAACTCCGAGACCGACTTCGTGGCAAAGTCCGACCCCTTCATCGCTTTCGGCCAGAACGTGCTCGAGGCTGCTATTGCTGCTGACGCTTCCACCCTGGAAGAGCTGCAGGCTGCATCCTACGAGGGCAAGACCGTTGAGGAGCTGACCACCGACGCTGGCGCACTGCTGGGCGAGAAGATCGTTGTCCGCCGCATTGCACGCGTTGAGGGTGAGCACGTTGCAGTGTACCTGCACAAGACCTCCAAGGACCTGCCGGCACAGGTTGGCGTTCTGCTGGCTGTCTCCGGTGAGAACACCGACGAGATCGCACACGACGTTGCAGTTCACATTGCTGCAATGAGCCCCAAGTACCTGGATTCCGAGTCCATCCCCGCAGACCAGATCGAGACCGAGAAGCGCGTTGCTCGCGAGACCGCAATCGCTGAGGGCAAGCCCGAGAAGATTCTGGACAAGATCGTTGAGGGTCGCCTGAAGGGCTTCTTCAAGGAGAACACCCTGCTGGATCAGGACTTCGCGAAGGACTCCAAGAAGTCTGTTGCACAGGTTCTGTCCGAGGCTGGCGCAACCGCTACCGCGTTCGCACGTTTCCGCGTGGGCGCATAAGGACTCGCTGCAGTTCTGCCCTCCCGTATTGCGGGTTCCCGGTAAGGGAAATCGTATGAGGTTGGGATTATAGCCTGAAGCCGGGTAGTCACCACTGGTGGCTACCCGGCTTTGCTGTATCCTTGATAAGGACTAGGCGGCAGGAGTCCGCCCCAATCACCCACAACAATCCCTAGGTAAGCCACTGGAGGAACCATGACTGAAGCGAATCCCCGCCCGATGCACCGTGACGAAACCGGCCGCCGCCGCGTTTTGCTCAAGCTTTCCGGTGAGGTTTTTGGTGGCGGCGAAGTTGGTATTTCGACCGAGGTCGTGCGCAGCATCGCTAAGCAGATCGCCGCAACCGTTGGCGAAGTTGAGACCTCCATCGTGATTGGTGGCGGCAACTTCTTCCGCGGTGCTGAACTCTCTCAGGCGGGTATGGACCGCTCCCGTGCAGACTACATGGGTATGCTCGGTACCGTGATGAACTCCCTGGCTCTGCAGGACTTCCTGGAGCAGGAGGGTATTGACACCCGTGTTCAGTCGGCTATCACCATGCCGCAGGTTGCTGAGACTTACATTCCTCGCCGCGCGATTCGCCACATGCAGAAGGACCGCGTCGTGATCTTCGGTGCTGGTGCGGGTCTGCCCTACTTCTCTACCGACACTGTGGCTGCTCAGCGCGCCCTGGAAATCCACGCAGATGAGGTTCTGGTGGCTAAGAACGGTGTGGACGGCATCTACACTGCTGACCCGAACAAGGACCCCAACGCTGAGCGCCTGTACAACCTCACCTACGATGAGGCAATGCAGCGCAACATCCGCGTGCTGGATCAGACCGCGTTCTCCCTGTGCCGCGACAACAACGTGACTATGCGCGTGTTCGGCATGCAGGGTGAGGGCAACGTGACCCGCGCAATTCTGGGCGAGAAGATGGGTACCCTCGTTACTCGCTAACCCCTAAATTTTTAGGTTTGGGCGTACGGAACGCCCCCTCACACTGTGACCGTGCTCGATAGCGCGGACTTATTCTGGACGGTACCGCGCGGGTAAGCGCTAAAACTCGCTTATGCCCGCCGGTACCGTCTAGACTTATATCAAATACGACGTTCTGCCTCTTTCCCGTCGACTTCGCATTATCCTTACGGTTTTCGCCTCGGATGCGCCGCGGACCGGTGGGGAATCATGAGGGCTGAGCGTGCGCCCACCGACAATTCTGGCACCCCAGAATTCCGACAAAGGAGATCCTTTCGTGATCGAAGAAATCCTTGCCGAAGCCGGCGAGAAGATGGAAAAGACCATCGAAGCAACCAAGACTGAGTTCGCTAAGGTTCGTACCGGTCGTGTGAACCCCGCAATCTTCAGCGGCCTGACCGCAGAGTACTACGGTGCGCCGACCCCGCTGCAGCAGCTGGTGTCCTTCAACGTTGAGGACGCACGTACCGTCAAGATCGTTCCCTTCGACGTGACCGCACTGGCAGCTATCGAGAAGGCTCTGCGTGACTCCGACCTGGGTGTTAACCCCAGCAACGACGGTGCAGCTATCCGCGTTGTCATGCCCGAAATGACCGCTGAGCGCCGTAAGGAATACACCAAGCTCGTCAACCACAAGGCTGAAGAGGCTCGTATCTCCATCCGTAACGTTCGCCGCCACGCTAAGACCGCTATCGACAAGCTGGTCAAGGACAGCGAAATCGGTGAAGACGAAGGCGCACGTGCTGAGAAGGAACTGGACGCACAGACCAAGAAGCACATCGACCAGGTCGACGCACTGTACAAGCACAAGGAAGCTGAACTGCTCGAGGTCTAAACCCTAATGAGTGCACGCAAAGAAGCGAAAGAAGAGAGAAGCGCGCCGCCTGCTCCACAGCCGAGCCCGCAGACCGCTGCAACGCCGGTCAAGTCGCGCAGCGCCAAAGCTGGCCGTAACCTGCCCGCCGCCATTAGTGTGGGTGTTGGTTTCGGCGTGCTATTGGTGCTGGGCCTGATTTACCAGCCGGTTTTTGTTGCGATCGCTACCGGCGCGGCAGCGTTGGGCGCCTGGGAAATTGGGCACGTGCTCAATACCCGCCGCGGCTACGGCATCCCGGAATACCTACTGGGTGCCCTGTCTGGCGCAATTGTGGTGGTGTCCTACCTGTTCGGTTTTACCGGGCTGGGCATCGCCCTGGCGGTGAGCCTGCTGGCGCTGTTGCTTTCTTCTGCTCTCGTGCGTGCTGACCGTCAGGTCTCACTGGGTAAGTCTTTGAGCGGTAGCGCCCTGGCTCTGCTGTGGGTGCCGCTGATGCTGGGTATTGCCATGGTCTACTTCCAGACGGACCACGGCGAGCGCGGTATCCTCATGATTCTGCTGATGGCCATCTGCAATGACACGTTCGGCTTCATTGCCGGCGTGAATTGGGGTAAGCACCCGATGGCGCCGAAGATTTCCCCGAAGAAAAGCTGGGAGGGCCTGGCTGGTTCCTTCGTCGGCTCGGCGGTTGTTGGCGCTATCGCCTTGGCGGTTATGGGTTCGCCCTGGTATTGGGCTATTCCGTTGGCGGCGGTCATGGTGGTCGCGTCGACTGCCGGTGACCTGGTGGAGTCCGTGTTCAAGCGCCGTATGGGTGTGAAGGACATGTCGAATATTCTGCCCGGTCACGGCGGCATGATGGATCGCCTGGATTCGATTCTTTTTGCTGCGGCGGCTGGTTGCCTGATTTTCCGGTTTATTATGCCGCTCTAAAGCTTCAAGCTTTATCGCTTATGGAGGCGGGGCGTTTCTTCCCACGAATGGGGGAGGGGCGCCCCGCCTTTGCTGTATCCGTTGATAAGGGGTGTAAAAGGCTATATCTAAGACGCGGCCCGCCCACCTTGCACCAGGTAGCCTGCGCATTGGTATTCTTAAAGTTCAATCGTCGAGAGGAGCCCACCTTGGCAAGCACCACCCACGGAGGCGGATTTGCCCGTGCAGCAGAAACCGAACCCGGCTACAAGCGCAGTGAAGTAGACCGCCTGTTCACCCGCCTCGCCGAGGACTACGAGAAGCTCAGCGGAGCCGCCGAACTACCCGAAGACCTCTACACCTCCCGACGAATCCGCCAGGTCGTCTTCCGCGAAGAACCCGGCGGCTACCAGCTGGATGTGGTCGACCGCGCCCTCGAAAAGATTGAGGAACGCTTCGCCAAGCTCGAACGCAGCCGCTACATTGAGGCGTACGGCCTGGACAACTGGGAACGCTCCCTCGTAGAGACCGGCGAGCTGCTCGCAGGCCGCCTGGAACGCCCCGCCGGTGAGCGTTTCCGCCGCCCCAGCAAGCGCCGCCACATGGGCTACTTCGTCGGCGACGTGGACGCCATCTGCGACCGCGTGTACGCCCAGCTCAACAGCGAGGAGCCGCTGGACCCCTCCGTGGTGCGCCACGCAAAGTTCCGCCCCGCCTCGGGCACCGTCAGCTACGAGGAATCCCAGGTGGACGCCTTCCTGGACCGTTGCATTGAGTTGCTGCAGGATCTGCTCTAAAACGTGAAGTGTTGAATCCCCCGCCCCGTATGACAGGGTGGGGGATTCTTCTGCGTTGGGGTCTTCTAAGCTGGGGCCTTCTAAGATGAGAGGCGGCGCCAGTACCCGAACGTACCCGCGAGCTCATGAGACACTAGAACCATGAAGTTTGGATCCTCAGCACGCGTCGGCGGCAGCCGCGACCGCCTCACCGACGCCCTCACAGAACTCACCCGCGCACCGCAGCGCGTCACCCTCCTCGGCTCAACCGGCTCCATCGGCACCCAAGCCATGGAAGTCATCGACCACCTCGCCGCGCTCAAAGGCACCAGCGCCTCCGCCGCCGACGCACCGCTGAAGGTCGTCGCCCTCTCCGCAGGCTCCCGATCCCTCGAACTGCTCGCACGCCAGGCAGTGCACGTGCGCGCCGAACTGGTCGCCACCAGCGGCACCGCAGAAGACGCGCAGCGCCTACGTGAACTCATCGAGGCGGTAGCCTCCGAAGCAGGCGCCACCGGCTACACCCCGCAAATCGCCCACGGCGCCGAAGCATCCGTACAGGCCGCAGCACACCCGGCAGACACCGTCCTCAACGGCATCACCGGCTCCATCGGCCTGGAACCGACCCTCACCGCCCTCAACAGCGGCTACCGCGTGGCACTGGCAAACAAGGAATCCCTCATCGCAGGCGGCCCGCTTGTACGCGCCGCCGTCGACGCATCCCCCCTGAACACCCCCATGGTGCCCGTCGACTCCGAACACTCCGCCCTCGCGCAGGCGCTCGCCTCCGGAACCGACACAGAAATCGACCGACTCATCCTCACCGCATCGGGCGGCCCGTTCCGCGGCTACAAGCGTGAACAGCTGCACGACGTGACCCCCGCGCAGGCGCTTGCACACCCCACCTGGGACATGGGCCTGGTCGTCACCACCAACTCGGCAACCATGGTCAACAAGGCACTCGAAGTGCTTGAAGCGCACCACCTGTTCGGCGTGGACCTGGACCGTATTGACGTGGCGGTTCACCCGCAGTCCATCGTGCATTCCATGGTGCAGTTCGTGGACGGATCGACCATTGCGCAGGCGTCCCCGCCGAGCATGGTTCTGCCCATCGCGCTGGGTCTGACCTGGCCGCACCGCATTCCCGGCGCCGTGCCTGCTTGTGACTGGTCGAAGGCTGCATCCTGGACTTTTGAACCGCTGGACGAGGAAGCATTCCCCGCCGTGCGCATGATTAAGGACGCCGGTAAGGTCGGCGGCACGCACCCGGCAGTGTTCAACGCCGCCAATGAGGAAGCCGTGGCAGCATTCCATGCGGGCGCGATTCGCTTTACCGACATTGTCGATTCGGTGGCGCGTGTGCTGGAGGAGCACACCGGCAGTGCTGAGGCTGTTTCTGACGCTGATTTGACGCTGGAGGCGGTGCTGAACGCGGAGCGTTGGGCTCGCGTTCGCGCGAATGAGCTGCTGGGCATGACCGGACGCTAAATCGCTTTTGAGGGCGGTACTTGCCCCCGGATTGGGACTTGGAGGGGTGGTGTTTGTTCTCGCTTCGCTAGTTGGGACGGCACGCCGCATGTTTCCTCCGCGCCTACGCAGGGGCACCCGTCACCCGGACGCTCCGCCCCTCCTCGCTCCGCATCGGAGAGCGTCCGGGTGACACCCTGAGGGCGCTTCCGGAAAACACGGCGCGCCACCTCTGGTAGCCTAGCGTGCGTGGAGGGGCGGTGTCGTCCGAACGTGACATCAGGGTGCCCGAAGCGAAGCGAGGGCGGGTGCCCCTGTAGGAACGAGGACGAACACCGCCCCTCTTATCGTCCCCATCCAGCCCCTCCAGAAAGCGGGGGAGGGCGCCTTCACAGGCTAAGCGAGTATCCTAGAAGCTTCGTATCCCCGAACCGAAACGAGAAAAAGCGTGGAAATCCTGCTGTACGCTGTGGGCATTATCCTCATGGCAATCGCTATTGCCGTCTCGATTGCCCTGCACGAGGTGGGGCATCTGGTGCCCGCGAAGCTGTTCAATGTGCGCGTCCCGCAGTACATGATTGGCTTCGGTAAGACCGTGTTCTCTTTCCGCCGCGGCGAGACTGAGTACGGTTTCAAGGCGATCCCGTTGGGCGGCTATATTTCGATGATTGGCATGTACCCGCCGAGCCCCACCGAAGTGAAGGAGCACCATACGGAGGGTCATTCGGGGAGTACCAGCCCGTTTGCGTCCTTGGCTGAGGAGGCGCGTGCGGCGGACGCTGAGCGTCTGAAGCCCGGTGATGAGGACCGCCTGTTCTATAAGTTGCCGGTGCTCAAGCGCATGGTGATTATGCTGGGTGGCCCGACGATGAACCTGCTGATTGGTGTGGTGTGTACTGCTGTGCTGATTTGTGGTTTTGGTACGGCTCAGGTGACGAATAAGGTGTCGGCGGTGTCTGAGTGCGTGCCGAGCGTGAATGTCACTCATGATTCGATTAGCTATGGCGAGTGTACGGATAAGTCCACTCCGTCGCCTGCGAAGGCTGCTGGTGTGCAGGTGGGTGACCGCGTGGTTGCTGTGAATGGTGCGTCGACGGGTTCGTGGGAGGCTGTGTCTTCGGCGATTCGTGCGGCGGGTTCTCACCCGAGCACCCTGACGGTGGAGCGTGATGGTCAGCGTCTGAATTTGTCGGTGACTCCGGTTGAGATGATCCGCCCGGTTTCTGACGGTAAGGGCCAGTATGCGCGTGCCGCTGATGGTTCGATTGCGACGACTCGCGGCGGTTTTGTGGGTGTTTCCCCGTCGAGTGAGTTGGTACCCGGTTCTATTACTGAGGTGCCCGCGATGGTGGGCGATACGCTCTCTCGTGTGGGCTCGTCGATGTTGTCGTTGCCGCAGCGTGTGTGGGAGTTGACGGTGACTTTGGTGACTGGTGGTGAGCGTAGTGTTGAGTCGCCGGTGTCTGTGGTTGGTGTGAGCCGTATTGCCGGTGAGGTGACGGCTACTGACCGTATTGATGTGAAGGCGAAGGCTGCGATGTTGGTCTCGCTGGTGGCGAATATGAATTTGATGCTTTTTGCGTTTAATCTGATTCCACTTCTGCCTCTGGATGGTGGCCACGTGTTGGGTGCGCTCTGGGAGGGTGTGCGTCGCTTCTTTGCACGTTTGACTGGGCGTAAGGACCCGGGTCCGTTTGATCCGGTGAAGTTGTTGCCGTTGACGTATGTGGTGGCGGGCGCGTTCATTGTGATGTCTGTCATTCTGATTGTGGCGGATATTGTTAAGCCCATCACCCTGTTTTAGTGTGTTGTCACGCGCGGTAAGGGTACCCGTATTAGTGCTTTCTTTCGCGTCAGTGGCACAATAAAAAGTTGAACGAAGGATGCGTCGTACGTCCTTCATAACCCATGTATGGAGGAAAACCTTGTCGGTCAGCCTTGGTATGCCGAAGCCCGCTCCCGCGGTTCTGTCCCCGCGTCGTAAGACTCGCCAGTTTAAGGTGGGTTCTGTCGGTGTTGGTTCTGAATCTCCGATTTCGGTGCAGTCGATGACGACCACTAAGACCCACGACATTGGTGCGACTCTGCAGCAGATTGCTGAGTTGACCGCTGCCGGTTGCGATATTGTGCGTGTGGCGTGCCCGACTGATAAGGATGCGGAGGCTCTGCCCATTATTGCGAAGCAGTCCCGTATTCCGGTGATTGCTGATATTCACTTCCAGCCGAAGTACGTGTATGCGGCTATTCAGGCTGGTTGCGGTGCTGTGCGTGTGAACCCGGGTAATATCCGTAAGTTCGACGACCAGGTGAAGGAAATCGCTCAGATGGCTTCGGACCACGGCGTTTCTCTGCGTATTGGTGTGAATGCTGGTTCGCTGGATAAGCGTCTGTTGGAGAAGTACGGTAAGGCTACTCCGGAGGCTCTGGTTGAGTCTGCTGTGTGGGAGGCTTCGCTCTTTGAGGAGCACGGTTTCCGTGATTTTAAGATTTCTGTGAAGCACAATGACCCTGTGGTGATGGTGGAGGCGTACCGTCAGCTGGCTGAGCGCGGTGACTGGCCCCTGCACTTGGGTGTGACTGAGGCTGGTCCGGCGTTCCAGGGCACTATTAAGAGCTCGGTGGCGTTCGGTACTCTGCTGTCTCAGGGTATTGGCGATACTATTCGCGTGTCGCTGTCTGCTCCTCCGGTTGAGGAGGTGAAGGTGGGCACCAAGATTCTGGAGTCGCTGAACCTTCGCCCCCGCAAGCTGGATATCGTGTCTTGCCCGTCGTGTGGTCGTGCGCAGGTGAACGTGTGGGAGCTTGCTGAGAACGTGACTAAGGGCCTGGAGCACATGAAGGTTCCGCTGCGTGTTGCCGTGATGGGTTGCGTGGTGAACGGTCCGGGTGAGGCTCGTGAGGCTGACCTGGGTGTTGCGTCCGGTAACGGTAAGGGCCAGATTTTTGTGAAGGGTGAGGTCATTAAGACTGTGCCTGAGGATCAGATTGTTGAGACTCTGATTGAAGAGGCGACCCGTATTGCTGCTGAGATGGAGGCTTCGGGCGAGTATGTTCCCGAGGGTTCCCCGGCTGTTTCGGTGAGCTAGTTAGCTTTTGTGCGCGGAGGCGCCCTGGTGAGGGCGCCTCCGCGCTTTTCCGGTTATGTCCGGTTATGGTGGTGGCAGGCTTGGTGCTTGCCGCTGCTGGTTGTGGCCGCAGGATCCGGTCGCTTTTTCGGGGGTGCGTGTCCCCGTGGTTTCACTTATTTTTTTGCCGCTCATTCTCTATCACTCACCAGGTCATGTTCACTCTTTTTTCTCGCCGCCGTAAGGCTGATCGTGCCCGGCGTGCTGCTGTTTCGTCTGCTGCTGTTTCGTCGATGGATTCTTCCCCTATGCCTGATTGCGTGAAGGAACACGTTTTTGCTCTGGATGCTCGGTGGTGCGATGAGCTGGAGGAGGTCCTGTTTAGTGACCCGGTCCCGAATCTGTACTCCATTGAGCATTATTTGGCGTGCCCTCTTCCGGTGAGGTCCCCGCGTATTCCGCTGCACTACTATCAGGGTTTTGTGGGCTGTGAGCGCGATGGGCAGTTGTGCTGTGTGCTTTTGTTGGGTTCGAATGTGGTGCCGGTGCGGCTGTGCGGTGCCGCGGTCGAACATGATGTTGCCGAACATGTAGAAACCTCTGATACCCCCGCTCTGGATGCTACGGCGCTTGCGCATCGTGACGCGCTGGCTCAGCTGCTGCTGCAGGTGGGTTCTCGTCTGGATTCCATGTTCGGTGAGAGCGCCTTCGTGATGCCCCTGTGGACGCGCATGCAGGAGCTGTGTGAGCAGACTCGCGGCGGTAAGAGCCCGCTACTGCAGATGCTACAGCCGAGCCTGGGTGACGGTTGTGATCACCGTGCGCGGGTTCTGTCGGAGCGCCCCAATCAGCCGCTGCTGTATCTGCCGCCGGAGAAGGACCTCGCCCGCTTCTACGAGGCGGAGCTTCCTGAGCTGCCGGCGCACCTGCCCGCGCCTCTCAAACCCGTGCCCATCAAACCCGAGCCCCTCAAGCCGGGACAGAGTCCCGTCGGTGCTTTTCAACTCAGCGGTGAGGCTGCCGGGTATGCGCGCCTCGCCACCTCCGCGGACCTGGGGGAGCTTCTGCCCGCCGCGGCCGCCATGTTCACCGAGGAGGTCGGCTTCGACCCGGTTGCTCGCTACGGTGACGGCTATGCGGCGCGCCTGCGCACGCTCATTGCCGGTCAGCGCAGCGCCATCGTCACCGATATGAACGGGCGGGTTATCTTCAAGGCGGATGCGGGCATCGTGAACCTGGACGCCGCGCAGGTGCAGGGCGTGTGGCTGCATCCGGACTACCGCGGCTACGGTCTGGCTAAGTCGTTCTTTGCCGCCGCCGCGCAGATTCTGCAGCGCCGCTACCCGCATTTGAGCCTGTACGTGAACGACTACAACGCCCGCGCTCTTGCCATGTACCGGGGGACCGGTTGGGAGCAGATTGGGCAGTTCTCGACCATCATTTTTGAGCGCTAAACACGCCGAACCCTAAAACGCTATAAAATTAAAGACGACTGTGCCTATTTACGGCTCACCCGGTGAGCCTCGGGCACCCTACCTAAACCTATCGACCTTTCAAGGAGAATCGTGGTACTTCGCCTTTCCAACCTCTTCGTGCGCACTCTGCGCGAGGACCCCGTAGACGCTGAGGTCGCCAGCCACAAGCTGCTGGTTCGCGCCGGTTACATCCGCCGCGCAGCCCCCGGCGTGTACACCTGGCTGCCCCTGGGCCTGAAGGTACTGCGCAAGGTCGAGAACATCATCCGCGAAGAGATGGACGCCATCGGTGCACAGGAAGTTCACTTCCCCGCACTGCTGCCCCGCGAACCCTACGAGGCAACCAACCGCTGGGACGAGTACGGCGATAACCTTTTCCGCCTCAAGGACCGCAAGGGTGCAGACATGCTGCTTGCACCCACCCACGAGGAAATGTTCACCCTGCTGGTCAAGGACCTGTACTCCTCCTACAAGGATTTGCCGGTTTACCTGTACCAGATTCAGACCAAGTACCGCGATGAGGCGCGCCCCCGCGCGGGTCTGCTGCGCGGCCGCGAGTTCGTCATGAAGGACTCCTACTCCTTCAACATTGACGATGAGGGCCTGAACGAGGCATACATGGCGCACCGTGCCGCCTACCAGCGCATCTTTGAGCGCCTGGGCCTGGAGATTGTCATTGTGACCGCACAGTCCGGTGCAATGGGCGGCTCCCGCAGTGAAGAGTTCCTGCACCCGACCCCCATCGGTGAGGACACCTTCGTGCGTTCCGCGGGTGGCTACGCGGCAAACGTTGAGGCCGTCACCACCGTGGTTCCCGAGGAAATCGAAATCACCGAGGACACCCCGGCGGCACTCGTTGTGGACACCCCCGACTCCGCCACCATTGAGACCCTGGTGGAGCGCATGAACGAACTGCACTCCGAGGTTACCGGCGGCACCCTGGAAGCTTCGCAGACCCTCAAGTGCTTCCTGGGCACCGTCATCACCCCCTCCGGCGAGCGGAAGGTCTTCGCCGTGGGCGTTCCCGGCGACCGTGCCGTGGACCTGGGGCGCGTTGAGGTCAACATCGGTGCCCTGCTGGGCATCGGCGGCGAGGTTGAGGTTGAGGCAGCCAGCGAAGAGGACCTGAAGGCATACCCGCAGCTGGTCAAGGGCTACATTGGCCCCGGCCTGAGCCTGGACGCGCCCCTGTTCGGTGCGCACACCGAGGACGAGGATGCGGTAGCTTCCGCAACCGGTATTCCCTTCTTCGTTGACCCCCGCGTGGTGCGCGGTACCCGCTGGGTGACCGGCGCAAACGAAGAGGGCAAGCACGTGGCGAACCTGGTCTTCGGCCGCGACTTCACCGCCGACGGCGTCATTGAGGCGTGCGAGGTGCGTGAAGGCGACCCGGCACCGGACGGCTCCGGTGAGCTGGTGGCAGCCCGCGGTATCGAGATGGGCCACATCTTCGCCCTGGGCCGCAAGTACGCTGAGGCACTGGGTCTGAAGGTTCTGGACCAGAACGGCAAGCTGCAGACCGTGACCATGGGCTCCTACGGCGTGGGCGTGACCCGCGCACTGGCTGCTATCGCCGAGGGTAACCACGACGAGAAGGGCCTGATCTGGCCGCGCAACCTGGCACCGGCAGACGTGCACATCGTCGTTACCGGCAAGGACGCAGCATCCCACGAGTACGCTGAAAAGCTCAGCGCATCTCTGGAATCCGCCGGCCTGCAGGTCATGCTGGACGACCGCCCGAAGACCAGCCCCGGCGTGAAGTTCGGCGACGCCGAGCTACTGGGCGTGCCCACCATCCTGGTGATTGGTCGCGGCTTCAAGGACGGCGTGCTGGAGCTGAAGGACCGCCGCAGCGGTGAGGCTCGCGAGGTGTCCGTCGAGAACGCGGTGGCTGAGGTCATCGCTGAGGTGCGCGCGCCTAAGGCACGCCACTAGCCCGCTAAGACGTAAAACCGTCGCCACCTGCCCCGCCTCCCCGGAGGTGGGGCAGGGTAGCGGCGGAAGAATGAAAGAAGAGAACTATGGCATATAAGCCGAAGCGTTCTGGCTCTAAGAAGAGCGCCCCGAATGCGCGCGCTCGCCGTGCCGCATCCCGCGTGGCGAATGGTGTGAACGCTCCCCGCACTCGCGCTGATAGCGAGCCCGTGGTGGAGGCACCGGTGCGCGTGGGTACCCGCGCGATCCGTGAGGAAGAGGTTGCCGAGGCGATTGCCCCGGTTATCTCCGAGTTCTCGCTGGTGCTGGAGGGCCTGAAGATTTCGGGCCCGGCGGCGAACCGTACCGTGAAGATTACGGTGGACTACACCGCTGAGCGTACCGATTCGCTGTCGCTGGATTCCCTCGCGGAGATTTCCGGTGCGATTTCGAGCGCCCTGGACCGTGCGGATGAAAACGACGAGTTCTTCCCCTACGAGCTGGAGGTGTCCTCGCCCGGTGCTACCCGCGCCCTGACTGAGCGCCGCCACTGGGAGCGTGCCCGTACCCGCCTGATTGCGGTCACCGCACCCGACGGCACCGAGTACCTGGCGCGTCTGCACGAGGTGCAGGATGAGGGTCCGGTGCTGGCTCGTAAGAAGAACACGAAGAAGGGCCAGAAGGAGTCGTACCACGAGCCGAGCTTGCTTCCGTGGGAAAATATTGCTTCTGCTCACGTCGAGATTGACTTCAATTCGCCCGCTGAGCCGGTAGAATAGAGTTATTAAAGCTTCAGGCACGGGGTGTTCCGTGTCAGGTATATACCGTTCGGGAGCCGGGGCGCATTGAGCGTCCCGGCGCCGTGCTAACTGGGAAAGGCTGAAAAGCGTGGAGGATATTAAAACTATTGACCTGGGCGCACTGCGCGCATTGGCGAAGCAGCGCTCTCTCGTCATGGAGGAGCTCTTCACCCTGGTTGAGAACGCCCTGCTGCTCGCGTACATGAAGCAGCCCGGCGCCATTAAGGGTTCTCGTGCCGTCATCGACCACACCACCGGCGAGTTCGTCATTCTGGCTCCTGAGCTTGATGAGGACAACCAGAAGATTGACGAGTTCGACGATACCCCGAACAACTTTGGCCGTATCGCTGCCGCAACCGTCCGTCAGGTGCTTTCGCAGCGTCTGCGTGACGCTGAGGACGCATCCGTTCTGGGTGAGTTCAAGGACCGTGAGGGCACCCTGGTGTCCGGCGTGATTCAGCAGGGCAACAACCCGCGTATGGTTCAGGTTGACCTGGGCACCGTTGAAGCTGTTCTGCCCAGCAATGAGCAGGTTCCGGGCGAGAAGTACCCGCACGGCTCCCGCCTGCGCGCCTACCTGGTTGAGGCTCGCCGCGGCCCCAAGGGCCCCTCGATTGTGGTTTCTCGTTCGCACCCGAACCTGGTTCTGCGCCTGTTCGAGCACGAGGTTCCCGAAATCTCTGAGGGCCTGGTTTCCATTAACTCCATCGCACGTGAAGCTGGTCACCGCTCCAAGATTGCTGTGTCCGCGAAGAACCCGACCATTAACGCTAAGGGTGCGTGCATCGGCGATATGGGTGCCCGCGTGCGTGCGGTTGCTGCCGAGCTGAACGACGAGAAGATTGACATTGTCGACTACTCGACCGATCCGGCAACCTTCATCGCTGCGGCACTGTCCCCGGCGAAGGTCACCGAGGTCATTATCGCGAACCCGCGTGAGTATTCCGCTCGTGCCGTGGTTCCGGATGACCAGCTGTCCCTGGCTATCGGCCGTGAGGGTCAGAATGCGCGTCTGGCAGCGAAGCTGACCGGCTGGCGTATCGATATTCTCTCCGAGTCCAAGTACGCTCAGGTTCGTGCCGAGGAAGAGGTTGCAGCTCGCGTGGCTCGTAGCCTGGCTGAAGAAGCTTCCGCTGAGAAGGCAATTGAAGAAGCAGCAGAAGAGTCCGCACAGGACGCTGAATAAGCATTAGCCCCGGTGAGGGGCGTATCCCGCGGCATATCCTTTTGATGCAGGCGCAAGAGATCGGGCAGCAACGTGCCCGGTGTTCTTGCGCCTGCGTCACAGTTTTGCCCATGATTCTTAAAAACGGGATACACTATTAAGATGTGCCGGTGTGTAACCGGGCGCTTTAACGCGCCCTCGCATACACCGGATGGAGCATCACGAATGTACTGCGAACGCGGTTCTACACACGCTAGAGAGGGGAGAGGACCATGAGCGATCACGACCTCACCGCAACCTCCGAAGCGTTTGAAGGACCGGTCCGCACCTGCATCGGATGCCGTGCCCGCGATGAACAGCGCAACCTGCTGCGCATTGCCCGCACACCCGTCACGTCTGCTACCGAGCAGGCGGACACCCCGCCCTATCAGCCCGATACGGCGGGAACTATGCCCGGGCGAGGCGCTTGGATCCATCCGAGCGAAAAGTGCGTAGCCGCTCTGCAGAAAAAGAACGGTCTGGCGCGCGCCTTCAAAAAAGCGGTCCCTGCAGCCCAGTTGCAGGCGTGCTGTGAGCAGATTCGAGCCGTTATTGCGGACTCGACCCCCTCATAGACGCTTTTCGGGTATATGCCCTCTGTAAGTCAACGAGTTTGACGACTTCTTATCTGAAAGCGAGTCAGAAAACTGATGGATATCTAATGAGTGCCGCGAAATGAGTACCCTTTCGTGCTCACCCACCGGCAATTTCACGAATTGGCGCGCCTTCGGGCGTGCACCCCGTAAACATTAGTGTCCGCACCATTCCCGGTGCGGACCGGGAATGGAGAAAATTTGGCTCAGCCTCGAGTACACGAGTTTGCTAAAGAAGTAGGCGTACCTTCCAAGGAAGTTATTGCCAAGCTTAAGGATATGGGCGAGTTCGTTAAGAGCTCCTCTTCCACCCTGAACCCCATGGTTCTGAAGAAGCTGCGCGCGGAATTCCCCGCCGCAGCCGCTAAGCCTGCCGCAAAGGCAGCACCCGCAAAGGCCGCACCCGCAGAGTCGGCAGCTAAGCCGGCTCCCAAGCCTGCAGCGGCTAAGCCTGCAGCTAAGCCGGCGCCCAAGCCCGCAGCGGCAAAGCCTGCAGCTAAGCCGGCACCCAGGCCCGCAGCTGAGAGCGCAGCTCCCAAGCCTGCAGCAGCTAAGCCCGCCGCAAAGCCGGCAGCAGCACCCAAGCCCGGCGGCCCCCGCCCGGGTAACAACCCCTTCGCATCCCAGCAGGGCATGGCACGCCCCGAGGCAGCACCGAAGCCGGCAGCACCCAAGCCTGCCGCTCCGAAGCCCGGCCCCAAGCCCGGTCCTCGCCCCGGTAACAACCCCTTCGCATCCCAGCAGGGTATGAAGCGTGGCGGCGGCGACTCGCAGCGTTCCGGCGGTCCCCGTCCGGCACGTAACGGTCGTCCCGGTGGCAACGGCGGCAACGGTGGCGCACGCCCCGGCGGTAACGGCGGTCCCCGCCCCGCAGGTGGCGCACGTCCCGGTGGTAACGGTGGCCCCCGTCCGGCAGCTGGTGCACGTCCCGGTGCATCCCGTCCGGCTGGTGGCGGCGGTGCACGCCCGAACCCCTCGATGATGCCCAAGGTTTCCAACGTTGGTGGCGGCGCGTCCGGTTCCAACAACGGCGGCGGTAACGGTGGCGGCGGCGCACGTCGCGGCGGCGGTTCCGGCGGCGGCTTCAACCGCGGTCCGGGTCGTCCCGGCCCCGGCGGTCGCGGCAACGCACAGGGTGCATTCGGTCGCGGCGGTTGGCGCAAACCCGGCATCGCTGATTACGGTTCTCTTCCACCTGGGTGAGATGGCTACCCAGACTCAGTCCCTGGACGAGGAGACCTTCGAGCTGCTGGGTGCCGAACTGGGTTACTCGATCAAGATTGTTTCCCCGGAGGATGAGGAGCGCGAGCTGCTCGAATCCTTCGACATCGACCTCGAAGCCGAAGCAGAAGCTGAGGGCGAGGACGTTCTGGAGGTTCGTCCCCCGGTCGTTACCGTCATGGGTCACGTTGACCACGGTAAGACCCGCCTGCTGGACGCTATCCGTAACACCAACGTCATTGATGGTGAGGCCGGCGGCATTACCCAGCACATTGGTGCATACCAGGTCCACACCACCGTTGAGGGTGAAGACCGCGCGATTACCTTCATCGATACCCCCGGTCACGAGGCGTTCACCGCTATGCGTGCCCGTGGTGCGAAGGTCACCGACGTGGCAATCCTCGTGGTCGCAGCGGATGACGGCGTTATGCCCCAGACCGTTGAGGCACTGAACCACGCACAGGCAGCTAACGTGCCGATCGTGGTTGCTGTGAACAAGATCGATAAGGAAGGCGCGTCCCCGGACAAGATCCGTGGTCAGCTCACCGAGTACGGTCTGATCCCCGAAGAGTACGGTGGCGACACCATGTTCGTGGACGTCTCCGCTCGCAACGGCACCAACATCGACGAGCTGCTTGAGGCTGTCACCCTGACCGCTGACGTGCTCGAACTGACCGCTAACCCGAACAAGGAAGCGCGCGGCGTTGCTATTGAAGCAAACCTGGACAAGGGCCGCGGTGCGGTTTCCACCGTCCTGGTTCAGTCCGGTACCCTGCGCGTCGGTGACGCTATCGTTGCCGGTGTTGCTCACGGTCGCGTTCGTGCAATGTTCGATGAGAACGGTCAGGCTGTGAAGGAAGCTGGCCCGTCCCGCCCCGTTCAGGTGCTGGGTCTGTCCACCGTTCCTCGTGCAGGCGACACCTTCCTCTCCACCGAGGAAGAGCGCACCGCTCGTCAGATCGCTGAGAAGCGTGAGGCTGCTGATCGTAACGCTCAGCTGGCTAAGCGTCGTAAGCGCGTGACCCTCGAGTCCTTCGATGCCGCTGTGGCTGAGGGCAAGATGGACACCCTGAACCTGATTATTAAGGGTGACGTCTCCGGTGCTGTGGAAGCACTGGAAGAGTCCCTGATGAAGATCGACGCCGGTGGCGACGAGGTTCAGCTGCGCGTCATCCACCGCGGTGTGGGTGCTATTACCCAGAACGACGTGAACCTGGCTACCGTGGACAACGCGGTCATCATCGGCTTCAACGTCCGCCCGGCAGAGCGCGTTGCAGAACTTGCCGACCGCGAAGGCGTCGAGATGAAGTTCTACTCGGTCATCTACCGTGCGATTGAGGAAATTGAGCAGGCCGTCAAGGGTATGCTCAAGCCCGAGTACGAGGAAGTGGAGCTCGGCTCCGCAGAGATCCGCGAGGTCTTCCGCTCCTCCAAGTGGGGCAACATCGCAGGTTCGATCGTCAAGAACGGCATCATCAAGCGCAACGCCAAGGCACGCCTGGTGCGCGACGGTTCCGTGGTGGCAGACAACCTCACCATCGAGTCGCTGCGCCGTTTCAAGGACGACGCTACCGAGGTTCGCGAAGGTTTCGAGTGTGGTATTGGCCTCGGCTCCTTCAACGACATCAAGGAAGGCGACATTATCGAGACTTGGGAGATGCGCGAAAAGCCGCGTGTCTAAGACTCACACGCTGATGCGCCCGTCACCCGCTAGTGTTCCCGCACCCGCAGGCTTCTAAAACTTAGAGCCTGCGGGGCGGGTGCTGGCGGGGCGGGCGCTTCCGCATTACCTGGAACGCTGCCAAAGCACCTCGAGTGCCCACGGAAGCGCCACAACATTTCACCACGACATTTCAAGGAGAAACACATGGCTGATGCAGCCCGCGCGGCACGACTTGCCGACCGCATCAAGGTAATTGTGGCGAAGGCGCTGGAGCGTCGTGTTAAGGATCCCCGCCTCGGTTTTGTGACCATTACCGATGCCCGCGTGACCAACGACCTGCAGCACGCAACCCTGTACTACACCGTGTTCGGCTCCGAAGAGGACGCCGCAAACACCAAGAAGGCGCTGGAATCCGCTAAGGGCATTCTGCGCGCCGAGGTGGGTAAGAACATCACTGCCCGCCTGACCCCCACCCTGACTTTCGTCGCTGACGAGGTTCCCGAGAACGCCTTCCACATTGAGGCGCTTCTGCGTGAGACTCGCGAGCGCGACGCCGCCCTGGCTGCTGCAGCTGAGGGCGCACAGTACGCTGGTGAGGCAGACCCCTACAAGAAGGACGAGCCTGCCGAGGGTGAGGACGCCTAAGTGGCGAAGAAACAACCTCAGGGCCCGTCCGGCCTGATGGTCATTGATAAGCCCGCCGGGATGAGCAGCCACGACGCAGTCTCTCAGATGCGTCGTATTGCTGGCACCCGGCGGGTTGGTCACGCCGGTACGCTGGATCCCGCCGCGACCGGCGTGCTGATTTTGGGCATCAATAAGGCGACGAAGCTGCTGACCTACTTGGTCGGTCAGGATAAAACCTATGATGCGACGATTCGTCTGGGCATTGAGACGCTGACTGAGGACGCCGAGGGTGAGCACACTGCCGCGCATCCGGATGCCGTTGAGGCGCTGACCGGTATGGACGCTGAGCAGATGCGTGCGCGCATCCTGGAGGCTGTGGCGCAGCTGAGCGGCGATATTCTGCAGGTTCCTTCTGCGGTGTCTGCTATCAAGATCAACGGTGTTCGTTCGTATGCGCGTGTGCGTAGCGGTGAGCAGGTTGAGTTGGCGGCGCGTCCGGTGACGATTAGCGAGTTCACGGTACATTCCATCAACCCTGGTTTTGCCGAGTACGTGATTGAGGACCCCGAGAACGAGGGCGAACACGCGGCAACTTCGGTTCCCGTGATTGACTGTGATGTGACGGTTTCGTGCTCTTCGGGTACCTACATTCGTGCTCTGGCGCGCGATCTGGGCAAGATTCTGGGCACCGGTGGCCACCTGACGGCTCTTCGCCGTACCCGTGTGGGTGCCGTGGTGCTTGAGGATGCCGCCGATTTGGCGCAGTTGAAGCAGCGCCGTGAAGAGTCAGCAAAGCTGGAAGATTTGCCGTTGCTGCCCCTGGAGGAGGCGGCACGCCGCATCTTTGGTGCGCGTGAGCTCTCCGCCGCGGAGGCGAGCGATATTTCTTACGGGCGCCGTATTAGCCCCAGTGGTGACGGTTCCGTGGTGAAGCGTTCCGTGCACGCGAGCGCGGATGAGTCCGGCGCGGTGCAGCATGCCAGCGTTGAGGGTATTGTGGCGGGCTTCGCCCCGGACGGTACC